>OIXH01000256.1_pt1 | contig 67848 bp, 67 predicted proteins | sample 1587741 | NCBI WGS metagenome assembly OIXH01 (sample SAMEA3888916, study PRJEB22519) | human gut metagenome | biome: human gut; feature: human-associated habitat; material: faeces | place: Denmark | collected 2011 | reverse complement strand
TGGCGGACATGTCGCCGATGTGCTCCATCATGGCGGCGATGGCGATGGGGGCCATCACCAGGATGGCGGTCAGGTCAAACTTTGCCAGGACGAAGTGCTGCAGGCCCACGAAGTTGGCGCCGCCGACCTCGGTGAAGTCCACCTTTCCGGCGATCAGGGCCACGATGTAGCTGCCTACCACACCCAGCAGGATGGGGATGATCTTGACCATGCCCTTGCCCCAGATGTTGGCCACCACGATGATGGCGATGGCCACCAGAGCCAGCCACCAGCAGGTGGAGGCGTTGGCGATGGCGGAGCCGGACAGGTTCAGGCCGATGAGGATGATGATGGGTCCGGTGACGATGGGGGGGAAGAAGCGCATGACCTTCTGGGGACCCACCAGCTTGAACAGCAGGGCCAGGATCAGATACAGGGCGCCGGCCACCACGATGCCGCCCAGGGCGTAGGGCAGCTTTTCCTCGCCGCTCATGCCGGCGAACTTGCCCACATCCAGGCTGGCCACCGCCTCAAAGCCGCCCAGGAAGGCGAAGGAGGAGCCCAGGAAGGCGGGAACCTTCAGCTTGGTGCACAGGTGGAACAGCAGGGTGCCGAGACCGGCAAACAGCAGGGTGGTCTGGATGGACAGGGGCAGACCGTACTTGGTGACCAGGATGGGCACCAGCACGGTGGCGCCGAACATGGCGAACAGGTGCTGCAGGCCCAGCACCAGCATCCGGGGAACACCCAGCTCCCGGGCGTCGTAGATGGCGTCTTGTCCAAGGTTTTTCTTCATGTGACAGTTCCTCTCTTTCTTTTGCGCTGATCTATGTGATGTTTATTGCTGACGGAAGGGTGGATAATGGCCAAAAAAAATGACCGGTAAAAATACCGGTCAGAAGGGAAAAACGGAAATAAAAACAGCGGGAGCGGAGATTTTGCTGCGCAGAACGTTGAACTTCATCTCGATCACTCCCCTCAGAATTTTCTTGCCTATTATACGGGACCGGAGGGCAAATTGCAATGCATTCTTTTCCCAAGAAAACGGCGCATAAGCGCCGCCTTGCTTGTCTATTCTGCATAATAAAGGCCCCGCAGCAGCCGACCGGCCATGCGGCGGCCCAGCTGCGGCAGGTCGAACCCGCCCTGATAGATGCGCCACTCGAACAGGGCTCCCCGGTGCAGCACCACCAGCTCCTCCACCACCTGATCCGGGTCGTGGGAGGGGTGGATGCTGCCCTCCTGCTGGCACAGCGTCACCAGCTCCAGCAGTACCCGGAAGTATACCCGCCCGGCGTTTTTCTGCAGCACCCGCTGCTCCGGATACCGCAGCCCGTGGATAAACGCCTTATACAGCACCGGGTCCGACACGCTGATCTCCAGGGACCGGCCCACAAAGTCCAGCAGCTTCTCCCGGGCGGGCCGGGCGGTGTCCGCCAGATATGCCTCCTCCAGCTCGCTGTATGCATCGTCCACATGGCTGGTCACCTGAATGGCCAGCTCGTCCTTGCTTTTGAAATAGTGATAGATGTTGCCCACGGAGCATCCGGCGGTCTGGGCGATCTCCTCCACGGAGACGTTTTCAAAGCCCTCCCGGTCAAACAGGTCCAGGGCGGCGCTCTGGATGCGGCTGCGCATCTCCAGGGCCTGGCGTTTTCTTGCGGTCATTCTCTCGGACATAGTCGTTCCTCTTGCAAATCCTGTGATACATCTATATTATCGCTTTGAACAGGCAAAGTCAAGCCCCCGGGGCCACCGGGCGGTAAGCGCGGCGGCCCCGGGAAAAGGAGCTTTGCCTTTGCTTGGCGGACTATTCCATCTCCGCCAGGGCGGCGTTATACAGGTCGTTGCGGGGCAGACCGGTGTCCTCCGCCACCCGGCGGACGGCGTCCTTCATCCGGGCTCCCTCCTGCCGCAGGCGCAGCACCTGCCGCACCCCCTGGTCCAGAGTCACCGCCGGGGCGGCGGCTTTTTCGGCTCCGGCCACCACCAGGACGTATTCCCCTCTTGGCTCCTTCTCCTGATACAGCTCCACCGCCTGGGCCAGGGTGGTGCGCACCGTCTCCTCGTGGAGCTTGGTCAGCTCCCGGCACAGGGCCACGGGCCGGTCCCCCAGCACCTCCAGCATATCCGCCAGGGTGGGCCGCAGCTTGTGGGGGGCCTCGTGGAACACCATGGTCCGCTCCTCATGGGACAGCTCCTCCAGCCGGGTGCGGCGCTCCTTTTTATTGGCGGACAAAAATCCCTCGAAGCAGAAGCGTCCGGTGGGCAGGCCCGACACCGCCAGGGCGCACACGGCGGCGCAGCAGCCGGGGATGGCCTGCACGGTGATGCCCTGCTGCCCGCACAGGCGCACCAGGTCCTCTCCGGGGTCGCTGATGGCCGGGGTGCCGGCGTCCGTCACCAGGGCGCAGCTCTCCCCGCCCAGCAGGCGCTGGACAATGGCGGGGCCGGCGGCGGCCCGGTTGTGCTCATGATAGCTGACCAGGGGCTTCCGGATGTCAAAATGGTTCAGCAGCCGCAGGGACACCCGGGTGTCCTCGGCGGCGATAAAATCGGCCTGGGCCAAAGTCTCCACCGCCCGGGGGGACAGGTCCCCCAGGTTGCCGATGGGCGTGGCCACCAGATACAGGATTCCGGCCATGCTTCATTCCTCCTTGTCTCGAAAATACGCCCGGCGGACGTCCTCGGTTTCGCCGCCGTCGGGGCCATGCAGCAGCAGGGGCGGCTCCACGGTGAGGCCCACGCCGCCGCCCAGCCGGGCCTCCAGCAGAAACAGCGACGGTGGGGCCGCCGCCGTGTGGTGCACGAAGCGCAGGCGCTTGGGCTCCAGCCGCACCCGCCGCAGCTCCTCCAGCACGTCCGCCAGCCGGTCCGGCCGGTGCACCAGACAGAAGCTGCCGCCCCAGGTCAGGGCCCGGGCCGCTGCGGCGCACAGCTGGGAAAGGGTGCAGTCCGTCTCCGCCCGGGCGGTGCGGCGGGCGGCATCGGGGGCCACGGCCCCGGCGTCCGGCGGGAAATACGGCGGATTGGCCACCGCCAGCCGGAAGCGCCCCGGGGGCAGCAGTCCCTGCCGCAGGTCCCCCTCCAGGCAATGCATCCGGCCCTGAAGGCCGTTTTCCTCCGCCGTCCGCCGGAACAGGGCGCAGGCCTGCGGCTGAAGCTCCACCCCGGTGACCGTCAGCTCCGGCTCCCGGGCCAGCAGCAAAAGGCTCAGAAGCCCCGTTCCGGCCCCCAGCTCGCACACGGTCATGCCCCGCCGCAGCCGGGGAAAGGCCCCCAGCAGGAACGTGTCCGTGGAGGGGCGGAACAGCCCGTCGTCGTATAGAAATGTGTACCCTCCCGGCCAGAGCCGGTCCCGGTGCTCCATGGCGTCGCCCTCCCCGGTGTTTTCCCCTATTGTAATATACTTTTTCACAGGACGCAAGGCCATCCCTGGCCCCGGGACTGTAAACCGCCACGAAAAATGAAAGTTTCCGGATATTTCCCACCGGCAGGGGGTTGCAATTTTGGATTTTCATGATACAATATGCTCATAATCTAAATGGAGGTGCTACTATGGCTTATCAGATCGGCTCTGCTTGTGTCAGCTGCGGCGCTTGCGCTGACGTCTGTCCCGTGGGTGCTATTTCCCAGGGTGACGATCGTTATGTGATCGATGCTAACGCCTGCCTGGACTGCGGTACCTGCAGTGATACCTGCCCCAACGGCGCTATCAATCCTGCTGACTAATTACATCAGTCTGAAAAAAATCCCCGGCTGCTATGCAGCCGGGGATTTTTTTACCCCGCCGGGGGAGTGCCGCGCTTGGAGATGGAGCCCAGCTCAGCGGATTCAAGGTACGCGCTGACGGTGCCGTCCGCCTGCTGATACACGCTGAATAGTCCCGGCGTAAAGTCCTGGGTGGCATAGGGAATATCTCGCTGGTCCAGGGCCGTGGCATAGGGATACCGCCATTTCATCTGCCGGTGCAGATACGGCTGATCCATCATATGCACCGCATCCCCCTCCATGGGCGGCACGGTCTCCCGCCAGTACAGCAGATAGCCCCGGATATTTTCCCCCTTCCGGGGCAGGGACCACTCGGCAAAAAGGTACAAGCCGACGCTGGACGGAATATCCGGCCACAGCCAGTCGGTATACTGGGCCTGTTCCTGCCGGACCAGGCTCTGCATGGGCGCGGCCATCGCGCCCTCCGGCCCGTCATACAGGATATACCCGCTGAGGGCTTCCTCCACATAGGCATCATAAGGGTAGTGGGGCACCAGCCACAGTCCGTCGGTGTCCCCGGGCCAGTCCTCCCCGTCCTCGTATTGGAAATAGGTCAGGATGGCCCAGCGGTCCGGCCCGTTATCGCCGGGCGCCAGCAGGGCCGCCCGCCAGAACTGAATGGTCTGGCCGCTGAGGGGCTTTTTCACCGGCTCCTGCATCCACACCGTCTGGGTCACCCCGGACAGGGACAGCACGTCCTCATCCGACAGGTCGTCCAGCAGCTCCCGGGGCAGGTTCAGCCCCTCCAGCCGGTCCCGGACGGCCTGGGCCGTCTGAGACGGCTCCTGCCGCGGCCTATAGTCCATGGGAAGCCTTTGGCCCAGGGCCTGGCCCAGCAGCACCGCTGCCAGCACCAGCACCAGATATCCCCCCGCCAGCCACCGGCCATCCAGCCGCACCGGCGCGGCCTCCACCGCATAGCCGCAGTTGTCCAGGGCCCGGGTCAGCCGGGTCAGCTGCCGCAGGATGATGATATACAGCGCCAGCAGCAGCCACACCGCCAGCCCCTGCAGGGTCTGGCCCAGCAGGCCGGTGAGGATCAGCACCCCATACCACAGCACCAGGGCCCCCGCCGCCTTGGCGGAGGGCTTTTCCTGCCCGGCCTTGCGGCCGATCTCCCTCATGCCCCACCACAGGCCCAGGCACACCAGCCAGAACAGGACGCTCAAGGTCCAGGCTATGGCCGTCTCCAGCCAGGGGACCAGCCGGGACAGGACGGTGCCCATGACGACGGCATAGCCCCCCCGCAGCGCCGCCAGGGCTATGGACAGCCGCCAGCAGCTGCGCAGGCAGCCGTTCTCCTGCCGCAGGGTCCGGAACCCCAGCATCAGCAGGATGCTGCCAACCATGGGCAGAAGATGCTGCAGATTCCAGAAGTTCAGGGTGATGCTGGTCAGTCCGATGCCCCACAGAACGCAGCGCATGGCCTGCCGCCAGGGGGTCACCCGGGCCGCCGGCAGCTGCTCCTCCGGCAGCTGCTCCAGCAGGGTCTGCATATCCCGGTCAAAGCGGATGTCGTCCGTCACAGCAGGTCACCTCCCAACAGATTCCGCAGTCTCTGCCGCAGGCGGTACAGCCGCCCCTCGGCGGCCCGCTCCGTGATGCCCAGCTCTGCGGCGATCTGGGCGGTGGATTGGCAGTAGTAATACTTCCGGAAGAACAGCTGCTGTTCCTCACGGCCCAGGGACCGGATGGCCGTCTGAAGCTGTTCCCGCCGGTCCTTTTGCAGCAGGGCCTCCTCGGCGCTGCCGTCCCCGTGGGGCATGGTCTCGTCCAGGGGCTCCTCCCTCCGCAGCCGCCTGGCCCGGTTCAGGGCCATGTTCCGGGCCAGCACCGTCAGCCACGGCACGAACTGCCCCCGCTCCGGCGCATAGTCCCCGGCCCGCTGCCACAGGCGCAGGGAGATATCCGCCAGGCACTCCTCCCGCTCCCGGGGGTCTGTCAGAATGGGTTTCAGGATATATTGCAGCAGCGGTCCGTGCCGCCGCAGCAGGGTCTGCAGGGCCGCCTGGTCCCCGGCGGCGATCTGCGCCATCAGCTGCTTGTCGTCCATGTCCGTCGCCTCCCTGTTTCTCTCTACTCTATAGTACACGCCGCAGGGCCAAAACCCACGGCAATTTTTCTCACTTTTGAACACATATTAACACAAAACACCGCCTTGCGCCAGGGGGGGCGGTGTGTTATACTATGCATAACAACACACTGGGTAATTGTGCCCATTTTTTCAGAAAGAGAGAGACCATGACCACCAAAGATTACCAGACCCGCAGACCGCTGCGCATTTTCCTGTCCTATTTCCGCCCCCACCGGGGCCTGTTCCTGCTGGATATCAGCTGCGCCTTCCTGATCGCCGTCATCGACCTGGCCTTTCCCCTGATCTCCCGCACCGCCATGTACCACTGGCTGCCGGATAAGCAGTTTTCCATTTTCTTTACGGTCATGGCTCTGGTGGTGGCGGCCTTTGTCCTCCGGGCGGGGCTGTATTTCGTGGTGGGCTATTGGGGCCACACCTTCGGCATCCTGGTGGAGGCCGATATCCGCCGGGACCTGTTTGCCCATATGCAGGACCTGGGCTTTGACTTTTACGACAAAAACCGCACTGGCCAGCTGATGAGCCGCCTGACCACGGACCTGTTTGAGCTGACGGAGCTGGCCCACCACGGGCCGGAGGACCTGTTCATCTCCCTGGTCACCATTGTGGGGGCGCTGGCGGTGATGTTCTCCATCCAGTGGCGGCTGGCCCTGGTGGTGTGCTGCATCATCCCCGTGTTCCTGCTGGTGGTGGTGTATCGCCGCCGCCAGATGTCCCAGGCCTCCCGGGCCGCCAAACAGAAAACCGGCGCCATCAATGCCGAGATCGAGTCCGGCCTCTCCGGTGTCCGCACCACCAAGGCCTTCGCCAACGAGGCCCAGCAGCAGCGGCGGTTCGACGGGGCCAACGAGGTGTTCAAAACCTCCAAGCGCAATTTCCACAAGGAGATGGGCTTTTTCAACGCCAGCATGGAGCTGTTTATCAGCCTGCTGTCCGTGGCGGTGATCGCCGCAGGCGGCTGGCTGATTATGAAGGACCGGCTGAACTACATCGACCTGATTACCTTCAGCCTGTATATCACCACCTTCATCAGCCCCGTCCGGAAGCTGGCAAACTTCGCCGAGATGTTCTCCAACGGCTTTGCGGGCCTGCACCGGTTCATCGAGCTGATGGCCACGGAGCCCACCATTCAGGACGCCCCCGACGCCGTGGAGCTGACGCAGGTGCAGGGCCGGGTGGCCCTGGAGAACGTGCACTTCTCCTATGACGACGGCAGCCCCGAGGTGCTCCACGGGGTGGACCTGACGGTGCAGCCCGGGGAGACGGTGGCCATTGTCGGCCCCTCCGGCGGCGGCAAAAGCACCCTGTGCCAGCTGGTCCCCCGGTTTTACGACCCCGACAGCGGCGTGGTATCCGTGGACGGAACCGACGTGCGCCGCCTGACCCAGCACTCCCTGCGCCGGTCCATCGGCATCGTCCAGCAGGACGTGTTCCTGTTTGCCGACACCATTCGGGAGAACATCCGCTACGGAAAACCCGAGGCCACCGACCAAGAGGTGGAGGAGGCCGCCCGCCGGGCGGAGCTGTATGACGACATCGCCGCCATGCCCAACGGGTTCGACACCTATGTGGGCGAGCGGGGCACCCTGCTCTCCGGCGGCCAGAAGCAGCGGGTGGCCATTGCCCGGATCTTCCTGAAGGACCCGCCCATCCTGATCCTGGACGAGGCCACCTCGGCTCTGGACAGCATCACCGAGGCGAAGATCCAGCACGCCTTCGACGAGCTGAGCCGGGGCCGCACCACCCTCATCATCGCCCACCGGCTCTCCACCATCCGGGCCGCCCACCGCATCCTGGTGATCCGGGACGGCCGCATCGCCGAGCAGGGCACCCATCAGCAGCTGCTGGCGGCAAACGGGGCCTATGCCGGACTCTATCACACCCAGAATCTGGGGGAATACCATGGATAAACGGGAAATGCTGGACCGGCTGGCGGCAAACGGCGATGAGCGATTGCTGCTGGGCCGGGTCTGGGATAAATATGAACAGTGCCGGCGGCGGAATCTGCCGGAGGGGACGGGCTTTCTGTCCCCGGCGGAGCAGGCGGCGGCCCAGCGGCTGCTGAACGCCCTGTCCGTGACGGAGGGCTACGCCTTCTGGGGCGGGTACGACGGCGCCCAGCGGCGGCAGCTGTGGTTCCTGCCGGAGTGGCAGGAGGCCCCGGAGGAGGACGCCGTCCGGGTGGTCCGGGCCTCGTTTTATGAGGAGGACGCCCTGACCCACCGGGACCTTCTGGGCAGTCTCATGGCCCTGGGCCTGACCCGGGAGACCCTGGGGGATATCCTGGTGTTTCCCCGCTGGGCCGACGTACTGGCCACGGCCCCGGCGGCGGAACTGCTGCTGTCGGACTGGACGGACGCCGGACGGGTGCGGCTCCATACGGCCCCGCTGCCCCTGGCCCAGTTGACGCCGCCCCAGGAGAAAACCAAGGAAATCCGCGACACGGTGTCCTCCCTGCGGCTGGACAGCGTGCTGGCCGTTGGCTTTTCCCTGAGCCGGGGAAAGGCCGCCGAGGCGGTGACCTCCGGAAAGGTCCAGGTAAACTGGACCGACTGCCAGAAGCCGGACCGCCCGGTGGCCCAGGGCGACACCCTGACCCTGCGGGGACTGGGGAAATGCGTCCTGGAGGAGGTCGGCCATCAGACCAAAAAGGGCAGGGTGTTCGTCACCCTGAAGCGTTATCTATAAAAGAGGGAGAGATCACATCATGGATGAAAAGAAAATCGCCCGCATCAACCAGCTGGCCGCCAAGGCGAAAACGCCGGAGGGCCTGACCCAGGAGGAACGGGAGGAGCAGCTGCGCCTGCGCCGGGAGTATATCGACTCGGTGGTGGGCAACCTGGCCCGGGAGCTGGACAATACCTATGTGGTGGATGAGCACGGCAACAAGCGCAAGCTCCGCCGGAAGGGAGAGCAGTGATGGCCTATTCCTATGACGACCGGGACCGGGAGTTCCGGCAGTCGCCTCCCCCCAGACCGCCCCGGAAAGAGGACAACGATCTGGGGTCCTGGATTCTGATCATCTTTCTGTTCATCGTGGCATGGCCGGCGGGGCTGGCGGTGCTGCTGTCGAAGGTGCTGGGGAACGACTCCCGGCGGAAAAATGCCGCTCGAAGCACCCGGTCGACTGTGTCCCGCAGTGACCCGGCCGTGTCCCGGGCAAATCCCAACCCGTCCCAGGCCCGTCCCGGGACGGCTTCCGCCGCCGGGCGGAAGGTCACCAAAACCCCCCAGTATTCCGCAAAAGCCGCCCGGAACATGAAGATTGTGGGCCTGGTGCTGCTGTTTGCGGGGCTGGTGTCCCTGGTGGAGGGCATCGGCGCTGCCACCGGCGGCCTGAGCTGGGCCCTGCTGGCCAGCCTGTTTCCCACCATGGGCCTGGCCGCCGGAGGTCTGGGCCTGCTGCTGGCCGGAGGCGTCATGACCCGCCGGGTCCGCCGCTTCGGCAAGTATCTGGCCTGTGCCCACGGGCAGGAGGCGGTGTCCCTGAAAAAGCTGGCGGAGGCGGCGGATGTGTCCCCCCGGAAGGTGGAAAACGACCTGGAGATCATGATCGAAAAGGGCCTGTGGGGCGAAAATGCCTATCTGGACCTGGGAAGCGATATGCTGTTCCGGTCCCCGGAGGCGGCGGACGCCTTCTTCGGAAAAAAGAAGCAGGAGCAGGAGGTTCAGGAGCCGCCCCAGGCGGAGCAGGGCTATTCCGGCGTCCTGCGGGACATCCGCCGGGCCAACGACCGCATCGCCGACCCCGTTCTCAGCCAGAAAATTGACCGGCTGGAGGAGGTGGCGGGGAAAATCTTCCGCATCATCGAGAAGGAGCCCGCCAAAAAGGCCAAGGCCAGCACCTTCCTGAATTACTATCTGCCCACCACCCAGAAGCTGCTGGACTCCTATGCCGAGTTTGAGGAGGCAGGCGTCAGCGGCGAGAATCTGAACCAGGCCAAGGCCAAAATTCAGAGCACCATGGACAGCATCGTGGCGGGGTTCGAGCGGCAGCTGGATGAGCTGTACCGGGCCGACGCCATGGACATCGACAGCGACATCCGGGTCATGGAGACCATGCTCCGCCGGGACAGCGCCACCGTGGCCGACGATTTCGGCCTGGGCGGCAGCACGGCGGTGCAGCAGGAGGAAGAATAATATCACGGAAATAAGGAGGAAAAGCCCCATGAAGCGTGTTTTTGCCCTGATTTTAGCCCTGTGCATGGCCTGCGCCCTGTTTGCCTGCGGAAAGAAGCAGACGGAGGTGGCCCCCGGCGGAGATAGTCCCACGGTGACCCCCGGGGCCACGGACCCGGGAAGCGGCCCGGCGGAAAATCCCGGCGGCAGTACCGGTGTGCCCGGCGGTGCAGGCAGTACCGGAAATGCCGGAAACGGCGGAAATACCACCGGCAGTACCGGCAGCGGCTGGGCCGGCACCCGGGTGGCGGTGATCTATTTTTCCTGCACCGGCAGCACCCGGACGGCGGGCCAGCCCCTGGACCTGTCCCAGTACGGCACCATCTATCTGGGCTATCCCATCTGGTGGGGGACCGCGCCCCGGATCATCAACACCTTCCTGGATACCTATGACCTGACCGGGAAAACCATCCGGCCCTTCTGCACCAGCGGCAGCAGCGGCATCGAGACGTCGGTGGCGGATATCCGGGCGGCGGCGCCGGAGGTCAACGTGACGGCGGGCCTGCGGGTGGACGACCCCGACGGCAGCGCCCTGAAGGCCTGGGTCCTGGGGTAATAAGAGCTTGTCAAAAAAGGGCGTTGCCTTTTTTGACAAAAGAGATTTCGCTCCGACCCGTGTGTTTTCACGCAAAAAATGCGCGAAAACACACGGGTCGAAGCGCAAAGTATTTTTCGCGACGTACACGCCCAACGGAAGTCCCCTTGGGGGGCGCCGCCGCGAAAAATGGATGGAACACGATTCGCGGCCTGCGGGCCGCGAACTCTGCGAGGCGTTTTTGACAGCCTGGAATAAGAGGAGTCCGGCGCGTGCCGGGCTCCTTTAACCTGTAGCCTGTAAAAAACCCACCTGCCGGAGGTCCGGCGGGCGGGTGCTTTTTTTTCGGCGGGATGGGGTGCGATCGCCATCAAGCCTTATTGCTTTGCCAGATCGGAGAAATAGTCCTCCAGGGCGGATTCCGCGTATATGGAACAGCCGTCGCAGTCCTCGGCCCGGGAGGAAATAGCCTCGGCCAGCACCGGATCGGCATCCGCCGTCATTTCCGCAAGCTGTGCGCTGTCCAGCGTGGTCCTGCCGGGAACGCAGGTGTCCTGGGCGCTCATGGTGCCGAAGCTGTCCAGGAAATACCGGCCTCCGGCTTCGTCATACACGACATACAGCACCGTGTTATAGTCGGTGATGGGGTGATATTTTTCCCCGCTGCCGTCATAGTCCCGCAGGAAAACCAGAAGCTCGGTTCCGCTGGTAAACAGGGGATAGTCGGGAGAGGTCGCCTCGGAACAGCCGCCCTGCACCAGGGTGAAGCTCCGGGGAAGCTCCCCCTTGTAGGACTCCTGAACGGACGCGTCAAAGAACGTGACCCAATTGCGCAGGTCCTCCCCCTGCCAGTCGCCTACCTTGACCCGAGCCACGGCGTCCGCCTCTTGGAAGGCGTCGGACACGGAATAGCAGCGCTCAAACACGGAATTGATCTGCATCTCGCCCCACCGGCTGGGGGGCAGGACGGGCTCGTGGGCCGCGCAGGCGGTTGCGGACAGCAGCATCAGGGCCGCCAGAAGCGCGGAAAGAATTTTCTTCATGCTCGTGATTCTCCTTTTTTGCGTTTAGCCGGCGGACAGGCGCGCGAAATAGTCCTCCAGGTCGGTCAGACGATAGAGGTCGCCGGAGGACGCAGCCGGCCGGTCCGGGTCGGCCTGGGAGGGCGCAATGGCAGCCAGAACCGGGTCCTGCTTTGTCAGATTGTCCCTGATCTGAAGAAGCTGCTCCTGCCCCGGATGGGCAACGGCCGGGCAATCGGCGGGCTGATTGATCTGACTCCATTGGGTCATCATGCCCAGGGCGTCCAGAACGTAGGACATGCCGCTGTCGTCCCGGGTTACATACATCACCGTGGAATACGTGTTTATCAGCTCATAGGCGTCCGGATACTCTACCAGGTCGTAGGTATCCCGGTACATGGACACATCGTATTTGATCAAGAACAGCAGCAGCTGATTGCCATAGGTGAATACGGGATAATTTCGGTAGGTCCAGGTAGAGCAGCCCTCCTGGGCCAGGACAAACTCATGGGGGATATCCCCCTTGTACACTTTTTGGACCGTTGTCCGGAAAAAGGTTCGCCCGGTGATCAGCTCCTCCTCCAGCCAATCCCCCACCGTAACAAGGGCAACCACCTCTGCGGCGTCATAGGCCTCCGACAGGGAGTAGGTGCGGGGAAGCATTCCCTGGGCGTCTGACTTTCCCCACCGGCTGGGGGGCAGGACGGGCTCGTGGGCCGCGCAGGCCGTTGCGGACAGCAGCAGAAGCGCCGCTAAAAGCGCGGATAGAATTTTCTTCATATTCGTTACCTCCTGCATGATATGGGGGCCGTATGGGCCAGGCGCACAGACGGAATACGGCGAAGCCGCCTATGCGCCGGGGAAAAGTGTGGGAGTACGTCTTGCCCAAATAACAGAGGCTTTGCTTGCGGAGCTATCTGCAAAATCACGGAATATCATACGCATAAATCGTTCTTTTTCTATAAAACGTACCATTTTACAATTATTCTGTTACATTATATATAACATATTTTCCGGGAGAAGTCAACGGCCTTGCGGGGGAGACTGGAAATCCCCGGGAAGGTGTGGTAAAATAACGGAAAACAAGCGTGGAAAGGGTATGTGCTATGCGTATACTGGTTTTATCCGATTCCCACGGGTGCGTGGACCCTATGCAGCAGTGCGTGGAGCTGGTGCAGCCCCAGGCCATCCTCCATCTGGGGGACTGCGCCCGGGACGCGGACCGGCTGGGGCGGCTGTATCCCCGGATCCCGCTGCTGGGGGTGCCCGGCAACTGCGACTATGGCAGCGCGGACCAGCCGGAGCGGCTGACGGAGCTGGGCGGCGTCCGCATCCTGATGATGCACGGCCACACCCGGCATGTGAAGTCCGGCCCCATGGCGGCCATATACGCCGCCCGGGAGTGCGGGGCGGACATCCTGCTGTTCGGCCACACCCACCAGCCGGTGGTGGACCGCAGCGGCGATTTCTGGGTGATGAATCCCGGGTGCATCGGCCCCAGCGTCCGGCGGACCTATGGGGTCATCACCTTAGAGGACGGGAAGGTGGACTGCGCCGCCTTCCGCCTGTGAGAGGAGGCGGCGGACATGGGACTGCGGCTTTCGGCGGCGGGCATTTTCCTGCTGGGGGCGGCGGGTCTGCTGCTGCACTCCACCCTGCTGGAGACGGGACACATCCGGCCGGGGATGTTCTGCTTTTACACCAATCTCAGCAATCTGCTGGTGCTGGTGTATGAGCTGGCCCTGGCGGCGGCGCCGGAGGGGGCGGTGCGGCGGCTGCTGACCGGCAGCGGCGTGGCCCTGGCCATGACCCTGTGCATCTATGTGACGCACCTGATCTATCACTTTGTGCTGGTGCCGGACGCCAGGCGCCGGGGGAAGAAATTCGCCGACTTCGGCGGCAGCTTCGGGAACCTGTGCGTCCACTACGGGACGCCGTGGCTGGTGGTGGGGCAGTGGCTTCTGTGGGGGAACAAGGCGGGGCTGACCGCGGCCTCCGCCGCCCGGTGGCTGGTGCTGCCCCTGGCGTACTTCGTGTATGCCATGCTGCGGGCCAGGACGGGGCGGCCCATCGGCCACACGAAGCTGCTGTACCCCTACACCTTCATGGACCCGGAGAAGCTGGGGGTGAAAAAGTTCTGCCTGAGCGTCACGGCGGTGCTGGCGGGGTTCTTCCTGCTGGGCTGCCTGTTCGTGGCCCTGGGGCGGTGGATGGGATAAAGCAAAAAAGCCTCGCAGAGTTTGCCGCCTGCGGGCGGCAAAGCAAATGAGATCATTTTCGGCCGGGGCGTGTACCTGGCCGAAAATACTTCTCAGGCTGCAAGTGTGGAATTTGTTCGCCATCAGCGAACAAATTATGCGCGCAGCAGACTGCAAGCCTTCTGTCAAAAAAGGGCATTGCCCTTTTTTGACAGACTCACAGGACCTCCTGCTGCGGCAGGAGGTCCTGTTTTATAGGGGTCACAGCCACACGGTCCGGCGGCACAGGGCGTCCAGGGCCTCCAGGGCCCGGTCCACCTGGCCGGGGGTGTTGTAAGGCCCGAAGGAGAAGCGGATGGCCCCGGTGGGGAAGGTGCCCAGGGTCCTGTGGGCGTTGGGGGCGCAGTGCAGCCCCACCCGCACCTGGATGCCGAATTCCCGGCCCAGGGCGTCGGCCACAAAGGCCGGGTCCGTGTTCTCCGGCACCACCGGCACCACGGCGGCCCGGTTTTCCGCTCCGGCCAGGCCCACCAGCCGCAGGTTGGGGATGGACGCCGCCCCCCGGAGGAACCGGCCCGTCAGGGCCTGCTCATGGGCCCGGATGGCGTCGATGCCGGTTTCCTCCAGCCAGGTCAGGGCCGCGTGAAGGCCCATGATCCCCGGCAGGTTCAGAGTCCCGGCCTCGAACCGGTCCGGCAGGAAGGACGGCACCTCCTCGGAGTGGCTGGCACTGCCGGTGCCGCCGGACAGCAGCGGATCCAGCTCCGCGGCCAGCTCCGGCCGCAGCAGGAAGCCCCCGGTGCCCTGGGGACCCATCAGCCCCTTGTGGCCGGTGAAGGCCAGGGCGTCCGCCCCCATGGCCTCCATGTCGATGGGGAAGGCCCCGGCGGTCTGGGCGGTGTCCAGCAGGAACAGCAGGCCGTTTTCCCGGCAGAAGGCCCCCACCTCCGCCGCCGGAAGCAGGGTGCCGCAGACGTTGCTGGCGTGGAGCATCACCACAGCCCGGGTGTTCTCCCGCAGCAGGCCGGGAAGGCGCTCCGTCATCAGCGTGCCGTCCGGGCGGCAGGGGATCCGGTCGAAGGTGACGCCCCGGCGGGTCAATTGGGTCAGGGGACGCATGACGGCGTTGTGCTCCATGGCGGACACCAGCACATGGTCCCCGGGCCGCAGCAGGCCCTTCAGCAGGACGTTCAGGCTTTCGGTGATGTTCTTGGTGAACGCCACGCATCGGCTGTCCGGCCCGTGGAACAGGCGGCACAGCTGCTGGCGGGTGCGCAGCACCGTCTCCTCCGCCTGATACGCCCCCTCATAGCCGCCCCGGCCGATGTTGCAGCCGCAGCCGGTGACATAGTCGAACATGGCCTGGGCCACCTGGGGCGGCTTGGGGAAGCTGGTGCTGGCGTTGTCCAGATAAATCGGCTCCATATGGGTCCCTCCCGAAACGATACGTTGTATTTTTAAAAAAATAATGGTAGACATAAACTATTATTATATGATACAATGTCTGTTGGAATTTTTCAAGAGAGAGAGGTATTTTTCCAAATGAACATCAAACGTGAGCGCCTGCATATTGTCATTGCGGGCCTGATCATCGGCGTCATTGCGTCGCTGCTGGTCTTTTTCGGCAACCCTGCCAACATGGGCTTCTGCATCGCCTGCTTCCTGCGGGATACCGCAGGCGGTCTGGGCCTGCACCGGGCCGCCGCCGTGCAGTATATCCGGCCGGAGATCATCGGCCTGGTGCTGGGCAGCTTCGGCATCGCCCTGTTCAAGGGTGAGTTCTCCGCCAAGGGCGGCAGCGCGCCCCTGACCCGCTTCGTGCTGGGCTTTTTCGTGATGATCGGCTGCCTGATGTTCCTGGGCTGCCCCTTCCGCATGATCCTGCGCCTGGCCGGCGGCGACCTGAACGCTCTGCTGGGCGGGCTTGGCTTCGTGCTGGGCATTCTGGCGGGCGTGTTCTTCCTGAAGAAGGGCTATTCCCTGAAGCGCTCCTATTCCATGGCCAGGCTGGAGGGCTTCCTGTTCCCGGCCATCCAGGTGGTGGTGTTTATCCTGCTGGTGGCGGCTCCCACTTTCATCTATTTCACCGAGGCCGGCGGCGGCCCCGGCGCCAAGCACGCTGCCGTGCTCATCAGCCTGGCGGCGGGCCTGATCGTGGGCGCTCTGGCCCAGCGGACCCGCCTGTGCATGGTGGGCGGCATCCGTGACGTGGTGCTGTTCCGGGAGCCCAAGCTGCTGATGGGCTTCGGCGCCATCCTGATCAGCGCCCTAGTGTGCAACCTGATCCTCACCGGCGTCACCGACGGCACCTATTTCCACCTGGCCTTTGAGGGCCAGCCCATCGCCCATACCGACGGCCTGTGGAACTGCCTGGGCATGGTGCTGGTGGGCTTTGGCTGCGTGCTGCTGGGCGGCTGCCCCCTGCGCCAGCTGGTGCTCTCCGGCGAGGGCAGCTCCGACAGCGCCGTGACGGTGCTGGGCCTGATCGTGGGCGCTGCCTTTGCCCATAACTTCGGCCTGGCCTCCAGCGCGGAGGGCCCCACCGCCAACGGCAAGATCGCCGTGGTCATCGGTCTGGCCGTGGTGGCCGCCATCGGCTGCCTGAACACCTTCCGGAAGAAAGCATAAGGAGGAGACAACATGAAAGTCATCGACGCACGGGGGCTGTCCTGCCCCGAGCCCGTGGTGCTGCTGCGGGCGGCTATGCAGAGCGGCGAGGCCGCCTATCAGATCCTGGTGGACAACCACGCCTCCCGGGAGAACACCACCCGCTATGCCCAGCACCAGGGCTATCAGGTCCAGGTGCAGGAAAACGGCGGCGAATGGACGCTGACCTTTACCAAATGACCTATTTCGCAACGTTTTTTTCTCACTTCGGCGCCATGCGGTATCAGCAGCTGTGCCGGGAGCAGGGGATCGAGTGCCGGGTGATGCCGGTGCCCCGGAATCTCAGCAGCAGCTGCGGCACCTGCGTGCGGTGTGAGGGACGGTGGCTGGAGCCCCAGGGCGAGGCCGCCGGAGACGTGGAGCGCATTGCCGCCTGGGACGGGCGGAGCTATACGCCGGTTTATCAACGGACGGAGGAATGACCATGGAAACGGAAGTGAAGCTGACCAAGCTGGCCTCCTGCGCCGGATGCGGGGCCAAGGTGGGGGCCGGGACCCTGGTGAAGCTGCTGGACGGGTTCCGGACCCATTCGGACCCTCGGCTGCTGGTGGGGTACGACAAATCCGACGACGCCAGCGTGTATTACCTGGACGAGCACACGGCCCTGGTGCAGACCACGGACTTTTTTCCCCCCATTGTGGACGACCCCTTCCTGTATGGGCAGATCGCCGCGGCCAACGCCATCAGCGATGTGTACGCCATGGGCGGGGAGCCCAAGCTGGCCCTGAACATCCTGTGCCTGCCGGAGTCCATGACCCAGGACATGGTGCAGGAGCTGCTGCGGGGCGGGTATGACAAGGCCTATGAGGCCGGGGCCATCATCACCGGCGGCCACACCATCCACGGGGCGGAGCCCATTTATGGGCTGGCGGTGTCGGGGTTCGTGGACCCCCGGCGCATCCTGACCAACAGCGGGGCCCGGCCCGGGGACGTGCTGCTGCTGACCAAGCCCCTGGGCGTGGGCGTGCTGACCACTGCCGCCAAGGCGGGGCTGGTCGGCGGGGCGGTGATGGACCGCATTTACCGGCAGATGGCCACCCTGAACCGCACCGCCCGGGACATTATGGTGAAATACCGGGTCCACAGCTGCACCGACGTGACGGGCTTCGCCCTGCTGGGCCACAGCTTCGAGATGGCCCAGGGCAGCGGCTGCACCGTCCATATCCAGAGCGGGAACGTCCCCTTCCACCCGGAGGCCTGGGACCTGGCCGCCATGGGCCTGATCCCCGCCGGGGCCTACCGCAACCGGGATTACGCCGAAAAGGGCGTCACCGTCCGGGGGAACGTCAGCCGCACCATGCAGGACCTGTTGTATGATCCCCAGACCAGCGGCGGCCTGCTGATGGCGGTGGACCCCGCCGACGCCGAAGCCTGCCTGCGGGAGCTGCGGGATGCCATTCCCGCCGCCAGCCAGGTGGGCTACGTCACCGAAAAGGAAGAAAACTGGCTGATTCTGGAATAAACGAACCCCCTCCGGCTATGCCGGAGGGGGTTGTGTTATATCATACTAGAATCTGTTAAAAAGCTTGAAAAGCTTTTTATAGCGCCAAGGGCGCGTCAGATTCTGCATGAGACGGCGCAGCGTGCTTTCGCACGATGCGAGTGTGCGTAGCACACGTGATTCTTGATTAAATCTTTTAATCAAGAATCAGTATCAGAGGGTTCGCGGCATGGTTATTGGAGTAGCCACACAGGAAAAAGGCGTATTTTTCCCGGGCCGGGGGCATATACTGAGGGGAAGTTTCCAGGAAAGGATGTATGTCTATGTCCGATTTTTCCCAGCATGTGCCCCTGTCCACGTTTTTGCAGGCCCACCCCGACCAGGGGAGTCTGCGGGTGCAGGTGGCCTCCGGCGGCGGGACATTTCCGGTAGCCGGGGCAAGGGTGGAGGTATACCGGCGGTTCGGGGGCCAGACCCACACGTTTTACCGGGGGCTGACCGATGAATCGGGTATCGTTCAGGGCATCGCCCTGCCGGCCCTGCCCGCCGCCTGGTCCCAGGCGCCGGACACCGCCTCCATCAGCGGCACCGGTTACCTGGTGTCGGTGCGGCATCCCTTGTTCGTGCCCCAGGAGGACCGGGAGGTCACGGTGTATGCCCGCATCGAATCCATTCTGCCGGTGATGCTGGAGCCGGTGATATAAGGGGGGGGAGCGCTATGCCTGCAACGCCTGTGGTCCCGGAGACCATTACCGTACACCTGGGCCCGCCGGGGTCCTCGGCCCGGAACGTGGAGGTGCCCTTTGCCGCCTATATCAAGAACGTGGCCTCCCACGAAATTTACCCCACCTGGCCGGAGAACGCCATCCGGGCCAACATCCTGGCCCAGATCTCCTATGCCCTGAACCGGGTGTATACCGAGTATTACCGCACCCGGGGGTACGACTATGACATCACCAGCACCACCCAGTATGACCAGGCCTATGTGGACGGCGGCGACGTTTTCGAGAACATCAGCCAGATCGTGGACGACAGCTTCAACAACTATATCGTCCGGCAGGGCAGCGTGGAGCCGTTGTTTGCCCAGTTCTGCGACGGAGTGCGGACCCAGTGCGGGGGACTGTCTCAGTGGGGCAGTGTGGACCTGGCCCGGGACGGCATGAATCCTTACGAGATTCTGCAATACTACTACGGAGGGGACATCAGCATTGTGTTCAACGCTCCGGTAGGGGGGAACGTGCCCTCCTATCCCGGGCGGCCTCTGCGCCGGGGGGACGTGGGCAACGACGTGCTGCTTCTCCAGCGGCAATTGAGCCGCATCCGCCGGAACTATCCGGCCATTCCGGAGATCCCGGAGCCGTCCACGGTGTTCGACGTGCCCATGGAGGAGGCGGTGAAGTCCTTCCAGCAGATCTTCAACCTGACCCCGGACGGCATCGTGGGCAAGGCCACCTGGTACAAGATCAAGCAGATCTATAACGGCGTCAAGGGCCTGTCGGAGCTGTCCGGCGAGGGGCTGACCATCTCCGAGGTGCAGAGGCAGTATACCGAGGCCCTGCGGCTGGGGGACAGCGGCCTGGCGGTGCGGACGGTGCGGTTTTTCCTGGCTTTTCTGGGGTATTTCCTGCCGGAACTGCCGCCCATCCGGCTCAGCGATGTCTTTGACCAGGAGATGCTGGACGCCGTGTATGCCTTCCAGAGCTATGCGGGCCTTCCCACCGACGGGGTGGTGGGCCGGGACACCTGGAACGCCCTGCGGCGGGCCTATGAGGATGTGCTGGAGGACCTGCCGGAGGACTATCAGCAGTTTGCCCGGGAGATTTATCCGGGGCGGTTCATCGTCCTGGGGGACCGGGGGGATGCGGTGCTGCTTCTGCAGCAGCAGATCAATCGCATAGCGGCCCAGGACCCGGATATTCCCACCGTGGCGGAGGACGGCATTTTCGGCCGGGGCACCCAGGCCGCTGTGCTGGCCTTGCAGCGAAAGCTGGGCATCGACCCCACCGGCGCCGTGGGGCCGGTGCTGTGGGCCCAGATCATCGCCCGGGGGGCGGGGTACTGATAATAAAACAGAGGCGGCAGACGAAATCGTCTGCCGCCTCTGCGGCGTTATGGGATCAGAACAGCCGGTCCAGAAATTTGTCCACCAGGGCCATGGTGTCCCGGTTGACGCCGGACTGTCCGGCCTGGCGGATGACGGTCATATGCTGATTGCTGGCGGGGTCCGTGATCAGCCGGAAGTCCGCGCCGGGCAGTTCCGCCCGGCGGGCATACAGGGAGCAGCCGCCGCAGGGGACCTCCCGGTCTTCGCTGCCCTGGAGAAGCAGGGCCGGTACGCCGCTCTGGAGGCCCCGGACGGCGGACAGGTCCGCATATTTTCCGAATAGGAGCCGCTGCCCTCGGCGGCCCGGGAATCCCTATGACAAGAGTCTCGAAAAAAAGAAAAAACTCCCAGCATAAGCTGAGAGTTTTCTTGGCAGCGGGAGAAGGATTCGAACCCCCGGCGCAAGCGCCGGGAGCTGCGCCCGGATTGAATTTGTGTGAGGGTCCGAATCCCTATGACAGAACCATGGCAAAAAGAAAAGACCCTCAGCTTTCGCTGAGAGTCTTTTGGCAGCGGGAGAAGGATTCGAACCCTCACATACGGAGTCAGAGTCCGCTGTGCTACCTTTACACAATCCCGCTATGTTCCTGACGAACAAAATTCATTATACTCGTTTTCCGGCGTTTGTCAACACTTTTTTTCCGGTTTCTGAAAAAATTTTCCGGGGGCGGTTTGGCCCGCCCCCGGAGAGGGTAAGAGGCGTTACGCCGCCAGCAGGTCTGCCGACGTGAAATACTTCCGCAGCGGCTTATACAGCAGGGCAAACACCACCAGGCACAGAACGATGCTGGGCAGCATGTAGCTTCCGTTATAGATCAGGGAGTAGATCCAGGGGCTGGTCATGGGCTTGCCGAGGAACGTGTCGGGCATCCACTTGCCCCACACAAAGACGCCGATGAGGAAATGCGCCAAAAAGCGCAGCACGCCGCCGATGATGGTGCCGTAATAGACGCTCCACTTCCGGCGGGACAGCAGGCCCGCGCCGAAGCCCAGGGCCACAAAGGCCAGGAAATAGTCGCAGATGATGGTGGTCCAGTCAATGGAGAACTTGTTGCCGATGAGGTAGGTGATGGTGCCGTACACCAGGCCCGCCAGAGAGCCCCAGCCGCAGCCATACCTGGCGGCGAACAGGATGATGGGCAGCATCTCCAGGGTGATGGAGCCGCCGTTGGGGAACTCATAGAGCTTGATCAGGCTCAGGATCTCCGCCATGGCGATGAAGATGGCGGCCTCGCAGATCATGCGGGTCTTGTTGATTTTCATGTGTGATTTCTCCTCTTTGAAAAAAATAACCGCATCGCGGGCCCTGGAGGCGTGGCAATGCGGAAACAAAAGCCATATTCTCGCATTCCTACGCCGGCATTACCCGGATCAGGTTCGAGGGACCGGACGGCAATACGTCACATCTCAGCCGGCTTGCGCCAGCACCCCTTGGATTGTGAGGACATTCTATCACGGCTGTCGTTTTTTGTCAAGCCCTCAGCATACCGGCGCGGTATATGCGTCTGTTCTACGCCGGTATGCCCTTCGGGGATAGGCGGGTTTTCTATCCGGATGTGTCCGTTTTATAGGTCCGGGTTTCCGGCTGTCTCCCGCAGACGCACACCGGCTGGCAAAATCCCCGAAAATCCAACGTCCGCCCCTTGTCAAGTCATTCGGTGTTTGCTATAATAAAATATTATTTGCAGTACCGGGAAAGGGGTGTCCTGTCATGAAATATCAGCAGTGGAGCATACCGGAGCTGCCCGCCGGGGCAGTGGACCGGCTCACCGGGGCCGGGTACCCCTATCTGGTGTCCTCGGTGCTGGCCTCCCGGGGGATCACCACCCCGGAGGAGGCCGCCGCTTTCCTGGAGCGGGACCGGGACCTGCCCTATTCCCCCTTTTTGATGAAGGACATGGACAAGGCCGCCCAGCGGGTGAGCCGCGCCCTGGCCGGCGGGGAAAAGATCGCCGTTTTCGGCGACTATGACGTGGACGGCATCACCGCCACGGTGATCCTGGTGGACTATCTCCTGTCCCGGGGCGGCGATGTGGTGCACTATATCCCCCGCCGCATCGAGGATGGCTACGGCCTGGGAAGGGACGCCATCCTGTCCCTGCACGGGCAGGGGGTCCGCCTGCTGGTAACGGTGGACTGCGGCATCACCGGCGTGGAGGAGGTGGCCTACGCCAACTCCCTGGGCATGGACGTGGTGGTGACGGACCACCACGAGTGCAAGGAGGAGCTGCCCCCGGCCTGCGCCGTGGTGGACCCCCACCGGCCCGACTGCGGCTATCCCTTCAAGCACCTGGCCGGCTGCGGCGTGGCGCTGAAGCTGGTGCTGGCCCTGGGGGGCGAGAGCCGGGAGGAGGCCCTGCTGTCCCGATACTGCACCCTGGCCGCCATCGGCACCGTGGCCGACGTGATGCAGATGTCCGGCGAGAACCGGACCATCGTCTCCCGGGGGCTGGCATCTATCGGCCGGTCGGATTTCATCGGTCTGCACGCCCTGCTGCGGGAGGCGGGCCTGTCCGACAAGGCCGTCACCTCCGTGCAGATCGGCTTCGTCCTGGCCCCCCGCATCAACGCCGCCGGGCGCATGGGCGCGGCGGACATGGCGGCGGACCTGCTGCTGTGCACCGATCCCCACCGGGCGGAGCACCTGGCCCGGGAGCTGTGCGCCCTGAACCGGGAGCGCCAGGCCGTGGAGCAGGAGATCTACTCCCAGGCTGTGGAACAGATCGAGGAGACACCGCCCCAGGAGCGCAGCGCTCTGGTGCTGGCCTCCGACACCTGGCACCAGGGGGTGGTGGGCATCGTGGCCTCCCGCCTTTCGGAAAAATACGCCTGTCCCAGCTTTATGATCCACCTGTCCGGCGGCACCGGCAAGGGGTCCTGCCGCAGCTGGGGCGGGTTCAACCTGTTCGCCGCGCTGGAGTCCTGCTCCGACCTGCTGCTGGGCTTCGGCGGCCATGAGCTGGCGGCGGGCTTTACCATTGAAGAAAAGAACATCCCCGCCTTCCGGCAGCGGATGAACCAATACGCCAGCCGGTTCCGGGGCGGCAAGGCCCCGGTGTCCTGCCTGCAGGTGGACGTGCCCATCGGCCAGGCGGGCCGGGTGACCCTGGCGGAGGTGGAGGCCCTGGACGCCCTGGAGCCCTACGGGGCGGGCAACGCCCGGCCGGTGTTCTGCCTGCGGGGCGCCACGTTGGACCGGCTTCAGAACGTGGGCCAGAACCGGCACCTGAAGCTGCGCCTGACCAAGGGCAGCGCCCAGTTTGACGGCATCTTCTTTTCCGCCGTGGCCCAGACCTGCGGCGTGGCCCCCGGCGACCGGGTGGACGCCGCCTTCTATCTTCAGATCAACGAGTTCCGCAGCAGCCGCACCGTCCAGATGCAGATGGTGGATATCCGTCCCTCCCTTACCGGCAGCACCCGGGAGGAGGAGTCCCTGGAGCTGGTGGACCGCTGCCTGCGGGGGGACGAGCTGCGTCCCCGGGACGCCGTGCGCCTGCTGCCCTCCCGGGACCAGTGCGTGAGCCTGTGGCGGGCCCTGCAGCACGCGGTGCCCCCCGACGGACTGGAAACGGACTATCTGCCGCTGCTGCGGCGGCTGTCCGGGGCGCTGCAGGGGGCGGAGCCCTTTTTGCGGACGGTGCTGTGCCTGGAGGTGTTCCGGGAACGGGGCCTGCTGCAGTGCCGCCGCCTGGGCGACAGCATAAGCCTGCATCTCACCAGCCAGGGCAAGAAGGTAGCCCTGGACCGTTCGGAATATCTGCTGCGCCTGCACCGGGCGCTGGACACATCACGAGGAGGGGGACGCTTATGACAATGGAAGAACGCTATCAACGCCTGGAGGACACGGTGCGGGCCTATAATCCCACCGCCAACTTCGACAAGATCCGGGCCGCCTATGAATTTGCCGCCGCCGCCCACCAGGGCCAGCTGCGCAAGGACGGCTCACCCTTTGTGACCCACCCCCTGGCCGTGGCCCAGATCGTGGCCGAGGAGCTGCACCTGGACTCCGAGTCCATCGAGGCCGCCCTGCTCCACGACACCATTGAGGATACCTCCGCCACCCACGAGGACATCGCCAAGCAGTTCTCCCCCACGGTGGCGGACCTGGTGGAGGGGGTCAGCAAGCTGACCCGGGTCCACTATACCTCCAAGGCCCAGGAGCAGATGGAGAATCTGCGCAAAATGCTGCTGGCCATGTCCAAGGACATCCGGGTGATCCTCATCAAGGTCTCCGACCGTCTCCACAATATGCGCACCATGGAGTACCAGACCCCGGAGAAGCAGAAGCAGAAGTCTTTCGAGACCCTGGAGATCTACGCCCCCATCGCCCACCGCCTGGGCATGCAGAAGATGAAGTGGGAGCTGGAGGACCTGTCCCTGAAATACCTGGACCCCATCAGCTACCGGGAAATTGTGGACGCCCTGGACGAGAAGGCCACGGAGTACGACGGCTTCATGTCCTCCATCCACGACCAGATCACCCAGCGCCTGGAGGAGGCCCATATCGACGGCTATGTCTATGGCCGCATGAAGCACCCCTACTCCATCTATCGCAAGATGTACACCCAGAACAAGTCCCTGGACGACGTGTATGACCTGTTCGCCTTCCGGGTCATCGTGGACACGGTGTCCGACTGCTATTACGTTCTGGGCATCATCCACGACCTGTACAAACCCGTGCTGGGCCGGTTCAAGGACTATATCGGCACTCCCAAGCCCAACATGTACCAGAGTCTCCACACCACCGTCATGGGCCAGAACGGCGTCCCCTTCGAGGTGCAGATCCGCACCAAGGAGATGCATGAGGTGGCCGAATACGGCATCGCCGCCCACTGGAAGTATAAGCAGAACGGCCAGGGCGGCGGCGACGAGGGCCGGTATGAGTGGGTCCGCCGCCTGCTGGAGAATCAGGAGGGGGCCGACGCCGAGGAGTTCATCCACTCCCTGAAGGTGGACATGTTCGCCGACGAGGTGTTTGTGTTCACCCCCCGGGGGGACGTCATCAACCTGCCTGCCGGGGCCACCCCCATCGACTTTGCCTATAACATCCATTCCGCCGTGGGCAACCACATGGTGGCCGCCAAGGTCAACGGCCGCATCGTGCCCTTCGACTGCCGCCTGAAAAACGGCGACATCGTGGAGGTGGTCACCTCCCAGTCGGCCCACGGTCCCAGCCGGGACTGGGTGAAGATCGCCCGGTCCAGCAACGCCCGGTCCAAGATCCGCCAGTGGCTCAAGCGGGAGCGCCGGGACGAAAACGTGGTCACAGGCCGGGCCTCCTTCGAGTCGGAGCTGAAGCGCTGCGGCGTGTCCTTGAAGGAGCTTACCAACGACGAAAACCTCCCCGGCATCCTGAAAAAGCTCACCTATAAGAGCCTGGACGACCTGTACGCCGCCATCGGCTACGGGGGCATCAGCAGCCTGAAGGTCATCGGCCGCATCCGGGAGGATATCCAGCGCATTCTCCACCAGCACCAGGAGGAGCGCCAGGCGGAGGTGCCGCTGGAAGGCCGCCCCGATGCCACCCGCCCCGCCGTGCCCAAGCGCACCCACAGCGAAAAGGGCATCATCGTGGAGGGCCTCAGCAACTGCCTGGTGAAGTTCTCCAAGTGCTGCACCCCCGTCCCCGGGGACGACATCGTGGGCTTCATCACCAAGGGCTACGGGGTGTCCGTCCACCGGAGGGACTGTCCCAACGCCGACCCGGCCCGCCGCCGTCCCGACGAGGAGGGCCGCTGGATCAAGGTGTCCTGGGCCGAGGACGTGGAGGGTACCTTCCGCACCACCCTCCAGGTGGTGGCCAAGGACCGCATCAACCTCATCGTGGATATCTCCACGGTGCTCTCCTCCACCAAGACCCATGTGGCCTCCATGAACGCCCGCTCCACCCCCGACGGCTTCGCCCTGATCACCCTGGACACCGACGTGTCCAGCAGCCAGCAGCTGAAAACCGTCATGCGCCGCATCGAGCAAATTTCCGGTGTCATGCGGGTCACCCGCCCGGCGGGCTGAGAAAAAACACAATATATTAACCGAAAAGGAGACTATATTACCATGAGAGCAGTGCTGACCCGCGTGAAAAGCGCCTCCGTATCCGTGGACGGCAAAACCATCGGCCAGATTGGCCCCGGCTTTCTGATCCTGCTGGGCATCACCCATGACGACACCGAGGCCCAGGCCGTGAAGCTGGCGGACAAGCTGACGGGACTGCGGATCTTCGAGGACGAGGACGGCAAGATGAACCGGGGCCTGGAAACCGTCAACGGTGAAATTCTGGTGATATCCCAGTTCACCCTGTACGGCAACTGCCGCAAGGGCCGCCGCCCGGACTTTCTGGCCGCCGCCCGGCCGGAGGTAGCCATCCCCCTGTATGAAAAGTTCGTGTCCCTGTGCCGGGAAAAGGGCATCCACACCGAAACCGGCGAGTTCGGTGCCGAGATGCTGGTGGAGTCCGTCAACGACGGACCTCTGACCCTGGTGGTGGACACGGACCAGCTGAATGCGTAACGTATTCCACATTTTCCCGGGCGGACGCCGCTGTCCGCCCGCTTTTATCCTGAACAGGAGGTTGAACCCATGAAAATTGATTCCATTATGGTGGGCCCCATTATGACCAACTGCTACCTGCTGAGCGACGAGACGGCAGGGGTCTGCACCCTGATCGACCCCGGCGACGAGGCCCCCCGGGTGCTGGACATGGTGGCCAGGTCCGGCTGCCAATTGCAGTATATCCTGCTGACCCACGGCCACTTTGACCACACCACCGCCGTGCGCCCCATCCTGGAGCAGTACCCGGACCTGCCGGTGTACATCAACGATAAGGACGTGGTGGACGGCCGGGTGGGGGACATGGAGCTGGTGTTTTCCCGGCTGCCGGAGCACAACCAGCGCTACTATCACGACGGCGACACCCTGACCCTGGGGAGCCTGACTGTCACCGTGCTGGAGACTCCGGGCCACTCCAAGGGCTCCGTGTGCCTGGTGGTGGGGGATGTGATCTTCTCCGGCGACACCCTGTTCCGCTGCTCCTGCGGCCGGACGGACTTCGCCGGCGGCGACTATCGGGAGATGCTGCAATCCCTGGCCCGCCTGGGGAATCTGCCCGGGTCCTACCGGGTCTACCCCGGCCACGACCAGCCCACCACCCTGGACTATGAGCGCCGGGTGAATCCCTATGTCCGCCAGGGCATGAAGTAAGGGGCGGGGCTATGAAACTGGTTTTTCGCGGTCATGACGACCGCTACGCGGTGGAGCAGAGTCTGCTGGCCTTTTTCCCGGAGGAGCGGCCCGTGTATCAGGAGCCGGGGCTGGGGGAGGACAACTGGGCCCGGGTGGACCTGCACCAGGGGCCGGTATACGCCACCGCCACCACCGAGATCGCCCACGGCGGCAGGCTGGGCCGGGGGACCTCCCGGGCCCTGCTGCGGGACGTGACGGACGAGTATGAGCGGGAGCGCCTGCGGCAGAAGGCCGTGAAGCTCAGCTTCTTCAAGGCCGCCCGAAGCATCACCGGCGTCACCCCGGCCTGGGGCGCGCTGACGGGCATCCGCCCCGGCAAGCTGGCGGCCCGGCTGCTGGAGCAGGGAAAGACCCCCGCCCAGGTCAGCCGCATTCTGGGGGACACCTACTACGTCTCCCCCTCCCGCCGCCGTCTGGCGGTGGAAACGGCCCAGGCGGGCCTGCGGGCCAAGGCGGACCTGCGCCCGGAGGACATCTCCCTGTATATCGGCATCCCCTTCTGCCCCACCCGCTGCGCCTACTGCAGCTTCGTGTCCCAGTCGGTGGAAAAATCCCTGGGGCTGATGGAGCCGTATTTAGAGGTGCTGTGCCGGGAGATCACCGACGCCGCCCAAATGGTCCGGGAGACGGGCCTGCGCATCAAGTCCTTCTATATGGGCGGCGGCACCCCCACCACCCTGTCCGCCCAGCAGATGGACCGGCTGCTGACCCACCTGAACCGCAGCTTCGACCTGTCCGACTGCGCGGAATACTGCATCGAGGCCGGCCGGCCCGACACCATCACCCGGGAAAAGCTCCAGGTGCTGCTGGACCACGGGGCCGACCGCATCAGCGTCAACCCCCAGTCCCTGGAGAATGAAGTGCTCCGGGCCATCGGCCGCCGCCACACCGCCCGGGACATTGAGGACACCATGGCCCTGGCCGCCTCCATGGGCTTTCCCCATGTGAACATGGACCTGATCGCCGGGCTGCCTGCCGACACGCCGGAGGGCTTCCGCCGGACCCTGGACAAGTGCCTGACCTTCGGGGCCGACAACATCACCGTCCATACCCTGAGCCTGAAAAAGGGCAGCCGCATCCTGCTGGAGGGTCTGCCCATCCCCACGGCGGAGGACGTGGCCCGGATGCTGGACTATGCCGACCCCACCCTCCGCGCCGCCGGATTCTCTCCGTACTATCTCTATCGCCAGAAGTATATGTCCGGCAGCTTTGAAAACGTGGGCTGGTGCATATCCGGAGCCCAGGGGCTGTATAATATTTACATCATGGAGGAGCTGCACAGCATTCTCTCCCTGGGGGCAGGCGGCTCCACCAAGATGGTGGACCCGGTCCGGGGCCGCATCCAGCGGGTGTTCCACGCCAAGTATCCCACGGAGTATATCCAGCGGCCCGAAAAGATCGCCGAGAACCTGTCGGCCTTCCGGGCGTTCCATGAAAATATTAAGAAATGAAATGAGGAGGGTCCATGACCAGGGGGAAGCAGTCATTTTTAGGGGGCGCCGCCCTGCTGACGGTCACCATGCTTGTCACCAAGGCCATCGGCGCCCTGTACAAGATCCCTCTGGGGAACCTGCTGGACGAGCAGGGCATGAACTATTTCTACGCCGCCTATAACATCTATAACCTGCTGCTGATGGTGTCCACCGCCGGGCTTCCTCTGGCCCTTTCCCGGCTGGTGTCCCAGGCGGAGGCTCTGGGCTGGGTAAACCGGCGGCGGCGCATCGTCTCCGTGGCCTTCTGGCTGTTTCTGCTGCTGGGGCTTCTCAGCAGCGGCCTGATGTTCTTCCTGGCCGGTGACCTGGCCGGGTGGATGCACAACACCCGGGCGGAGGACGCCATCCGGGTGCTGTCTCCGGCGGTGCTGTGCGTGTGTCTGGTGTCGGTGATCCGGGGCTATACCCAGGGCCTGGGCGATATGCGTCCCACCGCCGCCAGCGAGATCATTGAATCCGGCAGCAAGCTGGTGGTGGGCCTGGGTCTTGCCTGGTGGCTGCTGCGGCAGGGGTACCCCTCCCACATAGCCGCCGCTGGAGCCATCGCCGGGGTCACGGCGGGGGTGATTCTGTCCCTGCTGGCCCTGACCGTGTGGACACTGACCCATCTGTCCCGGGACAGGGGCCGGGACGACCCGGGACAGAGCCGGGATATTCTGCGCCAATTGCTGGCCATCGGGGTGCCCATCACCGTGGGCTCCGTGAGCCTTTCCGTCATCAACCTGCTGGACCAGTCCATCACCATGGGCATCCTGCAGACCTCCTGGGGCCTGACGGAGCCGGAGGCCGCCGGCCTCTACGGGACCTACAGCTATGCCGGGAATCTGTTTGCCCTTCCGGCGGCGTTTATCTATCCGCTGACCATCAGCCTGATCCCCGCCATCGGGGCGGCTCTGGCCCGGGGGGACCGGTCCGCCGCCGGGCGGCACACCGCCGCCGCCTTCCGGCTGACGGCCCTGCTGGCTCTGCCGGCGGGGGTGGGACTCAGCGTTCTGGCCCGGCCCATTCTGGAGCTGCTGTACCCGGCCAAGGGGGCGGCCACCCTGGAGGCTGCGGCGTATCACCTGGAAATTCTGGGCGTCGGCAGCATTTTTGTGTGCCTGATGGCCCTGTCCAACGGGATTTTGCAGGCCTATGGCCGGGAAAAAGTCCCCCTTTGGACTCTGCTGGCCGGAGGCGGGCTGAAGATCGCCCTGAACTATCTGATGATCTCCAACCCCGATTACGGCATCCGGGGCCTGCCGGTGAGCACCCTGTGCTGCTATGCTTTGATCACGGTGCTGAACCTGGGGGCCATCGCCCGGTATGTGCCGGAAAGGCCCGATTATTTCCGGGTATTTTCCCGGCCGGGGCTGGCGGCCCTGGGGATGGGTGCGGCGGCATGGTGGCTCCGCCGGCTGCTGGCAGACCTGCTGCCCGGGGGGCTGGCCACCCTGCTGGCGGTGGCCCTGGCGGCGGTGATCTACGCCGGGGCGGCGCTGCTGCTGGGGGCCGTGGGCCGGGAGGAGGCCATGGCCCTGCCCGGCGGGGAGCGTCTTGTCCGCTGGCTGCGGCTGAAATAGACGAAAATTCCGTACATTTTTCACGAAAAACAGCCTCATCAGGCTATTTTGCCGATAAGAGGACTTGCAATAGGAGCGGGAATATGGTACATTTTAAGGAGAAAGCGCGATACGACTACGACGACCTGCTGGAGATCATCCGGGTGCTCCGCTCGCCGGAGGGCTGCCCCTGGGACCAGGTGCAGACCCACCAATCCATCCGCCGGGGACTGCTGGAGGAGGCCTATGAGGCCGCCGAGGGCATCGACCGGGACGATGCGGACCTGCTGCGGGAGGAGCTGGGGGACGTGCTGATGCAGGTGGTGTTCCACGCGGACATCGAGCGCCAGCGGGGCCGGTTCACCATGGAGGACGTGGTGGACGGCGTGGTGAAGAAGCTGATCTTCCGCCACCCCCATGTGTTCGGCGGCGCGGAGCCGGAAAAGGACGCCCAGTCGGTGCTGGTCAGCTGGGACGCCATCAAGCGCCGGGAAAAGCACCAGCGCACCACCACCCAGGCCATGGACAGCGTGGCCCGGTCCCTGCCTGCCCTGTGGCGGGCGGAAAAGCTCCAGAAAAAGGCCGCAGACGATGGCTTCGACTGGCCGGATATCCAGGGGGCCCTGTCCAAGCTGGACGAGGAGGTGGGCGAGCTGCACCAGGCGGTGCAGGACGGCGCCAACGTGGCCGAGGAGCTGGGGGACGTGCTGTTTGCCGCCGTGAAGGCCGCCCGCTTTGCCGGAGTGGACCCGGAGGACGCCCTGAACGCCGCCTGTGAAAAGTTCATCCGCCGCTATGGGGCGGTGGAGCAGGGGGCCCGGGACCGGGGCGTCAGCGTGTCGGACCTGACCCTGGAGGAAATGACCGGCCTGTGGAACGCCGCCAAGTAAGGCGGCCCCCATCTGACCCAGGTTTCTGATGCGATATTCATCGCTTTGGGATAGATTTTGACCAAGGAAATTTTTTAGGAGGACTATCATGAATAAGACCGAACTGATCGCCGCCGTGGCGGAAAAGACCGGCATGTCCAAGAAGGACACCGAGGCTGTCATCGCCGCCACCCTGGGCACCATCACCGCCGCCCTGCATGAGGAGGAGAAGGTGCAGCTCATGGGCTTCGGCTCCTTCGAGGTGAAGAAGCGCGCTGCCCGCACCGGCCGCAACCCCAGAAGCAAGGAGACCATCGAGATCCCCGCTTCCCAGACCCCCGTTTTCAAGGCCGGCAAGGCCCTGAAGGACGCCGTGGCCAAGTAAAAAAACAGACCATTCCGGCGGCGCGGGGTTTTCCCGCGCCGCCGCGTTTGTCGGCAGAGAATCGCCGAAGCGCCGCCGGTGGCGGATGAAGCGAGGCGATTTCGAGGAAGTGCCCCGGCTGTCGGCCGCGACAGCGGCCGACAGTCGGCTGGCACGACGGTGGGCAGACACGGGCCCCGCCCTACAAGGCGTGTGCCGATAGAATATCCCGTAGGGCAGGGCCCATGTGCCCTGCCGCGTAGGAACGGGATGGTTCCCGGACCCCCGAACCCATTACCCATAAAAGGAGACGCAATATGGCAAAAATGACCTGGCTGGAACGGCGGTATCGCCGCAGCCGCCTGGACTATGTGCGCCACATCACCATCGACCCTCGGGGCCCCGGCGTGGTGCGCATCCACATGATCCCGCCCCGGACGGAGGACCCCGCCGACCCGTTTCTTCTGCTGCTGAACGGGGCGCAGCTGGTGCCCCTGAACCTGAGCTGGGCCATCCTGCTGGCCAATTTCATGGACCAGCTGGAGCCCTGGAGCGGCCGGGAGATCGGAGAGCAGGACTGGCAGTCCATGCTTTTGGCGGCGGTGAAGGCCACCCGCCGCACCTATCCCGGCACCGGGAAAGCCGTTCTGCTGGGGGACCTGGAGCTGATGCTCCGCAGCATCGTGGCCATCGCCCGGGGCCAGGAGCCTCCGGCGGAGGTGGGAGCCCTCTCCCTGGGCGAATACGCCGGGCGGATGTCCGCCCCCCACCGGATGGACCTGATGATCAGCGCCATGACCCGGGAGGGCCGGTGGCACTGCAACCAGAAGTGCCTGCACTGCTACGCCGCCGGGCAGACCCTGGGGGAAACGCCGGAGCTGACCACGGACCAGTGGCGGGAGCTTTTAGAGAAGCTGCGCCGGGCCAACATCCCCCAGGTGACCTTCACCGGCGGGGAGCCCACCCTGCGGCCGGACCTGCCGGAGCTGGTGGAGGCGGCCCAGTGGTTCGTCACCCGGCTGAACACCAACGGCCGCCTGCTGACGCCGGAGCTGTGCCGCAGGCTGTCTGAGGCCAGTCTGGACAGCGTCCAGGTGACGCTGTACGACGCCCGGCGGGAGGTCCACAACGCCCTGGTGGGGGCGGAGGGCTTCGATGACACGGTGCAGGGCATCCGCAATGCCGCGGCGGCGGGGCTGATCGTGTCGGTGAACACGCCCCTGTGCAGCCTGAACCGGGACTATGCCGAAACCCTGCGGTTCGTCCACGGCCTGGGGGTGCGGTACGTCACCTGTTCGGGGCTGATCCCCACCGGCTCCGCCGCCGGGGGGGAGAGCCGGGCCACCCGGCTGAGCCAGGAGGAGCTGACGGACATCCTCCGCCGGGCGGCGGAAACGGCCCACGGCCTGGGCATGGAGCTGGACTTCACCAGCCCCGGCTGGCTGCCGGAGGAGGCCCTCCGGGACATGGGCCTGCACCTGATCCCCAGCTGCGGGGCGTGCCTGTCCAACATGGCCCTGGCCCCGGACGGCACGGTGCTGCCCTGCCAGAGCTGGCTGGAGGGGCCGGGCCTGGGGAACCTGCTGACCGACGACTGGAGCGGTATCTGGGACGGCGAGCCATGCCGCCGCATCCGGGCGGAAAGCGCCAAAATGGAGCATATCTGCCAGCTGCGGCAGGAAGGGGGCTGCTGACCATGCGTAAAATTCTGTGCCGGGCGCTGCTGTGCCTGTGTCTGGTGCTGGCCCTGGGGCCGGTACATACGGCCTTCGCCCAGGACCTGGACCGCATCGAGTCCTATGACGTGGACGTGACCCCCAACACCGAGGACGGCAGCCTGCGGATCCAGGTGACCTTAGAGTGGACGGTGCTGGCGGAGGGCCCTGTCAGCTGGGTGAAGATCGGCGTACCCAACGGCAGCATCCGCCAGGAGCAGGCCCTGACGGACAACATCGACCGCCTGAGCTTCGACAACAGCTATATGTATGTGTACTTCAACCGGGACTATGACGACGGGGAGACCTTCCGGTTCTCCTACAGCTGGATCCAGGAGTATATGTACACCCTGGGGGCCGACGGCTCCGTGGAGTATGTCTATACCCCCGGCTGGTTCAACGAGGCCCGGGTGGGGCAGATGACCCTGACCTGGCACGATCCGGCGGGGGTGGACGGCGTGGACTCCCTGGGAAATACCGGCGGGGACCATGCGGCGGTCCTGACGGACCTGGACCACGGCCAGCAGCTGGACTTTACCGTCCGGTACGACAGCTGGCCCGCCCAGCTGGCCCAGGAGGGCAGCCGGGACAACCTGCCCCAGGACAACGACCCGGGGTACGACCCGGATTACCAGGACGACGGCGGCCTGGGGCTGGTGGGGCTGGTGATCCTGCTGGTGGTGGTGTTCCTTATCGTCAGGGTGGCGGCGGCCTCCGACGGATATCGGGGCGGCTTCGGCACCCACTATGTGTTCGTCAGCGGTCTGTGGTATCCGGCAGGGCCGGACGGACGGCCCCGGCCCGGCTCCCACGGTACCCGGGAAAAACCGAAACCGCCCCGCAGCGGCGGCTTCGGCGGCGGCAGCCGGGGAGGCGGCTTCGGAGGGGGCGGCTTCGGCGGCGGGGGACACTGCGCCTGCGCCAGCAGCTGCGCCTGTGCGTGCGCCTGCGCCTGTGCCGGCGGCGGCCGGGCCGGATGCAGCGCCAAGAACCTCTATGGCGCGGTGCATCTGGACCAGGAGCTTACCCGGGAAATGGAGAAATAAAGAAATGGCGTGCGCCCCGGCGCACGCCATTTTTGCGATATTTATGCCGTCAGCACCACGCAGCCCACGTCGAAGGCGATCTTCATGTTGCCGAAGTTATGGCCGGTGCGGTCGGACACCGCTGGCAAGCACTTTCTTGTTCATGCGATGCTCCATCCTTCTTTAACGTGCTTCTTTCGTATGGTTGACGTGCTTCGGCCGCACCCCGGAGGGTGCGGCCGTTTTTCGCATATGGTGGGTTCAGATACCCAGCTTTTCCAGGGCCGCCATGCGCAGGCAGTCGCACAGAATGGCGATGGCCTGCTCCAGCTCGTGGACCGGCGGCAGGGAGGGGGCAATGCGGATGTTGCTGTCCTGGGGGTCCACGCCGTAGGGGAAGGTAGCCCCGGCGGCGGTCATGGTGACCCCGGCGTCCCGGCACAGCTCCAGCGCCCGCCTGGCGGTGCCGGGCATGGCGTCCAGACTGACGAAATAGCCGCCCTTGGGGTGGCTCCAGCTGGCGATGCCCCAGGGGGCCAGGTGGCGGTCCAGCTCGTCCTCCACGGCCCGGAACTTGGGCCCCAGAATGGCCGCATGACGCCGCATCAGTGCCAGGGTGGTCTCCTTGTCCTTCAGATACCGCACATGGCGCAGCTGGTTCATTTTATCGTAGCTGATGATCTGGATGTTCAGCAGATTCTTGAAGTATTCCACGTTGGCCTCGCTGACGGCCCCGCAGGCGATGCCCGCCCCGGGGAAGGTGATCTTGCTGGTGGAGGCAAACTCATACACCATGTCGCCATTGCCGTACTCCGCGCACAGGGACAGAATGTCCGGGAAGGGCACGAAATCCCCCTCCAGCTCGTGGACGCAGTAGGCATTGTCCCACATGAGCATAAAGTCCGGCGCGGCGGGCTTCATGGCGGCCAGCCGGTGGATGGTCTCAAGGGAATAGGTGATGCCCGTGGGGTTGGAGTATTTGGGCACGTTCCACATACCCCGGACCTCCGGGTCCCGGATCAGCTGCTCCACCCGGTCCATGTCGGGGCCGGTTTCCGTCATGGGGACGGACAGAAGCTCCATGCCGAAGGATTCCGTGACCTTGAAGTGCCGGTCGTATCCCGGCACCGGGCAGATCCACTTGACCCTGTCCAGCTTGCCCCAGGGCTTTTCGCTGTGCAGCAGGCCGTGGGTATACGCCTTGGACACGGCGTCGAACATCATCTCCAGGGAGGAGTTGCCTCCGGCGATGACCTGGCCGGGCTTGCAGCCCAGAAGGTCCGCAAACAGCCTCCGGGCAATGGGAATACCTGCCACATAGCCATAGTTCCGGGCGTCGATGCCGTCGGTGATGAAATCATCGGCGGTCAGGGGGATGTTGTACATCTCCATGACCATATCCAGCTGCTCCCGGCCGGGCTTTCCCCGGGCCATATTCAGGTCCAGGCCCAGGGCCTTCTGCTCCTGATGGGTCCTGCACAGGGCGGCGTATTCCGCCTGCCGTTCCGCAAGGGTCATTTCCTGATAGGTTTTCATATGCGCTCTCCCTCTTTTCCCATAGTGCCGTGTCCGGACGGACCGGCAGGCATCAGCATACCATACAATCCCGGAAAAGGCAAATATTAGTTTGCGTTTGTATTCAGCTGCCGATGGCGGCACGGATACCCCCAGCAACTGCCTTTGGCATTGAGATGCTGGTATTCTTATCCTCTCATAAATCCACAGCAACCGATTTCGGACAATTCATAGAATCCCATTGACTTGTAAAAAGCAATGGTTTTCGGCGTGTGATCCGTTGCCAGCTCAATCTGACGAACATGGCTGTATCGGTTCAGAACGGCTTGTAAGAGCGCAGAGCCGAAGCCTTTTCGCTGATGCTCCGGAAACACCAATATGTCCTGCACAAACACGATGGTATGCCCATCGCCCACGGTGCGAATGATGCCAAGAAGCTGATCGCCCTCATAAGCGGCAAGGGTCAGCATAGAGCCCTCAAAGCCTTTACGCAGTACCTCCGGCTGATCGGTGTAGGCCGTCCAGCCAACACTCGTGTATAAGCGCAGAATCTCTGATTCGTTGTATGTTTTGTATTCTCTGATTTCCATATTAAGTAACCTCCATTCAAATTTTATGGAAACTGTTACTTATCTCTGCGTAATCTCATGGTTTATCCTCCTCACTGCTGCGTTTTGGCGGAACACAGCCTGCCATCACAGCTCCGTCAGCCGGTACACGTCCTCCCGGCGGGCGATTCAGCCCAGATGTGCAAACGCCTTGCCCAGATGGGTATCGAAGCTGAGCGCTTGATACATCCCTTCATCGCAGGGGGCGCAGGTGACGGTCAGGCTGGCAAGGGCGTTTTCCTTGCTCCATTCTTGCGCCGCTTGTGCCAGCAGCCGGGCAGCGCCCTTTTTGCGGAACACAGGCTCAATGTAAAAATCATCGAATATCCCGACATCTGTGCAGGTGAAGGTGGAAAAGCACCGGGAAACGCTGCACATCCCCACTGCCCGATAGCCCCGCCTTGCCGCAAAGAACGTGATTTTCCCATCCCGGATGGCTTGCGCCAGCCGTTCCTGCTTTTCCTCCGTTGACGGTGCTTCGCCGATCTCTTTGAGAAAGCCGTTTCCCAGTTTTTTCAGCTGCCAGTCCTCCGGGTCGGCGAGAAGCTCTGCGGTAATCGGAAGATTTTCCTCCGGGGGCAGGAGCATCAGCGGTTCGCCCCATTGGTCCGCGCCGTTCTCGATAAAACCCACCGATTTCCAGAAGCGGCGCCGCCGCTCGTTGCCGCCATAGTTCAGCTCCGCATAACGTGCGCCGTGTTTTTTTGCCCAGTCCAGAAGCGCTGCTGCACACGCTTTTCCCGTGCCGCTGCCCCGGAACTCCGGGTAGACGCAGAACTCCATGATAAAGCACTTGCCGTCCTCCGTGGTGAAGATCACCGGCATAGCAAAGCCGATATCCTGTCCGCCCCGATGGAAGAACAGGAAGAAGCAGCGATCCTGCGGCCTGCCGTAGATTTTCATCATGTGGTCACGATACGCTTGACCAAGGAAATATTCCAGTTCTTCCTTGTCGGAGTCTGTGAAAATATCCCGCTTGTGATAGGCGTGCAGCTGCTCCCAGAAGGCAGCAGCATCGTTTTCCGTGACGGCTTCACGGATGGTGATTTGGTTTTCCATTTTGTTTCCTCCAAAATTTTATTCGGAGGGTTAGGAAGCGTGAACCCTCCATACACGATTCATCTTCATAAAAACCACACCTTTCTTAATCAAATATGTATGAGACGTCACAGCGTGTTTTCACACGCTGTGCGTGCGCACAGCGCACGGGATTCTTGATTAAATTTTTTAATCAAGAATCAGTATCAGATGCCGATTGCGGCACGGATACCTCAATTGCGTTTTGGCGGAACACTGTCTGCCATCACAGCTCCGTCAGCCGGTACACGTCCTCCCGGCGGGCGGAGAGAATGGGCAGCTGCCGCCGGACGCTGTCCACCATGGACAGATCCAGCTCCGTAACGGCCACCGCCTCTCTTGACGGGCACTGGCGGATCACCCGGCTCCAGGGGTCGCAGACAATGGAGTGTCCCCAGGCCACATAGGAGGCGGTTTTGTCCCGGGCCGGGGAGGTGCCCACGGTGAAGCACTGCTGGTCCACGGCCCTCTGCCGGAAGAGAATTTTCCAGTGGGCGGGGCCGGTGGTCATGTTGAAGGCCGCCGGGGCGAAGATCACCCTGGCGCCCCGCAGAGCCATCAGGCGGCACAGCTCCTGAAACCGCATATCGAAGCAGATGCAAAGGCCCATGGTCCCCCAGGGGGTGTCGAAGGTGGTGACCTCCCGGCCCGGGGACAGGACCTCCGACTCCATGAACCGCTGGCCGCCCTCCACGTCGATGTCGAACAGGTGGATCTTCCGGTGCCGGGCGATGCAGGTCCCGTCGGGGGCATAGACAAAGGAGGTGTTGTATACCCGGTGCCCCTCCAGCTCCGGCAGGGACCCGGCGATCAGATAGATGCCCCGCTCCCGGGCCAGCTGAGACATGGCCCGCTGGGCGGGCCCGGCAAAGGGCTCGCCGTAATCCCGGAAGCATGCGTTGTCATAGGGGCAGCAGAACATTTCCGGCAGCACCGCCAGGTCGATGTCCCCGGCGGAGCGCACCAGGTCGCAGGCATGGCGGATGTTCTCCGCCTTATCGGCGGAAACGTGCATCTGGATCTGTGCGATTTTCATAAAGACCCTCCTTATACCAAAACCTGTTAAAAAGCTTGAAAAGCTTTTTATAGCACCGAAGGTGCGTCAGGTTTTGTATGAGACGTCACAGCGTGTTTTCACACGCTGTGCGTGCGCCCGGCGCACGGGATTCTTGATTAAATTTTTTAATCAAGAATCAGTATTAAAACTCCCGCAGCACCAGGTCCGTGGACCCGGGGCTGGCGACCAGCCGCAGCACCCGGGGGTGCCCGGCGTATTCCCGGCACAGGTCCCGCAGGGCCGTTCCGCCGTGATAGCCGTGGATCAGCCGCAGGCGGTACACCCCGCTGCTGGCCCGGCGCAGGGCGGCGTCGATGGCCACCCGGGCCTGGTATGCGTTTTTCCCATGCAGGTCCAGCTCCATGATCCCCGGCTGCATACGCCTCACCCCTTTCCTGTTCCATTGTACCCCGGGACGTCCCGCTTGGCAAGCCCTTTGACCCGGGACAAAGCCGGGACGTCCCAGGGGGAGCTTATTTCTTGCGGAAAAAGGCCACCGCCACGGCCCCAGGCCCGGCGTGGGTGCCGATGACGCCGCCGATGAGGGTGGAATCCAGACGGTCTGTTCCGTTTTCCCACAGGGCCCGGCTGTCCTCCACGTATTTTTTCAGGAACACGTCCGTCAGCCCCGTGTAGCCCAGGAGGATGGGCAGGGAAAAGTCGATGCCGCCGCAGGCGTGGATTTTTTCCACCAGCAGGTTGTTGCCCTGGCGGGAGCCCCGGGCCTTGCCCACCAGAAGGATTTCGCCGTTTTCAATGGTCAGCACCGGCTTGATGTTCAGCAATCCTCCGGCCAGGGCGGTGGTTTTGGAGATGCGGCCGCCCCGCTTCAGGTACTCCAGGGTGTCCACCAGGGCCAGGACGCACACGTCCTGCCGCTTCTGCTCCAGGGCCCGGGCCAGCCCGGCGGCGTCCATGCCCCGGTCCAGACAGGCCAGGGCGTACTCCGCCAGAATGCCCGCGCCGATGGCGGCGGTGCCGCTGTCCACCACATAGATGTTGTCATACTCCGCCGCGGCGATGCAGGCGCTCTGATAGGTGCCGGAGAGCCCGGCAGCGATGGTCAGCACCACGGCGCTGCCGCCGCTGCACCGCACCCGCCGGAACTCCCGGTCAAAGGCGGCGGGGCTGGCCTGGCTGGTGGTGGGCAGCACGTCGCTTTCCACCAGACGTTCATAAAAACGGTGTTTATCCATGGTGACGCCGTCCAGATACTCCTCCTGGCCAAAGTGAATGGTCAGAGGTACCACCGTCAACCGGCTGCGGATGTGCTCCGGCACGTCCACCGTGGAATCCACGATCAATTCAACGTTCATAGGACCTCCTGTTTTTGAAAAAGTGGTCCTGAGTATAGCATGAAACTGTTCGTTTGTCAACAAAATAAGCGAATAGTGTCAAAAAATGCGCCTCCCTTGGGAGGCGCATTTTTCGTTACAGGTCCAGGGTCAGGTCCCCGTCCTTGATCCAGCCCCACTTGCGCAGGGGGACCGCCAACAGCCAGGTAAGGACTGCCGGCAGCACAAAGGAGATCAGCACCAGGCCCAGCCAGTCCATCCCGGTGACGGCGGACTTGGCCCCGGCGGCCACGTCGCTGACCCAGCCGGTATACACGCCGATCTGGCCCACCAGGCCGCAGGTGCCCATGCCGCTGGACACCGCCGCGCCGTTCATCTCCAGCCGGAACAGGCAGGTGGCGATGGGGCCGGTGATGGCGGAGGCCAGGGTGGGGGGAATCCAGACCCGGGGATTGCGGACGATGTTGCCCATCTGCAGCATACTGGTGCCCAGGCCCTGGGCCACCAGGCCGCCCCAGCGGTTTTCCCGGAAGCTCATCACCGCAAAGCCGATCATCTGGGCGCAGCACCCCGCCACGGCGGCGCCGCCGGCCAGACCCGTCAGCCCCAGGGCCGCGCAGATGGCGGCGGAGGAGATGGGCAGGGTCAGGGCCACGCCGATAACCACGGACACGATGATGCCCATGAAGAAGGGCTGCAGCTCTGTGGCCCACATGATGAACCGGCCCACGGCGCTGGCCGCCGCGCCGATGGGGGCGGCGATCAGGGCGGCGATGCCGATGCCGGAGAGCACCGTGACAATGGGCGTTACCAGAATGTCGACCTTCGTCTCCTTGCTGACGGCCTTGCCGATCTCGGCCGCCAGAATCGCCACGAACAGCACCGCCAGAGGCCCTCCGGCCCCGCCCATATAGTTGGTGGCGAAGCCCACGGGAATCAGGGAATACAGCACCAGGGGCGGCGCCTCCAGCGCCCGTCCGATGGCCACCGCCATGCCCGGCCCCACCATAGCGGAGCACAGGCCGCCGATGGTATACGTCACGGCGCCCTCGCCCTTGCCCAGGGTGACGATGACCTCCGTCAGGAATCCGATGTGCAGCTGCTGGCCCAGGGTGTTGAGAATGGTGCCCACCAGCAGGGTGCAGAACAGGCCCTGGGCCATAGCGCCCATGGCGTCGATGAAATACCGCTTGGCCGAGAAGACGATGTTCTTCCGGGCCAGGAACTTGCGAACTGCTTCCATAGCTTTGACCTCGCATATGTAAAAAGAATGTTATACAGGTGTCATGACACCTGTATAACATTCTATCACGTCTTTTCCGTTTGTCAACCGGAACTTTACTCCGCCAGGAAGCCCAGCTCCCGCAGGCGGGCCTTCAGATGCTCATAGGACGCCTCATCGGGGCAGGACAGACTGTGCAGATGGATGCCGTCTGTCAGCTGGGACAGGGGGGCGGCCCCCTCCATGCGGGCCATGAACTGCTCCACGTCCAGGCGGCTGCGCAGGTGCAGCGGGGCGGACAGCTGGCCATAGACCGGGTGGTCCACAATGACGTCCACAACGGTGCAGCCGCAGTCCACCATGGCGTTAAGCTCGTCCCGGGTGCCGGTGCCGTCGTGGCGGCAGGCCACCTGGCGCGGCAGACCCGTCTCCCCGGCGTCGGGGATCACATAGCCCCGGGCGGTGGCGGTGATGGCCTGGCCCGCGGCCCGCAGCAGGGCCACGTCCCCCACGATGATCTGGCGGCTGACGCCCAGCTCCTTGGCCAGGGCGGTGGCGCTGATGGGCTGATGGGCTTCGTGGAGCCGGGCGCTGATCCGGCTCCGGCGTTGTTCGGCGGTCATGAGGAGGACTCCCTTCGGTTTTTCTTCTATCATACACGATTCCCCGGCCCATGGCAAGTTTTTTTCGTGAATTTCGCTGCCCTCTTGACAGATGGGCCGCCGGATGGTACACTATGGACAGAAAAAGAGAATACATTGCGCAAGTGCCTGCGCCGCCGGGTGGGCGGCACGGGAGAATAGTGAATCAGGTGAGAATCCTGAACGGTACCGCCGCTGTATACGGGGAGGCCGCGCACAGGGACGAAAGTCCGTCACTGGGAAACCGGGAAGACCGTGCGCCTGCCGCTGATCCGCCAGTCAGAAGACCTGCTTGCCGCCATGCTGTCCCCGCTGCGCGCCATACGGCGGAGGATAGCTTCAATCGCGGGAAACCGGCCGCGCCAATGTCTATTGGCGCGGTTTTTTTGCAAGCCTGAGCGCGGCACGGCCGCAGCTTTCCATGGGGGCGGGCAGGAGCAGCCACTCCCGCCCGCCTCCTTACCTTATGTGAAATTTGCCGGTAAACGCCTGTAGGGGCCGGGTTCTACCCGGCCTGAAAGCGCCGGAATAGCGGGCGAGGCAGAGCCCACGCCCCTACGGGCCCACAACCAGCCTGCGGCTGGCTCGCAATGACACCACAAGAAGATTTCCGATAATTGGCCGCACACACGGGATGGCCGAATCAATATTTCCATCAAGAATCCGTATGATCTATCAGGAGGACGACATATGCTCATCAATTGGTTCCGGGACCAGGACCACCTGGTCTATATCAACGGCGAGACCCAGCTGGCCCAGCTGGAAAAGACCCTGCGCTTCCCGGGCTTGCAGGAGGCGGCGGAGGCTCTGCGGGACAATCCCAACCCGGAGGGCTACACCATCAAGGGGCCCAAGCGCACCTGCGGGCGGCTGTTCGTGCCGGACCTGACCTTCGGCAAGCACATCGAAATGGGGGAGAACGTCTTTTTCTACATGGGCGAGATGGCGGAGTGCTATGTCATCTACTGGCCCGGAAAGCCGGTTACGGAGGTGCACCATGGAGAAATGTGAAGCCCTGTCCACCAAGCCCGAGGAGTGCCGCTACTCCTTCTTCCAGCACACGGCCTGCGAGTTTTTCCCCTGCCACGAAACCGCCCATCCGGAGGACTTCAACTGCCTGTTCTGCTACTGTCCCCTGTACGCCTTAGGGGACCGGTGCGGCGGCAATTTCCGGTATATCGGCGACGGCATCAAGGATTGCAGCGGCTGTCTGCTGCCCCATGGCCGGAAAAGCTACAGCTATGTCACCGGCAAGTTCGGCGAGATCGCGGAGCTGGCCAAAAAGAACCGCCATACGGAGGAATGATAAATACCGTCTGTAGTTTTCTTCAAGAAAACTACAGACGGTATTTTCTTATCGCCCCAGGATGGTCTCGGCGAAGCCTTTGGCAAACAGCCGGGCGGCCCGGAGGGCCTCGTCCAGCGAGTTCCCGGCGGCCCCCACCTCCACCAGCAGGCTGCCCGGGGCGGCAAACTGGTTATAGCGGTAGTTCAGCAGGGTGATAGGCCGCATCAGGGTGGGGGACTGGCTTTCCAGCTTCTCCTGAACGGCGATGGCCAGGCGCAGGTTGTCCTGCCAGCCGTCGTGGGCTACGCCCATGATCAGGCTCACCTGGGCGGCGGCGGGGTCCTCCGCCGTCACCAGCTTATATTGGGTGCCGTTGGCGTCCTGCACCGCGTCCCGGTGCAGGTCCAGCACGTAGACGATGGAGGGGTACTTGGCCAGGTAGCTCTGGATAGACGCCAGACTGTTTTCATAGGCGTCGTTGTACGACTTCCCGTCGTGGAGGGTGCGGTCGTGGACCACAGAGATGCCGTAGGACGACAGCTCCGCCGCCAGCTCGTCCCCCACCCGCACCATGTTGCAGGAGCGGTCCGCCGTGCGGAAGGTGCCGGAGGGGACGTACTCCTGCCCCGGGGGCATGGTATAGGACTCGCTGGCGTGGCTGTGGACGATGAGGACCTGGGGCCCCTGCTGGGGACAGGCCACGAACTGCCGGTCCCCCAGCACCGCCGGGTCCAGGGTCCGGCTGGACTTGTTTTTGATGTATACCCCGTTGATGATGCTGTAGCCGTCGGTGGAGCGGGGGTCCACCGTCTGGGCCGGGACGCCGTTGTCCGCCCCGGGCTGGGGGGCCGGGTCCTCCGACGGGGCTGGGTCCTCCTGGGGATCCTCCGGTTCCGGGTCCGGCTGGGGGGCGTCGTCCTCCTGCACCGCCAGGGACCGGCCCGCCAGCAGCACCGGCGACTGGCCCAGGGCCAGCACCGTGGCGGCGGACAGTCCGTCCAGCCCCAGAAGGTCCCCCAGCTCCCACCGCAGCAGTCCCCGGGACAGATGGGGGCGGCGGGACACGGACTGCCACAGGGCGGCGGCGCTGTCCGCCCCGCCGCCTGTCAGCACCGTTCCCAGGGCTGCCGCCGCCAGCAAGAGCGCCAGCCCCCGCCGCAAAATTGCCTGTTTCAAAGCGTTCACCTCTTTGAGACAAGCCTATGCGGCGGGGGACGGGATTATGTCACGGTTCCATCACCGGGGGGATATCCACGATCTGCAGGCCCCGGCGCATGGCGTATTCCATGGTGCGGCGGGTGCCGCCGGGCTGGCCGTTGTGGACCGCCAGCAGCAGGGCGGCGTGGTCCACCATATAGCGGTTGCGCCGCTGCATACAGCCGGGACTGTAGGACGACTGCACCAGGGTCTCGTAGTCGCAGGCCGCCACCAGGCGGCGGTAGCGCTCCTGCTGGGCCCGGGGCCAGCCGTCGGCCTGGGTGGGGCAGGGGATGGCCGCCTCCACGCTGACGTCCCCGTGCCGCTGCCGCAGGGCCAGGGCCAGCTCGCAGAAATACAGGTCGCAGCCCTGGGCCATGCCGCAGATGAAGTGCCGGTATCCCGCCTCATAGGCGGCGTCCAGCGCGTCCCGAAGCCGGACCTTCAGGGCCCGGCACCGGGGATCGTCTTCGTTTTCCCCCCAGGGGAGCTTGGCCGGACGGTGGCCGGAAAAGCAGCAGCTGACAGGCCGTGCGCGCATGGCATCGCCCTCCCTTCAAAGATACTGCCACCATTATAGAACATACTTTCTATTTTGTAAAGAGGAATTTCTCTTGCGCGCCGGGTGCAAATCCGGTATACTGAGGGAAAAGGGAGGTGCATCCGATGAAGCTGTATTTCAAGCAGCGGTTCTTTTCATGGTTTGACAGCTACGACATCTATTATGAGGGCGGCGATGTGGCCTATACCGTGGAGGGAAAGCTCTCCTGGGGTCATTGCCTGCACATTCTGGACCCCCGGGGGCAGCACATTGCCACGGTGAAGCAGCAGGTGCTGACGTTTCTGCCGAAATTCGACCTGTATGTGGGGGAGCGGTGCATCGGCACCATCCGCAAGGAGTTCACGTTTTTCCACCCGTCCTTTACCATGGATTTCTGCGGCTGGACGGTGGAGGGCAGCTTCATGGAGTGGGACTATACCATCCAGGACGGGCCCCGGACGGTGGCTTCTATCAGCAAGGAGCTGTTTAACTGGACAGACACCTATACCATCGACGTGGCGGACCCGGGGGACGCCCTGTATGCCCTGATGGTGGTGCTGGCCATCGACGCGGAGAAGTGCTCCCGGAACGACTGATACGGAATAAAAAAGTGCCCCCGCCGGGGGCACTTTTTTTGTCCATGGAAACGGGCTGTCAGGGGTTTTCCCGGCTGTCGGCGGCGGACACATTTTCGGCCACCCGGCTGGCGGCCTTGGCGTCCTCCTGCCCGGCGGCATAGGCCCGGCTGCGGGCCTCCTCCAGCTCCTGGCGGCGGGCCTGCTCATCCCGCTCCGCCTGGCGGGCGGCCCGGCGGACCGACACGCTGCGGCGGGTGGCCTTGATGACCTGCCACGCCGTCAGCAGCACCACCGCCGCCAGACCGATCCATCCGGCGGTGCGGATCTGCCAGAAGTCCCGGATGGTGAAGGCGTCGTTATACATGCCCAGATAATACAGGGCCACGCCGCCCACGATGCACAGAAGCCCCAGCACCAGGTCCAGCACCGCCCGGACCCGATGGGCCCCCCGGCGCACAAAGAAACACACAATCAGCGCCAGGGCGCACCAGAACAGCGCCGGGGACTGACAATACAGAACGCTCATACGGCTGCCTTCTTTCTCATTTCCCGGTTACAGGCTGCACTTGCCCCGGGGGATATATTTGCCGTCGGGTCCGGCCAGAACGAAGCCGTCCTCCACCGCCAGGCGGCCCCGCAGCCACACCTGGTGGATGCCGCCCCGGATGGCGAAGCCCTCATAGGGGGAATAACCGGCCAGGCTGGCCATATCCTCGGCCCGGAGCACATGGTCCGCCTGGGGATCGTACACCACGATGTCCGCGTCGGCCCCGTCCTGGAGCACGCCCTTCCGGGGGAACATCCCGTAGAGTTTGGCGGGGTTTTCCGCCAGCACCCGGCACATGGTGGCCAGGCTGATCTTCCGGGTGGTGACGCCGTAGGTATACAGCAGCTCGCCCCGGTTCTCCACCCCCGGCAGACCGCCGGGAATCTTGGTGAAGTCCCCCCGTCCGGCGTCCTTCTGCTCCAGGGTGAAGCTGCAGTGGTCCGTGGACACGGTCTGAATTTCTCCCTTGCGCAGGGCCGTCCAAAGGGCCTGCTGGTCCCGCTCCTTCCGGATGGGCGGGGCGCAGACATACCGGGCGGCCCGGGAATAGTCGGGGTCGTCATACACGCTGTCCTCCAGCACCAGATACTGGGGGCAGGTCTCCACATACACCCGCTGGCCCCGCTTGCGGGCGGCCTCCACCTCCCGCAGGGCGGCCTCGTTGGTCAGGTGGACGATGACCACCGGGATATCCACCGCCTGGGCGATGCGCAGGAGCCGGGACACGGCCTCGGCCTCCAGGAAATCGGGCCGGGTCCGGGGATGGGAGCCCACGCCCATCTGGCCCGCCGCCTTCTTTTCGGCGATCAGCGCGTCGATGACGCCGCTGTTTTCGCAGTGCACGCCGCAGATGCCGCCCTTTTCCTTCAGCTTCTTCAGGGCGTGATACATGGCCTCGTCGCCGATCATCATGGCGGGATAGGTCATGTACATTTTGAAGGAGGAGATACCGGCGGCGTACATATCGTCGATCTCCGCCTCGATGCCGGGATTCCAGTCGTCGATGGTCATATGGAAGCCGTAGTCACAGCAGCAATTGCCGTCGGCCTTCTTGTGCCACAGCTCCAGCCCCTGGTGCAGAGTCTCGCCCTTGTTGGGGCAGGCGAAGTCCACCACCGTGGTGGTGCCGCCCCGCAGAGCCGCCCGGCTGCCGGAGAAAAAGTCGTCCACCGTGGTGGTGCTGCACACGTCCAGGTCGAAGTGGGTGTGGGCGTCGATGAAGCCCGGCAGCAGAAGCTGCCCCTCCACGTCGATGACGGCGGCCTCCGGCGCGGTGATGCTGCGGGCCACCCGGAGGATCTTCTCGTCCTCCACCAGTACGTCCGCCCGGCGGGTCCCCCGTCCGGACACCACCGTGCCCCCGCGAAACAGATATTTCATGGAAATGCCCTCCTTTTCCGGATCATATGGCTTGATTTTTTATTATACCACGGAACGGGCAGAAAAACATACTGTTTTTCCCGGTTTTTCCCTGAGAAAATCCAACAAAAAAGGGGGAATATTTTTGTATACCTTGCAGAAGGAAAAAGAATTTCCTTTTCCGGAAAAATCATGTATGATAGAAGTACAACAGAACGCATACTGCGCTCTGAAAATGAAGGAGGAAAGATACCATGCGGAAATTCTTAGCGACTCTGCTGGCGCTGGTCATGACGCTGGCGCTGATGGTCCCGGCTTCCTGGGGCGAGAACAAGGAGACGTATCAGCTTCCTGACTCCCTGGCGGGCAAGACCGTCATCCTGCACACCAACGACGTTCACGGCGCCATCGACAAGTACGCCAAGGTGGCTGCTCTGCGGGACGAGTGCTACGACAAGGGTGCTCACCAGGTGATCCTGCTGGACGCCGGTGACTACAGCCAGGGCTCTCCCTACGTCAGCCTCAGCAAGGGCGCAACCGCCCTGGACCTGATGGCCCTGGTGGGCTATGACGTCATCACCCTGGGCAACCACGAGTTCGACTACGGCTTCCCCCAGCTGATGGAGAACCTGAAAAAGCACCAGGGCGATTTCATGGTCGCCTGCAACAACCTGGTGGACGATGAGGGCGAGCTGATCTTCGCCCCCGGCGGCACCGCTCCCATCTATGCCGACGACACCTATGAGACCGAGCTGTTCCGCATCGCCATTGTGGGCATGGCCACCCCCGAGACCCAGACCAAGGCAACCCCGCCCTGATGAAGGGCCTGAGCTTCATCGGCGGCAAGGATCTGTACAAGGTCACCCAGGAGGATGTGGACATGGCCCGCAGCGAGGGGAATGCCGATATCGTCATCGCTCTGGGCCACCTGGGCGTGGATAAGTCCTCCGAGCCCAACTGCTCCTATAATGTGATGCAGAACGTCAAGGGCATCGACCTGTTCATCGACGGCCACTCCCACACGGTGATGACCGCCAGCAAGGACAACAACATGGTCCAGTCCACCGGCACGGGCCTTGCCTATGTGGGCGCCATCGTCATTGACAACGCCACCAAGAGCATCGAGAGCAACGGCCTCATCGACCTGTCCGCCTACACCAAGGAGGACGCCACCGTGAAGGCTGCCGCCGACAAGATCATCAGCGACATCAACGCCGAGTACGGCAAGGTCTTTGCCAGAACCGACGTGGAGCTCAACGGCGCCAAGGATCCCGGCAACCGCACCCAGGAGACCAACCTGGGCGACCTGATCACCGACTCCATGCTGTGGGCCATCCGCAAGGACGCTGAGCTCACCGTTCCCGCCGAGAACGTGGTGGCCATCACCAACGGCGGCGGCATCCGGGCCTGGATCCACAAGGGCGACATCTCCAAGCTGGACGTGAACACCGTGCTGCCCTTCGGCAATACCGTGGCTGTGGTGTACGTCACCGGCGCCGAGCTGCTGGAGGCCCTGGAGGCTTCTACCTTTGCCCTGCCCGACTCCCTGGGCGGCTTCCCCCAGATCGCCGGCATGAACATCTCCATTGACGCCACCAAGAAATACGATCCGCAGACCACTCCCTATCCCAGCGGCAGCGGTAAGGCCACCTACTATGGTCCCGCTTCCATCAACCGCGTTACCATCAACAGCGTCAACGGCAAGGCCTTTGACCCCAACAAGACCTATGCCGTGGTCACCAACAACTTCTGCGCCGCCGGCGGCGACACCTACTATGCCTTCGCTGCCGCCTCCAGCCAGTTCGACACCGGTCTGCCTCTGGACGAGGTGCTGATGGACTACATCACCACCGAGCTCAAGGGCGTGGTGGGTGAACAGTATGCCCAGCCCCAGGGCCGCATCACCATCACCCTGCCCGCCGAGGAGCCCACTACTCCCACCAAGCCCGAAAGCCCCAAGACCGCCGATACCGGCGTGGTGGTGTACGGCCTGGTGGCGGTCATGGCAGCCGGCGCTGTCGTGGTGATGACCTCCAAGAAGCGCAAGGCCATCTGAGCGATCTCCTTTCGCTGACACAGCATTTCCCCTGCCCCGGCGGACAAGCTCCGCCGGGGCTTTTTCTGTCATGGCGCTATTCTGCAACTAAAATTACGCCAACCACTTTTCAAATCCGGCGGGATATGCTATGATATAATGTAATGAAGAAGGATTACGAGGGCTTATGCCAGATATCGCGGCTTCTTATTTTGCTGAGGAGGACACCATTCATGGCTGAGGTTGGAAAACGGGAGGTCCGGGTGGACGCCTTTGACAAGGCCACCGGACGCACCAAATATTACGAGGATCTGATGCCCCGGGACGCGCTGTATGTGCGCATCAGGCACTCCACCATTGCCCACGGCTTCGTGAAGTCTGTGGACACCACCGCTGCGGAGGCGATCCCCGGCGTGGTAAAGGTCCTGACCTGCTTCGACGTGCCGGAGCATCCCTTCCCCACCGCCGGTCACCCCTGGTCCATGGACCCGGGACACCAGGACGTGGCGGACCGTCATCTTCTGAACCGGCACGTCCGCTACTACGGCGACGACGTGGCCGTGGTCATCGCGGAAAACGAGGTGGCCGCCATGCAGGGCGTCCGGGCTTTGCAGGTGGAGTATGAGGAGCTCCCCCTGGTGCTGGACGCACAGGAGGCCATGAAGCCCGGCGCACCCCGGCTTCACGAGGCCTTTCCCAACAACATCCTCAAGCACACCGACATGAAGAAGGGCGACTATCAGGCCGCCATTCAGGAGCCGGGCCTCATCAAGGTAGAGGGCTGGTACGACACCCCCACGGTGCAGCACTGCCACATTGAGAATCACGGGTGCTTCGCCTATGAGGAAAACGGCCGGATCACCGTGGTGGCCTCCACCCAGATCCCCCACATCATCCGCCGGGTGGTGGGCCAGGCCCTGGGCCGCCCCTGGAGCGATATCCGGGTGGTAAAGCCCTATATCGGCGGCGGATTCGGCAACAAGCAGGACGCCCTGTATGAGCCCCTGTGCGCCTGGTGCTCCACTCAGGTCCAGGGCCGCTGTGTCCGCATCGACTGCTCCCGGGAGGAAACCTTCGTCTCCAACCGGGTGCGCCACGCCATCCGGTTCCACATCGTGTCCTGGCTCCGACCGGACGGCACCTTTGCCGCCCGAAAGGTGGAGCTGTTCTCCAACCAGGGGGCCTACGCCTCCCACGGACACAGCATCGTGGCCAAGGCCATGGGTTCCTTCCCCCAGCACTATCCCTGCGACAACATGGAGTGCGATGCATGGACCGTGTTCACCAACCGGCCCGCCGCCGGGGCCATGCGGGGCTATGGCATGCCCCAGGCCTCCTTTGCCGACGAGGCCAACGTGGAGGACTGCGCCAAGGCCGTGGGCATGGACCCCCTGGCCTTCCGGATGCAGAACGTCATGCCCCAGGGGTACGAGGACGGCTTCTCCCACAACGTGAACTATGACGATTCCTTCCGCCAGTGCCTGGAGGCAGGCAAGAAGTACATCGACTATGACCGCAAGGTGGCGGAGTTTGCCAAGGACACCGGCCCCGTCCGCCGGGGCATCGGTGTGGCCACCTTCTGGTACAACACCGCCGTGTATCCCATCTCCCTGGAGACGTCCTCCAACCGGATGCAGCTGAATCTGGACGGCAGCGTCACCATGCAGTGCGGCGAGACGGAGATCGGCCAGGGAGCCGACACCGTCTATGCCCAGATGGCCGCCGATGTGGTGGGCCTGGGGGACTATCGCAGGGTCCATGTGGTGTCCTGCCAGGATACCGACGTGACCCCCACCGGCCTGGGCGCCTACGCCTCCCGGCAGACCTATGTGGCGGGCTTCTCCATCCGCCAGACGGGCCTGCTGCTGAAGGAGAAAATTCTGGACTATGCCGCCAAGCTCACCCGCCAGGCGGTGTACAACATGGACATCGCGGACGGGAACATCGTCCGCACCACCGACGGCAAGGTGCTGATGAGCCTGTCAGAGCTGGCCATGCACGCCCAGTATAACCCCAACGACTCCCAGCATATCACCGCCGAGAGCACCTATACCATCCGCAACAACGCCTATTCCTTCGGCTGCACCTTCGCCGAGGTGGAGGTGGACATCCCCATGTGCAAGGTGACGCTGAAGGACATCATCAATGTCCACGACTGCGGCAGGCTGGTGAACCCGGCCCTGGCGGAGGCCCAGGTCCACGGCGGTATGTCCATGGCCATCGGCTACGGTCTGTCCGAGCAGCTGCTGTTCGACGAAAAGACCGGCAAGCCCCTGAACAACAACCTGCTGGACTATAAGCTCTCCACCATCATGGACCACCCCCATCTGGAGGCGCAGTTCGTGGAAAATGCCGAGCCCACCAGCGCCTTCGGCACCAAGGCCCTGGGCGAGCCCCCGGCCTGCTCCGGCGCTCCCGCCATTCGCAACGCCATCTACAACGCCACCGGCGTGGCCATCGACCAGGATCCCATCACCCCCCACGTCCTTTTCCGGCGCTTCACGGAAGAGGGCCTGATCCGGGACTAAGGAGGAAATACCGCTATGTATGATATGTCAGCGCTCTACCAGGCCCAAAGCGTCCAGGATGCCATCCGCCTGCGGCTGGAGCACCCCGAGGCCCAGATCATCGCCGGAGGCACCGACGTGCTGGTGCAGATGCGGGAGGGCAAGCGGGCCGGAAAGGCCCTCATCAGCATCCAGGGATGCCGGGAAATGCGGGGCGTGTCCCTGGATGAGGAGGAGAACCTCCGCATTGGCAGTCTCACCACCTTCAGCCACATCACCGCCGATTCTCTGATCCAGCGGTATATCAACGTCCTGGGCGAGGCCGTGGACATGGTGGGCGGACCCCAGATCCGCAACGCCGGCACCATCGGCGGCAACACCTGCAACGGCGTCACCTCCGCCGACTCCGCCTCCACCCTCCACGCCTGGGAGGCCATCGTGGAGATCACCGGCAAAAACGGCGTTCGCCGGGTGCCCATCAAGGATTTCTATCTCAAGGCCGGCGCCGTGGACCTGCGGGCGGAGGAGGGCGAGATCCAGACCGCCATTCTCATTCCCAAGGCGTCCTATGACCGCACCTGGGGCCACTATATCAAGTATGCCATGCGCAATGCCATGGACATTGCCACCCTGGGCACCTCCGTCAACGCCCGGCTGAGCCCGGACAAAAAGACCTTTGAGCGGGTGCGCATTGCCTTCGGCGTGGCAGGCCCTGTGCCTCTGCGGGCGCTGAACGCCGAGGCCTTCATCAACGGCAGGGAAGTCACCCTGGAGAACATCCAGCAGTTCGGCCGCACGGTGCTGGAGGATATCCACCCCCGGGATTCCTGGCGGGCCAGCAAGGCTTTCCGGTCCCACATCGCCGTGGAAAGCGCCAAGCGGTGCCTGATGGAGTCCGTGAAGCTGGCAGGAGGTGAGCTGTAATGGCAAAGAATCAGTATCAGCTGGTGACGTTCTTCCTCAACGGCAAGGAAGTGGAAAAAATGGTGGACGTCCGGGCATCCCTGACAGATATGCTGCGCAACGACTTCTCCATGACCTCCGTGAAAAAGGGCTGCGAGGTAGGCGAATGCGGCGCCTGCAACGTCCTCATCGACGGCGAGTGCTACAACTCCTGCCTGTACCTGGCCGTGTGGGCCGAGGGCAAGCACATCACCACCCTGGAGGGGCTTATGGGCCCCAACGGTGAGCTGTCCGACATCCAGCAGGCCTTCATGGAGGAGACGGCCATTCAGTGCGGCTTCTGCACCCCGGGCTTTATCATGACGGCGGTGGAAATTCTGGACCGGGGCGTGTACTACACCGACGACCAGCTGCGCAAGCTGCTGTCCGGCCACCTGTGCCGCTGCACCGGGTATGAGAACATCTTCAAGGCCGTGAAAAAGACCATGCTGCGCCGTCTGGGCCGCCTGGACGACCCCTTCCTGAACACCTGAACCTTCGCTGCCCCCGGCGCGATGCGCCGGGGGCAATTTTTCGACACCTCGTATTGACATTCGCCGGGGGATTTGCTATACTGAATGAAAATTAGTTTGGTGTGCTGAATTTTTTTGGCCACCGTTATCCTTAATTGGGAATATCGACAGGGAGGAGACTGTCGAGAAACCCGGAAATCTTCCGCCATCGGAAAGGAAGATAGTTACGAAAGAAACCCATCAGGGGTGTCTTTCGTTTGCAATCACAGGTTTTTCAGAACTTTTTAAGTTCTGAAAAACCGCACGCAGCTTGTCAAAAAAAGACTTTTTTGACAAGCTGAGGGAGGAGACCATGATCTTCTATACCGCCGACCTGCATTTTCACTATGAACCCTTTCTGCCCTCCCGGCCCTTCGACACCGTGGAGAACATGGACCGCCAGCTCATCCACCGGTGGAACGAGGCCGTTTCGGAGGAGGACACCGTGTATGTGGTGGGGGATGTGGGCTATAACCGGGGCCTGGTGCCCGGGGACGCCCTATCCCGGCTCCGGGGCCATAAGCACCTGATCCGGGGCAACCACGACACCGGCTTTGAAAACGCCGGGGAGCTGTATCGCTATTTTGAAACCGTCACCGACTTCAACGAGATCGACGACGGAGAGGTTCACATTATCCTCTGCCACTATCCCATTCTGTACCGCAGGCGGGGCTATATGATCCACGGTCACCTGCACCAGGCCCGGGGCCCGGAGTACGGCATGCTGCGCCAAATGCCCCGGGTGCTCAACGCCGGGGTGGACGTGAATTTCTACCGCCCCGTGACCCTTCCCCAGCTCATTGAGAACAACCGCGCCTTTTACAGTGGGGCGCACGATGCCCTGATCCCCCCGCCCCCGCCGCCCCGGCGGCGGGGAGGCGATGGCTGGCTGCCGGGCCGGCCGGATTTCCGACCCCTTCCGTCCCGGCCTGATTCTGATAAGGAGTGACCTATGAAACAGCGTATTCTCGCCCTATTCCTGGCCCTGTGCCTGTGTCTGCCCCTGGCGGCCTGCGGCAAAAAGCAGGGCTACGACCCCCTGGAGGGGGTGAAGACCCGGGTCGTCACCGACTCCGCCGGACGGCAGGTGGAGATCCCCGCCGATATCCAGCGGGTGGCTCCCAGCGGCTCCACGGCCCAGATGATCCTCATGCCCATTGCCTATGACCTGCTGGCGGGGCTTTCCAGCAGTCCCAGCACGGCCCAGATGCCCTATTTCCCGGAGGAGGTCCGGTATCTGCCCACCTTCGGCCAGTTTTATGGCAGCAAGGCCAACCTGAATATGGAGTCCCTCATCGACGCCCGGCCCCAGATCATCATCGACCTGGGCGACGCCAAGGACACCATCGCCGACGATATGGACCGCATCCAGAAGCAGACCGGCATCCCCACGGTGTTCATCGAGGCGGACCTGGACGATATGGCCGCCGCCTATCGGATGCTGGGGGATATCCTGAACCGGGCCGGCATGGCGGAGCCTCTGGCCCAATTCATTGAGAAAAGCGTGGCCATGGCCCAGGAAAATTCCGCAAAAATTCCGGAGAGCCAGCGGCTCTCCGTGCTGTTCGGCACCGGGTCCACGGGCCTTGCCTGCAACGCCGCCGGGTCCGTCCAGGCGGACGTCATCGACCTGGTGGGGGCCGTCAACGCCATCATCCCGGAGGAGGTCAGCAACCGGGGCGGCGGCACCACCGTCAGTCTGGAGGAGGTATACGCCGTGGAGCCGGACGTGATCCTGCTGTCCACCGGCGGCCCCTACGACACCCTGACCCAGGGGGAATGGGCGGGCCTCACCGCCGTTCAGAACGGGCGGTATTACGAGATTCCCGGCCTGCCCTATGACTGGATGAGCTCCCCGCCGTCGGTGAACCGGGTGCTGGGCATCTGGTGGCTGGGGAACCTGCTGTATCCGGAGCTGTACGACTATGACATGGTGCAGGTGGCCCAGGAGTATTACCGGCTGTTCTGGCACTATGACCTGACGGCGGAGGAGGCCGAGCGTATGCTCAGCCGCTCCACCCTGAAATGAGGAACGCTATGAGGAAAATCTGCCGCGCCCTGGTTCTGTGTATGCTGCTGCTGGCGGCCTTTGACACCACCATCGCCGGACTGATCGCCGCGGTGGATAAGGACCACGCCGTGACCATGACCGACGCCGAGACCGGCACCTATTACATCGTCCGGGACAGCCGAAGCAACGGGGGCAGCAGATGACCGCGGCGGATAAGCGCTATGCCCGGCGGTTCGCGGTGCTGGGGGCTGTTTTCCTGGCGGTGCTGCTGGGGTCGCTGCTATTAGGACGGTATGCCCTGTCCCCGGGGCAGCTGTTGCATATGCTGTGGACAAAGGTCACCGGCGGCGCGGCGGACTGGCCCCTCAGCGACGATAAGGTGGTGTTCGCCGTGCGGCTGCCCCGGGTGGCGGCGGCGGCCCTGGTAGGAGCGGCGCTGGCGGTGTCCGGCGCGGCGTATCAGGGGATGTTCCGCAACCCCATGGTGTCGCCGGACATTCTGGGGGCCTCCACCGGCGCAGGCTTCGGCGCGGCGGTGGCCATCCTGCTGGGGGCGGGCTATTTCGGCATTTCCGCCGCCGCCTTCTGCTGCGGTCTGCTGGCCGTGGCGGCGGCGTGGCTGGTGAGCCGCCTGTCCAGAACAAACCAGACGGTGGCCCTGATTTTAGCGGGCATGATGATCTCGTCCCTGTTTTCGGCGGGGACGTCCTTTGTGAAGCTGGTGGCGGATACCCAGCAGCAGCTGCCCGCCATCACCTATTGGCTGATGGGGTCCCTGTCCTCCATCAAGGACAAGGACGTGCTGTTTCTGTCCATCCCGGTGGCCCTGGGGATGGTGCCGCTGCTGGTGCTCCGGTGGCGGATGAACCTGCTGACCCTGGGGGAGGAGGAGGCCCAGTCCATGGGCGTGAACACCCGGCGGCTGCGGGGCGCGGTGATCGTGTGCGCCACGCTGCTGACCTCCGCCAGTGTGGCGGTGTCCGGCATGATCGGCTGGGTGGGCCTGGTGATCCCCCATTTCTGCCGGATGCTGTTCGGCTATGACTACCGGCGGCTGATCCCCGCCGGGGCCCTGTTCGGAGCGGCATTTCTGCTGGCAGTGGACGACATTGCCCGGCTGGTGACCACCGGAGAACTGCCGCTGGGCATTCTCACGGCCTTTGTGGGCGCGCCGCTGTTTCTGTATCTCATTGCGACGGGAGGTGGACGCCGTGTCCATTGACGTAAGGGAGCTGTCCTTCGCCTACGGGCGGCGGCAGGTGCTGCGGAACGTGACCTTCCGAGCGGAGCCGGGGCAGCTGGTGGCAGTGCTGGGCCCCAACGGGGCAGGCAAGAGCACCCTGTTCCGGTGCATTCTGGGCTTTCTGCCCCGGTACCGGGGGGAAATCGTCCTGTGCGGACACGATCTGCGCTCCTTGGACCGCCGCAGCCTGGCCCGGCTGGCGGCGTATATCCCCCAGTCCAGCGCTCCGGTGTATAACTACACCGTCCGGGACACGGTGCTGATGGGGGCGGACCCCTTCCACGGGCCGGGGCCGTCCCAGCAGGAGACGGCGGACCGGGTGCTGGAGACCCTGGGCATCCGGGACCTGGCGGGCCGGGGCATCAATGAGATTTCCGGCGGCGAGCGGCAGCTGGCCCTGATCGCCCGGGCCATGGCCCAGCAGGCGAAGATCCTGCTGATGGACGAGCCCACCGCCAGCCTGGATTACGGCAACCAGTTCCGCCTGCTGCGGCAGGTGCGTCAGCTGGCCGACAGCGGGTACACGGTGCTGCTGTCCACCCACAACCCCGAGCACGCCTTCCGGTTTGCCACGGATGTTCTGGTGCTGCGGGAGGGCGGCGTGCGGGCCTTCGGCCCGGCGGCGGAGACCCTGACGGAGGAGCTGCTGCGGGAGATTTACCGCATTCCCCTGACGGTGGCGGACATCCCCGTCCCCGGCGGCAGCGTGAAGGGCTGCGTATACGATGCGTGACCGGGCGCACCCAATGGCGGGGCTATGCCCCGCTCAGCTTGTCAAAAAAGGGCAACGCCCTTTTTTGACAAAAGGCTTGCAGTCTGCCACGCGCATAATTTGTTCGCTGAAAGCGAACAAATTCCACACTTGCAGACTGAGAAGTGTTTTTTGCGACGTACACGCCCAACGGAAGTCCCCTTGGGGGGCGCCGCCGCAAAAAACGGATTGCACTTTATTTGCCGCCTGCGGGCGGCAAACTCTGCGAGGCTTTTTTGACAGTCTCGGCGGGGCTATGCCCCGCTTTTGCGGGGATGCGTTATCCTCAATCGAGGTGCACGAAGGGCGTAAATCCGGGTTTATCAACGTATAAAATCCGGATGAAGGCTTTTATAAATCACAAGAAGAAAGGAAGATTCCCCATAAAGCAAATCTCCAAGCGCGTTTCGGCGGCCTTGCTGGCGGTTCTGATGGGGCTGAGTCTGCTGCCGCAGACGGTACTGGCTCTGGACCCCGACCAGCGGCAGGCGGAACGCCGGGAGGGCTATGATGTGGCCACCGTCCACTATACGGACGCAAAGGGCGATGAACAGGCCATTCCCTTCACGGAGACCGGCTCCGGCTATGTGTACACCCTGCCCCAAGGCGTTGCTGACGAGCAGGTCACCGTGGAGTATTTCTCCACCACCCGTTGGGACGGGGCGGTGGACATCTCCTGGTACAATGATATCGACAAGGAGTTTACCCTGACAACACCCGCCCAGCTGGCGGGCCTGGCGGCCCTGGTGGCCGGTCAGACCTCGGCGGAGACCTCCCGCTGGCGCATTAAGGGCGGCATTGTGGGCGTGCTGAACAACAGCAAGTCCTCCGTGGTGGACTGCTATAACGTGGCCACCGTCTCCGGCGGCCACAGCACCTATGCCAACGGCGGCGTCGGCAGCGTCGTGGGTCAGTTCGGCGATGGCAGCATCGCAAACAGCTATAACTATGGCAATGTGACCCTGGGCGAGGGCCTGGTGTGCAATAATCTGGGCGGCGTCATCGGCCGGGATATGAAGAAAAGCGGCTCCCAGGTGGAGAACGTCTACTGCCTGGACAGCAGCTGCGCCTATGCCTCCACCAGCGGGGCGGATGAGCGCGTTACCGCCGTCAGCGCGGCGAACTGCTGGCCCGGGGTCAGGTGATCCCCGCCAAGGGCCACGACTATCAGGACGGCAAGTGCACCGCCTGCGGCGCGGAGGACCCGAACTATCAGCCCGAGCAGCCTGACCAGCCCACTCAGCCCGAAAATCCCGGCGTCAGGACCGGCGATGAGAGCTATGTGGTTCTGTGGAGCGCGGTTTTGCTGCTGGGCGGCGCAGCGTTGGTGCTGCTGCCCCGGAAAAAGCGGAGCTGACACAGGGCGAAAATAGGATAAGCTCAAAAAATGGCGTGTGCTGCGGCGCACGCCATTTTTCGCGGGGCGGCTTTCCGGCGGGGTGGAAATCCGCGAAAAAGTGTGATATACTGGGAAAAATCAGCAGCCCCCTGCCGCGGTATGCCATGGCCGGGGGATATAAGGAGATCACCATGGAACACAGATTTTTACGGACGGAAATGGTCCTGGGGGACCGGGCACTGGAGAAGCTCTCCCGCTGTCATGTGGCGGTGTTCGGCCTGGGCGGCGTGGGCAGCTATGCCGCCGAGATACTGGCCCGATCCGGGGTGGGGGAGCTGACCCTGGTGGATCAGGACACCTTGAGCCTCACCAACATCAACCGCCAGATGTACGCCCTGTCCTCCACCGTGGGGGAGTATAAGGCGGAGGCGGCAGCCCGGCGGTGCCGGGACATCAACCCGGACATCCGGGTCCACCCCCTGTGCGCTACCTATGACGCCGCCCACCGGGAGGACTTTTTCGCCGGGAAATTCGACTATATCGCCGACTGCATCGACCTGGTGACCTGCAAGCTGGACCTGATCCAGCAGGCGGGGGAGAGGGGCATCCCCATCATCTCCGCCCTGGGCACCGGCAACAAGCTGGACCCCAGCCTTTTGCAGATAACGGACATTTCCAGGACCTCTGTCTGCCCTCTGGCCCGGGTCATGCGCCGGGAGCTGCGGGACCGGGGCATCCGGCATCTGCAGGTGGTGTACAGTCCGGAGCCTGCCGCCGAGACCCGGCAGCTGGAGGCCCCCTCCCCCGGGCGGCGCAGCGTTCCGGCCAGCGTGCCCTGGGTACCCTCCACGGCGGGGATCCTGATGGCCTCCGCCATCGTCCGGAACCTGATAGCGAATGAGAGTGAATAATATGGATATCATACAGGAAATCAAAAATTTTGTCCCGCTTTGTCCCCAGGAACAGCGGGACAAGGCCGGGATACTGCGGTTTTTGGCGGGAAATCCCGACGCATTTGAACGGGAAAATCTCACCGCCCACATGACCGCCTCCGCCTGGGTTTTAAGCCCGGACCGGCGGCAGGTGGTGATGGTGTATCACAATATCTATAACTCCTGGTCCTGGACCGGCGGACACGCCGACGGGGACCGGGACCTGCTGGCGGTGGCCATGCGGGAGGTGACGGAGGAGACGGGGCTGCAGCGGCTGGAGCTGCTGCATCCGGGGATTTTCTCCCTGGAGTGCCTGACCGTGGACGGCCACGAGAAGCGGGGGCAGTATGTCCCCAGCCACATTCACATGAACGTCACCTATCTGCTGGGGGCCATGGACCACGAGCTGCGGCAGAAGCCCGATGAAAACAGCGGCGTGGCCTGGTTCACGCCGGAGGAGGCCCTGAAGGCGTCCACGGAGCCGTGGATGGTCCGGCGGGTATACAGCAAGCTGATCCAGCGGGCCGCGGCCTATATGGCCCGGTAAGGAGGCATTTTTCATGGCAAAACGAAAGCCGGACACCGGCGCGATCTATATTTCCCCAAGACTCCGGGCCAGCCTGGAGCCGGTGGGCCGCTGCGCCCTGACGGTGGTGACGGCCCCCATGGGCTACGGCAAGACCACGGCGGTGAACTGGTTCCTGGGGACCCAGCCCCCGGGCTGCGCCATCCGCATCAGCATCTATTCCGACAGCCTGCCCGCCCTGTGGCAAAGCGGCCGCCGGGCCTTCCGGGACGCGGGGCTGACGGCGCTGGAGGGCTTCGAGTGCCCCGGGGATCCGGCCTCCGCCGGTCTGCTGGCCGACACCCTGTGCCGGGAGCTGCGGCGGCAGGAGCCATGGTATGTGTTTCTGGACGACCTGCACCTGATGCCGGACCGGCGGGTGGCCCACTTTTTGTGCGAATTGGCGGCAAGACTGCCGGATAATGTGCATCTGATCGCCGCCAGCCGGGACAAGGCCCTGTCCGGGGACCAGGTGCTGCGGCTGGGCGGGCGTCTGCACCGCATCGGGGCCGGGCAGCTGCGGCTGGAGGGCGATGAGCTGGCAGCCTATGCCCACCGGTTCGGCGCGGCCCTGGACCGGGAGCAGCTGGCGGAGCTGCAGCAGGCCACCGAGGGGTGGATGGCCGCCGTGTATCTGCACTTGCAGGCTCTGGCGGACCGGGGGACTGCCCCGGCGGAGACGGCGGACATCTATGACATGTTCACCGCCGCCATGCTGCGGCCTCTGCCGCCCCGGCGGCAGAAGTTCCTGGCGGTGATGGGTCTGGCGGACGAGTTCACCGGGGAGATGGCCCAGTTTATCACGAAGGAACCGGACACGGCGGAGATTTTGTCCGATCTGACGGCCAAAAACGCCTTTGTCACCCGCCTGCCCGGCGGGGGATACCGGTTCCACCACATGATGAAAGCCTGCGCCCAGCGGGACTTCGACGCCCTGCCGCCGGAGGAGCAGGCGGCGTATCAGGCCCGGTACGGCCACTGGTACGCGGAAAACGGACAATATTTGCAGGCTCTGGCGGCCTATAGTAAGGTAGGCCGGTGGGACGACGCCCTGGAGGTGGTGCAGCGGGATGCGGGCATTCTGCTGGCGGCCCTGCGGCCCCAGCAGGTGCTGGAGCTGCTGGACCGCTGCGGCGACCAGGTGCTGATGGAGCACCCCACGGCCCTGCTGGTGCTGATGCGGCGGATGTTCACCTGGGGGCAGATCCCCCGGATGCGGCAGCTGAAGGAGCTGCTGCTGGAGTCCGTCCGGCGGCACCCGGAGCTGACGGACCGGCAGCGGGGGAACCTGCTGGGGGAGTGCGACCTGATCGAGAGCTTCCTGTATTACAACGACATCGGGGCCATGAGCCGGTTCCACCGCAGCGCCAGCAGGCAGATGACCCGGCAGGCCGTCAGCATCCAGAGCCACGGCAGCTGGACCTTCGGCTCGCCGTCGGTGCTGATGATGTTCCACCGGACCCCGGGACAGCTGGACCGGGAGCTGGCGGACATGGACGAGTGTATGCCCCACTACTATCAGATCACCGGGGGCCACGGCATGGGCGCCCAGCGGATCATGGAGGGCGAGGCGGCTCTGGCACGGGGACGGCTCAACGACGGGGCCATTGCCTTAGAGCGGGCCCGGGCGGCCATCAGCGGCAGCGGACAGGAGAATATGGCCCTGTGCTGCGACTTTCTGGAGATGCGGCTGCACATGGCCGCCGGGGAGGCGGTGGGGGTGGACCTGCGCCGCCGCCGGCAGCTGTTGCAGCAGCACAATGCCATGTGGCTGCATATTTTCGACAGCACCGCCGCCTATTGTCAGGCGGTGCTGGGCCGGGCGGACGATATTCCGGAGCTGTTCCGGGAGCATCGGCTGGATACCGTGAATTTCCTGGGGCCGTGCCTGCCTATGATGCAGATGATCGAAAATCAGGTGTATCTGGCCCAGGGAGCCTATGCCCGGGTCATCGGCGGCAGCGAGGGGCTGCTGGCCCTGTGCCGGGGGATGCACTATGCCCTGGTGGAGCTCTATGTGCTGGTGCAGACCGCCGCGGCCTATGAGAAGCTGGGCAAGCGCCGGGAGGCGGCGGAGCTGCTGCGCCAGGCGGCGGCCCTGGCCCAGCCGGACGGCCTGGTGACGCCCCTTGCCGAAAATGGGCGCTATCTGCGGGAGCTGCTGCCGGAGTACGGGACTCTGGGCCGGGAGGCTGCGGAGCTGAGCCGGATGCTGGAGCAGGGGACCCAGCAGGAGCAGCGGCCGGAGGCCTTGGCCCCCCTGACGGAGCGGGAGTGGGCCGTGGCCCAGCGGATGGCCCGGCGGCTCAGCAACCGGGAGATCGCGGGGCAGCTGTTCCTGACCGAGGGCACCGTGAAGCAGTACATCAACCAGATCTATTCCAAGCTGCACCTGACCGGCGACGTCCGCACCAAGCGCCGCCGTTTGGAGGAGCTGATGGGGGAGTAGGAATTTCAGGGGCGGACAGGCTTGTCCGCCCCTTCGAACCCTCTCAGTCGGCTGCGCCGACAGCTTTCCCAGAGGGAGAGCCAAGCTCATAGGGGTCGATGTCCCCGGCGGGCCGGGCAACGGCAGGCGGAGGCGGCGGGAGAAAGGCGGGGATGAAACACAATTTTCTCTTGCAAACGGGGAAAAATGTGGTATACTGTCAGCTGTCACATTTGTGTGAAAAGTATGAATTTGCGAGGTGGGCGCATGGCCGGAGGAAAGCACATTCTGGGCAAGCCGAAAAATCACCGGATCTTTGGCACGGCCCGGGTGGGAGAGCGGGGACAGATCGTGATCCCCAAGGAGGCCCGGCAGTTTTACGACATACGGCCCGGGGACACGGTGCTGGTGCTGGGCAGCGGCGAAAGCGGCCTGGTGCTGTCCAAGCCCGAGGTGCTGGACCGGGTGGCCAGGCAGATTTTAGAAGATGTGGGAAGGAATGAGGAGAAATGACGGATACCAATTCCATTTATAACCAGCTGGGCGTCAGCGATCAGGTGCTGCGCTTCGGCCAGGAGGTGCTGGAGGGGCTGACGGACCAGTTCCGGCACATTGACCAGGTGGCGGAGTTCAACCAGGCCAAGGTCATCGCCGCCATGCAGAAAAACCGGGTGAACGCCACCCATTTCAACCTCTCCACCGGCTACGGCTATGACGACGAGGGCCGGGACAACCTGGAGCGGGTATATGCCGACTGCTTCGGCACGGAGGCAGCTTTGGTGCGGCCCCAGATCACCTGCGGCACCCACGCCCTGGCTCTGGCCCTGGGGTCCAATCTGCTGCCCGGGGACGAGCTGCTCAGCCCGGTGGGCGGACCCTATGACACCCTGGAGGAGGTCATCGGCATTCGGCCCTCCCCCTGCTCCCTGAAGGAGTACGGCGTTTCGTACCGGCAGGTGGATCTGCTGCCGGACGGCGGGCTCGACTATGACGGCATCCGGGCGGCCATCAACGAAAAGACCAGACTCATCACCATCCAGCGCTCCAAGGGCTATGCCACCCGGCCCTCCTATTCCGTGGAGGAGATCGGAAAGCTCATTGCCTTCTGCAAGGAGTGCAAGCCCGACGTGCTGTGCATGGTGGACAACTGCTACGGCGAGTTTGTGGAGACCCAGGAGCCCACCAACGTGGGGGCCGACATGGTGGTGGGCAGCCTTATCAAGAACCTGGGCGGCGGTCTGGCTCCCACCGGCGGCTATGTCTGCGGCAGGAAGGAGTGCATCGAGCGGTGCGCCTATCGTCTCAGCGCCCCGGGCCTGGGCCGGGAGGTAGGGGCCAATCTGGGGCTTCTGACCAGCTTTTACCAGGGACTGTTCCTGGCCCCCACGGTGGTGTCCTCGGCGGTGCGGGGCGCGGTGTTTGCCGCCGCCTGCTATGAAAAGCTGGGCTTCCGGGTAGTGCCCGGCAGCGGCGAAACACGCCGGGATATCATCCAGGCGGTGGAGCTGGGCAGCCGGGAGGCCATGGTGGCCTTCTGCAAGGGCATCCAGTCCGCCGCACCGGTGGACAGCTATGTGACCCCGGAGCCCTGGGCCATGCCCGGGTATGAGTCGGAGGTCATTATGGCCGCCGGGGCCTTTGTGCAGGGGGCGTCCATCGAGCTGTCCGCCGACGGGCCCATCCGCCCGCCCTACGCGGTGTATTTCCAGGGGGGCCTCACCTGGTTCCACGCCAAGCTGGGCATTCTCATGAGCATCCAGAAGCTGCTGGATGCAGGAATCATCGAAATGTAATTGTAAAATGTAATTGTAAAAGGAGAAAAAATCACATGTGGTTCTGGCTTTCCCTAATCGCTCTGCTGTGCTGGAGCGGATCGGACCTGTTTTCCAAAATCGGCTGCCAGTCGGAGACCGATAAATACAGCCACCTGAAAATGGTCACGGCTGTGGGCGTGGTCATGGGTCTGCACGCAGCGTATGAGATTTTTATCGGCGGCACCCAGGTGACCTGGGAGATCATCTGGACGTATCTGCCGGTGTCGCTGCTGTACATCTCGTCCATGGCCATGGGGTACATCGGCCTGCGGTATATCGAGCTGTCCATTTCCTCTCCCATCTGCAACTCCTCCGGTGCGCTGGTGGCGGTGCTGTGCCTGCTTACCGGCGGCATGGGCGAGCTGGTACCCGCCCAGCTGGTGGCCACGGCCCTGGTGTGCGTGGGCGTGATCGGCCTGGGTGTGGTGGAGGCCCACGAGGACGAGGACCTGCGCCGGAGGCGGCAGGAGGCGGCCAACCGCCGCTATGCCAAGTCTGCCCTGGCTCTGCTGCTGCCCATTGCTTACTGCGTGCTGGACGCGGCGGGGACCTTTGCCGACTCCCGGGTGCTGGACAAGCTGTCCGGCGAGGCGATGGCGCAGGGGCTGTTCGCCACGGCGGATGAGTGCTCCGACTACGCCGCCAGCGCCGCCAACTGCGCCTATGAGCTGACCTTCCTGCTGGCGGGCATCGTGTGCTTTATCTATGTGGTGCTGATCCGGAAGCAGAAGCTCATCGCCCGGCAGGAGGCCCCCAAGTATGCCGGCGCGGCCTTCGAGACGGCGGGCCAGTTCGCCTATATCTTCGCCCTGTCCGACACGGCCCATGTGGCTATCTCCGCCCCCATCATCTCCGCCTACTGCGTGGCGTCGGTGGTGTGGAGCCGGATCTTCCTGAAGGAGAAGCTGTCCCTGAAGCACTATCTCATGATCGCCCTGGTGGTGGCGGGTATCGTCATCCTGGGCGTGTACGATGGATAAAACGAGTGGTGAAAAAGGACGATGTCCTTTTTCACCAAAAGAGCTTTCGCTCCGAACCGCGCGTCCCGCCGGGCATGAAACCCGGCGGGACACACTCTCTCCGCGCAAAGAGTTTTTTGCGACGTACACGCCGCCGCAAAAAACGGATTGAATTTGATTCACGGCCTGCGGGCCGTGAACTCTGCGAGGCCTTTGATACGATGATATGCCGCCCAAGAGCGGCATATTTTTTATCCGGGGCGGGCGGCGAAATTTTATTGAACCATTCGGCGTTTTTGCATTGACGGGTCCGGGGCGGCGCTGTATAATATGGTCAGAGTGATAGACGAGAGCGACTGTTTTTTTGTGGATAGATACAAGGAGGAAAAGCAATATGATCCATACCATTGACGGCATCATCGAGGCTGCCCGGGGCGGAACCCCGGGGGTCATCGCCGTGGCTGCCGCCCATGACCAGCCGGTGATCCAGGCAGTGGTCGAGGCCCGCCGTGAGGGCATCGCTGTCCCCATTCTGGTGGGCCACGCCGGCGAGATCACCGCCATGCTGTCCCAGCTGGGGGAGGACCCTGCCGCCTATCAGATCGTCGCCGCCGACAGCGATGCCGACTGCGCCGCCAAGGCCGTGGCCCTGTGTGCCCAGGGGAAGGCCAACTTCCTGATGAAGGGCATTCTGGGTACCGCCGACCTGATGCGGGCGGTGTTCAACAAGGAGCACGGCCTGCGCACCGGCCGCCTGACCACCCACTGCATGTTCTACGAGATCCCGGCCCTGGGCCGGATGGTCATCCTCACCGACGGCGGCGTCAACACCTTCCCGGATCTGGAGAAAAAGGCCGATATTCTGGAAAATGCCGCCATGTGCTTCCAGGCCCTGGGGTACGAGACCATCAACGCCGCCTGCATCTGCGGCGCGGAGCAGGTGAACCCCAAGATCCAGTCCACCGTGGACGCCGACGCCCTGGCCCACATGACCGACCGCTGGGCCAAATATCACATGAACGTCTGCGGCCCCGTGGCCCTGGACCTGGCCGTCAGCCCCGAGGCCTGCCGCCACAAGCACTACAGCGCACCCGGCGCAGGCATGGCGGACATCCTGCTGGTGCCCAATTACGAGGTGGGCAACGGCATCGGCAAGGCCGCGTCCCTGTTCGGCGGAGCCAAGAACGCCGGGGTCATCCTGGGGGCCAAGGTGCCCATCGTGCTGGTGTCCCGGTCCGACAGCGCCTATTCCAAGCTGGCTTCCATCGCCGCCGGCAGCGTCCTGTCCCGGCGGATGCACCTGTCCTGACCAAACCGCGTACATAGAGGAGAGTATGTTATGGTAAACCAGAAATTCTATCAGCTGGGCACCGCGCCCTCCGTGATCCGGGAGCTGTTTGCCTATGGCCTGGAGCAGGCGCAGGTGGTGGGGCCGGAGAACGTGTTCGATTATTCCCTGGGAAATCCCAGCATCCCCGCCCCGGCCAAGGTCAATCAGTCCATCCACGATATCCTCAACGACACGGACTCCATCCGGGTCCACGGGTACTCCATGGCCTGCGGCTTCGACGCGGCCCGGGAGGCCATTGCCGCCAATCTGAACCGCCGGTTCGGCATGGAGCTGAAACCCGGGAACCTGTTTCTCACCTGCGGCGCGGCCCCGGGGCTGATTGCCGTCATCAAGGCGCTGCTGGCGGAGGAGGACTCCGAGATCATGGCGGTGGCGCCGTTTTTCCCGGAATACCGGCCCTTTACCGAGTCCAACGGCGGTCATCTGGTGGTGGTGCCGGCAGACACCGATGCGTTCCAGATCGACCTGGACCAGGTGGAGCGCCGCATCACGCCCCGGACCCAGGCCATCATCATCAACTCCCCCAATAACCCCTCCGGCGTGGTGTATACCCGGCAGACCCTGGAGGGCCTGGCCCGGCTGCTGGAGCGCAAGGGGGCGGAGTACGGCCACCCCATCTACATCATCGCCGACGAGCCGTACCGGGAGCTGGTATACGGCGGCGTGGAGGTGCCCTTCATCCCCACGGTGTACCGCAATACCATCGTGTGCTACTCCTATTCCAAGTCCCTGTCCCTGCCCGGCGAGCGCATCGGCTATATCTGCGTGCCGGACTTTGTGGAGGACCACCAGGCGGTGTACAACGCCATCGCCGGGGCGGCCCGGTCCTGCGGCCATGTGTGCCCGCCCACGCTGATCCAGCTGACCATTGCCCGCTGCGCCGACGAGCTGCCGGACCTGGCGGCCTATGACGAAAACCGGCAGCTGCTTTACCGGGAGCTGACGGAGATGGGCTATCAGTGCGCCAAGCCCGACGGGGCCTTCTATCTGTTCGTCAAGGCCCCCGGCGGCGACGACGCGGCCTTCTGCGAAAGGGCCAAGCGGGAGCACAACCTGCTGGTGGTGCCCGGAACGGGCTTTGAGTGCCCGGGCTTCGTGCGGCTGAGCTACTGCGTGTCCAACGACATGATCCGCCGCAGCCTCCCGGCCTTCCGGGCTTTGATTCAGGCATACGAAAAGTAAAAAACAAGCAAAACAGCGGCCCGGACGCATGCGTCCGGGCCGCTGTTTTGCTTATAGGGGAAGGTTACTTGACGATCTTGCGGGCCTCGATGTAGTAGCGCTTGTCCTGGGCGTGGCC
>OIXH01000254.1_pt1 | contig 68071 bp, 74 predicted proteins | sample 1587741 | NCBI WGS metagenome assembly OIXH01 (sample SAMEA3888916, study PRJEB22519) | human gut metagenome | biome: human gut; feature: human-associated habitat; material: faeces | place: Denmark | collected 2011 | reverse complement strand
TCGGCGGATGAAGCTTGTCAAAAAGGCCTCACAGGACTTTTTTGACAAGCTGACGCGGCGTATATACGCCGCGTGATTTAAGTATTCTACTTGCTTCCGCATTGGCGGCCGGTGTGGTCGATGGTGTATTCGCCGGTCAGGAGTATCTGCGATATCGGGACTATCGTGTAGCCGTCGGCGAGCAGAGACTCGATTATACCCGGCAGTGCCTCCGGGGTGTGCTTCGCGGCGTTATGGAACAGCACAATGCTGCCCGGCTGCACCTGCTTGAGCACACGCTCGCTTATCTCGGACGCGCTGATGTCCTTCCAGTCCAGACTGTCGACGTCCCACTGTATCGCCGTCATGCCCATGCTGTTGACCGCCGAGATGACGTGGTCGTCATATTCGCCGTAGGGGCAGCGGAACAGCGTCGGCCGCACGCCGGTTATGGCTTCAATCTTGTCGTTGCAGCTTGAGATGTCCGAAACGATGTCGTTTGCTGATAGCTTCGAGAAATGCGCGTGGCTCGTCGAGTGGTTCATTACCTCGTTGCCGTTGTCGGCCAGCGCCTTGACCGACTCAGGGTATTTATCCACCCAGTCGCCGACAAGGAAGAACGTGGCGTTCACCTCGTACTTGTTCAGAATGTCGATAAGCTGCTGGGTGTCCTCGTTGCCCCATGCGGCGTCGAAGGACAGCGCGACGACCTTGTCGCTGCGCTCCACGCAGTATACCGGCAGCTGGCGCGTCGTGGCGGAAGCGCCGATTATCGCGGGATTGTTCACCGTCCAGAATATAAGCACGACCGCCAGCGCCAGAGCCGCGCCGGATAATATGCGGCTGTGCTTTCGGACAAAACCTCGTATGTCGATCAAGCTCATCACCCCTTTGTGTACAATCTATGCGCGTCCTTGGGCGGGTAGTATAGCGATTTTCGGCGAAGGACGGCGGCAGTTAATATCTTAAAAATTCCTAATAATTCTTGATTTCCACAATTATCAAAATTTTTTTGATATAATCACGATATATCTAACCGCGAAACATACAGAAATGAGGTGTAAATATGAAACATAAACGAACTGCTGCAATGCTGCTTGCCGTCATGCTGCTGCTCACGCTGTGCGCCTGCGGCAAGAGCGCGGCGCCAGATGTGACGCCCACGCCCGAACCCACCGCCGAGACGCTGAACTACGATGTGCCCTGCGCCGTCACGGCGACCAACGTGTACCCGTTTGAGGGCGGCTGGAACATAAAGGATCTGGCGCGCATCGGGAACACGCTGCTGCTCGCCGCGTCGCAGAGCGAGAATTACCGCGCCGCGCTGGCCGATTATACCGTATCTGACGACGGCACGGTCAGTCTCTCGCCGGCGCGCGAACTGAGCGTACCCGACCTGACCGGCAGGGGAATGCCGTATATCTCCTGCGTCTCCGCGGGGGAAGACGGCTGCTTCTACGTCGTTTCCGCGGAGCTGCCGAAGGCGTATTTCAGCGTCGGCTCCTTGGTAACTAATGACGACTATACCGGCGAATACACCATATGCCGCTTCTCGCCAACCGGAGAGCTGCTCGGCACCATCGAGCTGCACGGCTGGGATAACGGAGGAATAACCAGACTTGCCGCGATTTCGGATGGAAGGCTGCTCGTATACAGCGTGGATTTCTTTGACATGGACAACTATGCGGAGCGGAATTACTACATAGCCGCTCTTTCCGCCGACGGCAGCGTCAAAGCCGCCGAAACGCTTGACTCCGGCCTGTTCGGCTTCAAGGCCATCGGGGATAAATTCTACGGCATGTTCGCAAGCCTTGATGCGGCCAATGAGTACGTCGCCATCGATCCGGACACTGTTGAGGTAACGCCGGTAGCGGGGCAGGAGAATCTGCCGCATGACTACCCGGTCAGCTGGATCGAATCCTGTGACGAGGGCAGCGAGTGGATAGTTCTGATCGGCAACGATTTTTACAGCATAGACCCCGAAGCGGGCAGCGCGGAGCTGGTGCTGTCATACAACGAGTTCGCGCAAAGCTCGCTCCAGATCGACGCGCTGTCAAGGCTTGGCGACGGACTGTATGCCGTGGCCAATGGCGGCGACGCGCTTGTGCTGCTCCGCCGCGCGCCGATAGACAGCAGCGGGCGGCAGATTGTTAAGGTGGCCTGCTGCGATGCGGCGTTCACGGCAAGTCCCGCGGTGCTCGCGCTCAACGGTACCGATGACAATTATTATTACGTGATGACGGAGACCACGAAGCAGGAATTGGCGCTCCAGCTCACCGCGGGCGAGGTACCTGACCTCGTGCTGATGTCCTCAAGCTATCTTGACGGGCCGGGCGACATGGTGAACACGACCTCGAATGTCTTTGCGGATCTCTATCCGTATCTCGACGCCGACCCAGAGCTTGGGCGCGACAGCTTCCTGCCGAATATGCTCGACGGACTCTCGACGAACGGCGAGCTGCACGCGCTGTATAACTCGACCGAGATAATTTCTCTTGCGGCGCTCGAAAAATATGTCGGCGACGGAAAGAACCTGAGCATCGACGACTTCCGCCGCATCATCGCGGAAAACGATGAGCTTGCCGCGATGTTCGGCCCGTGGATGACCAAGAGCAACCTTCTCGGCTGGATATGCTCCACCTGCATCAACGACTATGTAGACTACGCCAACGGCACCTGCGATTTCAACAATGACAGCTTCAAGGCGCTGCTTGAGTGGTGCAGCGAGATGAACCCGGATTACGAGGGCGAGGTTATGCCGGAGGGCTACGCGACGTATAGCGAGGATGAGGCGCTGCTGCATCTGAATGATTACATGAACATCGCTACTCTGGCAAATTCCATGTACCCGATCGACGTCGGCTTCCCCGGCGGCGCGGGCAACGGCAGCTATTATTCCTGTGTCTATGCCATGGGCATGGCGATACCTGCGGCGGCAGAGAATAAGGACGGCGCGTGGAATTTCATCCGCAGTCAGCTCGTGCTTCAGGCGCAGACTTGGTCGGAGGACGATATTGCGAGCCTGCCCGTGAATATGGAGGCGATGCAGCGCAGCATCGACGCGATAGCCGTAAGCGACCCGGCGCAGGCCGCGCGAATAACGGAGCTGCTGACCGGAATAAGCGCGGTCGTAAGCGGCAGCGATGCCGCCCTGCGCGAGACGATTCTTGACTGCGCCAAAGCATATTTTAACGGCGACCGCGGTCTTGACGAGACTGCCGCTCTGATACAGGACAGAATGAGCCTGTACATGGCCGAGCGTTACGGCTGGTAGCCGAAAGCGCATGTAATAGAACATCCACCGGCATTATGAGCCGGTGGATGTTTTTTGCTGAGGCCAATAGTTGACAATGAGCGGGAAACGGTTATAATTGAAGCGAGGTGGAGCTGCGGATGAGAGCGAAATATTTGGGCAAGACGGAGTTCCTTGTCCTTACGAACGGGAAGGTCTATGAGGTGCTGTCGGTTGAAAGGGACTGGTACAGAATAGTTGACGACAGCGGGGAGGATTATCTGTATCCGCCGGAGCTGTTTGAGCTTGTGAATGATTGAGAGGCGAAGACGGTGGAGGAAACCGGACAGTGGGAATGCCCATTTTACCATAGAGTCGTTGGCGAAGACGAGTGTTATGACCTGCATCTGGTCGCAATGCGGATGTTTGAAGCACCCGAACTCGTCAGGGAAGAGGATTGCGGTTCGCTGAACGCAATGTGCGAAGAGTGCAAAAAATATCTTAAAACGGCTTCGGGTGAGATTAAGCTTTTCCGCCCGCGCGTGTGCGCCTGCTGCGGTAAATCGATCGTTGGATTCTATGGTGTATGCAGAGTGTGCGGCTGGGAGAATGACCCGCTTCAGAACGAGTGCCCCGACTATGGCGGTGGGGCGAACCGTATGAGCTTGAATGAAGCACAGACCGCATATTCGCAGGGAGAAGAAATATACTGAGGCTGGCTTAAGGCAGACAAAAGGGGAGAAGGTTTATGAAAAAACGTGTCTCACGGTGAGACACGTTTTTCGACAGTTTCGACAGATTGATATGGAGTTTTCGGTGTGGTATAATCGGGACAACAAATCGGGAATTTGTGGAGGAGAACAATACGCAATGCTTCTTATCAAAAACTTGGAAACGCCAAGATTGACGATTCGTTCTTGGCAGAAATCCGATAAAGACTTTACGCTCTCTCTATGGGGAGACAAAGAAAACGGGAAGTATATGAGCGACCCTATCCGTGAGAACATGGATGAAGCGTATCTCAAATGTGTCGATGAGATGGAAGACAACCCGGAGGGATATTATCTGGTTGCTGAATGGAAAGAGGATGGTACGCCTGTCGGTACCTGTTCCATATTCCCCGAAAACGAGAATTATGATATCGGGTATTGCGTCTCAAAAGACCGTTGGAAAGAAGGCCTCGGAACCGAAGTGATTGATGCTATCATTCGCTGGGTTAAGGCGGAAGGCGGCAAGTCAATCACGGGAGAAGTGGCAGATATCAATCTTGCGTCGGTTGCGCTACTTCGCAAATTTGGGTTTTCAGAGGACAGAAAAACGCGCTATAAAAAATGGGGAGAAGAAACCTATTTTGATGCCCATTATTATAAGCTGAACTTAGAGTGAGCATTCTATTCCGCACAACCAAACACCTGTTTGCCGAGGTAGGTGGAACAATGTTAGAGTATCATAAAACTACGGAAGCAGAGAAATATATCATCAGCGATTGGAAGTACGAGGGAGAATATGCCCTTTACAACAAGGCTCCTTATGAAGAGGACAAGAGAACAGGACGGGGCTTTGCCAACACGAAAAACAACTTCTTTTCCTTTGTTGATGGTGAGAAGCTGGGAATGTCCATTTTACCACAGAGTCGTTGGTGAAGATGAGTGTTATGACTTGTTCCTGATCGCAACAAGAGCTGTGCGGGATGAGGAAATGGTCAAGGAAAAAGACAGGGACGCACTCAGCCTCATGTGCGATAAATGTAAAAACTATCTCAAATAAACGAGCCATAGCAAGACGAAAAAGTCTTACTATGGCTTTTTACATGCAGTTTGCTGTAGGGGCAGACAATGAACAAATAGCCACGAACAAATATGATATGAAAATAGCCCAAAGATATAGAAAAGCACTCGATTTCAAAAGAAATCGAGTGCTTCTTGGAAAAGGTATCGCGTTTTGATAGAAAAACGGTTAGGGGGGTGCACCGTCTGTTCAGGGGGGTGCATTTCGATTTAGGGGGTACGGTTATCCTGCGTTGGGGGGTGCTTTTTCTTAGGGGGTGCGTACAAGCGCAGTATCCTCTGAATCACCATTTTCATTCTCACAGAACTTCCACGGCTCCTGCTCTTCAGTTGTTAAGATTCGTGGTAGAAGCTCTAAAAAATGCTGCCCTATTTCGGTCGGGCTATAATTGTAAGATTGACAAATGGACCTTAGCGTTAGAGGCTGGAGGATTCGCCCGTTACGTTTGTCTTCTAAAAAACTGCATGTACTCAGCGTACTGTTTATTCGTGATCTGCTTCATTGTTTACCCCAGAAACACCTATGAAGAAAGTATTTATGTACCGTTTATTAGCCAGGGATTATGAGCATAATGGTCTAAATCCTGAGCTAGAATACGGAAAAAATCACTGGCAGGCATGGGGGGATCTTCACATTCAGATGGCGCACAACCATTCCAAACCGCCCATCTATTCGGCCAGTCTTTAAGAATCGCATACAGTTTCGTTGCTGTAATATCATCAGACGAACCATTGGCAGTTTCAAGTGCATATAGCCATTTCTCATACCAATTACTTGGCTTTACATTACTTGTGGTGCATATCCAGCTTCTTGTCAGGTATCGCAAGTCGTGGTGGGGGTCACGGGTTTGGCTCGTGTTTAGCAAATAAAGTTGATACATACTTGCCGCTGTATTCAGCAAATAGTCAGGCTTTTTCTGATAGTCGAAGGCTATTTGCTGAATCCATCTTTCTATAGCGCATTCCCTCCGATATACATCCCCGGTGTTTTGTAATGTGTCTAACGCCGTATCAATATCTGAAATTAGCGAATCTGCCTCTCCTACTAATATCCCAAGTAATGTGCCCCAATTATCATCATTGAGGGTTTCTAGCCCTTGTATACCGCTTGCATGTAATGCTATCCATTTTTCAGCGTCAAATACTTTCTCTTCGTTTAGAGGGAATTGATCAGAATTGTTATGGCAAATAATACTTCTGAATGCACTAATGCAGCTTTTCAACGAAGTTGCCGCTGCCTGTATTCTGGTCCAATCATATAGCAGAATACTGTCACGACTATACAAAAGCTGAAAGACAAAAGGACCGCAATCCCAAAACAAGCCGTAGAGGTTGATAATTGCTGTCTGAAAATTACTACGATTGCTTTCGGTAGCGAGATGGGGCTTGGGATCATAATACGCAAATAGAAATAGGCTGTGATTGAGCGAGAAAGCCTTTCTATTTAGTGCTTCTGCTTGACCAGCAGAAAAGCAAATGCTTTCTTCGTAGCTCATAGATCAATCCCTCCACGTCTCTCTATTCTTCGCGAAGGCGCGGAATCCGCGGAAAGATGTTCCTACACAAAGCTCCTCCGCTTCACCCGAGGGTTCAGATTTGTTGATACTCTGAAGGCTCCGGTAGAAAACCATCCGCTGCATTTCTTTAACATAGATTCGTTGGTCATAAACGACACCCCGGTTGAACGTGCCAGTAAATAACTGAGGAGTACCATCGGAGTTGCAGAGAACGTGCCAAGTGTTTTGACGGCCAGTATCAAAGAAGTCGCTTTCGTGGACTTCACGCCAGATGTTAGCAGCATCATCATATTCGCCCAGCTGTGCACAGGCCAACGCCATAACATAAAACACAGTTGCCCGGTATGGGCACTCAGGTTGCCGATCGATGATGTTTTTCTTGAATGACCTGCAAATTGAGTATAATTGTGACCACTGAGCATCTGTAAGGTGCGTTGTTTGGCGTTCATGGTGAAATAGCGGTTGCTTATTATAGTACAACCACGTTAATTGCATCCGCATATACTGGCAAGCCGCGTGAGAGGTAACCACCGAAGAATACTCGTTTTTCTCAAGTAAATCTAAAGCATCCTTACACGCTTTCTCGGAAGACCTTTCCAACGGCTCATTGTATTTTATGCCCGCATCACGAAGAATGGTTTTTGCTTTAATGTATACTCCGACAGCTGAACCCATTTCCAGGAGCTCTAAAAAGAACTTATCAGTCCTTTTACTACCGCAGGCTTCGTCGAATACACGCAGGAACGCTTCTTTTCTTGACTGGTAATACTCATTATGCTCTACAGACGGGATGCTTGCAGCGGTCATATCAACGACTTCGAGAACATCAGACATGTTTCTGAAGGTCTCCGCATCTACGCGCCCACCATAAATCTGGGTTTCATACTCTGCAAGGAAACATGCTAATAATGCTGTATAAGCATAACTATTTTCTGGCTGGCCATTGATAACTTCGAGAAGCTTTTTGCTTCGTGTTGAATACGAATAAAGTGTTGGGGCGTCCAGGTCGTTATAAGACAGCTTTATTTCATCCGCCTGTTCATAGCAGCGCTCAAGTTGCAGTTCAGCAAAGATACTCTCTACAGTTATAGAATCTACCAATCCTTGGTTCCAACTGATCGTATCAACATTAGGCCGCTCCGCCATTTCTAACACTTGGCGAGCGATACTAATAGCCTTCTGAAGCCAGGTAATTCTAACTGACAATTCTGGTTGATTATCGTTGCCGTAGTATTCACGGATGTATGTGATCTCCTGAGCGATAAGCAGCGGTTCAATAATACCGGCGTCACGTAATTCCTTCAGGGCGTCTATGACTGCAGGACAACCCTTACCATAAGAGGTATACCAGCCTTCTTTTACATTCAAGTCATCGCTGTTTGGGCCAATCATCCGGATCAGCCGCTCTAAGAACCGGATTTCAGAAGAATAGAATGAGTCTTTATCGTCTTTTACAGTACGGATGATATCCGCAACGATCTCCATCATATCGGCTTTTGACTTATCGATGCTTGATAAATACACCTTTGCATCTATAGGTGCACGGAACTCAACATAGTACTCTCCGGGAGCATACATATCATCGTCCATAGCATAGGTAAGCCAAGGGGCATTCAGAACTACATTACGATACTGTTGGCGGTTTTCGCATTCCGGAATTTGCAAGAGATGCATTGCCATTGTCAATGGCATTCGCAGCTTAAATAGTGAAGCAACAGCAACACTCTCGCTAAACAGCTGTAAACTAGCGATTATTCTTTGCTTTGCATCTTCCTCAATGCCGCCTGCAGTATTATCCTGCATTATTTCAGGATAAAGCTTCGCCAACTGGGCCGCGATAGCGGTCATTTCTCTTTTCATTGGGATCGGGTCTTCCAACTCAAGAATGCTCTCTTTTGTGTCAGCGAGAGCTTTGCTAATCTCCTGCCTAATGCCAGATTCCAATTGGGGGTGGAGGTCATAAACTAAAGTATAAAGCAAGGATAATAGCCCAGGGTCATCATCGAGAGATCTCATCCATTGCTCTACACGATTTCGTGGCAGTTTTCCTTTTTCAACGACCAAATCACGGAATGCCTTTTTTTCTTTTTCGGATAGAGCAATTGGCGCGACAACAGTTTTATACCTGTTGTCGCTTTGAGGAGCTACCATGGCGCTCGCAACAAATACAACTTTTTGAGAGCGGTTGTAGTACATATCGGATATACTTCTAACCGCATTATTCCGGAAACTATACAGAGACCAATCGAGGATTACTAGCGCTTGTCCGCCATTATCTCGTATTTCCTTAAGGATATTGTCCAAAGCAAAGGCGGCAGGCGAGCCCGGCGCGAAGGAGACTTCGGGGTTATTTACAAACAGAACCGGATATTTGCGCTCCTGAAAAATGCGGTAAGCTAGGGCTCCAAGAGCTATACTCTTGCCCGAACTTGATTGACCTGCAAGAATGATTGGTATATCACTATTTGTTTCGAGCCCTTCGACTACGAGTTTATACAAACCATCCTCATAATCGCGTTTTACCGCGAAGCTGTTTCTAGCTGCATAACCATACCATTGAGGTGAATTGGGGCTTCTCTTGAGAAACTGGTAGAAGAAGTCTACCTGCATTGCTCGAGTAATTGTGCCGGGGAACATCTCTGCAACCGAGAGAATTCTCCCGTATTTTGAGAAATCATAACACAAGCTCTGGCTGAGCTGCACTGGTGCGCCATTTATATAAACAGTATTCTTTAAGTCTGTTGTTTTTGGGGCGTCTGGCAGCGTGTCTTCATAGCTTTGGTCAGCACTAATACGAGCCTTCTCAAGGGCTTCGCCCAAATGCTGAGAAAACACAGTTGCTATTCCCTTATCAACAAGCCCCCGAATATACTTGTCCTTTTCACTAGTCTCAGATAGGCCATAGAAATAGATACGGTTGTCACTTAATGTGTTAACAAGCGAATAGAGCTCTTTGGGGGAAAGCTCTCTCTCATCTGCAGGGTTATACCCGACCACGGTTAACTCAACCATAAGCTCGCTTTTGAGAAGAAGACCTAAGGTATCCCGCAGCGCACTACGGTTCTCATCCCGTTCAATTTCTGCATCCAAATCATCGGATTCTGTATCCGGTGAAGAATACCCATTAAGGTAGATCAAAAGTGGATTTTTACGATCAAGCTTATTGCCCGCTTTATCATAAGCATCTTTTGAGCAGATGGATTTTATTTGTCGATCATTTGTAAGACTAAATGCCTCTCCAAGGTTTTCGTCCTGACTTGCAGTGTAAATACATCTCCAAGAAAGGCCAGCAAGGACCGGGTACTTTTTCATATCAATATCTGTACCAATATAAAGGACTCGCTGAACCCCACGCATTGACTCTATAAAGCGTTTAATATGGTTTTCAAAATTGACAGAAGACGCCATTTGAATACCCTCCTCTGATATAAAAACCAGTAATAATCGTTACTGGCGACCTATCTAATTATATAATTTTACCATGGAGTACATAATAACTCAAGGGGCTAACTCTGAAATAACGCGACTATAGATTGTTCTGGCATCTTCATATCTATTTGCAAATCGGGACCTCAGTGCAAGTGGAGATAACACTTCGGCCTCCGGCCCAAATTTGAAGAAATAGTATTCAGCCTGCAATTGTGTACATTGAAATGTATAAAGCCAGTTTCCATCCGCTCCCTTTACACGTGTTAAAAAAGGAGGTCTCAAATGAGCGGTTGACTCATACAGCTTCTTGCCGTTACCAGAGAGCTTTATGCAAATTGGTTCTGCATCTTGCAACAAAAATTGTACGCCATCAGTTTGTAGCTTCTTATCAATTTCATATTTTTGTTTTTCAGTGATTTTTCCACTTCTCGCATGTGACCGCTTTATCTCTTTGATCCGAGATACTCTGAAGGAAACAGGGCGTTCAGGATAATCAGTCCCTGCCTTTTTTGAATAACCAACCAAGTAATGATAATTTCGACCTGCATCAGCACAAACGGAAAAAGGGCGAACCTCATATCTATTTTGTCTTGCACAAGAAGCTATTAAAAAAAGCTAAAACTCGTTATGAAGACCTGCTCGCAGAGCTTGATCAGTTGAGAGCAGAGCGGGATAACGAAAGAAAAGAGGAAATCTTTGTAGCGCTTTCCCGTAGTCAGCGTTCTTTTGATGAAATCCTTGAGTTCATAAGGAGTGCTCCCGGGGACGAAATGTAAGTAAAAAAAGAGGACCACCTCCATCAGAGGAAGTGGTCCTTGCAGTGTTTATATCTGGATTTCTTTTCCGTTCTGGAACTTGAATGTCAGCCCATCACGATGGACCACTACTCGGTCAATCACGTCCAGCCAGAGCCGCTCATCGAAATGATCCATCGGCTGGTCCATCTCGCGGAGCCGGAACATGAAGCCGCCAATGGCATCCGCTTTCGCCATTCGCTCGGTACGTTTTCTCTCCAGTTCTTTGACCCGTTCCTGCGCCTTTTCATAGCGTTCCACCAGCCCGTTGTACCGGGCAAGGTAATCGCCCTGATCCAGCGCCGTGGAACTGTTCTCATCGACACAGCGCTTGGTAAGCTCGGCCACCACTTCCAGCTCCTCAAGAAGCTGCTGCATTTCCCGGTCAATGTCGGTGCAATCCGTCAGCGCCGCCTGTATCACCCGGCAATCCTCAATCAGGCGCTCCCGGTCCGGCAGGAGCTGGTTGTACGCTTCAAGGAACTTGGCCTTGATGAAGTCTTCCGTCAGGTGCGGAGTGCCGCATTTGCATTCACCCTTGAACTTGTTGTTGCACTGCCAGATCACCCGGCGGTATTTGTTGGTGCTGTTCCAGACCTTCGAGCCAAGGTAGTGACCGCAGTCGCCGCAGATTAGGCGACAGGAAAAAATGGTCTTGCCGCTGTAGCTCCGGCCCAGCGCCTTTCTCCGGGCCATCTCTTCCTGCACCCGGTCGAACAGGAGCGGGTCGATGATTGCTTCGTGACTGTTCTCCACATAGTATTGCGGGACCTCGCCCTCGTTGACTTTCATTTTCTTCTGCAGGAAATCGACCGTGAACTTCTTTTGCAGCCGCGCATCGCCTTTGTACTTCTCGTTGGTCAGGATGCTCTCCACGGTTTTGCCGACCCACTTTTCTTTGCCACCCGGAGTGGGAATGCCCTCGGCGGTGAGCTGCTTGGCAATGGCGGTGATCGTTTTCCCACTCATGAAAAGGTCGTAAATATAGCGGACGGTTTCTGCCTGCTCAGGCACGATTTTCGGGAGCCCATCAGGGCCTTTCTCGTAGCCAAGGAACTGCTTGTAGGGCATGGACACCTTGCCGTCTGCAAAGCGCTTCCGCTGTCCCCATGTCACGTTTTCGGAAATGCTGCGGCTCTCTTCCTGTGCCAGCGAGGACATGATCGTGAGCAGCAGCTCGCCCTTCCCGTCAAAGGTCCAGATGTTTTCTTTCTCAAAATAGCACTCGCACCCGGCCTCCTTCAGCTTGCGGATGGTGGTCAGGCTGTCCACGGTGTTTCGAGCGAAGCGGCTGACGCTCTTTGTGACGATCAGGTCGATTTTCCCGTCAAGGGCGTCCCGGATCATCTCATTGAAGCCCTCGCGGTGCTTGGTGTTCAGGCCGGAAATGCCCTCGTCAGTGTAGACCTTCACAAACTCCCAATCGGCATGGGAAGTGATGTACTGCGTGTAGTAATCGATCTGCGCCTCATAGCTGGTAAACTGCTCATCGCTGTCGGTGGACACTCTGGCGTACCCAGCTACCCGGCGTTTCACCGTTGCGACAATCGCCTGTCGCGTCAGCGGATTGATGGTCGGCGGGATCATCGTCACCGCCCGTACTGCTTTCGCCATTATGGTTTTCTCCTTTGCTGTCTTGTGCGCTCGGCTGCGGCCTGCCGCATTTCAGGGGTCCAGCTCCGGGCGCGGGAAGGTTTCTCCCATTTGATCTCCACTGTGTGGCCGTCCCAGAAGCGGAACGTCAAAACATGATCCGCGCCGGAAACTACCGAAGCGATCCGCTCCTGGAAGGTGTCCTCGTCATAGGCATCAAGCCCCAAAGCATCAGCCGCCGCCTGCTGAAGAACATCCTCACGGATTTGCAGGCCGGAGCAGCCTGCCTTGCCCTGCATGGCATAGGCTCTGCAATTCCAAGCATGGTGGTTATGATTCTTGATGCGCTTGTACTTTTCACCGCACTGACCACAAACGATGATCCCGGAGAAGGCGCATCTCGTGGGCCGGGACCGTTTGGATGCTGCGGCAGCGATCTCATCCAGTCTGGCCTTCGCCGCTGCGAAGGTCGCTGCGTCAATAATCGCGGGGTGCGTCTCCTCTGCATAGAACATAGGGAGCTCCCCGCGATTGACGGTTTTCTTCTTCTCAATGTGGTTATTCCGAAAGTGCTTCCAGAGAAGAGCGTTCCCGGTGTACTTCTCATTGGCGAGAAGCTGGCGGAGCCGCTGTGGGGTCCACCGTCCATCAAACACGCCCGTGATGCCGCGCTCGTTCAAGTCAGTAGCAATGGCGTTCATGCTTTCACCGTCGATGAAGCGCCGGAAGATCTCGCGGACCAATTCCGCTTCCTCCGGGTTGACAGTGATGCCGTCCTTGCCGATATCGTAGCCCAGCATAAAGCGCCAGTTGAGGAGCTCTCCCTTTTCAAAGCCCTTGCGGACCCGCCATTTCTGATTCTCGCTGGCCGAGCGGCTTTCTTCCTGTGCGTAGGATGCAAGGATCGTCAGCATCAGCTCGCCGTCCGAGCTCATCGTGTGAATGTTCTGTTCTTCAAAGAAAACGTCGACGCCCAGCTCCTTCAGCTCCCGGATGGACTCCAGCAGCGTGACGGTGTTCCGAGCAAAGCGGGAGATGCTTTTGGTGATGACCATATCGATCTCCCCGGCGCGGCAGGCTTCAAGCAGGCGCTGGAAGTTATCGCGGTTGTCTTTGGTCCCCGTCAGGGCTTCGTCTGCGTACACGCCGCAGTAGAGCCAACCGGGCTGTTTTTGGATTAGGTTGCTGTAGTAGCTGACCTGCGCGGAGAGCGAATGCAACATGGCATCCTTCCCCGTGGAAACTCTCGCGTAAGCCGCGACCCGGAGCACATCAATGCGCCGTGGGGCCACAAACTCGACCCGCTTAATCGTCCGTTCCATTCGTCTCACCTCCTGCGGTTTGTCGTATATTACCTCTGTTCCGGGAGGTTATCAACGGATTTCGGCAGCATATACTCGACAAAGATAAGCCCTTGCGATTGGCTATAATTCTATCGATTTTACCGTAGTCTTTTGCCGTGATGATGCCCTCATGAAGCATACTCTCGGCCAGCGCCATCGTGGTCCTGTAGTCGATCAGGCGCTCCTGATATTCTTTATCCATCAGCAACCGCCTTTCCGTCTGGCGTTGGCCACGCACTCCCGTGAGCAGTATTTGCGGTTGGGATTACCGATGCTCTGAAACTCCCGGCCACAATATGGGCAGGTAAACGTGTAGACCGCTTTGTGCTTGACCTCATCTCTATGGCTGTTCCAGAAGCGCATTCTACAGGAGTCTGAGCAGTACAGACGGGGCTTTGCCTGCGGGATGCGCTGGATCGGTTTGCCACAGCCCCGGCAGAAAGCCTGCGGTTCCTCGGCAGGTGGAGCGTCGACCTTGTGCCTGCGGCAATATGTTTTCACGCTGTTGACCGGGACCCCGGTGAGGGTCGCGATCTTCTTGTAGCCCAGCCCACGTTGCTGCAGATCGCGGATCGTCTTGATTTCTTCTGCTGTCATAAAGCTCACCTCTACTTTACGGCCACGGGAAGGGTCAAAAGTTAGGTGCTTTTACAAAAAAATTAGCCCTCCGAGAAAAATCCCGGAGGGCAGGTGAAGCAATATTAGATTTTCGTGGCGTAATCGAGACTGATCCAGCCAGCGCCGGATTTCAAACGACCCCAGCCAGCCGCGGAGCCTTCACCCGGCTGAACGGCTACGACGGTGAACACGCCCTTTCCTGTGAAACGCCCGGTCGCGTCATAGTTGATGCCGGGACCTTTGCGGATGTTCAGATCAGTCACTTTGACCCACACCCGGAAAGGAACAGCCGGGGTTTCCACCTTCTGTTCCACGGGATAGACTACCTTGCCATCGGCGTCGAACACCGAATAGCCCGGATGGGTATCCGCGCTGATCTTTGCATTGGCCAGCACCTTGTAGGCTCCGACCTGTGACTTGGCATCGGCCCACGCTTTACGGACCCGGTAGATCTGCGCCTTCGGCTGTTCCGGCTCCACAGGCTTGGCTGGCGCTTCAGTGGTACTTCCTAAAGCAGCGGTAACCTTGCTGGAAAGGTAGCCCAGCCTGCTGTACAGCCAGTTGCCGGGACAGGACTTGTTGGCAAACCAGCGGTGGACGGTGATGACCATTTCATCAGCGGCAGGATCATAAGCAAGGGACTTGTCCTTATCTCCCAGCCACAGGAGCTTGGTCTTTCCGTTCCTACGGCAGATGTCGGTGCAGAGCTTGATGAGGGTCGCGTAAACGGAGCTGTTCATCGTGTATGGCTCCTTGGTATCGCTGGCGCATTCGATGGTGACCGCCCTCTGATCGTTGGCGATGGAGGACGTACACCACGAACGGTTTTTCTCCTCCACATAAAGGCCGACACGACCATTGCGATCAATACCATAGTTGGAGGATGCCTGCGTGGAGGACTTGGCAAACCAGTCACCAAGCCCCTCTGCAGTACACTGTCCCACGACGCAGTGCGGAGAAATACGGTCGATGGCGTGGGTACGCTGGCCGGAGTGGTTAGGACTCAGTCGCGTGTAATCTACCATGCCGCTGTTCGTGTATGCCATTACTCCTCACCGTCCTTCTCAGAACGGTCATGGAGCTGCTCCAGTACAGCTTTCAGCTTTGTGGGAATAGGCAGGCCGAGATGGGCTGCGTTCTCCACGAGGGATACTCCTTCATTGGACAGGTAGAAGAAAATGACGGCGGTGCGAAGTACACCTGCCGCGCCGAGGATCTGCACATCCATCAGGTGGCCGACGCCGACCAGCACAAATATCAGGACCTTTTTGAAGATGCCCCTGAAGCCAATCTCCGAGGAGAGCTTCTTGTCCACGATAGCGCACATGACCCCGGTGAGATAGTCCAGAATCACAAAGGCCAGCAGGGTGTACAGCAGTCCATCGCAGCCGCCGAGGAAATAGCCGAGCCAGCCACCAACGGCGGTGAATGCGATCTGAATGGTATTCCAAAATTCTTTCATGATAAAAATCCTCCTTTATCCGTAGATAATGCAGTAGTTGTATGTCCATCCCGCTCGGAGAGAACGATACAGATTGAAGCTACCGTTGCTGTATGACGGGTAGCTTGTAGTTTGGGAAGTGCTGAAGGATGTGGCATAACAAACGCTCCGGGCATAGACCGACTGAGCTGGACTTGCTGCCCACGCTGCGTTGATGATGCAGTTTGTTGTTTGGGAAACACCGTTTTCGTCGGCAAGCGAAATGATCAAGCCGAGTGGTGTGCCCTTGCTGGTATCAACCGCAAAGGTGCTTTGTGCACTTGATGGGGTAATCTGCCCGACTTCAAAATCTGTCCACGGTGTAGGATCAAACGAGCCACCTTCCGGATTGAGCGTTCCCAGCAGGCCAAGGATCTCTACACCCGCCCGGATGTTTGATGCCTTGAAATCCGAGTCCAGAGTATTGATAAGAGCTGATGTGACCGGAGCTACTTTCACCTCAGTCAGCTCACAGCCACTATCTGGCGTGACGGTCTGAGCCACGTCAGAAGGTGTTACTGTTTTTGCCTGCGCGGTTCTTGGCGTTTCGGGCGGCTGCTCGGTGATATAGACATTTACTTTGCATGTGTAGCTGTTATTGAATGCCGTTGAGGAAGTGGTCAGCGTGATCACTCCAGTCGACGCGTTATAGCTCATGGCCACGTCTGCATCGATAACGCCGCCGAAAACGAGACCGCTGCCGTACAGCCCCCAATGGGTAAACTCCACAATGATCTGGTCGGCAGTGATGTCTCTATATATCGACGTCTTGCCGCTGATGTTGATTGTCACGGATGTTGAGGACGCGTAGGTGGCGGACAAGCCCGGTAGTTTGACCAGAATGCCAGTCTCGCTCCCGGTGAGGGTGCCGTTTACAATCTGACCGTCAGCTCCATGCGCCCGGTTTCCAAGCAGAAGCGTCTGCGGTGTGACCGTATCCTCTGTCAGGTCAACAAGTACTGTGGTGCCATAGACCACTTTGTTGACTGCCATATCAGCCACCAATCGTTACGGTTTTGCCGCCAGCCGAATTGTCGCTCTCCGTGTAGGGAATCGCAGCAACTGTCACAGCAGAAAGGTAGTCATACCCGGTATCCGGCTGAACGGTCTGAGCCGTGGTGCGCGGGGTGACACTTTTGCTCTGCGCGGAAATTTCTTCGCCACCGTAGGTACCAGTAACGCCGAGGATTTCCACACCCGCCTTGATGTTGCCCTCTATGATCTTGGCGGCTTCGGTATCTGCGATAGTCACCTTGCCGGAGCCGTCATGAAAACCCATCGGAATGGTGAAATCGCCATTCAGTGAGCTGATCTCGCCAGTGACAGAGCCGTTGTTAGGCATAGTGCCTGTGAGCTTGGTCCCACGCGCATACGCAGTCTTCCCAGCAAGAATCTCTGCGACAGCAGCTGTACCGTCAGTCGAATTCACATCAAAGGCGCAGGTACCCGTAATGGGTGAGCCGGATTTGTCATGGGCGGTTACGCCGGAGAGCACCTTGCTCGGCTCAACGGTATCGCCCGTCAGATCGATGAGTGTCTTGTTGCCATATATGACTTTGTTGATGTATTTTTCGGCCATAGTCTTAACCTCCTATAATCGCGGTCGTTCCGCGTTCTACATTGTCAACCTCGTAATAAGGGATTGCCTTGACCACCACGTCGCGTGATAGCCATCGGTCGTGTGTGAGCAATCGCTGAGCAGCGATCTTGGGCGTTACCTCATAATCGCCTGCGTATGGAGCATTGGGGCTGCGGGAGAAGCCTTCTTCAAAGCCCAGCTCAAAGCGGCTCTCATCATCAAATCCGAGCGGGAAATGAGCGCCCGTTTCCTGAAATTCAACTCGTATCGTCATATTTCGCCATCCTTCAGGACCTCCTGCGCCGTTGTAGTGATAATGCCGGAAGCCACAGCACGCCCATCCGCGAAACGAGCACGGACCTGAATGCTGACTGGCCCCGGCGAAAAGCACAGGGTATCTGCCTGCGAAAAAATGAGCCGGAAACCATCATCAGTGGCTTCCAGCTCATCTTTATTCTTTTCCAGTACCGTGCGACCGCCCTGCGCATAGGTCAGGTAGATCACCTCGAAATCCTCAAAGAGCACTCCGGGCGGCAAGGTGAAACTGTGTGTTGGTGTCGTTCCTCTCCACATAGCCGCCGCCTCATACAATGCCAAAGGGCGTCAGCGGAATACGTGTGGTGTCCACAGTATCGATCCATGACGGGCGATCCGGAATGGTCAGCGTGGTGGTCACATTCAGCCATGCCAAATACCACGTTCGCAGCTCTCTCCATTGAGTCAGCGTCAGGCAGGAATACCAGATCCAGCCTCGGTTGATGACGGAAAAGCATTCTTTATCCCGCAGCAGCCGCAGGTCAGCTTTCTTTTCCTCCAGCTGATCAGCGTCGTCCTTGTCCTTGTCGTAGATCAGTTTCCCATCCTCCAGCTTGAAGCCGGAGAAACGGTCGAGGAAAGTATCAAAATTCTCTGGCGGGTCAACATCGATGCCACCGTTGTCTCCGACCATGCACCAGCCGTTGACATAGCCATTTTCATCAAAAGTTACTTTCATTCTGGACGCCTCCTTAATTCACACCGTAGACTGCAAGAATCTGGCCGGAGCTGTTCCTCCCTTTGTAGGCCAGCGTAACCGTGCTCCCGGAGTATGATAGATTGAAGGAATAATAGTAAGATTCGTCAGCCATCTGGTAGGATATAGCGCTCGTCGACAATGCCGCTTTTGGCACCACTATTGCAGTTCTGGAGCCAGAGGACGATGGTTGACCGATGATGATATAAAAGTTGTAGCTCCCATAGTTGAAGGATGTGCTCCCGGTCGTAACCGTTCCACTAAAGAGCTGTGTTACGCCGATCCCAAGATTTGTCCTTGCGGCTGCAGCATTTGTAGCCCCGGTCCCACCGTAGGCAATGGCCAGCGCGTTAGTAAGCGAAATGCTGTCCCATGAGTTGCGGTCATATGCGGTCTTTACTGCTGCCGCTGCAGCGGCGAGATCGGTAGCGGTCGAAGTGACACTATTGACCAGCTTGGTGACACCGTAGTAGCTGGTGGTTGCCTGTGCCAGATTGACGCCGACATAAAAGGAGCCGTCGTAGACGAGAAGGACAGTCTGATTGGGTCGCCAAATACCCACAGACGGGATGAAGTTTTTATACTGAACGATGTACTTTGCACCAGTGCCGTTGATGTTCAGTTTCGGCATAGTGACGGTGTTGGAGTTTGTGAACTTTACTGCAATAAAAGCGCCTGTTGCGAGTGTGAATGTGGTGTTCGTCGTTGCTACCTTTTCCTCGGCATCCTCTGCGGAATCGCAGGTGGCAAAACAAACGCCCCCGGAATGGCGGCGGATAAACTCCTCCAGCATCAGGCCGTAGACCTTCACATCCCAGCCCTCTGCTACCTCGAAGCAGTTGTCGGTCTCGGACACCTTGCCCACAGCCAGCCCGGTACCTCCGGCTTTGAAATCCATAAGGACCGAAGCGGTGGACAGGGTGTCTATAACGGTTACCGTGCCAAAGGCGTCAGTCAGGGTGAAGCGGATGTCATAGGAATAGTCCACACTGAGATTACCGCCGCCGAAGGTAAAGGCCGTCCCACTGGTAAAGGTGACCCCTGCATTGGTGTAGCTGGAATCAGTAGACTTCTTATACGCCACAGCGGTAGTTATCGTGTTCTTGCCACTACAGCTCCAGTAGTTGAAGCTCACCGTACTCTTGCCATAGGTGCCATTAGCGGATACGGTCCCGGCGCTGGTGCACCGCTGAGTGCTGTAGCTGTTGAAGCGTGGGGAAGCATATGCCACAACAGTGATCGTGACCGTTTTCTCGTCAGACCAGCGTCCCCGACTATCGCAGACCTTTGCAGTGTAAGTGATGGACCCGGACGTGTTCAAAAAGCCCGTTGTCACGGAGGATTGCGTTGAAGAGACGCCGCCACCCGTGATGCTGTATGCTGTAATTGTCGAGCCGCTGGCCCCGGAAGCTCCGTTGATGGTCAGGGTCGCCTTTGACTTGTACTGCACATAGATGCCCCAGCTTGATGGAACAGTCCCGTCCACTCGTGTTGCGGTGATTGAAGTGAATGTGGGTTTGATCGAAGCAGGGACATACAACGTGACTGGAATTGACGACGTGCCGATTAGTGTGGAGCCGCTATAGGTGTAACAGGTCAGCGTACAGGTGCTGCTTACGCTGTTAGGAATCTGCGCGGCCAGCGATGTGGGCGGCGTCCATGAAACGGAAGTGGAAGAACTCTTGGTACAGATGGTCCCGGTCGCATCACCGAAGGAATATGTGATGGTATGCGTAAAGGATGTGGAAGCGCGGGTAACAGTAATGGTCCCAGCAGAACCCATCGTTGTTGCAGGCATGGATATGGAGGACTTCCGAGGGATAGTACGCAGCGTGACCGTCTGGCTGCTGTTTACGCTCCAACCGTTGCCACCTCTGCCATCTGTCGTATAGCAGGTGAAGGTTGCCCCGATGGAGACGGATTTCGTCCCGTCCGCATTACCCGCGATGTTCGACAGCGTCCACGGCGCTCCCGCATACCCGGATGCTGCGATGACGTTATATCCGGTGTTCTGCGATTGAATTGTACAGTTGTGACTGCCGAGAGCAGAGTTGAACGTGGCGACCTGTGTGCCGTTAATGTACAGCCCACCGCTGGGGTAATAGGTGAAGCCGTACCAGTTAGAGGACTTCAGTTGGCAGGCTGTGATGCTGACGTTGTGGGTGTTTGCTGATTCGTTATAGGTTTCAGACCAGTAAATGACAACTGAAAAGTTCCCGGACGCTGAGAGTGTAAAGCTGCCGCTATTGCCTGTTGCCATCGGTACTCATCTCCTTATTGCGTAGGATCGCGCCATTGAATTGAGAGGTTGCCCGTGGCGCGGGGAATAAAATCAAACCAGCCCCTCGCAGCCGTGCCGAGGGAGAGCCTGTTGCGAATCTCGGCGTTGGTAATGACAAGGGCCTGATTTGAAATGTATGCGATTTCCTGCCCGTTCTCTTTAAAGGAGAGGCTTTCATTGGAGAGCTCCGCCGTGAACGCATTTCCAACCTTGCCCAGCTCAATGAGCGCCCCTCGAAAGCGGATGTACTCTTCGATCAGGGCAAAGTTGGCGCTCGTGTTCTCGGTGATCTCGTTTGTGATATTCGTAAAATCCATGCGGATCTCTGATGCGGACTGCGTGATGGCAGTCTGGAAATCCTGCTGGATTACGGAGAGCTCCTCCTTGCTGATATAGCTTTCCCGAACCGTGCTTTGAATCTGCTCGGAGGTCTTGGCAATCTTGGAATAGCACTCACGGATTTCTACACGGAGAGAATCCACATCACCGACATCAGGCAGGCTTTGGAATGTGCTCTGGCAGGAAGTCAAGAGGGCCATCTGCGCACCTCCTCAATTGGAAACATCGCACTGAAGGGTCAGAATGCTGTCGATGTCCTCGGCGGCGATGTAGATGACCTTCCCGGTCTTGGTAAAGGTGATCGGGTTGCCGTCCTTATCCTGCGCGTACCACGTGTAGGTCATGGACTGCGTCTCCGTGGCCGCTGCCCAAGCGGTACCGTTGTACTTCATCAGCGTGACTGTCTTGCCGGAGTGATCGATCTGATACCAGAAGTCGCCGTTGGAGGGGCTGGCCGGGGCCACTTCGCTGATGCTGCCGAGGAGCGGGTCAACCTCCTGACGGTTGGTGCGGACAATAACATAAGGTACAAGGCCACCCATGCTGTTCTTTACCGTGAAGCCACCGATGGAGAGCATCTCAGACACATATGGGTCCGACTTATCCTCCACGGTGATCACGTCCACAAAGGTCTTGCTGCTATAGATCATGGTACAGCGATAGGATTGGATGTTCACGATATCCTCGCCGGATACCGTCAGTGTCGATGCCGTGGCACCCTCAATGTTGACCCATTCGCCGCCGACATACTTGGCCCACTGATAGGTTCCGGTTGTGATTGCTGTGGTCCCGGAATAAGCGGATGTCGCCAGCAGCAGAGACCCGCTCTGATTCTGTACGACGGTTCCGTTGGGGGCGTAGATTGAGAATACGACCGCAGCCGCGCCAGCAGCTCCTGCCATGCCCTTTGTCCATGTAAAGTTCTTTGTAACCGTGATCCCATCAACAGTGAACGTAAGCGGGACCACGCCAGTGAGGACGGAGGTGCCGCCGAGGTTTGAGCTCTTGGCAAACGTAAGCACTACCGAGCCTGTGGTTGTGGCTGTGGCGGGAGTATTGCTCTTGACCGTGATGCCCGTGGCCATCGTTTCCACTTCGCAGGTGCAGGCCACTTGCTCAATGCCTCGATAAGCAGTGAACGGGATTGTAACGTTGGTGGCAGCAGAAACCGTGCCGCCAGAAGCACAGGCGATCACCTGTGACTCGTTCCCGACCACGACGGAATAACCGCCCGGACCAGCAGAGCCCGGATCACCCTTTGCTCCGTCGTAGAGCTTGGAGATGGAAATTGTATCGTAGACATTGGCATCGCTGGTCGTGAGTTTGATCTGCGCGACATTGTTCACGAACACAGCATGAGAGGGCTTTACCACGAGGGTGCCGCTTGTGATGTTGGTGTTGTCCGAAGTGGTCGGGTAATCCACCCATGCGCCGGAGCTGTTTTTAAACTGCCATTTGCTGATCGTCACGCCCTGTACCTGTGCGGTGAGGGTAGCCTGATCTGCGCCGATAAGAGCAGAGCTGGAATCGTACTTGAACACATAGGTGTCCGCCGTAACATAGGCCAGCTTTGCGTTCTCAGCATTTTTCACCAGCGTATAGGTGATATCTGAGACAATGTTGACCGTATTTTTGGTCTCGCTGTCGTAGTAGGAGATGTAGCAGATGTAGGTGATCATGCCGGAGCTGGACGCAGAGAGCTTGTTTTGCTTTACCGTCAGGATGCCGCCCGAAACTGTCTCCCCGGTGGTAAGGGCTGTCTCGGCGCTGGTGCCATCCTTCCGCTTCCACGTGATCGTCAGGCCCGTTGAGCCGAGCGGAATGCTGCTCTGATCCAGAAAAACGACAGGGGTCAACACGAGGTTGGTCGTTACCCAGCTCGGAGCATAGGTATGGGGCAGAACATTCGGGTCTTCGCTCTGCGTCTTGGGCAGGTTAGAAGTGATATACGCAGAGAGCTTCCGCTGATCGGTAATGTCAACGAAGGTCTGCTGACTGGATGTTAGAACGGTGGGCATGGTTTCCTCCTTAAATTGTGACTTCGCAATAGAAGGATGCGTTGTCCGAAACATCCTCCGTTGTGATTGTAACTTGCTTCATACCGACATGGGCGGCATCCCATTCGGCATCAGCTGCTGCGCTGGACGAGTGCCGATGCCATGCGAAAGCCGATGCGTCAAGGGTGCTGGTAATCTCCTGATCCCAAGAATACACTTTGCAACGCATAATGCTCGACTGGCCCTTGTCGCGGAAAATGCTGACGCCTTCCGTGACGACATCGACGCGGTACATTTTCGATGCTTCGATCCCGTCCACCTTGCCGGAGATGATATCGATTTTGGAGCTTTGGCCCAGCAGGTCCTCCTCCAGATCAGACACGGTGCTGCTCTGCTGTGCGGCAAGGGAGGTCAGGGTTACGCTTGTTGCGCCAATTGTGATCGTGTTCCCGGCAGAATTCAGGTAATCCCGCGTCCGGGCGACACACAGGTATCGGCCCTCAATGCCGTGGGGCGGCGAGGAGCAATCGACATACTGTCTCGCGTGTATATCTCCGATGTCGGCCCCGGTATCGGACTCGTCCACAATGGTCAGTTCCATGCTGGTGACTCCATTGATGAGCTCAGCCAGCCGCGCCTGCGATTTCTGAAGCAGGTTGTACGGGACGGTCACATCCTCCCAAACCTCGGTGCGCCAGACCCAGCCGATCTCGGCTACGGCATCCGCATCGTACACATAGTTCACGCCACCGTTGACCGAGGAAATATCCACGCGCTTGTCTGTCTCAACTTCATGACCTTCAGCGTCGGTTTCCTTGATGATTGCACCCTGCGGGAGCAATGCAGAAATCCGTGCCATATGATCACGAGTAATTTTCACATCGAGCAGGTTTTTCCCGTACTCGACCGTCTGTATCGATGCGGAGCTGAAGTCCTCCAAATAATCCAGATACTTCACATCCCCGGAATAGCGCACAGTCAGGTAGCCGCCGTGCGTTTTGATGAGCTTGTCCCGGATCGCATCCAGCGTTACAGAATACTCCGAGTTGCTGTAGGCGACATAGTCGTTATCGTCGGTGACCGTGACGTTGCCGAGGACAAATTGCTTCTTTTCCTCGACGGTCGCATTGTGCCGTGTGATGATCATTTCCAGCAGGCCGCGCAGTGTCCCTTTGTAGGTGTATGGCGGCTGCACGGTGTCTTTCAGGTATGCGAGACAGGACTCGCAATTCCAAGTGTGGGTATTATAAAAATCGCTCCCATCATCCAGAGCCCTGCCCTCGAACACCACCTCGTCGCCTTTTTTGCATATGATGGTGGACGAGATAGGCTTGATCGAATTGATATAGGGATGGTTGAAGGGAGCAGAAAGTGTCAGGCAGTCAATGTTCTCCGCATCCTCCTGTACTTGGGCTTGAGTAATCGCCAGCTTCGACATCTGAGGATGATAGAACAGAGCACCATCCACATAGACGCGAAACAGCTTCATAGCCTGCCCTCCCTGTAGGTGAATGTGGTGGTCCCGCTACCCGTGATGGAGATCGTGTTATCCCCATACGCCAGCTCCAACTCCGGGAACTCCCACGTTCCCGCACTGACAGATTTGCGGAAGCTGTCGCTGCCGACCTGCCATGCCAGCGCCGTTTCCGCAGTGGTCTTTACGACCGGGACAACGGGCATATAGTCATTGGTGAGAATTACGCTCCCACTCCCGGTAATGGCGACAACGGTCTCTTCTACATAGTATCGATAGGCGTCTGCGTCTGTGCTGGACAACACAAGAGTGCCTTTTCCCGTGAGCGGATCATAGGTCGGGGCCAGCTCCACTGTCCCTGTGACATACAGAGATGGGGCCTCTGTGCAAATGATCTTGACGAGCTGTCCAGCGTAGCGGTTGGCGATCTCACTCACCATATTGTCAAACTCGGCGCGGTTGCCAAGCATGGTAAAGGTAAGGTCAAAGGACCGGGGCTGATAAGCTACCCGGCCCAGCGCCTTTGTGTATCGGATAGGAGAATTCCTCCCCGGCACCACGAGGATCTCCGACTGCGACTGCGGGGTTGGAAAGTCGACCCGCTCCCGTAGCCAGCCCAAGGCCATCATGGAAGTGCCGTTGATTGTAATATCAGGTTTCATAGGCTCAACCTCGCACTCAACTTCTGGCTCTGGCCGAGCTTACTGTCTATGACCGGGAGCAGGTGGCCGACCAGCGTTCCATCGTCAAGGTAGATGCCCTTGCCGCTGTTGGCGGCGATGATGGAGAGGTACTTTTCCATGCTGCCCATATTCAGCTTTTCAGTGAGCATCGCTTCGAGCTGTTTATAGAATCCGCTCAAGGGTAGGATCGCCTCGGCCCCGGCTTCACCGCCAGCCATCAGCGCACTGCCGTTCATGCCAAAGATCGTAGGACTGGTCATGATACCGCCCTGCTTGTACCATTCGATGGAGAGGTGCGGAACGCTGGGCGGCGCAATGGAGAGGGTGCCGGAAACCTTGAAATGCGGCAGCTTGATGTGCGGAAGCTGCAGCTTCAGGCCGGAGAAGAAGCCCTTGATCGCGTCGATCACAGAGCGAACTTTATCCCTTGCCGCCTCGATAGGCGTAATGATCGCGGCCTTGATCCCGTTCCACACGCTGGTGGCGGTGCTCTTGATCCCATTGAACACGCTGGTGACAGTGCTCTTTATGGATTCAAATACAGTGCTGACTTTGCTTTTGATGCCGTCCACGACTGTGGTGATGGCGGATTTGATGCCATTCCAGATCGTGGTAGCGGTAGTTTTTATCGCATTGAAAACTGTGGAAACGACGGTCTTTACAGCGTTGATTTGTGTAGTGACCGTGGAGACGATGCCATTCCAGATGCCGGAGAAAAAGGCGGTGATCCCGTTCCAGATGTTTTCAAAGAAGGTTTTTACGCTGGTCCATACTTCCTCCCAGCTCGTGCCAAACCAGCCGAGCACCGTATCCGCCAGATTACGGATCATGTTCAGGAAGTTTTCAAACAGTGAAGTGATGCCCTCCCAAATGCCGGAGAACACCTCTTTGAAGCCTTCCCACATTTGGGACCAATTCCCTGTGAACAGGCCAATGAAAATATCGAGAAGCCCGGTGATCACATCCAACACAGTCCCCAGTACCGTAGAAACCACATTGAACGCGGCTTCAAAAATAGGTGCGAGGAACTGGCAGAAGCCGTCCCACAGGGCTTTCAGGACATCCACGATGGAGCCAAAATCAAAGCCCAGCGCGTTCAGGCGATCTACGATCCCTTGGCAGAAGGCTTGGATTTTGGAAACGATGCCTTCCCAAATGGCGGTGATGGCATTGCGGAACTCCTCGTTGGTATCCCACAGATGCTTGAAAGCTGCGATTAGAACGGCGATGATTGCCACGACCGCAATTACGGGAGCAGAGATACCTCCGAGGGCAGCGCCGAGCTTGCCAAACACACCTGTTCCGGCCTTGACCGCTACACCCAGCTTCTTTACGCCAGACGCCAGCCGTACAAATCCCTGCATGGCTACGCCAACTTTCGAGATGACCGTACCGATGATCACCAGCAGAGGGCCGAGCGCGGCGACCATCAGGCCAATGGTCAGGATCGCTTTCTGCTGGCCTTCGCTCATGTGATTGAGCTTGTCAACAAAGGCTTGAATTTTTGAGACGATAGCCCGGATTGCAGGCATCAGCATTTCACCGAAAGAAATCGCCAGTTCCTGTAGCTGGGATTTCAGAATGGTGAGCTGGCCTGCAAGGTTGTCCTGCATGGTCTCGGCCATGCGCTCGGCGGTCCCGTCGCAGTTGGCAATGGCGGTGGAGAGCTTTTCAATATCCCCCTCGCCAGCGTTCATCAGGGCGAGGAAGCCGGACATGGCATTCTTGCCGACAAGGGTCTCTGCAGCCGCAGCCTGCTCTGATTCAGAGAGCTGCGCGAATGCGCCACGGCAATCTGAAAGAATATCCGACAGGTCGCGCATGGACCCATCTGCGTTGGTGGTGGCAATCGTAACCTCACCCAGCGCGGAGCCGGAGAGTTTGATGTCTCCGGTAAGGTTGTTCATGATTGTGCGCAAGGCTGTACCAGCTTGAGAGCCCTTGATGCCAGCATTGGCCATCAGCCCGATGGCCTCGGCGGTGTCCTCCGCGCTGAAGCCCAGCGCACCAGCGATAGGCGCACAATACTTGAATGTTTCGCCCATCATGGACACGTTAGTATTCGCGTTGGAGCTGGCGGCGGCAAGGATATCCGCAAAATGGCCGGAGTCCTGTGCCGATAGCCCAAAGGCGGTCAGTGCGTCAGTAACGATGTCCGAGGTGGTGGCGAGATCTTCGCCGGATGCGGCAGCGAGATTCATAATGCCCTCGATGCCTTCCAGCATATCCTCTGTTTTCCATCCCGCCATAGCCATGTAGTTCATGGCGTCTGCGGCTTCGGAAGCGGAGAACTTGGTCTTGGCACCCATCTCACGGGCCTTATCCCGGAGCGCGTCCAGATCATCCCCGGTAGCGCCAGAAACCGCAGCGACCTTGCTCATGGAAGAGTCAAAGTCTGCTGCGGTTTTTACTGCGGCAGCACCGAGTCCGGCAACGGCCATCGACGCAGGCATGACCGCTTTTCCAGCGCTGGTAACAGAGTCACCGAATGCCTCTATTTTCTTCCCGGCCTCGTCAATCTTAGCAAGGGCGGTACTGGTGGTTGCAGCTTCCTGCTGCAGGCGGCGGAGCTCCTCCTCGGTCTCAATGATCTCGCGCTGCAGGGCATCGTATTTGTCCTGACCGAGATCGCCGTTTTCGAGCTGCTGTTTTGCCTGTTCCTGAGCCGTTTTCAGAGAATCCAACTTCTCCTTCGTGGCACCGATGGCATCCTTCAGGAACCGCTGCTTCTGCGAAAGGAGCTCCGTATTGGAGGGGTCCAATTTCAGGAGACGGTTGACGTCTTTGAGCGCAGACTGTGTGTTTTTGATCGAGCTGTTGACCGACTTGAGTGCTTTCTCCAGCCCGGTAGTATCACCGCCAATTTCAACGGTGATGCCCTTGATACGGCTTGCCAAAGAGGTCGCCTCCCTTCATCAGAATTTGTCGAAGTCCTCCTGTCCCGCCACCCGGATATTGTTGTTGGCCCCGTCCTTGTAATCGTCGTTGCCTTTCTCAGTCCAGATGTCCAGTACCATGCCGATAGTCAGCAGGTCGAGGTCATGCATGGACAGGCCGATTTCCAGACAGCGGAGCAGGAATAACGGCGTGGTTATTTCACGGGCGCTGGGCTTCCGTTTTTTTTAGACTGAATGTCCGTCACGAGGTTGGTACCCCATAGCTCCAGAATCTCCGGCAGGATTTCATAGATGGAGAACATCTCAAATTCATCCAGCCAGTCGTCAATGGTACCGGGAATGCTGTGATCGGCGTGATAGGCCATGATATAGGCCACATTCTCGAAGATCTCCAGATCCTCGATCTGGATCTCAGTACCGTCCTCGCTTTTGCCCTTATAGGAGGATTCCAGCCTGGACAGGTCCTTGAAAATATCCCGCTTGAACTTGATCCGGTACAGGCGCGGGATCGCGGCAGATGCGCGGAAGCGCACCTCTTTACCGCTGACCATAACAGTTTTCTCAAGCATCCTGCTGCTCCTCCTGTGTCAGGCCATTGCCGCTGGGAAGAACGCCATGCTCCAGATTCAGATCCTCCTGCGGAACATAGACCGTCTTGTACCAATTGGCATAGGTGGTCTCATCGGTGGTGTCTCCCGTGCGGCTCTTGACCAGCCCATCCTCACGGGGGTCTGCGGTCAGAGACAGGGTTTCGGTACCCGGCTCGATGCTTTCCTCTTTGGTCTTGGACTCGATAGAGGGTCGGGAAGCCGTGCAGTTATACAGGACATGGCGGATCGCGTTGACGTCGCCGTCGAACTCAAACAGCAAGGCGAACTTCACGTTCTCGCTGTTATCGGCCCTCTCAACGAGGACACCATTCTTGTCCAGTGCTTCCTTGAGAATCTCTGTGCGGAACCACTCCGGGATCAGCGCAATCTCCAGATCGCCGGAATAGCCGTTGTTGGCAAAGGTGCGGAAGTACACGATGCCATCCGCATAGAACGGAGAGCTGTCGCCCTCGGCGTCCAGATTGATGCTGACCGCGCCGGGAATAGCCTTCGGAGTGGCGTAGCTGTACTCGGTCACGCCTTCCACGACCTCTTCTGTCAACACGGCGGCATGGACGTTTTTCAGGTTGTATTTGACTTTGTTGCTCATTGGGAAACCTCCATTTCAAATGAGTAAAGGACCTCATAGAGCTGTTCGCTCTCGATCCAGACTTCGGTTTTGTCATAAAAAATGCCGCGCTCATCCAGCACGGCTTCGACACGCTGCTCCAGCTCCGGGTCCTTCAGATTGGTGTACAGCTCGATATGGACCATTGTGGCCTTGAAGTACACCCGGCCATCGGCGGCAAAATTGTCGCTGCCGGGGAGCAAAAAGCAGATAAAGGGAGGGTCCGGCCCTTCACCCTCTGCAAAATGGTCATAGGCAAAGGGAAGCTGGAGCGCCTCCATGATTTCAGTAATGTTATCCATTGCGGACACTCCTTTCGATCAGGCGCTCCAGCTCCTCAATGCCTTCTGCTTCGGCTGCAGCGATATGGGGCCGAGCTGCGACCCGGCCACCACCGCGCTTGGCATGGCCGTGCTCCAGCAGATGGGCAAGCTGGTAGCGGTTGCGGGAATGGACGGTAATCTCCAGAGCGTGGGAGTTTTCACCAGTGGTCTTGGTAGCCCAGCTCTTGGCATACTTCCCGGTACGAACAGGGGCTCCGGCTTCGATGCCTTTTTTCACGGTGTTGGCAGCTTTGCGGACCGCGTCCTTTACACCATCTGTGGTTGTGTCGGCATAGTCCTCCAGCTCCTTCAACACCGTTGCAGCGAGCTGATCCACCTTAATGTGTGTACCCATCAGCGCCTCACTTTCTGGCACAGGAGCTTGATGCCCTTGTTCTTAAAATTCATGTGGTTGACGCCGAGGATATCGTAGGTCTCGCCGTCGAAGATCACCCGGTACCCGGTCGAGGTTATCGCGGATGCGGCACGGCAAAAGCGAATGGTGAAATCCGTCTTGCTGTCATCGACTGTCAGACCCGCGTCGGTTTCCTCCTTTGGGGTTTCACCGCTGACCGTGGCATAACAGGACAAGTACGGCTCCCACGTGTTTTTGTGGTTGCCGTACTTGTCGGTGGTTACGGTATTCTTCTGCACCTCGACGCGGACATTCATCAGTGCAATGTTCATCAGAACGCCGCCTCCCGGATGCCGAAGAGCAAGGAGCGCAGGGTCAGAGTCAGCTCGTGATGATCTGCCTCTTCACGATGCTCATAGAGATAGGCCACGGCATACAGGATGCCGATGCGGAGCTGGTTGGTGCTGGCGGCAATAGCCTCATCATCGTGGAGACGGGCGACCGCCATGCACAGCTCCTGCGCTGTGACCAGAAGCTGCTCCAGCAGAGCGTCGTCATCGTCATAGCTGACCCGGAGATACTGTTTGATTTCAGGAAGAGAAACCAGCATGGCGGTTACCTCCAGTTATCAGGACGCCTTCATCTTCAGGAGCTTGATGCCTTCGGGCAGGATAACCTTGCCGTCGACACGCTCGGTGGCGATGAAGCCGACCTGACCATTGCCAGCGTACAGCTCATTCAGGCGCTGCACGGTACGGCCAGCACGGTCCGCAATCCAGTAGTTCTTGAAGTCACCGAAAGCCACGGCCAGAGCCCCGGCCTTGACCTGCGGGACGTAGGGGCTGGTGTAGAGCGGATAGCCCAGCAGACGATCCGGCTCCCCGGCCTGAACAGAGGGTTGCCACAGGTAAGCGCCGTTGTTGTCCTTCAGCTTGCGGATCAGCGCCACGGTGCTGTCGTGCATGAAGAACTTGGCATTGCGGCGGTAGGGGCTCTTGAGAGAGTAGATGAGGGAGATCAGCTCATCCACGGTGATCGCAGTAGCGCCAGCGGCAGTCACACCAACCTCGCCGCCATTGGCGGTGAAGATGCCCGTGGGCTGCTTGGTGCCGTTGCCGACGCAGAAGGCTTCCTCCTCGGCTACGCCGAAAGCCCGGACAAATTCCTCACGGATATAGGGCTCCAGCGCAAAAGCGCTGTCCTGCAGCAGCTCGGTGGATACGCGGATCAGGTCAGTCAGCTTGTAGGCATCGATCTGCTTCTGACCGAAGGTGGGATTGCTTTCGGTGTAAGCAGCGTTCTCCTCGGTCCACTGAGCGACAGAGTGGCCAACAGCAACGGGAATCTTGCGCTCCGCCTGCGTGGTGATGGTCTTGGCGAGGGTACGGACCACATTGGCTTCCTTCAGACCATCGACAATCTGCTTCTCGAATTCCTCCGGGACGAGGTAACCACCATCGGCATCGACGCCCACACTCAGGACGTTATGTACGAGGGGCCGACCGCGCAGAGCCAGACCGAAATCCTCGCGGTAGGCATCGGATGCGCGGCCCATCTTCTCGACGGGAGCTCCCTGCGGCTTTGCGGTGATGGGGGTGCCGACAGGCTTGGACAGCTCGGCCTCAATTGCGTCCCGGCGCTCCATGCGGCGGATCTCGTTGGTCAGGTCGTTCAGGTCCTTCTCCATGTTGGTGTAGGTAGCGTCGTCATCAGCGGACAGGACGCCCTTGTCAGTGCGGTGGGTGTCGAGGAAGCCCTCCATCGTGGCCCACAGCTTGGCGCGTTTCTCACGCATTTCAACAATAGTCATAATCGTTCCTCCAGTTAGATGTAGTTTTTAATGGAATGAAGCTGCTTGCGCAGCTCGTCGACGCTGCGGCCCTGCGGAGCAGTAGGCTTCGCTTTCGCCGCAATTTTGTTGATGATGGCCGCTTCCACGGCTCTCGCAGAAAAGGAGTACGCCTCCTCTGCGGCGGGGGTGTTCTTGGCATCCTCCAGCAGACCGTCCGCAAAACCCAGCTCGATTGCTTTCTTGGCATTCATCCACGTAGTGTCGTCCATCATGTGGGAAAGCTGGGTGTGGGTCAGGTTGGTCCTGATCTCGTAGGCATTGATGATGCTTTCCTTGACCTCGTCCAGCATCTCGATGGCCTTGCGCATATCTGCATGGTCTCCGAAGGCTGTGGTGGCGGGGTTATGGATCATCATCAGCGCCGTGGGTGCCATCAGGACTTTGGTGCCTGCCATAGCGATGACCGATGCTGCCGAAGCAGCAATACCGTCGATCTTCACGGTGACGTCGCCCTTGTAGTCCATGAGCATGGAATAAATCTGGCTGGCGGCAATGCAGTCGCCTCCGGGGGAATTCAGCCAGATCGTGACGGGGCCAGTACCCGCGAACAGCTCGTCCTTAAACATCTGCGGTGTGACGTCATCGTCAAACCAGCTTTCCTCGGCAATGGTGCCGTACAGCTCAAGGACCCGCTCCTCGGCGGGATCTTCGGTTGCTTTGTTCTGCCAATTCCAGAACTTCTTGTTCTTCATCGTCGGGGTTGTCCTCCTTTCCTTCGTTGTTAGGGGTAGATGCAAAAGCCCCTGCATCCTTGAGCGGGAGCATATTGCCGTTAATGAGGTACAGGTCGCCGCCCTCCTCCGCAGGGATGCGGTCGAGGTTTTCCAGCTCGCGGATATCGTTTGCAGACATCCAACCGTTCTGGCGACCGATGGCGTAGCCGTTCATGCGGCTCTGGTAATCGCCACGAAGCAGACCTTCCAGATTGAACTTCACGAAATACTCTGCCTTTTCACCATGGGACAGGAGCGCCCTCTGAATGGACTGCTCCCAACGGATGACCCAGGGGTCGAGGGTGTATTTCACGAACTCAAGGGACTGCTGCTCAATATTAGAAAAGCTCGACTTTTCCAGATCACCGACCATGTGGGGCGGGACACGGAAAATTCGAGCAATTTCATTGATTTGGAATTTGCGTGTCTCAAGGAACTGTGCCTGTTCCGGCGAGATGCCGATTGGCGTGTATTTCATGCCTTCCTCAAGAACAGCAATCTTATTTGCGTTTCCGCTGCCACCGAAGGTGGACTGCCAACTCTCGCGCACACGCTGCGGATCTTTGATGGTGCCGGGGTGTTCCAACACGCCGCCGGGAGCCGCACCATTTGCAAAGAACTTGGCTCCGTACTCCTCGCAGGCAATTGCCATGCCGATGGCGTTCTTTGCCATAGCAATGGGGCTGTAGCCAACCAGACCGTCAAAGCCCAAGCCTGGGATATGCAGCACATCCGAAGGCTGAAGCGTTACCGCAAAATCCTTATTTTTAATGGCTTCATCCGAGCCACGATAATAGGTGTAGTACAGACGGCCGTTTTCATCTCTGTCCACGGACATCTTGTTGGGCATCAGCGGGTATAGTGCGATGACCTCACCCTTGCCGTTGCGGATGACCTGTGCATAGGCATTGCCCCACAGAAGCAGATGGGTCATGAGGGTCTCACGGAACACGAAAGAACTCATTTCCGGGTTCGGCTCATCATGGAGCAGTCGGTACAGCGGATGGTCGAGGGCTTTTTCCTTGCCGCCGCCATCGGTGTATTTGTAGAGGTGCAGCGGAAGCCCCGCCACAGCTTCTGCCAGAATACGGACACAGGAGTACACGGCAGTCATCTGCATAGCAGACCGCTCTGTTACGGTTTTGCCTGCGGTAGTCCCGCCCATGTAAAAGGCATAGGCGCTTCCGGCAGTTCGGTTTTCAGGCTTATCTCTGGATTTAAACAGACCAGAAAAGATACCCATTATGCATCACCTTCTTTCAGTCGCTCACGCAGAGCATCAAAAAACGCCCTGCCTTTTATGGGAAGTCCGGCGGCAAGCCGCTCTTCCTCAAAAGCAAAGCGTATTTCCAGTTGCTCTACAGAATAATGTTTCAAAAATGTGCGCCAGGTGTGGGAGTCCCAATCGCGCAGTTTCTTCCAGAGTTCTGGGAAGTGCTTTCGTAATTTGCGGAGTTCATCGTAGGACTGCAACGGGCAGCACCAACAGGATACACGGTGGAAAATATCGTACAGCCCATCCCAATCAAAGCCCCGCTCCTTGCAGTAGGCAAGGCAGTCCGCCTCGGTCATGCCCCATTCCACCAAAGGATAGCGGAAGTTGCGGATACGCTGCGGTTCATCGGCGGCAATACCGATATACTGAACCAACTCGTATTCCTTTGCCAGATTGCGGAGATAGCGGTCAATGATCCGCTGTTTCAGCATGGCAGTACACCAACGGTTTCTGGGACCCGCCCAACTATAACCTTTGCGACCGAACAGTTCGGGGTTCTTTCTCCTGGGCATATGCTCCAAAAGCAGGTACTCAAAGGAATATTCGGACTTGAGCCTGGTGATCGGTCTGCCGATATACTTTTCCAGTTTTTCAATGTGGTGGTACATACCGTCAAACTCAAGCCCCGTATCGCAGAACAGAATGAGATCGACAGGCCATCCTTTCTCCAACATCCGCAGAAGCATGGCTGTTGAGTCCTTGCCGCCGGAGAGCGAAACAATATGCAGTTTTTTCTTTTCCATTTCACACCTCCGTCAGATAAACAAAATGCCCCGGTCATCGTAGACCGAAGCACTGGTATCATTGCCGCAACGGATCGCGCGGTCGAGAGCCATAATAGTAGCAACCGCACCGTCAATCTTTTCAGTGGATTTTTCCTTGTCCGGCTTGATGTTGCCGGCGGGGTCGGTGCGGATGAAGATGTTATCCATCATCCATCGAAGAACGGGGTGCCCACCGTGGGCGACCTGTTCTTCAAGCACCAGTTTCATCAGTTCTTTGGTGGGCGGGGACATATCTTTGAAGCCCTGTCCGAAAGGAACGACCGTGAAGCCCATACCCTCAAGGTTCTGCACCATCTGCACAGCGCCCCAGCGGTCAAAGGCAATTTCACGGATGTTGTATCGTTCACCCAGGCGCTCGATGAATTTTTCGATGTAACCATAGTGAACCACATTGCCCTCGGTGGTCTGCAGGAAACCCTGCCTCTCCCAAACATCATACGGCACATGGTCGCGCCGGACACGGAGGTCGAGGTTATCCTCTGGTATCCAGAAATACGGTAGGATGATATATTTATCATCATCGTATTCAGGCGGGAACACCAGAACCAGTGCAGTAATATCTGTGGTGGAGGACAAGTCCAGACCACCGTAACACACGCGCCCCTCAAGGTCATCCTCGGAGGTGGCAAAGGCGCATTTGTCCCATCTGTCCATCGGCATCCAACGGACTGCCTGCTTGACCCACTGGTTCAAGCGAAGCTGCCGGAACGCATTCTCTTCGCCGGGGTTCTGCTTGGCGGACTCACAGGCATCACGCACCTTGTCGATGCCCACCGTAATGCCCAGGGAGGGGTTAGCCTTCTTCCAGGTTTCCGGGTCAGTCCAGTCGTCGCTTTCATCCGCACCGTAGATAACGGGATAAAAAGTGTGGTCGATTTTACGACCCTCGATGATGTCCTTTGCCTTTTGGTGGATCTCATAGCAGATGGACTTGGTGTCGTTGCCTGCCGTGGTAATAAGGAAGTACAGCGGCTGCATACGAGCATCGCCGGAACCCTTGGTCATAACATCAAACAGTTTTCTGTTCGGCTGCGTGTGCAACTCATCGAATACAACGCCGTGGGTATTGAAGCCGTGCTTGTTTCCGACATCAGCAGAAAGCACCTGGTAGATACTGCCCGTAGGCAGATAAATCAGACGCTTTTGGGAATCAAGGATTTTGACCCGCTTTGCCAGAGCCGGACACATACGCACCATGTCGGCAGCCACATTAAAAACGATGGATGCCTGCTGTCGGTCAGCGGCACAGCCATAAACCTCGGCGCGTTCCTCACCATCACCGCAGGTCAGCAAAAGCGCAACAGCGGCAGCCAGTTCGGATTTTCCCTGTTTCTTGGGGATTTCGATATATGCGGTATTAAACTGGCGGTAGCCGTTGGGCTTCAGTGTTCCGAAAATGTCTCGGATGATCTGTTCCTGCCAGTCGATCAGTTCAAAGGGCTTTCTTGCCCAGGTACCTTTTGTATGGCAAAGGCACTCAATGAAACCGACCGCATAGTCAGCGGCATCCTTATTGTAGTAGGAGCCTTCGGACATGAAGCGGGTCGGTTTGTATTTCTTCAGCTTTCTGATATGCGGTCACCTCCCTCAAATGAGCATAAAAAATAGCCGCCACCATCATCGGTGCGACTTTCCGTATACGAGGAACAGAGTCTCTCGGCTCCATCCCAGGGCTTTGATATTGTTTTACTTCTTGGTGGGGATCGGTGGCTTGCCCGTGGTCAGCCATGCCAGCCAGCACTGTTCGCAGGTGACCTTGTCGCAAGCAACCGAGCCGCCTTCTTCAAAGGGCGGGTGACCCTTGCTGATGATCTCTGCGATTTCTCCGGCAGTGGTGTCCAGAGCCTTGATGATTTCCAGTCCAGTCTTTGCCATAATGTTTCCTCCTCAGATTTACTTCACCTGTGCCATGCACCAGGCGATTGCGTGGCCGTTGTCTTTGAACCGCTCATCGGTCTTTCCCCAGGGTGCAAGTCTGCACTCAATGTCGCCAAGCCCGGTCTCATCTGGGGTTTCAACGAACTCGTAAATCTCTGCCGTAAAACCGCCTTTCCAGTGGCAGTCCGTAACAAAGACCTTGTCGCCGAACTGAATGACCGCGCCGTAGCTTGCGGAAACCTTCATTTGCAGCCGTTCCATCGTTGTGAATTCCATAATGTTTTCCTCCGTTTTTCTGTGTTTTCCCTTTCGGTGTGACACATATTACCTCTGAAAGCACATAATATCCAGGGGTTTTGCGATAATAAACTACACGATTATTCAGCTATTTTTACGGGGTGAATTTGTGTAGTTTATGACTCGCCCGTAAGGATGAAATTCACATATTCGGAGCGATGCTCCTCAAGGAAAATCACCAGTTCATAGAACCGCATTTCGTTGGCGATGTACTGTACCATCGGAACATCAAACATATTGGTACGGCCAGTCTTTCGGACTGCGAGGATCTGTTCTCGGATTTTATCGGTCATCGGTATTCGCCACCTTTCGACAAACATCGACACCGTAGGCTACATTCAAGCCGGAACCCGTATCCCAGGCAACCATAATGCTGCCAATATCATCAACACCGATTACGGTGCCTTTTGTACCGACGGGCGGAGCCTGCGGGTCATCCATCTGCACCAGTTCCACCCGAGTACCCTTTGGGTAACGCTCACGGAGGGCTTGTAAGGCTTCTCTGGAGATTACTCGCATACTTCCACCTCCTTGGGCTGACCGCTTTTGAAGGCGGAACTGCCCGCCGGGTTGCAGAGCAAGATTTTGCGTTCGGTCTTGAACTCTGCGCCGATGAAGCCCAGGCGGAGAAGGAAGCAGCGGAATGCGTACTTGTCATTGTCCGTTTCCTTTTCCTTTGCCACCACTCGCTTTGCGTTCCGTGCCATTTCGCACAGCTTGCAAATGAAGGTGTCATAGGCTTTCAGTTCCTCTGGAGTAGGCACTGCCGGAAACCAGGGGAAGGAAACTTTCTCGTCCGTGACCTCAATTGGAAGGTCATCCACACCCAGAGCCTTTTTGATGAGGTTGCCCTTGGCTGCGATGAGTGCCTTGAGGTTTTCCAGATTGCTTTCGGTGAAAAGGCTGCGGGGCATGGAAATGCAGATGCCGCAGGCTTCGTCCGCTTCCACATCTTCGTTGGCATCGTCTGCGATGCAGTCTGCCAGAGGGTCTTCAGCCTGGAAGCCCTTCTCACGCAGGAAGTGGATGAGCGGTGCGGCGGTGCTGTTGTCCTCGATGGTGACCTTGCCGTCCACACTGACGGTGAAACCGCCGATCTGGTAGGCAAAACCGGGTGCGCCGAGGTATTTGGCTTTTTCACCGGTGTGTTCAGCAATGGCTGCGACCAGTTGCTTGCGGTCGGAACCGCTGACGTTGTAGTTGATAATCATATTGTGTGACCTCCTTTAAATTTGGTAGTCACATATTCGCTCTAAAACCGAATAATAGCAAGGCCTATAACCACAGAATAGTGTCAAATTATCAGCCCTCGGATTGTGTACAGTACACGATGCCGGACAGCACAAAAACCACGCAAGGAAGTGCGACACCGTTGCCCCACATTTTATATTCTGCGGCATCCGAATGGGGGGCGCGCAGCCACTTGGCAATCTGCTTCAGAGACTTAGGCTTTGTGGAACTGCCCACGATCCTGCGATGGGTTTCAAACACATCGTACCAATAACGGATATCCTCCATCGTAGGTTCGGCAATGCCCAAGTCATCGCACCACCAGTCTGGGAATCCCTGCAGTCTGGCACACTCTGTAGGAGTGAGCCTACGGACGGTGTACCCACTCTGAATAGCACCGGGACCTTTGGCAACGAGAGTGGGCTGAAGTTCCTCCTCAAAGGTAGGAGCGAACTTGGCGTTCTTGCCCTGGTTGAAAGTGTCCCTGCCGATGCCATAGCAAACGGCGGTTGGGTCTTTATAATCACGGGCAAGCACTGTAGGAGCCTTATCCTCGGCAACCTGGGTGAAGCTACCTGTGGTCATGGCGTATACGGCATGGCGGTCGACCGTATTGAGAGTAAAACTGACATCCTCATTGATGCCATCACCCTGGGGACCATTTTTACCATTGCGACCGATCATAGAACCCTGGATGGCATAACTTTCCACCACAGCAATGCCGCCCTGGTTACAGCCGGGGTTGCCGCCATTGCCGTCTATGGTGCGAGATGTTTCGGCCTCATAGATTCCGCTGTGAGGATTGTCCGATTTCATAGCATTGCTTTCTTTTGAGCAAATACCATAAGCCTTCGGCTCAAACAAAGTCTGGTCATTGTTACAGGAAAGCGTGGCGGATTTATCTGTCTGGATGAGAGGACCCTTGCCGCCACCTTCACAACCAGAGCGAATCTTCATAACAAGCGGCACATTTCCACCGCCTGTCCCCATGCGGGAGGTGAGAGTCTGAACCTTGCCGTCCTCGGCAATCTTCACTCTGCTGTCGGTTGGATGGTTTTCCAAGGCGACTGCTGCAGGAACAACACCCGCTCGGAGCGTAGGCGAGGTTTCTTCCTCATAGCCAATGCTACGACTCTTGGCAGAATGCTCGGTGCAGAACCCTGCTGATTCCAGAACGCACGGAGGATGGTGAGCTTCGGCGCGGAGCGTGGCGGTTACATCATCCGTCACGTCCATACGCTGACCGCCCTGGTCATTTAAGCAGCGGCTTGCTGTTCCAGTGCGATCCGCAGCACTTCCGGCAGTTCTTTGCCACGAGCGGAAGCTCTCCGCAGAATACCCAGACAAGCCTTCGGACTTAAAAAGTATGTCGAAGGCACGCCCACCTGCAAAATCTGCGACAAGGTAGATGCGTTTTCTTCGTTGGGGAACTCCCCAGAATTGAGCATCGAGAACTCGGTAAGCAACGCTCCATCCGTCTCCCATGTAGCAGTCGGCATAGGGCCATCGGTTTTTCTCAGGCATAGGCACCTGGGTGTCCGGCTCTGCGACGCCGATGACCGCTTCGAGGACTGCCTTGAAGTCTTCACCGCCGTTTGAGGAGAAGGCGCCGGGGACATTCTCCCACACGATGTATTTTGGATATTTGCCATTGGTGGCACACCTCATTTCCTTAATGATACGGATGGCTTGATAGAACAGTACGGACTGTTGCCCCTCCAATCCGGCTCTGCGTCCGGCAACAGACATATCCGTGCAAGGTGAGCCGAAGGTGATAATGTCCACGGGTTCGATCTTCCCGCCATCCATCTGGGAGATGTCGCCGTAATGTTTCATAAATGGCAGTCGTTTGGTGGTGACCCGAATGGGAAACGGCTCGATCTCCGATGCCCACACAGGTGTGATGCCGGAAATCAAGCCGCCCAAAGGAAAACCGCCGGAACCGTCAAAGAGACTGCCCAGGGTCAAATTATTCATGTTGTACCTCCACTTCGGAGTATTTGTAAGTCAGACCCTCACGCTGCACAGTAACACCGTCTGCACTGCCGATCTGCTCGATATACCGCTTCACGATTACATCGCAGAACTTTTCATCCAGTTCCACGGTGTAGCAGATGCGGTCGGTTTGCTCACAGGCAATCAGCGTAGAGCCTGAACCGCCGAAGGGGTCGAGTACCACGCTGTTGCTCATGGAAGAATTCATAATGGGATACGCCAGAAGCGGGATCGGCTTCATGGTCGGATGGTCACCATTCTTCTTGGGCTTGTCAAATTCCCAGATGGTGGTTTCCTTCCTGCCGGTGTACCACTGGTGCTTACCGTTTTTCTTCCAACCGTACAGACAGGGTTCGTGCTGCCACTGGTAAGGAGAGCGCCCCAGGACAAGGGACTGCTTTTTCCAGATGCAACAGCCAGACAAATAAAAACCCGCATCGGCAAAAGCCCTGCGGAAGTTCAAACCCTCGGTGTCCGCGTGGAACACATAGATGGAAGCATCATCCGCCATTGCGGAGTGCATCTGCGTGTACGCATCCAGAAGGAAGTTATAAAAGGCATCATCTGCCATGTTGTCGTTTTTGATTTTGCCTGCGCTGCCTTCGTAGTTGACGTTGTACGGAGGGTCGGTAATGACCAGGTTCGCTTTGGTACTGCCCATCAGAAGGTCATAGGTTTCAGCCTTGGTGCTGTCACCGCAAATCAGACGGTGGCGACCGAGCATCCAAATATCACCGGGCTTGGTCATGGTGGGCTTTTCCAGTTCAGCGCCTACATCGAAATCATCATCTTTGACACCGTCCTTGAGGGTATCCTTGAACAGATCATCGATCTCGGCAGGCTCGAAGCCAGTGAAGGACACATCGAAGTCAGCACCCTGCAGGTCAGCAATGAGCAGAGCAAGTTTATCCTTGTCCCAATCACCGCTGATTTTGTTAAGGGCAATGTTGAGGGCTTTTTCCTTGTCCTCGTCCATCTCCACCACAACGCAGTCCACTTCGGTCATACCCATATCCATCAGAACCTTCAGACGCTGATGACCGCCAACCACACGGCCGGTAGCCTTGTTCCAGATGACGGGTTCGACATAGCCGAACTGTTCAATAGAGCGTTTCAGCTTTTCATATTCCGCATCACCGGGCTTGAGGTCTTTGCGGGGGTTATAGTCGGCAGGCAGAAGGTCTGCCGTATTTTTCTTTTCAATCAGCATACCAGACCCCACTCGGCAAACTTCTCGAACCCGCCAACGGATTCGATATAGGCTCTTGCCGTTTCCACAATTTCAGAATAAGGAATGCCGTCCACGGTCTCATCACCGATGGCGCAGCACATTTCCACAGGTTCACGGGTTTTCTGCGCCTTGAGCCAAGCATAGATATTTACGCTGACATCAGCCTTGGAGAGGTCTTTGCCGTGGAGACCACCGCCTGTTACGGAGTCAGCCATATCACTGCCCAACTTGCGGTTGGTAGCACCGGTGTCCACATCCGTGCCACCAGTCCAGTCACCGAGCGGATTGATTTCTGCCAAAGGCCACAAAGGCAGAAGTTCGCTGTGGGATACATTGCTCTGGCAGACGATAGCGCGGTGACCATCAATGATGTATTTGCCGTCAAAGGGGTACTCTTCGTACATTTTTCTGACGCCGGAAGCGAGACTTTTCTGCTCGGCAGTTACAGGCACACCCTTAAAGATGCCGTTGTCGCCACAGCGGATAGCGCCACTCTGATTTCGGGAGAGGTGGACATCCTGGGGAACTTCGGAGTAGTCAACATTAAGGAAGCCTGCGATGCGGTGAACGGCAGCAGTCACATCATCAATGGAAAGCTGCACGGAAGTCTCTGCGATGATATGGCAGGTTCCGTGACCGATGAGAACTTCCACTGCGATGCGAGGGTTTCTCTCGGATTTATATGCCAGGTCAACGAGTGCCCCGGCAATGCGGTCGGCAATCTTATCGGGATGGGCGGGATTTACTTTTTCAAACATAATCAACCGTTTCCTTTCCTTGCACGAAGCAATCGTTCCATAACATCATCCTGGGGATTTGCACCGTTATATTCGCCGGTGCAGTTCTCACGGACGATCTGGTAAATTTCCGACCACAGGCGATTTGCCTGGGTCATGTATGTGTTTGCGATAGCCACATAGGGTGACTGGATTGCTGCACCCGTGGTGGGGTGCTTTGCCAGAAAGCCCAACTCACTGGTGAGGGACTCACACTGAATCCATCTGGCGCTTGCCATAGCGAAGCGTTCAATGAGCTGCGGAGAAATGATGGCAGCGCATCCACGGTCGGACAGCCACTTCCATACATTTTCATAAATCTCGGCAGCACAGAGCGTAGAGCCGTCTTTCTGTTTTGCGGAAAGGAACTCGGAGGGCTTGGGCATCGGCTGCCCCTCCAGATCAGCCGCGCTGTCTTTGAAATCAATTACAGTCAGCGGTCGCTTGCCAGGGTTGCCATCCGCAATCTTGTCCGCAATCGGCTTTTTCGGTCTGCCACCGGAGCCGGGTTTTGGTCCTCTCTGACCCATATTCTTCACACCTCCTTCATGCCGGGGTCTATTCCCCCGAAAACTTATGCGATTTTCCACACGGACTCCCAGGCCCGTTGCACGGGATAAAGGTCCCGGAGATTTGACCGCCCCTACCGGGTCACTGATTATGCCAACGATCACCACGCTCGGCATGGATTCTGGCGTGGCAGGACTTACAAAGGGCAATCAAATTATCTCTTGCGTGAGTGCCGCCCTCGGATAAAGGCACCTTGTGGTGGACTTCCTCGGTCGCAACCAGTCGGCCGTCCTTCTGGCACACCTCACACAAAGGATGCTGCTGCACATAGCTGTCACGGATACGCTTCCAGGCCCGTCCGTATCTACGGCGTACAGCAGGGTCTCTGTCGTACTTCTCGTAGCGTTTGGCTTCAGCCTTTGCGTGTTCCTCACAGAACCTGCCATCCGTTAGCTTGGGACAGCCGGGGTAAGAACACGGACGCTTCGGTTTCTTCGGCATCGTTTCACCTCCTTGGGGCATACAAAAAGCCCCACGGGATTGCTCCCATGAGGCTCTCTGTGCAGTCTTTCATGATACTATTATACAACGCCGTAACGGAAAAAGCGTCCACGATATTACTCATCACTTGCCATACAGAAGCAGGGCCAGATGCTGAACAGCACGGTTCTTTTTGTTGTATGCGGAAGACCGCTCGATGTTGAAGTGGTCACAGATGTCGTAAACGGCATCGGTTTGACGCTCGTCCTCGTTCCAGTAGAAGGTCTGCAGGACATAGCGTTCATCCTCGGACAGTGCCATCCACGCCGGTTTGAACCAGTCCATGTACTCAACAGCCTGTCTGTACCGCTCCTTCAGCACATCGATTTCATCAATGGCTGCGATGATGCGGTTTTCATTTGCCTGCGGATTATGGGGACCTTTCGGCATATCCGAGAGGACGGGACTGCCCACAGAGGACATTCTGTCATGAACGGTGTCGATTTCCTCATCGGTGTGGTCGATGATGTACTGCATACTGCTGTAATCCTTCAATGCATTGATGGCAGCGCCGCGTTTGTCCAAATAGTGCCAGATAATATTCATATTCGTACCTCCGAAATGTTGTGATCCTCGGATTGGCACGGATTTTCATAGATTGACTCAGATTTTCAAGGCCGCTTTTACGGCATCAATCAATGCCGTCTGGGTATGCTCCTTTTGGGAGAGGGCTTTCATGATGCGGTTGTCAATGGTGCCCTTTGTGACGATGTGCTGAACCACCACGGTTTCGGAGGTCTGACCCTGCCGCCACAGACGGGCTACGGTCTGCTGATACAGTTCCAAACTCCATGTCAGCCCGAACCACACAAGTGTGGAGCCGCCGGACTGGAGGTTCAAACCGTGTCCTGCCGATGCAGGGTGGATCAGAGCCACCGAGATTTGACCGTTGTTCCATCTACGGATGCTGTCGGAGTCATCCAGGCGGGAGAACGGAATATGCAGTTTTTTCAGCCGCTCGGATATGCGGGTCAGGTCATGCTTGAACCAGTAGGCCACCAGAACCGGCTTGCCGTTTGCCGCTTCGATGATGTCCTCAAGAGCATCCAACTTGCGGTCATGGATTTGGATAACCTTACCGCTGTCATCGTAGATCGCGCCGTTTGCCATCTGTGACAGCTTGCCGGAAAGGGATGCTGCGTTGGCAGCAGTGATCTCGCCGTCATCCAGGGTCAGAACCAACTCACGCTTCAGTTCATCGTAATGCTCCCGCTCCTCATCGGAAAGCTGAACCGTGTACTCGCTGTTTACCAGTTCCGGCATCTGCAGGTGGTCAGTGGATTTCATGGAAATGGTGATGTCTGAAATCTGTCTGTAGATGGCATCCTCCGCATACGGCAGTGGCTTGTAGGAGTAGATGATCTGACCGTTGCGCTTATCCGGCATGAAGTAGTCGGTGCGGTACTTGGTGATGAATCGCCCAAGGCGCTGACCCATGTCCAGGATGCGGAACTCTGCCCACAGATCCATCAGGCCGTTGGAGGCGGGAGTGCCGGTCAGTCCAACGATGCGGCTGACTCTGGGTCTGACTTTCAAGATGGACTTGAACCGCTTTGTGTTGTGGTTCTTGAAGGAGGACAGTTCGTCAATCACAATCATATCGAAGGTGAACGGAATGCCGCTTTCCTCCACAAGCCACTGCACATTTTCACGGTTGATGATATAAATATCGGCAGGTCGCATCAGGGCGGCTTTGCGTTCTGCTTCTGTGCCAACAGCCACGGAACAGATGAGGTTCTGGAGGTGATCCCACTTATCGACTTCAGCCGTCCATGTATCCCGTGCCACACGCAGCGGTGCGATTACCAGAACTCGGTGTACTTCGAAGCTGTCAAACAGAAGATTGCCGATGGCCGTGAGGGTGATGCTCGTTTTGCCAAGACCCATGTCCAGAAAGACGGTAGCGATGGGATGGGTTTCGATGTAGTCGATGGCATAAGCCTGGTAGTCATGCGGTGCGTATCTCATCAAGAATCCCTCCGATCTGCTCTTCGTTATCCAGGACATAGACCCTGAACCCCAATCTCCGCAAGAGTGCGTGGCGGGAGGTCTGCAATGCCCGTGGCTTTTTCCCTGGGGCCTTTACTTCCACAAAAGCCATACAGCCACCGGGCAAAAGAACGATTCTGTCCGGCATCCCATCAAATCCAGGAGAAACGAACTTCGGACAGATGCCGCCCTGCTTTTTTACCATCAGCGTTAATTTTTGCTCGATTGCTTTTTCTCTCATAATGCTTTCTCCATTCGTTTTTCTGACCATGTGCAAGGTGTATCAATGTCATTTACTAAACTCTTTCTTATGGTTTTTTCTTGAAATTTTCCCTTAAGAGACTTTTTGTAATAGACCTTGATACACCTTGTCATAGTCCCGGTTAATTCAAAAAATCCTCAAAGTCGCCATCATCTGTTTTCAGCTTCAGACCCTTAAAATAACGCTTGCGGTTCAGTACCAAACGCTCAAAACCCGCATTCTCCAAGGCAAGGTAGAAATCTGCGGTGTTACGCACATACTCATTGCAATCAAGGCAGTAGTTGCGGTATGCCTGGTAAAGGGTACTGGAACTTTCTTTCAGACCGTCACCGACCTCACACTTTTCAGTCAGGAAGTTACCGAACCAGTCATTCTGGCTGCGGTAGTCATCAATGGCTTTCTGCACGATAGCGGGAACGGGAAACTTGTAGCCCAGGTCAATGACCTTTTTGGCACCCTCGATAATCCAGGCAAGAATGCTCTCGGCAGCGTTCTGATACAGGTAGTCACCGTAATTTTTGATGTCGCTTTTGCCCTCAATCTTGGCATTGAACGGGATAACGATAAGGCGGCGCCAGGTACCGTCATCGGAAGCGCTGACTCTGGGAAGATGGTTGGTGTACAGCACCAAGCTGTGGCTCGGAGAGAAGCTGAAGGGGTCCTTGTACTTCTTTTCCGCAAAAATGTCATCCACGGAGCAGAGCTGCTTTACGGTAGAATCGTTCAGCCGAGCGCCTTCTTGCATCTCGGCGGCAATGAGCAGACGCTTGCCCTTGACCTCGGCCATCTCCGGCTTCACATTGCGGCGGCATCCGAAGGTCAGCGTGTCGGCGGAGATATTGCCGCTGTAAAGACCCAGGACACGGGACACGGAGTTCCAGAAGGTGGACTTACCGTTACGGCCACAACCGTATGCGATAATGAGAGCTTCGACCTCGACCTTGCCAACGGCAGCGAGACCACAGATCATCTGCACATAATCGATGAGTTCCTGGTCACCGCAGAAAATGGTGTTCAGGCAGTCGAGCCAGATCTGTTTGCCACGGTCGCCGGGAGAAACGGTGGTAGTCTTGGTGATAAAGTCCTCCGGCGAATGTTCCCTTGCACCCGCCATACCCAGACGGAGGTCATAGGTGGCATCCGGGGTACAAAGCAAATACGGATTGGCATCCAAGTCCTGTGGGGTGATTTCCAACATGGGGCGGGACTCTTTCAGCGTTGCGGTGATATTCTTGGATGCACGGCGCTGAATGACATAGGACTGATATGCCTTTGCGGCGAGGAAGGCTTTGTAGGCTTCCATCTGTTTCTCGTTCATCATGCCTTCGGCTTTGGCTTTGCTGTTGTTTTCCATGATTTCCTGTGCACCGCAAGCCTTCAGCGTAGCAAGGGCGGCAAGCATATCGGAAGATGCCTCTGCAAGCTGACGGCGGGTCAGTTCGTGGGCAACAGCCTGTGCGCCGGGTTCGGTTTCCTGCCAGTACCGGCCGTTGTAACGGATGTAGTGGGTTGCCGGAGAATAACGCAGTTCCCCGGAGAAGTGCTTTGCCAGAACCTCTGCCTGCCCGACATCGGAGAAATCGTCCGGTTTATAGGATGTATCATCGTTGTATAATTCGGGAGGAACATATCCGTCCTGCTGCTGAACCTTGGCATAGAACTTCTGGGCGGAGTGCCAGATGGTCATCAGTTCCTGCTGTTCCAAGGGAGGATTGCACTTGTCGGCTTCCTCCATGAAGCACTGGAAAGCGGTGTCGTTGTCACCATATTTTTTGATGACGCGACCGGCAAAGCGGGACATAGTAGCATTACGGCTGCCTTCGGGAATGACCTGTGTGCCACCGTGGGAACCACCGGGCATATCCGCATCAAAATCCTCTGCGGACAGATACTCACTTAAGGTCATATCACCAGGGTACAGTTCGACCTCTGGGTTCGCCGTTCCGAAAAAGAAACGGGCAGCATCCAGGGCTTTGGTATCGAAATACGGGAAAATGGTATTGACCAGTTTCTTCATTTCGCTGTATGCGGCGGAGTCCGTCATATACTCAATGGGAAACAGGACATGGAACTTGGGACGAGCGGGTTTGCCGTTTTTCTCACGCATATTGAAGCGACTGTAGTGAACGGCAAAGGTAATGCCGGGGAAAGCCGCCTGAACATCAGCCGGAGTGACCCAATCGGCAGGGTTCTCGGAGTGGTCATTGTCACAGTCCACAGGCAGACAGTCCGAGCCGAGGAAATTATCGCCGTTGCGGTAATTGTTCATGTACTCGGCGCAGACATAGTCGCGGCTGACCGCTTCCGCAAAACTGGCAGGATCGGTCACCTCGACTTTGTGGGGATAAGAGCAGTTGCTTGGGGCATTGATAAAATCTGCACTATACAGGGTGAACATCAGTCATGCACCTCCTTGGCACCGTCCTCCAGGGCTTTTGTGATAAACTTGAGCGCACGGATCATGGTCTCCAGTTCACAGTCGCCGCCGAGGAACAGTTCAAAACCTTCATCACCGTCTCGCCCCAAGGGGTTAACACGGATATCGGTAGAACCCATATCCTCAATGCGGATATAGGCGCGGCTGCCGTGACCACTGTCGCCACCCTGGAATCCATTGGTGCCTGCTTCGACTTCCAGGACATTGGCGCTGTAAATTTCTCTGGTGTAGGTGGTGATTTCCTTACCGTACACTTTTCTGGTTCCTTCAGTTATTTCAAACATGGTGTACCTCCTCGCAGGTTTCAGTAAAATAACGCAAGCGGTAATTTTTCCACTTGGCACGGTTGATCTCTGCTTCCATTCCGGCAGAGATACGGCTGCCAAACACCCAGACCTCGGAGCATTTGCTCATGAGGGCGTTGCCGAAGAACAGACCAAGCTGCCGTTCCTTGGGGTTGGCATCATTCAGAAATTGCGGAAACAGTAGGTGCGGTGCTATGGGGATATAGCCTTTTTCCACCGCAAAGCGGCTGTATCCTTGGGCGGCCTTTACATTTTTCTCGATCTCTCCGGCATAGGGAGAGCAGATATACACGATAGGCCGAAATGCACGAAGCGCCCGTTCCTCTTTTTCTACGGTGGACATAGCCTCGTATGCGGTTGGGTCGTAATAACCCTCGCTGTTGAATTTATCTACACTCATACAGGACTCCTTTCACGATGGGCTTCACCGCCATCTCTACTATCCACTGGAGGTGAAGCCCCGTTTTGAACACAAAAGCATCAATCTTTTTTATAAAAATCTGTTTCATAGCCATCGGCACGGAGCAACAGTCCCGACGCCCAGGGCGGGGTTCTGCCCATCTGGTCGCAGACTGCCTGCAGAGACATCCTGCGATCCGCTTCGATGACAACTTCATCGTGGATATGCATCACAATGGAACAGCAGCGGAGGGTGTTCATTGCATAGCAGAGAATGTCACGGGCAGTTGCCTGGACAATGTTTTCCACAAACTTGGGACCGTAGCTGTCGAGCCGCTCCCATTTCTTTGTGCCGCCGACGCCTTCGTAGGTGATACAATCGCCGCCGAACTTATTTGTGCCGACCTTGGGTTTTACATAGGAAAGCTGCCTGCCGGACGGAAGCGTAATAAAAAGCATCCCGCTCCTGCAGGAGAACTCAATGCCGTGGGTTTCGTTGGTGTGCTTGTAGCGCACTGCTTCCATTGCCGCACGGTCAACATCCCACCACAGTTTTGTAATGTTTGGATTGGCCTGCCTCCACGCATCTACCAGAGGCGGCAGTTCCTCTTCGGAAAGCCCCATCTCCAATGAACCCATTGCCTTCAAAGCACCGACTGATCCGCCATAGCCCAGAGCCAACTCTGCGATTTTGCCCTTCTGCCGGAGGTGACCGTTGACACCGTGCTTTTCGACCGGGACACCAAACATCTGGGAAGCGGAAGCACAATAAATGTCCTTACCTTCGGCAAAAACCTTCTGCCGCCACTCTTCTCCGGCAAGCCACGCAATGACACGGGCTTCAATGGCAGAGAAGTCCGCCACGATCAGCTTGGCATCTGCTCTGGGGACGAATGCCGTGCGGATAAGCTGCGACAATGTATCTGGCACATCTTCGTAGAGCATTTCCAGAGCATCGAAATCGCCGCAGCGGACAAGTCCACGGGCTTCCGCCAGATCCACCAAATGGTTCTGGGGCAGATTCTGCATTTGGATGATGCGCCCCGCCCATCGACCAGTGCGGTTGGCACCATAGAACTGGAACATCCCTCTGGCGCGACCATCGGCACAGACAGCAGTCTCCATTGCCTGGTACTTTTTCACCGAGGACTTGGCAAGCTGCTGACGGAGAGTCAGAACTTTCTGCAATTCCGGCGGCGCAGTCTTCAGCATTTCAGCCACAGCCTTTTTGCCAAGGGTGTCGGTTTCCATGCCGTTGTCCGAAAGCCACTGCTTCATTTGCTGCACAGAGTTGGGATTTTCCAGAGCCGTCAGTCCCTTCATTGCCTGGGTCAGTTCAGAGCGGGATCTGCCATCCATCTGAATGGCCTGCTGCACCAGTTCCATGTCCAGGGCAACGCCACGGTCGTTGATTTCCTGGTCGATGTGGTATTCGTCCCAGACGCTGTCCGGCACAGGGTACTTGGCAAGTCGCGCCTGGATGGACATCTCGGTTTCAACATCACGGATGTTATATTTTTTGAAAGCCAACCACTTGTCCGGGGCATGAGCCGGAAGGTTGCGGGTGCGCTGACCGTTGGACTTGGTAGGCGCACAGGGCTGACAGAAATATTTGATGAGGTCTTTGCCTTCGGTCAGCTTCTGCTTCTCAAGCCCAAGCACTGAACCAACACCTTCCAGAGAAAGCGGCAGTCCCATCGTTGCTGCCCACACCATAGAACACTTCCATGAATCTGGCTCCAAGTAGTCTCCAGTGGGGTAACCCAGGTGCCGAGACAAGCAGATGCGTTCAAAGTTGGCGTTAAAGGCCCACTTGGTTACAGAATCGTCCTCTAAAGCGGCAACAATGTCGGCGGGGATCTGTTCTCCGCAGGCAAGGTCGACCAGTTGCACGGGACCGCCGTCCACACTATAGGAAAACAGCAATATTTCAAATAAAGGTGACTCTACATAGCGATACACGCCAGTTTTTGCAAGGGGCTGATCGCTGTAGGTCTCGATATCAATTGAGAGAATTTTCATATCATTGTCCTTTCAACGAGAATAAGGGCGGCAGAGACTGATCCCCGCCGCCCCATTGGTGCGTTAGTCCACCTTTGTGGCGGATTCCCTCATTTTCTTGGCTTCCTTGCGCTTGCGGATCTTGCCCTTCACCCAACTCACCGCAGATGCGATGAGGAAGATGAGTTCAGCGATAAACACGCCGGTCATGGCTCCGAAGCAGGTGTAAAGCATCAGTTCCTGAAATTCAGTCATGGTCGCACCTCCATTAAGCCAGGAAATCGTCATCCGCATCGGTTGCGAAGTCGGACTCGGCGCTTGCCTTACCACCCAGAGGTTCTCCGGCACGGATGAGCTGGAGATTGTTCAGACCGCAAGCGATACCCTTGTTGCCATTGGAATTGAAGGCATACAGGTTGATGCTTGCACGGCCATACACGCCGGAGTAGACCTCGGAGCGGGTCAGCACAGGATTGCGGTCAGCATCCACGATGCCGGGAGCGGTAGCGGAGTTGGCATTGATGAAGTAGGCGTTGGCATAGGCAGGATCATCGGGTCTCTCGATATCGCCGTCGCGCAGAGGGGTCTTGATGGCAGCCAGAGGGGGTACGCTCTTGCTGTTGCCCTTCAACTTGGACTGACCCTCCTGGTAGGCAGCTTCGATTGCCGCCTTGATCTTTGCGACAGTCTTGGTGTCGGACTTGGGAATGATGAGACTGACACTGTACTTGGGAGTGCCGCCGTTAATGGACTTGGGTTCCCAGACATTGGCATAAGACCAACGGGTATCGGGACCGGTGATGACCTTCATAGGGTTGTTGACTCTGTTTGCGTTGTTAGACATATTAAAATTCCTCCATAAAATCATTTTTGGCTGTGTTCATTGCCGGACGTTTGTCGCTCTCCGGCACGAGCGTCGGTTTGCCTTGCGGCTTTTCAATGTAGGGAGCGAGAAGTTCCTCAAAGCGGGATTTTCCGAGCAGCTTCTGCATGGCGGTGACACCGAGGACTTTGCGCTCATACGGGTCGAAGCCTGCGCCCTCCACGGTGGCGGCAACAACGGCTTCACTGGTGTACTTGCGGTTGGAACGGCCTTCGACCAATTTCCATCCGCTCCAGTCCTTGCCGCTGATAGCCTGCTGAAGGGCGTATTCCTTCACATCAGAAGCCCAGGCTGTCAGAGCATCGACCTTGCCGAGAATATCTGCAATTTCCGCATCATCGAGGAGCGCAGGAGTCTGGAAATCATATCGGGCAAGAGCCGTATTCGCTTCGGCGCGTTCTCTGCATTCGGCTTTTGCCTTACAGAAACGGCACCATTCACCACAGTGGAAGTCACCTTGACCCTCATAGGCCAGTTTCGCTTTCTGGGTGAGTTCTGTGTCTGCCCATTGAAGCAGATCGGCCTTTTCCATCTCGTACACGCTGATATTGGCCTTCCGGGGTTGGAAGATGGTCATGCGGACGGTATCGATGTCGTAGATGTCATCGAAGATTTCCAGGGCACCCAGGGCATACAGCATCATCTGGGGATTTGCCACGGCGGAAACCTCGACGCCTTTGCCGTGCTTGTAATCGCAGATGTTCATCACACCGTCAGCGATAACGATGCAGTCGGCAGTTCCGAATCCGTCCTGAACCCAGCGGGAGAAGTTCACTCGCTGTTCAATCATGACCACAGGATCGGTGCAGGTCTGCTTTGCAGTTTCCAGGAGTTCTACCACATAGGCGGCATATCCGGCAGCGCATTCTTCCATCTCCTCGTTGTACCAGGAGAGGTTTTCGATGGGGTCCTCCGTGGGCATCCCCAGAGCCTGTTTCAAGCGGAACTCGCAAAAGGTGTGGGCATCGGTGCCTTCAGCAGCGTAGTCACTACCTTTGTCCTCGTAGTTCTCGCAGAGCCGAGCAGAAGGCGGACAGTTGAGCCACCGTTCAGAAGAGGATGCGGACAGAACAGCGTGTTTATTTGCCATCAGTCAGCACCTCCGCATCGGCAAGCAATGCCTTGTAGTGGGCGGGGTCGATCTGGGACAGCTTGGCGGCACCATACTTCTGGAGCAGGGAGCGGATCTCTGCGGTATGACCCTGGCGGGACTTGTCTGCAAGAACGGCTCTGACCTGTTCCAGGGTCAGTGCGGGTTCGGCGGGAGCAGCCGGTTCTGCATCTCCTGCACCGCTGAACATCTCTGAAAGCCAATTGGCGGCATCGTTAATAGCGGCAGCAGCAGTGCGCAGCTCTTCGATGGTCGCAGCCATATCGCTCATTTTGCTCATCCTGTTTTCCTCCTTCCGTAGATTGACTTTGAATCAGCGCCAGCTTCATAGCCAGTCGCTTGGACACTACACTGATGGCCGTGAGAACATCGATGAGTTCCTGGTCAGTGCCGGTGCCGTGTTTCTTCTGGGCTTCGTACATTCTGTTCACCTCCTTGGAAGGAGCGGTGTCGTTTTTGCTCTTTCCACTACCCACTGGAGGTGAGGTATGCGTTTGAACAGAGAAACACAGAAAAATTTCAAAAAAATCTCCAGTCACCGAAATGATGACTGGAGCAGGTGTTTAGATGTAGTCTCCGAGCAGAACACGCAGTCTGTCAAAGGCTTTCTGTTTTCTGTAATTCACAGCACTCTGGTTGTTATAGCCCATGATGGAAGCAATATCTCTCTCGGATTTACCTTCCATAATCAGTTCACAGATACGGCGACCTTCGGGGTCGAGTTCCTGCAACTTCTGATACAGGGCGCAGAGCAGTTCACGATCCTCCATGATGGACTGTGCGTCTGGGGTGTCATCCTGCAAGTTATCCGCCCAACTCTTCTGGTTACCCTCGCCGTCCTCAACGGTGTAATCCAGAGAGAGGTTATCTCCTGCGGCTCGGAATTCACAGGCAAGGCAGTCGCCATCGCACATCCAGGTCTTGGACTTGGGACACATACACTGACCGTGTGCCTGGGCGCGTTTGCGGGTAGCCCAAATATCGCGGTAGTAGGCGTAATACTGCTCTTCGGTCACTTCCACCCAGGTCTTGAGACGGTGGATGTAGACCTTGTACTCACGGGTTGACTTCTGATTTTCATTGGTTTTCATAGGTTGTCCTTTCCGCCTGGTCAGCGGGGGGCGGAAGGACACAAAAAGGTCTGTGCAATTCGATACACAGACCCTTGGAGCCTAATATGGGCGCAACAAGAACAGGGTACCGATATTGCGACCCACCAACGATGCAGTGGGAAGACAATATTTGTATCCTCGGCCCTTATTGCAAATCAGGCTTTGAATAATTAAATTGTTCAGTCTACGGAGATTCCGTCTGACTGTGCTTTAATTATAGAAGAAAGGACACCATTTGACCCGGACACGGCGTGTCCGCTGAATTTAGGGGTAAAAACAAAAAAACCTCTCCAGACAAGCACTAAGGCTCGTTGGAGAGGGTGCAGTGATGCTGCAGGGGGGCAAATTTGTCTCGTTTTGCCGGACACGATATGTCCACCAAGAGAAAAAATATTTTTGATTTTTTTGTGGCACACACGATGTGTCCGCTTTATTGGACTGTGTTTGCAGTAGAATTAGAGTGGCTTGAAGCACACCCTACGGTATCGCAAATATCACGAAATAGCGGAAAAAGCAAGAAAGATGCCCAAACGACTTGAAAAAGATACAAATATCTGGTATAATATAAAAGCGAAACTGCGCAAACATACGAAGATGAGGTGTGCAAATATGTCTAATTTAATTAATGAGAACTATATCAGTATTGAAGATGCAGCGTTGTTTCTTAACATCAAGCCTGTTACATTGCGTAAATGGATAAAGGATAAAAATGTACCTGCCCACAAAATCGGCAAACAGTGGAAGTTCAAACGCTCCGAACTGGAAGAATGGGTAAAAAGCGGTAAGAGCGCGATGGAATAATAACTCACCAGGAAGGAACAATGATATGTCTGAAGTGATACTTTATAACAGTGATTGCATACAGGCTATGACCGAAATTGCAGATCACTCTATTAACTTGATTCTTACTGATCCGCCGTATAATCTCGGCAACTTTATGATAAGCAGAGATACCAACCTCAAAAAAATGCGTGATAATTTCTTTGGGGCTGCGGGTTGGGATAACCTCGAATATGATGAGTGGGCAAATGCTATGGACGGTTTCTTTGCGCAAGCTGCGCGAGTTATGAAAAAGGGCGGGTCTATGATTGTCTTTATGGCAGCCATCAAAGTCGAAACCACCATCAGTTTGGCTGAAAAGCACGGATTTTACTATAAGACCACCGGAATCTGGCACAAACTGAATCCTATGCCCCGTAATATGAATTTGCATTTTGTAAACTCAACGGAAACATGGATTTATTTCACATACAAAACACGCACCGGTACCTTTAACAACAATGGTGCAGTTCTGCACGATTTTATTGAAACCGCAGTAACCCCTGCCAGTGAGCGCAAATATGGTAAACACCCTACGCAAAAGCCAGAGGTGCTCATGAGTCATTTTGTTGAAGTTTTGTCCAACACAGACGATTGGGTTCTCGATCCTTTCATGGGAAGCGGTACATCCGGAGTCGTAGCAAAACGAGCCAGTCGCAATTTTATTGGAATTGAACTGGATGAGAATTACTTTGATATGGCAAAGAAACGCATCGAAGGAGGTCGAACTGAATGAAACCTACAGTCATTGACCTCTTTGCGGGTGTTGGTGGTTTGTCACTTGGCTTTGAGCAAGCCGGTTTTCATGTTGTACTGGCAAATGAGTATGACAACGAAATTGCAACTGCATACCGACAAAACCACCATGAAACTAAAATGGTGGTCGGTGATATCACTGCGTTAGATCTCGAAAATACCTTCGGTACATTTGCAGGAAAAATCGATGTAATTATTGGTGGTCCCCCATGCCAAGGGTTCTCCCAAAAAGGACAGCGCAAAACAATTCACGATGAGCGTAACTTCTTATTCAAGTATTATGTCAAAGTCGTAGATCTTGTTCGACCCAGATATTTTGTAATGGAAAACGTTCCGAATTTGCTGACAGCCGAGAATGGATACTTTCAGAAGGAGATTATTGACCTTTTCAATGGAATGGGGTACAGCCTGAACACTGGTGTCCTTAACGCAGCAGACTATGGTGTACCGCAAAACAGAAGGCGTGCAGTGATTATCGGTAAAAGAGACGGTAAAGCACCTGCGTTACCGATAAAAACAGAACAACGAGTAACAATTTGGGATGCAATCGGTGATTTGGCTTATCTTAAATCAGGCGAGGGTCAAGAAGAACAGCAATATGCTGACCTTCCGGCCAGCGATTATGCAAAATCTCTGCGTGGAAATATGTGTGTGCTTCATAATCACGTCGCTACCAAGCATTCAAAATTGGTATTAGAACGACTGGCGCTTATTCCGCCGAACTGCGGAAAGGAAGTTTTGCCGGACGAACATTTGACAAAATCCATTTATAGTGGTACCTGGTCCCGAATGATAAAAGACGATATTTCTGTTACTATCACGACCAGATTCGATACGCCATCCTCTGGGCGTTTCACGCACCCTTATTTGGATCGTGCCATTACCGTGCGAGAGGCAGCACGTATTCAGTCATTCCCAGATAGTTTTATTTTCACTGGGACAAAGAGTTCCCAAATGAAACAGGTTGGAAACGCCGTTCCACCGCGTCTGGCAAACGCCATTGCAACAGTGATAAAAAAAGATATGGAGGACAATGAATTATGATCAGACCAGAATCTGCTCCTGTATATGACCAAATAGACTTGAAATTAGGAATCAAATCCTCTCTGCCATCCGTTAAGCCGACATTAGCATTGCTCTTTCTTATGTGGCGTGAAATGGGGCGTCCGTCTGAGTTAGAGTATGCAACTGCGCAGGGAAACGCAATTGTACTGCGAACAGATATTGAAGAAGCGCTGTATCAGAGACTGCAGGAGGTTTCTGACGGGGTAACATTAGAGCAATTCCGAGATAAGGTGAACAACAATTTGATGCTCAAAGCGCAGCTTGAAGCATTGTTGGTTGCTTTTGAACTTGTATGGAAAGTTGCAAAAATTAGATTTTCTGATGGTAGGCCTAATAGTGCCGAAAGAACGGGCGGTTCTCGTTTCCCTAAAAAAGTATGGTTTACACTCAATATGGATCTGCTCGACGCTGTCTGTGGTGATGATGCTGATTACATAAAAGTCTTTTTTTCGTGGCTTGGCTTTGATCTGAATGCTGATAATGAAAAAGAAAGTAATATTATTCGTTTTCTGACCATCATTTCGGAATCAGCATACTACAAGCTGATTGACAACGAAGCTGATGTGGTGTTTAACCTGGAAAGTGTGTATAAAGCAGTCTTGTCCCATACCGATGCCGTGGATATCTCTGGTGACAAGGAAGCAAAGGGCTCTTTGCGTATTTTGAAATCTGCCCTTGCAGAAAACCTTATTTCAAATATTTCTGCCCACAACAATGCAGTAACAGCAATTGACGCAGATGCTTTGAGACATTATGCCGACAGAGTGGCTGTATTCCATCAGCTGGAACCTAAGGTATATCTCACAACTCCCGCTACAGAGCCAACGATTGATTTTGATGCTCTTCGTCGGGAGTGGATGGATAAGGACAACCAGGAATTTATACTTTCATGTCTTGATTTCATGAAAACACACGGATTGTTCACAGATAAATCTCTTGAAACACTCCAGGACAAAGAGCAATGTGCAGTTCTGTTCCGCCACAACTCGCTTAAGGGCATTCTCTTGTGCGTGAATCCTAACCAACCAGACGATGAGCAGCGCAAGGATGCTAACGGCAATGCCCGCTACTATTCCGAAAAGTATATGATTGCTGAAAATGGATATTTTGTTTCCTCCGAATGGAGACCCGACAGAGAGGATGCAAGAAAGCCATTAATAGATTGGATTTTTGCACTAATGCAGGAAATTAAATTCAGCACAGGTTATCAGAGTGAATTCCCTCGTAACCGTATCCTCTTCGGTGCTCCTGGCACTGGTAAGAGCTTTACGCTGAATCACGAAAAGGATCTGCTGCTTGCAGATGGCGGCGAGTACGAGCGCGTTACCTTCCACCCGGACTACTCCTACGCTAATTTTGTCGGTACATACAAGCCGGTGCCCTGCAAGGACAGCGATGGCAAGGACGCCATCACTTATTCCTATGTACCTGGTCCGTTCATGCGTACCTATGTAAAAGCCCTCCAGAACAGCAGAACTGATGCACCCAAGCCTTTCCTGCTTGTAATCGAGGAAATCAATCGTGCCAATGTCGCTGCTGTGTTCGGTGATGTATTCCAGTTACTCGACCGAGGCGATGACGAGGTTAGTGAATATCCGATCCAGGCATCCGAGGACATCAAAAAGTATTTGGCAGGAGAACTCGGCGGCAATCCCGACGATTACGCTGAAATCCGCATCCCAGACAATATGTTCATCTGGGCTACCATGAACAGTGCTGACCAGGGCGTATTCCCGATGGATACTGCTTTTAAGCGCAGATGGGATTTCACCTATTTGGGCATCGATGATAGCGAAGCCGGAATCGTTGGCAAAAAAGTCATCCTCGGTCAGGGTGATTATCGCCGCATTGTGGAATGGAACGCGCTCCGCAAGGCCATCAATAATGAACTGCTCACTTATAAGGTGAACGAGGATAAGCTGATGGGTCCGTATTTCATCTCCAAGAAGAATCTGCCGGAGGGGGAAATGATTGACCCTGCAGTCTTTACTCGCATCTTTAAGAACAAGGTCATTATGTACCTGTTCGACGATGCCGCAAAACAGAAGCGCCCGTCTCTGTTTGCAGGGTGCAAGGACGAAAACAAAAACCTTTACTCTCAAATATGCAGAGAGTTCGACACAAAGGGCGTTTTCATCTTCTGTACCAAAATTAGTGACTGTTTCTTGCCAGAGGATGATGGAGAATGATTTCAGTATTTTTACGAGAACAAAAACGCTATACCCAGGAAGACCTGGTTAAAGAGTTTCATTGCTCCGAGGAAAAGACTGTCCGCATTCTGAAACGACTGAAAGAATATGGCGTTCTGAAGGCCGTAAAAGCAAATGACACACAGAGGGATCTCACCGATCTGTTGGATGAGGACATTGAAATCGCTGATGTTGAGGTCGGTGAAAACGAATATCTGTATGTGTTCACTTTTGTAGGTGTTATTACAATTGAGGGTCGTGTGCTGAAATGCTATCCGAAATATCTGCTTGATGCCACGGCCCCCAAAGCAGAACTGAAACAAGTGCTGAAGGTTCTGGAAAAGTACAATTCCAAGGAACAGATCATTCGTATGTACAACGATACGAGTGACAGCAGTGCATTTAATATGTTGGCTGTTATGCTGTTTCTCCTCCAGGATTATTTCGAGTATGGTGCCTATACCAACACGCAGGACATCATCGAGTACAACGGGTCCGGCGACATTCTTTGGGATAAGACCATCAACGAAACATTCACCCTCTTAAGCAACAACCGGCCGTATTACCCGGAATTGCTGACCATGAAGCGTGTGAATGACGATTTCGATTTCTTCAAGCGCCTGCATGAGTGTGTCCTCACCCGTTGCACGGAGGAATTGCGAGATGCCGATCTGTTGGATCTGTTCGATATTATGGGTGTCGATATTTCCGATGAGAATATCGAGGACTTTGGTGACAAGGAGTATGTCCTGGAGCGCATTGTCAAAGAACTCAATATCCAGTTCAATACCCGCAAACAGCTTCTGCTGAAAACACTGTATGCCTACATAGCCAACAGCAGCGCACTGGACGATCTTGACTGCTTCAGTATGTTCGGAACGAACAGTTTCAATCTGGTATGGGAAAAGGTCTGTGCGGAAGTAATGGACAACCAGTTGCAGAAGCCAATCGGTGGACTGCGACTGCCCGTACCATTGGCCGAGCAATACCGCGATATGCGGCATAAGAAACTCATTGACTTGATTGATAAACCGCAGTGGTCTGGGACTGCACCGAACGGTGAACCGTTTGTTAAGCAGGCCGAGGATACACTTATCCCAGACCTCATTTCCATCGTTAATGTCGATGGGGACTATCAGTTTATCATCTTTGATGCCAAATACTACAATATTCAACTGGAACACAATAAAAAGCTGCGTGGTCAGCCCGGTATCGAGTCCATCACCAAACAGTACTTGTACCAGTTGGCATATCAGCCTTTTGTGGAAGCACACCAGATCAGCACCGTGCGGAACTGCTTCCTCATGCCGACCGCTTCTACGGAAATAGTCGAAAAAGGCACTGCATCCCTCGCCATGTTGCGGAATCTGGGATTGCAGGACATACAGGTGCGGTTACTGCCTGCGGAGCTGATGTATCGGCACTACATTGAAAACACAAGAATCGATATTCAAACCTTAAATCTGTAAAAAGGAGGTAGAGCCATGGCCCCTGTTGCTTCTCCCATGCCGTCAAAAAAGAATGATAATACCGATGGTCATGTCTTTGCCGAGAAGCGTGTCCTGCGCATTCCGAAGGGTTTGGTTCTTTCGTACTATAAACGGCACCCCGATTTTCGAAGAGCCATCGATAGCGGAAAGTACATCTATATTGATGGTCTCTTTGTCCTTCGTCCTATAGCAATTATCCTATTGGAACAGAATATTGATGTTCACGCATTTTTCCGTTCCCAAAAACTCTTCGGAGAGAAAAATGGGCTGACGGCTTTCTGCTTGTGCGAAGAGCATCTCTTTGTCGAGCGGAAGCCAAAGCCCGATGAGTTATATCATTTCGCTAAAGAATATAAGGGTAAGCGGATAGCTCATGCCGAAAAGATTGCATCGATCGACACGATTTCTGAAGAAATGTTTCGGAATATCATATCCGGCGGTGGACAAGAGCCCCCATTTAATTTCGGCGGAATGCTGTCCTTTTTCATGGAACTGAAAGATGTTACCGAAGAGGGACTGGCGGAATTGACAGGCATTTCTGATCGCACAATTCGCCGATACAAGAACGACGAGGGCGAACGCCCAACGCTCGAAAATGTTGTTGCTATCGGGATCGCTTTGCATTTGTTTCCACACCAAATTGTCAATTTGCTTGGTGCGGCGGGTTATCAATTGCGGAAAACTCCCAAGGAAAGAGCATATCAGTACCTTATCGATGCCGCTTACAACAACACAGTTTATGAGTGTAATATGTTCCTGAAAAAGTCAGGAATGCCGCCACTAACAAATCTATAGAAGGAGGGCTTTCTGTGGCTGACCGTTCGTTTAAGGAATACATCGGCAGCAGATTTTATGACCAGTTCTTCAATGCCATAAAATCGTATGTCATACAAAACCGCCATAATATCGAACTGAGTTCCCGTACGGTCAGCAGTGCCGATTACGCAGAACTCTCTGATTTTGAAATAAAAACCGTGGGAATCGATGATCGAGACGGGATGGGCATCGCATTTGATGTTCTCGTTGAGGCAGAGGTGTATGTTAAAGAACACCACCGCCACCGAGATGTAGATGAGGATACCTGTTTCCCCTGGTTCATCCTTTCCTGCACAGCCGACCTCTCCGAAAATATGGATGATCTCCGTATTCATCGGGTCGATCAGTATAACCAAAAAAATAAGCAAAACAAGCCTTTGTCTGATTCTCTTGTTCCTATCAGCTATAAAATCGACCTTGATAAGATAGCTACGGAATTTTTGAGGAAACACTACCCGGAAGCCCTGCGAACTCCTATGCCTGTTGACCCTATGGTTCTTGCCGACAGGCTCGGTCTTTCGGTTGTTACCCAGGAACTGACAGAGGATTTTTCTGTATTTGGGCAGATTTTCTTCCAGGACTGTGATACCGAAGTATTCAACTCCGATACGGGAGAAATGGAAGTCACTCACTTTCCAGCAAAGACCATCGTTGTTGATCCCAAGGCATTCCTTTTGAGAAATCTGGGTTCCGTTAACAACACCATTGTGCATGAGTGCGTCCACTGGGATCAGCACAGAAAAGCCTTTGAACTGGAGCGTCTTTATAACCGTGACGCAACACAGATAAAGTGCTTGGTCATTGGCGGATCGAAGGGTTCGTCTGACCGAACCGCAGCCGACTGGATGGAGTGGCAGGCCAACTCCCTGGCACCGCGTATCCAGATGCCGATCGGCTCTTTCAAAACAAAAGCGGCCGAATATGTCCGTAAATTTCAACGAGAAATGAATGCCACCCACATTGTAGATGTGATGGAAGCTGTCATTGATGCCCTTGCGACCTTTTTCGTTGTCTCCCGCCACGCGGCTAAAATGCGTATGGTGGATGCGGGATACGAGGAAGCAATTGGTGCATTCACTTATATTGACGGACACTATGTGAAGCCCCACGCCTTCAAAAAAGGTCGCTTGCAAAAAGACCAGACATACTGTATCAGCGCAGACGATGCCCAAATCATCGCCTTCAGCGATATACGTCTTTCCACTCAATCACAAAAGGGTTCCTACATATATGTGGATTCGCATATGTGTTTGAATGACCCGAAGTATGTCACCAGAGATGAAAACAATACCGTGCAGATGACCGATTATGGCCGCTTGCACATTGACGAGTGTTGCCTGGTCTTCAAACTGAAAGTAAAGGCAACCAATAAATATGGCGAGGAATTTTATAAAGAGTGCGTTCTCTTTAGGGATGTGGATTCCGGCATTGTGTTCCAGACCACTTTTGCCAAAGAGGTCAGCGCCGATGTAATGGGAAAAGCAGATGCCATCCTCGCTCGTGAAACAGAGATTCAGCGAGTTCTTCAAGAATTACCCGCTACATTCGGTGCTGCGCTTATATACCTTATGGATTGGGTAGAAATATCCGAGGAGTCTCTGGCAGAAAATGCCCTGATATCCACGAGAATGGTTCAGCGTATGCGTAATAATCCTCAATACCCAAAGAGCATAGATAGTGTTGTTGCGATATGCATTGGTATGCATTTGCCACCAGAGTTGAGCAAAGCACTTATTGAAAGATCTGGTTTTACCCTGCGATTGGCTCAAAGCGAAGCCCATTTGCTCTATAACTTCTTTCTCCACCACTACTACACGCATTCTATTCATGACTGTAACGATATGTTGGTGTCGAAAAATCTGCCTGTTATGACCGGCACAGAATAATCACGGGAGGTGAACCGCAGTGGCAGATATGAAGCAAATCCACGAATTTGCCGTCAAGTGGTTTGACAAATTCAGAAACAAGAAAATCAACTACCTCGAACTGGTAGATCACTATATGGCCGATGACTGCGAGGCTCTTGGCTTCGTAATGGACTGCGGTCATGCCTTTACTGAGAAGTACGGTGATGCTGCAAGCAACAGCGAGGCTTTGGAGCGTATCATCGGTCAGGTGACCGACATTCCGTTGCTCGGCTCGGCGATTTATTCTCGGTGGCGCTATTTCAATCATTGGGCATATTCCGGCGAGGAAATCCTGGAAACGCAGAACCGTGCGTGGTTTACGATAGCATTGTCCCGTCTGGGGGAACTGGCCGAATGTCAGTTAAAGCGATTCGACGGCACTCCGCAGAAGGTGCGCATCGTTTCCAATAACATCTGCTATGGCCCGCCGCCTGAACCAGATGACGAGGTCGAACAGCATATCACCATCAACGCCGATGGGCGCGTGTGGTTCTCGGCATACAACTTTGGCTCTGGCTTTGACGGACACGAAAAATCCAGAAGCAAGATTTATAAAATTGATAAAGATACCGCTGCCAGGGTGCTGAACAGCATCGCACAATATTTCAGCATCGAGTACATCGAGGTTTTCGCTACCGACATTGGCGAATGGGAGATGGAAATCACCAACACCGATGGCGAGGTTTATAAGTACCGTGGTTCGCTGATTGCGGACTTTGAGGTGGACGGCGTTGACCTGTCGGATATGGTGCGTGAGGCGCTCGAAATGGATGACCTCTATGTATTTGACGGCAATAACAAGCTGGACAGAGTTGACCGTGTCACCATTGATTATCGCCGAATCACCAAGATTAAGCCAAAGCAACCGATCTCCGAAACAGCCGAATATATGACCTGGGATTACACCGAGAGGTTGGTGCTTGATCGTGAAAGCGAAACCTTGGAGCATATTCAGAACATCGGTAGTGGATGCGTAGTGTCCAGAAAATACTATGTCCAGGGCGGTGTTGAGGGGCTCCTTGATGACATTGATGCCTATGACCTGTTCGGTGAGATCGAAGGCAACCCCGATGATGTGGTTAGCAACCCGTTTGAAACAAAGGATTACACTATCACCGTGGACTTTACGAAAGGACCACAGCGTGTTATCCAGGGAACATACGATAAGAAGGCTCTTCCAGAGTTCTGGGGCGATTTTGCCGACTCCGTATGGCAGTTTATGCGTTTCTACGGAATGGGTGAAATACTCGATCCTGCGGTCTACGAGAAGGTCAAGCGCCGCAGAACCGATTACATTTACTGTAGCGTGGAATTTGACGAGGGCTACAAAAGCTATTACTACATTGCTGATGAGGACAATATTTCCGTTGGCGATTATGTGATTGTACCCGTTGGCAAGGATAACCACCACTCCGCAGCGGAAGTTGTGAAGGTGGAGTATTTTGCAGAGGAGGATGTCCCTCTGCCGCTTGACCGCACAAAGCATATCATCCACAAATGTACGGACAACGATTTCGACCCGCCGGAGGTGACAGACTGATGCGTTGGGATAAAGCTGATATTCCACACAAGGGCTGGCAATATGTTGGTATGGAGGATTTGGGAGAGGATGTTTATCCCGGTGATCCAATTCCGTATGAACAATGCGAGATGTGCGGCAAAGAGAAAATCCGATATGTCCATTTATTGAAGCACCCTAATTATGACGGGGAAATACGGGTCGGCTGTGACTGTGCCTCGAAAATGCTCTGTGATTATGTGACGCCACAGGATCGAGAACGGAATCTAAAGAACCGTGTTAACCGTAGAAAAAACTTCATGAAGCAAGAGTGGTATCGCAAACCCGAAACTGGCAACTACACGCTGCGTTATAAAGGCGACTATATCACCATTATGAAGAGCAAGTTTGGGCCGGGATGGGGTATCATTTATAAAGGACAACAGCAATGGGAGTACCACGGAAGGAAAATCACCGACTTCGATACTGCAAGAACCGTTGCTTTTAATCTGTTCGATGACCTTCATGAATCCCGCCATCAAGAGCAGCCATATTGGGATGGTGACAGATGGATATATGTCTAACAACAAATGCCGGACTGACATTTTGAAGGTGTCAGTCCGGCATCTTTTATTTATTCATCAACCTCCTCTGCACCATCCGCCACGGGATTTCCGGCAAGAGCTGCCGCAGCCGCTTCTTCCTTCTGACGCTTAACCGTCCAACCACCCTTCGGAGACGGTCTGTAAGCAGCACCCACATCGTAAACGAGCGCATCATCCTCGGCAAAATAAATGCCGGGGATATTCCAGTTATCCTCGGCAGACCAGTTTGCCATCTTGCGGATCATATCTACCACAGCGGCGGCACTAATCTTAATCTGGTATTTCTGCTCACCCTCCGGCTTGGAGAACGGCACTGCGTTCGGCGCATCCTCCTTGCAGCCGCGGATGGCGAACTGCTTGTCCTTCGGGTTGATCAGCACCTGGATGTACGGAGCGAAGTGCAGTTCGGCAGCGGTCTGGTTGTTGAACTTCAGGACATTGCCGGTGATGGTGGCAACGGAAGCGGAACGGGTCTTGATGAGGTCGATGACAGTGAATTTTTCCAAAATAGACATAGTAGGTTACTTCTTTTCAATCATAAAATTTTCGTCCTCCAACACAGGTGAAGTGACGATTTCGGTCGGTAGGGACAGCTTTTCCATAATGCTGTCCACATCTTCTGGTTCCCATTTGGGGTCGGCAATGATGAAGCCCGCCAGGGGGCCTTTGACCACAATCCGTGGTTTGCACTTCCTGGTTTGCCTTCTGGTATATCGCCGTTCTTTGCGGATTTGCTGTACCAACAGCCAGTCGCTCTTTTCAATGATGGGTTCGTGATGACCCTCAATGAAATACTGCGTTTCCAGTCCGTTGTTTTTGACGCTCTTGTGTGTAAAGAAATCTACCGTTACTGTTTTTTGACACAGGGCATCACCGCAATACTTCTCGTTGCGGAGAATGCCGAGGACGCTGCCGGAACTCCATGTCGATAGACCCTTTACAGTCAGAATGCCGCTCTTTGTCAGCAAGTCTGCAATCTGGGTGGAGGAATAGCCCTCCAGATAAAGACTGTAGATGGTTCGTACCACATCGGCTTCGTCCTCATCAATCTCCCAATCATGGCCTTTGTAGCCGAGGAGAGACCAGTTAGGGTAAATGCCCAAGCCCTGGGCTCGGCGGCGTTTGAATGACCATTTCAGGCTGTTGGACTTCTGCTCGGATTCGCTCTGGGCTACAAGGCTCAATACGGTGATGACCATATCGCTGCTCCGATCCAGAGTGTTCAGCTTTTCCGTTTCAAAGTACACGCCCACAGGAGGGTCGAGTTTGCGGAGCATAAAGATGTAGTTCAGACTGTCCAGGACATTACGGGCAAAACGGCTGACCTGCTTGGTGATAATCAGATCGATTTCACCGGCCTTGCATTTCTCTATCATTTCAAGAAAATGCTCACGATGCAGAACCGAAGTGCCGGAAATGCCCTCGTCCGCAAAGATGCCTGCAAACTCCCACTCTGGATTCTCTTGAATCATTTTCGTGTAGTTCTGCACCTGCAACTCATAACTGCTTGCCTGGTTGTCCTCTTCGGTACTTACACGGCAATAGGCGCAGACGCGGAGTTTTTTCTTTTCCGCATCTGTGACCAGATCCTTTTTTGCCGGTATTATCTGCACCTCCTTCTGAGGATCGTTAGCATACGCCTCACGAATCGCATCTTTGGTAGACTGCCTTTTCTCATCACTACGCCCACGCGGTCGAAGTGGTTGTTTCTTGGTTATTTTCATACGGGTTCACCTCCTCCCGCTGCAGAATTGTAACTGTGGCAAGAAATCCACAGGCTACGGCAGCACGGAGCCGGCGCCCTTTAATTATAGTGCAAAAGCATCATATTTGAGCGATATTTGCATTTCAGTCCGTATGTATTCTGGGCAAAAAATAAGAAGCCCGAAGGCTTCCTACTATTCGTTGTCATGGCTCATGGCTTTGAGCATTTGGATGGCTGCGGATTTCTGGCTCGGTGTAAGGCAGACCCAACAGTCAAACAGTTCCTTCATATCCGGGGTCAGTTCGACCATGTCGGTATCGGCGAAGAACTGTGACATAGTGATGCCGAATCCTCTGCATATCGTCTCAAGGGTCGCAACGGAAGGGACTGTATTTCTTCTGAAGATGTTTCCGATAGTGGACTGTGCCAAACCGCACTCTTTTGAAAGTTTGTACTCCGTCCATCCGCGTTCCCGCAATAACTGCTGGAGACGAGCGTGCGTATCCATAGCATCACCACCTTTCTCATATCTATTTTACTTCCAAGGTGAGAGATAAAATACATACGAGTTGAAACGAAAATAGGTATGTAGTATGATGTAATGTTAGTAAGGCAGGAAGCACGGAGGGGACTTATATGACCGAAGCCGAAAAACGAATGCACCGAGTATGCTTCACGGGACACCGCTCGGAGAAGCTGACACGCCCGGACAGAGCTATCAAAAAGGATCTGGAAAAAGGAATCCGTCAGGCAGTTGCTGACGGACTGAATGTCTTTATTACGGGTATGGCAAGGGGCGTAGATATCTGGGCAGCACAAATCGTGCTGATGCTTCGTGATGAGGGTTACGATGTCAAACTGATGTGTGCCTGCCCCTATGACGGCTTCGAGCGTGGCTGGAGCCAAGAATGGCAAGGACAGTACAAAGAGATACTGGCATCCGCCGACTTCGTGAAATATGTCTGTGATGGCTACAGCCGAGCCTGCTTTCAGATCAGAAACGAATGGATGGTTAACCACGCAGCCAGGGTCATTGCAGTATTCAATGGAGAAAAGAGCGGAACTAAAAACACAATAGATTATGCGGTGAAGGTCGGTGTACCTGTTGTCCGCATCGAGGGGTGAGCATATGAGTGTAGAAATCATTTATGAAAAGAAATATCCTCGCATCGATTCGATGGAGGAAATGAAACAGATAGAAATGGAGATGGCGGACGAGCCAGAAGAACCGACTCCTTCTTTTGATGAGATAATGCAGAAAATACAGGAAAACACCACTTATGTCCTTATGCCTGAACGCATCAAGGCCAGTGAGGATTTTATCCGGGCGGCTATAGAGGTTTCTGAACTGTACGAACTGGACACCAAAATTGAGCGTCACTTTGACAATATCAGCGTGGACTATTCCTTTAACTGCTGTGGTGGCCTGCGGGATATTAACAGAGTTATCGGAATGGCTGACCAGTCCTCTTTCTTTAAGGACATCTTCGGTTGGGACATTACGATCTCTTTGGACTTCTTTACTCATGCCGTGGTTCGGAACGGCAGAGTCGTTGCTCCGTAAAAATGAGCGTTGCACCTTTTAACGAAAGGCACACCTTTTAACGATTTATCCGAGGGGTGTGCATTTCGTATCAGAATTGGTCTCTACTTTCATGCAGAGTGTCCTTATAGGATCTGAGTATCCTGTAATGGACACTCTGCTTTTT
>OIXH01000249.1_pt1 | contig 69149 bp, 49 predicted proteins | sample 1587741 | NCBI WGS metagenome assembly OIXH01 (sample SAMEA3888916, study PRJEB22519) | human gut metagenome | biome: human gut; feature: human-associated habitat; material: faeces | place: Denmark | collected 2011 | reverse complement strand
TCAGATTCTTATCCTTCAGTTTTTTGGGTTTCTTCTCATCTATCGGATTGGCAAAAAGATGAAGATTATGGAAAATATCTCCGTTTACTTCTACCGACAAGTTACGCGGACGGTCCAGCTTGAAAGTCATGGTGTTGCCGTCTATGTAAGGAGTTATTCCGTAAGATAGCGGGCGGACGCGACCTGTCCGGACAGTTCCATGATTGAAGGTTACCGATACCTCCACTTCGCCCGAGAAGTCGAAATAACTCATGGAGGCTTTTTTCACATTATGCTTGGTATTCTGCACTTCATCTACTTTGACCATGTAAGTATCTACAGGTCTCCAATCTTTTCCGGCTTCCCTCACCTGGACGGTGAAGTCGCTCATCAATTCTGCCCCTTCCGGTGCAGGGTAGGTAACTAACTGGTTCTGTGAATTGGCACTGTGAGTAACGCCTAATATTGTACCTACAATTAATAGTATACTTTTTAATTTCATTTTATGATATTATATATATGTGACTTATATAATACGAGTAATGGAAGATATTTACTCAAAAAAGAAGTCCGCAATTCATTGCTTTGGTAACAAACTGCGGACTCTTGAAACTTTGCAATTCTACCACGCTTTATATTTCTGCAAAGAACAATTATTCATCTTTCTTTGCAGAAATATTATTCAGCAGTATCAGGTAGCATTTCTTATTGGTTGTTGCACCTGCAGGACGGTAATCCGTTTTCATGCCTGTACCGCCAAAAACGACATCTGTTACATTCCCTAAGGCTTTTACTTTGTCCTGATCTACCTTGCGGTCTACCATGAAGATGCAGGTTTCATAATTAAGCGTATCGGCTTTTACATATTCATCCAATACATACATGCCGGATGCATCGTCTAAAGAAACGCGTGCTGTACGGTTGCTGACTGTTACAAAATCCTGAGGACTAACATTGGGATTACCCACTTCATCATCGTCGCAAGATGCCAGAAACGGCAACATAAGCATTAATGCCAGAATATATTTTAAAATTTTCATAAAGCTATTCTTTTTAATAAATATACTATTCAAGTTTAATTCACACTATCACCACCCCGGGTTCTGCTTCAGATTTGTATTCAGACGCATCTGATCCAGAGGAAGAGGGGTTAGATAATCACGCTGTATAAAGTTCAAAGTAGTCGGGTCATTGGCTATTGAACGACCATAATCAGGGTCATTTTTACCGGTTCCTTCGTAAATACCATATCTCAAAGGATATTTCTCGGGATAGTAGCAAGGCTCACCGAAATATTGAGCGCTATTAGCTTTTTCTGTTTCGTAAGCGGTGCCTAATACATAATGTCCCAGTTTCTGACCAACCAGATTGATATGCGCAATACCCCAACGCTTCAAGTCGTCCATACGATGACCTTCACCGAAGAGTTCGCAAGCACGTTCGCGGCGGATCTCGTCCAACATATTCATCTTTTTGCAGACTGTCTTATTCTGTTCGTAATCCCAATAGCCTGCATCCCATACATTGGCAATCAAGGCATTGGTCAACGGTGCTACACGGGCACGGGCGCGATTCTTGTTGATAGAGAAATCCAAATCTTCATCGGAAATATTTCCTCCGTTCAGTTCGCAAGTAGCTTCGGCATAGATGCAATGTACTTCGGCCAGACGGAGATTGGGGTAGTCGGCAGACTCTGTATTACTTGGACGGTTGGCACCTTCGATTAAATATTTACGGCTGCCATAGCCGCTGGCGGTACTGTTATTGCGAAGAGTCGGCTTAAAAACACCGCAAGAACTACTGTAAGCAGGATCCCCCGGATTATAAACTTCATCATTTTGGGGAAAGACCGGATCCGGATAAGGTTTTCCGGTAGCGGTTAATTGACGCCCGTCTTCTACACGACTACTCCAGAAAGTGCGGTCGGGTATATAGGTGCAGCTTATAAAACGGTAATCACGATTGCGGTATTCTCCAACAAAGGTTTTGTAACCTTCAAACTGCGGATTGTTTTGCGCGTTTGCCATGTTACCGGTATAGCTGATGCGGATAGGCAAACCGTTACGGCATAAGAAGGATTCGCCAAACTGCTGGCTGATGGACGTTGCCAAACCAACAATGACAGTATGCGATATGTTCTTATTGGGCTTAGCAATGTTGAAATCGTACTTTCTATAAATGATGAATTCCTTGTTGGTGGCTTTTCCTTTGCCCTTAAAGTTAGGAATATTACCTTCTGCATCATCAATATTGAAGAGGTAGTAGTAACTCAACGAATCGCATTCATTCCAGAGCTTAAAAGTTCCGGTTTCAGCTTCGGTAATGACGTCTTTGGACATTGTTTTCGCCAATGTCAACAGTTCTGTTACCGAAGGGTAACCTTCCGGTTTTGCAGTACCGGCTCCCGAATTTGTGCCATCGCCATCCAAGTCATACCCTATGCTTGGAACATATTTCTCCCATGTTCCTTCATAAAGAGCTACTCGTGCCAGGAAAGATTGGGCGGCTTCTTTACTTATCTTGCCTTTATCGGCATCCGGAATATCTTTTTCTTTCGTAAGCAGCTTTACTGCTTCCTTTAAGTCGTTGATAATAAAATTGGCAACTTCATAGCGACTGTTGCGTGGAGCCTGCAATGTGGGATCGGTCAAATCCAATGAATGGTCTGCAATAGGTACTCCGCCGTAAGTTTTTAAAAGTTTGAAGTACTGCCAGGCGCGGAAGAAGTGGGCGGTTCCTACAGCGTGGGATATTGCATTCTTATCTCCCGCATATTCTTCAGCCTTTTCCAGCAGGATGTTGCAATCGCGGATTTGCCCATAAGGGCCACCCCAGCTACCGCTACTTTCGGGAGCAGTACCACCACCGTTGCTTCCCAGACCGGAAATATCAAGATTGCGGTCCATTGCATTGTAGTCCCATCCATACAGATCGTACAAGTAGTAGGCAGCCTGTTCAAAATGCTCGGGAGTTTTGAAGACAATCGCCTCCGTGCCTTGTGACAAAGGTTCTTTATTAAGAAAGTCACTGCAAGCCGACAAAGAAAAAGTCAATGCCGATGCTATAAATATTCTGTTTATTATACTTTTCATTTCTTTCGTATTTAAAGGTTAATTTAGAATGTTACGTCTACGCCAAATGAAAGCAAACGGCTGAATGGGAAAGAGTTATTGGTTTCTTCGCCAAACTCAGGATCGTATCCGTCTTTCACCTTGGTCCATTCCCACAAATCGTCTCCTGAGAAATAGAGCCTCACTTTGTTCAGTCCGGCCTTTGCCGTCCATTGTTTTGGAAGTGTATAACCTACTACCAACGATTTCAGACGGATGTATCTGTTCTTCTGCAAGCTGACGTCTTTATATTGATAATTCCAAGCGTTGAAATTTTGATCACGTGAGGCAATGGTATATTCAGCACCCGTATTCTCCGGTGTCCACGTTTTACCCATATAGGTCTTGTTTTGCATCACATAGTTTGTTCTCCAAAGGTACGGTATCTGGCCCTGACGTAAAACTACCTGATTTCCCACTCCTTGGAAGAAGGCACTGACATCAATTCCTTTCCATTCCAATCCGGCTTTGATGGTGAACGTAAGATGCGGGTCTCTGTCGCCGGCATAATAGATATCATCCTTTGTAATGACACCGTCACCATCCAAATCGACTACCTTACGAGCGCCCGGACGAAGGCGGCCGGTACCTGAGTCAGCCGGAGCAGGAATGATGTTACCTGCCTTTGGTGCGGTGTGGTCTGCATTCCAATAATACATTTCATAATATGCATCTACTTCTTCCTGGGTTTGGAAAATACCGTCTGTCTGGAAGACGTAGACCGGCGAAAGCGATTTGCCTACCAGATAGTAATTCTTAGCGTTGCCATTCCAATTTTCAATACGGTCACCGCGACCCAAATTTCCCGGGAATGGGACGTTGGTCATATCCGTAAATTGCAATACCTTTGATTTGTAATCTGCCAGAGAGAAACCTAAATTGTACTTTACACCACCAATTTGATCTCTCCAGTTCACTGTTGCTTCCCAACCTTTCGTCCGGAATTTACCATCGTTACTTTTCGGTGCACCGGCTCCCAAGATAGAAGGATAGGTAACTCCAATAAACATACCTGTATTGGTCTTCACAAAGTAATCGAATGAGCCGTTCAGTCTATGGTCCAGAAAAGCGATATCTATACCGGCATTGTGGCTCTCAATCGTTTCCCAGCTACGCTCGCCCGAACGCATACCATCCAGCTTGAATGAAGTATGGGAAGAAGGACTGACTCCCAGTACAGTACCTCCGGTTTTAATCAGTGCATAGGATTCATAGTTACCGATACCGTTTACACTACCCATCTTACCATAGTTGTAGCGCAACTTCAAATTACTTAACCAAGTAAAACTTTTCATGAAATCCTCATTAGAGATAATCCAACCACCGGAAACCGAATAGAAATTTTTCCAACGTTGTTCTTTTACCAATTTGGACGAACCGTCACGACGCCCCAAAAATTCTACCAGATATTTGCCGGCATAGTCATAATTCAAACGGGTAAGATAAGATACAAAGCCCCATGAATTTTGTCCGCCATAAGCCTCATTGTTAGTACCGCTAATCCAGACATCCAGGTCAACCAAGTCGGAACCGGGATAAAGAGGCCCCATGCTGCGTTTCGCTCCGATCTGCTTATAGGTTTCTTGCTCAGCAGTCATACCCAACATAGCTTTTACATGGTGAACATTCATAAACATACGGTCATAATTAGCAAATGCTCCTAAAGTAACATTCTCCCATTTCTTGTTTTGTTCTTTTAGCGAACCGGGGCCTTGCTTGTTTCCGGTTTCTGTTCCTGCCCAGTCATAATATTGTACTTTGTTTATCTGCTCCGTATAGTCTTCACGAACCATTTTATAGGCGCCGGTAGCCGAAAGGTCGAATCCTTTTACCCACTTATTTAAATCGAGCGTCACTTTCCCTGTGGCACGGAAAGTAGTAAGTGAAGTTGTGTTTTGACCGCCTTGCAGCAAGCCTCCGTATGGATTACGGTTTCCACTGAAAGTATCATAGGCATCACCATTTTCATTCAAAAGGGCCCAGAACCAAGGATCAAAATATCCTCCACCCACATCTGTGCTGGGTGTTCTTTTGTCTTTTTTCTCATAAGACATGCCGGTTTCAAATTTCAAGATATCAATAGGCTGATAGTCTGCATTCAAGCGGGCTCCATATTTCCTTTCACCGTCTTCGGCTACTTTCAGTTGTGAATTGGCATCACTGTAGCTCAAAGAAGCTCTATATGCAAATTTTTCATCAGCTCCTGAGATACTGACTGAGTGTTTCTGTGATGTTGCCTGTCCATAAAATGCATCTAACATGTAGTTTGAAGGCATCCAACTTTCAATCTTATTCCCATTCTGTGCAAAGATGGATCTTCCTGCCCGCAAAGCATTGAACAGTTTGTCACCTTTATACATCATAGGAGCACCGGTATCCGGATCAATATCCTTGTAGTTCGGTGCCCATTTACCTTTACTATTTTTTGCTACTGATTGTCCACCAAAACTATTGAATATCCACCAATTTAAATTCTGATAAATTTCCCGTGGGTCCGTCAGCTTCGGATTACTGGCAGCCGTATCATAGTATTGTGCCTCAAAGAACATGTCCAGCCACTCCTGATTGTTTGTAAGAGGTGCCTGAATACCATCAATGGTACGGCTGATTGTGCCGCTGTAAGATACTTGAGCCTTACCTTTCCTACCGCGTTTGGTAGTCACCAAGATGACACCCGATGCTGAACGCGCGCCATAAATTGCAGCCGAAGCATCTTTCAGAACAGAAATATTTTCAATATCGTTACCATCCATAGAGTTCAACTCACTCAGTGAACCGGCAACCCCATCAATTATAATTAGCGGATCATTGCCATTCATGGAAACATCACCACGAATCTTAATCGCTGCTCCTTCGCTACCCGGGCGGGTAGAACTGCGTGTTACTACCAATCCCGGAACCTCGCCTTGTAAAGCCAGAGTAGTATTGGCAATACCTCTGTTCTTGAACACGTCATCACCCTTAACTTGGGAAATGGCACTGGTCAAGGAAGCCTTTTTGGCCACACCATAACCGGTTACCACAACTTCGCTCAGCAGTTCGGAGTCTTCCACTAGCTTTACGTTGAAGTTCGTCTTGTCACCGATGGGGAGTTCAACTGTTTTATAACCGATGTAAGAGATAACCAATGTGCCTTTTGCATTATTCAGGACGAAATTACCGTCTATATCCGTAATCACACCGTTAGTTGTACCTTTCACCATGACATTAGCGCCTATAACCGGTTCTCCGTTGTTGTCAACAACCTTACCTCGAATGGTTCCGGCTTGTTGCACTTCCTGAGCCACTTCCGTTGCAGCATTTGCGTTATATGCAGGATAGATTACCGTCAGGCATAAAGCCGCTGCGAATATTATTCTTTTTCTCATGATATAAACTATTTGCTTAAATTATAGTATTAGATTTTTTATTCAGCGCCATAAACATTCAGGTCTGCAAGCATTGCCTGGCCTCCTGTACCTTTATGTTCTGTTCCGAAGTAGACTTTGATATATCTGGCTCTCGGGGTCGTTGATAAACCGAAGGATTGCGGAACATTATTGTTGGGATCGAAAGCAAATGAACCATGATCCATCCAACTCCAACTATTCGGATTGCCGGGATCTGCTGCACCGGCTTCGGTACAAGTGTAAATCTTCTGTCCTTTTTGGCCTCTGGCATCACCTTGGCGACGGGTCAGTTCAACGCTTGCTACAGTGATTTCCTTACCCATATCAAGGATGAACCAATGTGGATAACTTGTAGAAGGAGTTTTCCAAGAAGCATGCCAGTAAGTTTTCAGGCTGCTATCTATCATAGAAGTTACACGGCCATTTTTCAAACCGTCCTGGTTTCCTTCGCCTATAGCTTCTTGCGAGCTGTAACCTATAGTGCCGTCACTGGAATTTTCATTATATCCCGGGAAAGTCCAGTTGCTTCGGTCTATCTTCATAGCTGGGATGGGAGTAGCTTTTAGTGCTTTAGGCTCCGAAGCGTTTTCATATTCGTCTTCAGCACTGACATTAACGATGCATTCGCCTGCGAGAAATTCGTTGTTGGCATCGGTAAGCATCACAAGTTGAGGTCCTTTGGATTTAGCGGGAGCTTGAAATTTAGCTGAACCTGCTTTGTTTGGGTCACTTGCTGCATGAAAATCTAATGCTATTACAACCGTCGTGTTGTAGTTATTTTCATAATCTACAAGCACTCCACCCAGTACCGGTGCAAGAGTGACGGTCTTGACAACTTCCAGAAACGCGGGGGAGTCCGGTGCTTGTGAGACATCAACGGCTTCGGAGTTATTCCCTCTTACAGAGCAGGCAAACAATGAAAAAGACTGGACATCAGTGTTTGCAAAACCTTTGATTGTGGCCGTTGAACCTCTTTCTTTGGAAATCAATTCATATTTCTTTTCACCTTTTGCATTCGTGTACTCAATCTTTGTGTACATGAAACTGGAACTGGCAGGGTTGGTCCAACTTAACGTAACTTCACCCGGCCCCGCTTTAGTCGTTACATTGGTAACCTTTTCCGGTGCCGCATCATTAACTGAAATTCTGCCTTCTTCTTCTCCGCAGGAGCTGATTATGGCAGATAGAGAACACAAAATCACCGTAGAGAGAAGAACTCTCTTTAACGGGAACTTTAGCAAATCTTTCTTCATAAACTATAAATTTAAAATTAACACTATTATTTAATCTAATTAGATGCATTGTTTGATGAACTCCCGTATCTCTTTACGGCTGGCGAACAAATGGTTCTCAACCGTACGATGGGAGATATTTAGACTCATGGAAATTTCTGAGACGGATTTATCTTGAAAGCGATTCAGTACATAGACTTTTCTGCGTTGGTCGGAAAGCATTTGTAGTTTACGCCTTTCTAAGGATAGTAAATCCTTTGCAATAATCTGACTTTCGGTTTCATTCGTGTAGGTTACTGCATGCTCATACATATAAGAGGTTATTTCCTGTTTCTTATAGTGGCGGCGTAAGTAGTCGTTCACCAGGTTGCGGGCTATGGTGTGAATGAAATATTTCACGGTGTCCGGACGAAGCATTTTCTTGTAGTCCATCAGACGCAGAAATACGTCTTGAGATAAATCTTCGGCTTCCTCTTTACTATTTATTCTATAATAGATATAGAGATAAACAGAGCGATGATAACTCGCGTAAGAGTCAGCTACTAATTGAGTGGATGTCATCGTTGGGTTTTCCATGTTTCAGACTTTGATTACGTTTTACATTAGCGTTACGATTGCAAATATAAAAGGTAAAAAATGGAAAACATTTCCTTAGAGTGCTTAACAAATCTCACTTCATTAAGTTGGACTAAAAATAAATTAAGTCACTAATAAATAGCGACTTAATAATTTGAGACTCATAGTATCAACTAATAATTTGAGACTCTTTGAAGAGTATTAACTGAAAACTTTCACATTATTATTCTATTATCAAACTTTTAATGATTCTTTTTCTATATTCCTTCCATTTACTGTAATAAAAACCGCAATAATCTTTCAATATACAGTAAGATTATTGCGGAAAATAATAGAATATGCTTTAATACTATATAGATTACTCGTTATTCTTTCCGATGTTCCGGATATATTCATTGGGAGTGATACCGGTAGCTTTCTTGAAGTAGCGGAAGAAAGAGGCGCGTGAACTGAAACCGCAAAGTTCGGCAAGCGCTCCCAGCGTATATTTGGAATACTCATCTTCATTGATAAGACGTTTGAATTCTTCAATGCGGTAATCATTGATATAATCGTAATAATTACGATTCAAATGTTGATTGAATAGATAAGATAGGGTATGGGCCGATCTGCCGAGCATAGTTGCCAGGTCAGCTATTTTCAAATCGGGGTTGGTGTAGGGCTTATCACGGTGCATCAGGGCCTCTAGTTTCTCTGTCAGGTGCTGACATTCCTCTACACTTATCTTGTTGGTTTTGTATTTTACTTCAGCTGTCTTTTCTTGCTTCTCAGCTTCCTGTATTCCTTCCGATAACTGAGGTTGAATAACTTTGATTTGCTTCGTTTTTCTCTTTCGCTGATAATATATGTAGCCGATAAAAGCTAAAGCTATGGAAACGGCAATAATGCTCCATGTTTCTACAGGATAGGCAATGTGGACGGCTGTACATACTTCAGAATCAGTGTTCCCGATATAACGTAACTTGAAGAGATAGTTTCCGGATGACAAATCATAATAAGTAATATCGGACTTTCCGGTCAATATCTGCCAGTCCTCATCTTCACCTTCCAATTTATATTCATAAGTCATATAAGTCGGTTCGGTATAGGTAAAGCCGGAGAAATGAAAAGTCAGGTTGTTTTGGGAAGATTCAAGTTGTATTTCAGGAACTTTTCCACTTTCAATAACAGGATGAAGCGATTTCTTTCCGTTGACGTAAATATCTGTAATAGTCAGCGGATAAGTGTATCTTTTCATCTGATTATTTTCCTTGAAATTCATATAAATCAGACCTTTGGAATTTCCCATCCATATATTTCCCTGCTGGTCCTGTATGGGAGGGCACAATGTGAAAATAGAACTGGGAATACCATCTATGAAATTATAGGGAATAAAAGTTTCTTTCTTGTCGTAGCGGTAGAGTCCGTTATTGGTTCCTATCCAGAGCCATTTTTCGTCATCTTCCAATATAAACATACCATCTTTTCCTTCCAGTTGTGTATCAGGTTGCAACCTTCTGAAACGGCTCATGGAGAGATCGGATATACACATACTGCCTTTGTCCGGCAGGAAATAAAGATTATGGTCGGAGTCTTCATATACAACTCTGATCTTTTCTTTATGAATAAAGTTTTCCGGGAAGATGTCGGTTTTTAGACTTTCGGAAGAGGGGTCCCAGATACACATGCCATTTTCCGTACAAATCCATCCTTTATGGGTGGAGTCGAAATAGATTTCATAAACATTCCCTTCAGGTAGTTTGGAGTTGGCACTGGTGTAGTGCTTGATTCTTTTTCCATCCTTATAGCAATAGAGCCCCATTGAGGTACCTATCCACAATTGGTCTTTGGCATCCGCTTTTATACTGAAAATCTGTCCCCGCATGAAAGGTTGTGGTTCATTGGGTTCGAAGTCGTGGATAGTAAGATCAGCAGGATTGAATATGTACATGCCGCCGCCGTATGTTCCGATATAGTATTTATCCTGAAATTTGTAGATACAGAAGATCATACTGGAACGCAATTCGGGAGATTTAAAGTTTTTGAAACGCCGTTGCTCTTCGTTTATGTAGAATAAACCGTCGCGGGAGCCGACTAACTTTTCATGTTCAGTGATTGCGATACTACGGACGGGCATATCTTTGGAGTCAAAATACGGGAGATAACTGTAAGTAGAGAAAAGTCCGCTCTGGTATAAGCTGTAGTCTAGTCCCAGCTGATAGAAGCCTATCCAGATGAGGCCGTCACGATCTACCAAAAGTGAGTACACGGAGTTGGAACGGATACTTTCTTCTTTTCCCGGTTCATGGCGGAAAGAGCGTAGAAGTTTCATTTGTTGGGTCGAAATGAAATGAACCCCGTTTCCATCGGTACCCACATACAACATATCTTTACCATCACTGGATAAGGAAGATATCACATTACAGCCTACGTCGACAAAATGCTTAAACTTATGCGTCTGTATGTCGAAACAGATGATGCCTTGCCCCATTGTACCCAGGTAAATTACGTTGCCAATGCGGGTGATGTTATTGTAAGAGCAAAAATGTTTGTCCTCTACTATATTATGATACGGAGTAATTTTCTTGTCAGCCAATGTTAGGGAATAAAGTCCGTCGTTGGTGGATATCCAGAGAAGACCTTCTTCACCCAGAGTGAGTCCGGTGATGACATTAGAGACCGAAAGGACATTGGGGTCTATAAGTATCTGGTCCAGATTCCCGTTTTTATAGATAAACAGACCAGCTTCGCTACCTATATATAAAGTACCTTTCCCATCAGGTAGAAGTGTGCGGACACCGTAGTGTAATGTTTCGGCGGCAATCGGTTCGAGAATATCTTTTTCGGTATTCACCCGCCAAAGTCCCATGCCGTTTCCCATCCATATCTGGTTGCCTTCCATTTCGGCAATGGCATTGACTCGCTTGATCTTTTCATTTGCTCCCGAAATCAAAAAATGTTTCAGGCGTGTGCCGTCAAAACGCTCCAGAGAATTGCCGGTACCTATCCAAACATAACCAATGGAATCTTTATAAAGTGCATTCACTACTAAGTCGGAAAGCCCTTCGGTGACGGACAATCCCCGGAATACAGAGGGGAGGGAATAGCCCGGCAGGAAGCTAAACAGTAGGAATAATAGGATGATATATTTTGATATGTTTTTCACAATATATTATATTTCGTTTCTATGTATTATGTTTCTGCAAGCAAATATAAGGAAAAAAAACGAAAACGTTTAGGTTTAGAATGATAATTCAGAGGACGGGAATCCTCTGCTGATCTGTTGGTTTATGACCAAGTCCATACCAAGTCCGTACCAACTCCCTGTTAAGTCCGTACCTTCTCCTTGGCTATAGACACGGAGATGATACGGACTTGACAAGGTTTCGATAGGAAGTTGATATAACCTTGATACTTTTGCTATTTCTTTTTCTAATTATATAATACAATCAATTAATCATTAAATAAAATTCTACTTCAATGTCTTTTCCTCCGTATTGGCTTTTAGCTTGTACGTTTTCTTTTGAATACTGACAGTGCAATCAGTCGATGCAGTGTAGTACCATGTCCCTTTTTTGAATTCCAGTAATACATCTGCGGGAGTTTCCGCCTTGATAACTACATTTGGGGTGCTTAGCAAAGTGCCATATCCTAAAAAGAAGGTACAATCATCGCCCTTTTTATTTCCCCATAAAGCATAGGTGGCTTGTGCACTCATTTTTCCACTGGTGCAGATATCCGTGGGGTTATCAGATGACAGAATATAATCTGTGCGTCCATTTTTCTGTACCACACAGATACCGGTGGCACTGTTTTCCGTTTTGCTTTTTACTTCGGGGAAGCTTACTTCGGTAATGCAGCCGGGTTCTTTTACGGATGAGGGTTCATAGATAGCGACGAACGGCCGGTTCCAGGCTTCTCCTTTCTGGCGGGCTACAAATGTCAGGGTAGGCTGTTCTTTTATATTATATGGCATCCCCGGGGTACGGCTTAAACCTTCCGTCATGGGAGACAGGGCGGTGAAAACTTCCCGGTCCGTTTCTCCTTTCATCCACAAGTTCATTGAAATGTCATCCTTGTCGGGCATGGCAATGGTAAATGTAGCTTTTATGTCTTTGTCGGTAGTAGCCGACTTCTTATCATAGATATAAGAATAAGCATAAAGGTGAGCACCGGCAAAGGCCAGTTCTTCGGTAGGTTGCAAATTCAGGTCTGCACCGTCTGTGCCTGTCAGTGTTAGGGTTTGCCCCAGGTTATGGTAGAAATAATCATGCATTTTATCACCACCGCGTTCTTTCCGGCTGCGGAAGATATCTACATAGTAACCGGTTTCCGGACCGGTAGTGACGATACTCATCATACGGGTCTGGTCGGCACGGCTTTCCGGTTCACGGAAAGAAACATCGCTATAGGTTACGGAAGTGAAAGCTTTTCCCGGTTCGGAAGAAACTGGAAAACTGGATTTAAGATCGAAGGAGTGATTACTTTTCATAACCGGATAACTGGAAATGCCATCTACGCAAACCGTGTTATGACTGGGAAATTGAGAGTAATATTCCAGATAGTCCAGTCCGCTGTATAAGTAAAGGCCGATTCCGGCATCGGGAGCCAAAACATATCCCTTACCATAAAGCTCCATGGATATGCCATTGGCATGCATGTGGTTTCCTTCACTGGCATTCAGGGATATCATGAGGCTGTTACGGGGATTCATGCCGTTTCGTTGTACCAGCCAGGAAACGTTCGGTGCATAGAAGAGGGGAGAGACATATTGCTCTATTTTTCCGGCTTCGATATTTGGATTCAGTTCCAATGGCTTTTCATCAAAGAAAGAATTGATAGAGACGAGGACGCTTTTTTTATTGTCTTTGGTTTTTCCCGCATCAGGATGGAAGCATTTCAGCATGGCAGTGAAATATTCTTCCTGCTCTTTCTTGCCGTTGTGTTGTGCATTTCGTATCATGCGGGATATAGGATGGGTGTTCAGATATCCTGGGTGGGTGTCGCCGAAACCACAGATCATCCGGTTGGGGAACAAATATTGCGGAATAGCGGCTACTGCTTTAGAGAGAACCGGCATTGCTTTCACCAGGTCATAATTCAGATTCCGGTCGAAGAGGGTAGTAAAGCTGGTGTAGTCATTCAGTACTACATTGCTGTATCCGGGACATTCGGCCCAGATACCTGTCTTCGGATCGAAGCCATAATCGGCTAATTTATTCAGACTCCATTGGCGGATACTGGAACGGTTGAGTACATAATCAATGTAATATTCGCGCCCTTTACCGTCGGCATATTGCTTATTGTTTTCCAGTATCATACCAATATTCATGACATAGCGAGCCTGCATCAGGTTCCAGTTATTGTGAGGAACACCGTTTGCAATGATATTGTCCGCCCATTTCTTGAAAGCTCCTGCGTATATATCCATTTTGTCGGTATGCCAGGCATTCAGGTAGTCATACAGGAAATCGTAAAGGGGAACGATGTCATAAAGAATATCTTCGTGAATAACCTCAAAAGAACTCATGCCTACCAGAGTTTGCTGATGACCGTGGTTGAGGTCGATGGGAACATTCCGATAATAGATACCTGTCATATAGGTATCGAATACTCCGGCAGCGAGTTTTGCATATCTTTCTTCTCCGGTAAGCCAGTAAAGGAAGGCGGCATCACGGGCGATACCCATGATTTCACGGTTCAGGCTCTCGATGTTGCGTCCGGTTTTAGAAGGATGTACACTCTCCATAGGGCGGCCGGGCAAGGCGTTGTTACAGAAAGTCACATTTCCTTCCACATCGTCATCGTATGGCACTACGTCTTCCAGACGGGGGCGTCCGTGGGTGGCAAATGTGCCGCGCGTACCGGTATAGCGAACGGTGGGTACCGGTGCTTTTTCGCCTCCGGCATGGTCGAAGGTTTCGCCTTTTATATATACATCCGTAGCATGAGACTTCCAATACATGGCAAGGCGTGAAAGTAACCAGTCCGGTTGGGCATCTGTCAGGTTAGCATAAAGATCGGTACGCCTTTTCAGTTTCTCAAATACGTCTTTTGCCCAATCTTCTTTTTCTATCAGATTCAGGGTTTCACTCTTACCGTTGCTGTTTGTCAGATAACGCGGATGGCTGTCCGGCAACTGCTGCCGGAAGGCGATTTCTACCTCTTGGGCTTGTAATATCCCTGAAAAGAGAAGGCATATCAATAAACTAAGTGCTTTCATATTCTATCAATAACATTAGGTGTTTAAAGAATATACGGATGAGGGCGGATAATTACTCAACGGAACACGACAAAGATAGCGCAAGACTATGCAAAATATGTAATCATTATTACACTTTTTTAAAAATAAAGCCCCTACTTTTGTGAAAAATACTATTTCCTATGAAGAAATTGTCATTTATAAACAGGTTTTTACCTTCGTACAAATGGAAAGTGGCTGCGATAGTTATCTGCGGTATCGTTGTGGGCGGGGGAGGCTTGTTCATGTACTTGCTGCGGGCGCATACCTACTTGGGGGATGAGCCGTCGGCATGCGTGAACTGTCATATTATGGCACCTTACTACGCTACATGGTTTCACAGTTCACATAGTCGGGATGCCACTTGTAATGATTGTCATGTTCCTCATGAGAATGCCGTAAAGAAATGGACATTCAAGGGGATGGACGGTATGAAACATGTGGCTGCTTTCCTGACAAAGAGCGAGCCGCAGGTTATCAGGGCGCATGAAGCCAGTTCAGAGGTGATTATGAACAACTGTATCCGTTGCCATACGCAGTTGAATACGGAGTTTGTGAAAACCGGGAAAATAGATTATATGATGTCTCAGGTAGGTGAGGGTAAGGCTTGTTGGGATTGTCACCGGGATGTGCCGCATGGCGGAAGCAACTCGTTGTCATCCACTCCCAATGCACTGGTACCTTATCCCGAATCGCCCGTTCCGGGCTGGCTGCAAAAGATGCTTAAGAAATAATGAAATAAAATCAATATACTTATGGAAAAGAAATTGAAATCATGGCAAGGCTGGCTGCTGTTCGGTGGTTCGATGGTAGTTGTGTTTGTATTAGGATTATGTGTTTCCGCGCTGATGGAGAGGCGGGCGGAATTAGAAAGCGTGTTCAATAACCGCAGGACTGTCATTACAGGCATTGAAGCCCGTAATGAAGTGTTCAAAAGTGATTTCCCCCGTGAATATCAGACCTGGACGGAAACAGCGAAGACGGATTTCCAGAGTGAGTTCAACGGAAACATTGCGGTCGATGTATTGGAACAACGTCCCGAAATGGTGGTTCTGTGGGCAGGATATGCTTTCTCAAAGGACTATTCGACTCCACGTGGGCACATGCATGCGATAGAGGATATTACGGCAAGCCTTCGTACGGGGGCGCCTGCTACTCCCGAAGATGGTCCGCAACCGTCTACCTGTTGGACTTGTAAGAGCCCGGATGTTCCCCGTATGATGGAGGCTATCGGTGTGGATGCGTTCTATAATAATAAGTGGGGAGCAATGGGTGATGAGATTGTAAATCCTATCGGATGCGCCGATTGCCACGAACCGGAAAATATGAATCTGCACATCAGCCGTCCGGCTTTGATCGAGGCTTTTGCACGCCAGGGCAGAGATATAACAAAAGCTACTCCGCAGGAAATGCGTTCGCTGGTTTGTGCGCAGTGCCACGTGGAATATTACTTCAAGGGTGATGGCAAGTACCTGACTTTCCCTTGGGATAAAGGCTTTACTGTGGAAGATATGGAGGCTTATTATGATAATGAAGGTTTCTATGATTATATTCATAAACTGAGCCGTGCTCCGATATTGAAAGCGCAGCATCCTGATTATGAAATCTGTCAGATGGGTATTCACGGTCAGAGAGGTGTGTCATGTGCAGATTGCCACATGCCTTATAAGAGCGAAGGTGGTGTGAAATTCAGCGATCATCATATTCAAAGCCCGCTGGCGATGATAGACCGCACTTGTCAGACTTGCCACCGCGAAAGTGAAGAAACATTGCGTAACAATGTGTACGAACGCCAACGTAAGGCTAACGAAATACGTAACCGTTTGGAACAGGAACTTGCCAAGGCTCATATCGAGGCTAAGTTTGCATGGGACAAGGGGGCTACGGAGGATCAGATGAAAAACGTACTTGCCCTGATCCGTCAGGCGCAGTGGCGTTGGGATTTCGGTGTGGCTTCTCACGGTGGTTCTTTCCATGCTCCGCAGGAAATCCAACGCATCCTTTCACATGGATTGGACAAGGCTATGCAGGCTCGTTTGGCTGTATCAAGAGTATTGGCTAAGCATGGTTTTACGGATGATGTGCCGATGCCGGATATTTCAACCAAAGAGAAAGCGCAACAATACATTGGTCTCGACATGGATGCGGAAAGAGCTGCTAAAGAGAAATTCCTGAAAACAACTGTACCTGCGTGGCTGGAAAAAGCGAAAGCTAACGGTCGCTTGGCCCAGAAATAAAACAGAGATATGTGGATCAGACCGTGGGGATTTAAAGAAGGATGCCTGATAGGCGCAGGACTGTTGGTGACAGGATGGCTGCTACAGATTACAATCGGTGAAATAGATTGGAGTCTGTTTGCCTGTCCGGTGAACATCATAGTTCTGGTTTTATATATAGCCGGAATAGTTGCCATGCATTGCCTGCGCAAGCGTGTTTATATCTTTGGTTGGATGAGTCATTATACATCGGCTGTCTCTTCTCTTTTATGGGTGGCGGGCATTACGGTGGTGATGGGACTTATCCGTCAGGTCCCTTCCGGTCATCCGGCAGATATGCTTGGCTTTTCACGAATGCTTTCGGCATGGCCTTTTGTATTGCTTTATATCTGGATGATGACTGTACTGGGGTTGACTACGCTTCGTGCCGGATTTCCATTCAGATGGAAGAAGCTTGCTTTCCTTTTGAACCATGCCGGGCTGTTCATTGCCCTGATTACGGCAACTTTGGGAAATGCCGATATGCAGCGGCTGAAAATGACCACCCGGATAGATAATGCCGAATGGCGTGCAATGAATGAGCACGGTAAATTGATAGAACTTTCGCTGGCCATTGAACTGAAAGACTTCACGATTGACGAGTATCCTCCGAAACTGATGTTGATTGATAATGAAACTGGACGTACATTGCCAGAGAAAGCACCGGAACATTTGTTGCTGGAAGAAGGTGTTACGGATGGACGACTGGTCGATTGGTTGGTGACTATCCGGCAAACGATTCCCTGGGCGGCTTCTGTGGCTACGGAAGATACGGTGAAGTTTACCGAATTCCATTCGATGGGAGCCACGTACGCCGTTTATTTGCAGGCTATCAATCAAAAGACGAAAACTGCAAAGGAGGGGTGGGTAAGTTGCGGTAGTTTTATTTTCCCATATAAAGCATTGCGTCTGGATTCGTTGACAAGCCTTATTATGCCGGAACGCGAACCGCAGCGTTTTGCATCTACAGTGAAAGTTTACACGGAAGACGGCAAACAGGTGGAAGATACGATTGCAGTGAACCATCCCCTGAATGTGGCGGGATGGAATATTTATCAATTGAGTTATGATGATACGAAAGGGCGTTGGAGCGATATCAGTGTGTTCGAACTGGTACGTGATCCGTGGCTGCCTGCTGTCTATACAGGTATTATCATGATGGTTCTGGGAGCTATCTGTCTGTTTGTTAATGCACAAAAAAGAAAAGAGGAGGACGCTGAATGACGTGGGATTATTTTGTACCGTTTTCAATTGCCGCCCTGCACTTCTGGGGATTCGGTGCCTTTGCCGCTTGGCGCGGAAGAAAACCGTATGTTGTTGGTGGGCTTACCTTGATAGGGCTTGCTATCTTCTTCTGCTTTATTGTGGGAATATGGATTTCCCTGGAACGTCCGCCTATGCGGACGATGGGAGAGACGCGCCTGTGGTACTCTTTCTTTCTTCCACTGGCAGGACTCATCACATACAGTCGTTGGAGGTATAAGTGGATACTCAGTTTCAGTTTTATCCTGTCACTGGTATTTATCTGTATCAATATCTTCAAACCGGAAATACATAACAAAACTTTGATGCCGGCTTTGCAAAGTCCGTGGTTTACGCCGCATGTCATCGTATATATGTTTGCCTATGCTATGCTGGGTGCGGCTACCGTGATGGCTATTTACCTGCTCTGGTTCAAGAAGAAGCCGATTGACAGCCGGGAGATGGACCTATGCGATAATCTGACTTATGTAGGATTGGCATTCATGACATTAGGCATGCTTTCGGGGGCTGTATGGGCAAAAGAGGCGTGGGGACATTACTGGTCGTGGGACCCGAAAGAGACATGGGCGGCAGCTACGTGGTTTTCCTATCTGATTTATATACATTTCCGTCTTGGAAAACCTATGTTATACCGTAAGGCCTTAATTTTACTTCTGATATCATTTGTTTTGCTGCAAATGTGTTGGTATGGCATCAACTATCTGCCTTCTGCACAGGGAGTCAGCATTCATACGTATAATTTAAACTGATAATCATTATGAAAACTACTTATTGGGCAATGCTTCTCATGCTTTTGCCAAGCATGGCGTATACGCAAACTACAGAAAAAGAGAATGAATTTACAATGTCCATCCAGATCAGACCTCGTGCGGAATACCGTAACGGTGCTCTGATGCCCCGTAATGAAGGAGAGGAACCTGCGGGATTCATCAATAGCCGTGCACGCCTTTCTATGGAGTACAAGCGTTCTGATTTGCAAATGAAAATCTCGGCTCAGCATGTGGGGGTATGGGGACAAGATCCGCAGATTGACAAGAACGGCCGTTTCATCATGAATGAGGCATGGGCTAAACTGAATTTCGGTAAAAACTTCTTTGCACAATTAGGCCGTCAGACCCTTTCGTATGATGACGAACGCATTCTGGGCGGACTGGATTGGAATGTAGCCGGACGCTACCATGATGCATTGAAACTGGGTTATGCCGACCCCAACAACCAACTGCATCTGATTCTTGCTTTCAACCAGAATGACGAGACTAAGATAGGCGGTACCTATTACGTGCAGGCCGGAGCGCAGCCTTACAAGAATATGCAGACTCTCTGGTATCACTATAAATCCGATTATACTCCCTTTGATGCATCCTTACTGTTCATGAATCTGGGATTGGAAACCGGAGATGCGGCAACTAAAGAGTCTCACACCCGTTATCTGCAAACAATGGGAACTTATATCACCTACAGGGAAAATGGGTGGAATGTAGACGGTGCCTTCTATTATCAGACGGGCAAGAACCAAAATGTGCAGAAGGTATCTGCTTTCATGGCCAGCCTGCAAGTGGCTTATGCTTTCCCATACAACCTTAAAGCTACTTGGACGATAGTGGCAAGCGCCGATTATCTAAGTGGAGACAGCGGTGACAGTGACAAGTACAAGGCATTCAATGTTCTATATGGTACACATCATAAGTTTTACGGAGCTATGGATTATTTTTATGCGTCCGACTTTAAACCCGGATATGCTCCCGGCTTGTTTGACAAACGTCTGGGTTTACGTTTCCGTGCTTCCGATAAGGTGGATATGGATTTGAACTATCATCATTTCTCAACTGCGGTGAAGTTGTCGGGATTGAAAAAGGCATTAGGTTCGGAAGTCGATTATCAAATAAACTGGTCGGTGATGAAGGATGTGAAACTCTCCGCCGGATACTCCATTATGCGCGGAACGGAGACGATGGACGTTGTGAAAGGCGGCAATCATAAAAGCTGGCAAGACTGGGGATGGGTGTCTGTCAATATCAATCCCAGAGTGCTGTTTGTGAAGTGGTAAAACTGTAAGTAAGAGAGAACATAAATGAAGGTACGTATCAGGAGAAAGCTCCTATACGTACCTTTCTAATATAGTTTCATTGAGTATCTGCACTGTCTTTCCGTCCATATCGATAATACCTTCCTTTATCATCTTATTAATCTCTTTCGATAGTGCAGGGCGGGTTACATTCAGATATTCGGCAAGGGTTGCCTGATTGTGGATGATGTTGACTATTGGAGAATTCTTTTTCTTGTGTTCCAGCAAGTAGACAACGAAACGTTCGCGCACTGTTTTCCGTGATAGGGTTTTCAGGCGGGATACTGTGCAGACATTGCAATTGCCCGTAATGCAAAGAAAGTTGTGTAATATTTTAGGTTCCTCGCTGATAAGCTTAAACATGGACTCTTTGCTGGCGGTGAGTAGGGTACTGTCTTCCATGGCGGTAAAGGTTGCCGGCAGTACTCCGTCTGAACTGAATAAATGAGGAGTGGCGAATGCACGTGCCGCAACGATATATTCTATCATGACTTCATTTCCCAATCCGTCGATAATATCTACCCGTAGTTTTCCTTCCAATAATACATATAATTTCTTGCAGAGTGTTCCCTGGGTGGCAATGATATCTTTTTTGTCGACCGAGTACAGGGAGATATCTAACCTGTTGAGCAACGAATGCTTGATGTTAAGGGGAAGGTCACGAAACAGCGGAATCTGGAAAAGTAATTCCTGATGTTTGTCGGTTAATGTTATTTTCCTCATTATATTAGGTAGTTGGTTGTACAAAGATACGATGAAAAAGTAGAATTAAAAGTATTTCTTCGAATTCTCCTCGTCAATAAACATTTCTTTTCCTTCTATTTGTATGCAGCCCTCATTGCTCAGTTCAGATATGGCACGTGCCAGTGACGGACGGGCCACTCCAAGTATATGTGCCACTTCCTGTTGGGAACCGATGCTTCCATGCATCTTTACATAATTGAGCAATCTGGATTTCAGGCTTTGTAAAGCAAACTCGTTCAGTTTCTTGGATAGAAACAAGCTCCGGTCGGAAATCAACTTCAGGAAATTCTGCATGACGACCGGGTACTGGTGCATGAATTCCAGAAAAGCATCCTTATTCAGAATCAATACTTCCGAGGTTTCCAGGGTTTCGATATTCACCGGGAAACGGTTTTCGGAAGCGAAGATGAAAGCCGGTGCAAGGAGTTTCGGAGCACGGAGGGTCTCTATGGTGAGTTGTTTTCCTTCTGCACTGACCATTTGCGTACGCACTGTTCCATTGCACAGAATATATAGAGAACGGTAAATGTCTCCCTGCATGGCGATAAACTCTCCCGGTTTATAAGATTTAAGGGTATGTTGGTGCAACAGAACGAACTTTAACAGCACTTCTTCTGTTATGCCTTGAAATAATGGCATCTGTAATAATATATGTGGTTCCATTCTTTTTTAAGTTTTTTGTGATTAGGTGTAACATACGTGACAATTTACTTGCCATAAACTCTCCATCTTTGCACAAAGATAATGCAAATCGAATGCAGAACTTTCATGCTTGCATGAAAAAGTTATGCTGAGATGCAGCTTGTCTTCTTTAAAGAGAAGGAATATATATTTTATAACTAAATAAAAAGAATAAGATGATGGAAGCTAAAATGTTTTGTTATCAGTGCCAGGAGACAATGAAAGGCACCGGTTGTATCTTGAAAGGTGTGTGTGGAAAAGAAAGTCATACGGCAAAGGCAATGGATTTGCTGATGTTCGTGGTACGTGGAATATCAGTCGTTACTGATGAATTCCGTAACGCCGGACATTCTGTAGCTGCCGAAGTGAACCGTTTTGTTGTGGATGCCTTATTCTGTACCATTACAAATGCCAATTTCGATGATGAAAGCATTCTGAACAGGGTGGATAAAGGTATGGCATTGCGTAACCGTTTGATAGAAGAAGCCAAAGAAAAAGGTATTTCCCTGCCTGAAATCGACGAATTGCAATGGCAGGGCGGACGTGATGAGTATGCTGCCAAGGCGGAAAGCGTGGGTGTCTTGCGTGAGTCCGACACAGACCTGCGTTCCCTGAAAGAATTGATGACCTATGGTCTGAAGGGTATGGCGGCATATCTGGAACATGCCATGCGTCTGGGATATGACGATGCTTCTATCCATACTTTTATGCAACATGCTTTGGCTGCCACTGCCACAAAATCACTTCCGGCAGGCGAGTGGGTGAAGATGGTACTCCAGACCGGAGAATACGGTGTGAAGACTATGGCTTTACTGGATAAAGCGAATACCGAACGCTATGGCAATCCGGAAATGACAAAAGTAAATATCGGAGTAGGGAAGCGTCCGGGTATCTTGATAAGCGGCCACGACCTGAAAGATATGGAAGAACTATTGAAGCAAACCGAAGGTACGGGAGTCGACGTGTACACACATAGCGAAATGCTTCCTGCTCACTATTATCCTGCTTTCAAGAAGTATTCCCACTTCGTAGGCAACTATGGAAATGCCTGGTGGAAGCAGCGTGAAGAGTTCACCACCTTCAATGGACCTATCCTGTTTACAACAAACTGTATCGTCCCCCCGTTGGCAAATGCTGAATATAAGGAACGTATGTTTACAACAAATTCCACCGGATATCCCGGTTGCAAGTACATTCAGGCAGATGCCGAAGGCAGAAAAGACTTCTCCGAAATTATTGAGATAGCCAAGCAATGCCAGCCGCCTACGGAAATAGAACGTGGAGAAATCATCGGTGGTTTTGCCCATAATCAGGTGTTGCAACTGGCAGATAAAGTAGTGGATGCCGTGAAGAGCGGTGCTATTCGTCGCTTTGTAGTTATGGCAGGTTGCGACGGACGTATGAAGGGACGTGATTATTATACCGAGTTTGCCAAGGCATTGCCTAAAGATACAGTCATCCTGACAGCAGGTTGTGCCAAGTATCGTTACAATAAGTTGCCTCTGGGAGATATCAACGGCATTCCACGTGTACTGGATGCAGGACAGTGCAACGACAGCTATTCACTGGCAGTCATTGCAATGAAACTGAAAGAAGTGTTCGAGCTGAATGATATCAACGAACTCCCGATTGTGTATAACATTGCCTGGTACGAGCAGAAAGCCGTTATCGTACTGCTGGCCTTGTTGAGTCTGGGTGTGAAGAAAATCCATTTAGGGCCTACGCTGCCTGCCTTCCTGTCGCCCAATGTGGCAAAGGTCTTGGTAGATACTTTCCAGATAGATACCATCAGTGATGTGGAAGATGACTTGAAGATGTTCCAATTATCATAAGACTGAAAAAACTCCGGTAATAGCTACTGCTGTGCCGGAGTTTTTATTATTAATAAAGGCACTTATACCCATTTTACACTAATTTTATAAATTTCTCTATTAACTTGTTATTGTTATGAAATCTTTTCATATATTTGCTCCAAATATACGAATATTATTCAGCATCTCAATGTGTGGGATGCTGTTTAAATAGCCTAATCGTCGTCAAACTCCTACACTTGATACAAAAGGCTATCTAAAAACTTATCCATTAGGCGAGCGTTCCCGTCTAAAGACGCGGTGCGTTGCCATTGGATAGGTAGGCTGTAGGAGGCCTGACGACGTGTGGCAATAGCTCTGCGTCTTTTTTTATAGCTGCATGGTTACTGCTGAATAAACAGAGTTTTTTAGTATTAACCATAAAAAATGTAGTTATGAAACAGAATCTTTTTATTTTGATGCTAATAATGGCATCAGTTTTCAGTTTTTCATCTTGTTCAAGCGACGACGAAGGCAATAGTGGCTTATCTGAAAAAGAAGTTTCCTTAAAAGTAGGGCAATCAATGACACTGTCTTATGGAGGTGGTGAATGTACTTGGAGTTCCGACCAGCCATTAATAGCCGAAGTAGATAACAATGGAAATGTTACAGCAAATAGAGTTGGAATTACTAATATTAAAGCTAACGGAGAGATATGCAAAGTGACTGTAAATCCTAATTATACTACATACGAAGAGCCATATCTGAATTTTGGTGCTTCTATGAATGAAGTAAAAAATGCAATGTCAGGATATACACTATCATCAAAAACAGATGCTAATAACTTAGTATATAATGGCAAAAACGTTATTGATTACTATGATTATATGTTTAAAAATAACGGATTATATGCCGTTATCCTTGCTACCGATATATTTAAAGGACAAGAAACTTCCAAATTTTTGGCTGAAAGATATATAGTCGTATCTGTAGACAAGAATAATAATCAAGTATTGCTTGCCAGTATAGACATGGAAATAGCTGTAATGATACAGATAAATGATAAAACTGGTGCTATACTTATTATGTATGCTTCTGCTAAAGATACTAAATCTATATCTAATAAATCGTTAGATATGGTAGACGTTAATCAATGTAGCAAAAACATCAACCTTTCAAAAGAAATAGAACTATTCATGAATAGCTTCAATCCTTCTAACTAAAGGTTTATAAATGTAATGAAATAAACGCATTTTTACAGTCACAAATTATAGAGGGTGCTCATACACCCTCTATAATTTCAATCCTCACCTATTTCAAATCCCAATATCTTGTCTATGCCTTTGTCGAAATCATCGTTCGGAGGTTCTTCTTTTGGCTTACTGCTTGCAATTAACTTTGGTAAGTATTCCAGTGCTTTTTTGTCTCTCTTTTTGAAATAATCGTAAGCTACTTTAGGTATCCATTCATTATCTAAATATTCAAGAAAAGCTGGAAGAACACAGTTCTTATACTGTCTTGCATCCACTGTTTTATTATTATAGTTCGGAAAAGTATGCTTATACGTTTTATACTTATTTTCCAATTCTGGATAATGTAAATGCAAATATGCAGGAAATCTTTTTCCAATACTTGTATCGGGTCTTATTTCCGTATTATCAAAAGTTTTATCCGGTATATCATATCCAAGCACATGAAACTTAACAAATAGCCTTGTGTATAATTCAGATATGACAGAAAAATATCCAGCATCAATCCTTCCAAAATTCAAGTCATATCTTAGAATGAAATTAGAAGGTGATGCCCTATCAATCTCTCCATAATATCCTTTCTTTCTGATAGAAGGTATTACTTCATCAAAAATCCAATCTGCGAAGGTTTCTGCATCCTTTAATTTAGACCTTGCTGTTAACCTATACAAATCCCCTTCTGTTATAAAAGAAAGAGGCATAACTTTTATTATTTCGACTTCATTCCCTTTTTTATCAGTGTAACTACCTGATTTACACGGTACTTCCCGTTTTGTTATGTGTTTACAATGGTCAGATATAGCCTTTGAAGGATTAGTATAACCTAACATTCTCGCTACATCGATACCACAAAATAAGACTTCTCCATCCTCTGTCTTAATGGTTCTCAATTCATTAAATTCGCGTTCTGCATCTGACTCGAATTTAAATATTCCATACTGAAAATTAACATCTGCCATATATCAACTCCTTATACGTTAATCTACATTCTAAACTTTGTAAAACTACATCAAATTTTTCTCTATTAGAAATTTTCCGGGTATTATATCTGTATACAAATTCATCAATGTACTTCTGCATGTGCTTCTTTGACCAATGATAATATACTCCCATTATGCCTCTCTTGATTGTTGCCCAGAAACCTTCAATATGATTGGTTGTAAATTGCCCACTTCCATAATATCCCATTTTGTGATTTACGTTCGAGTGGTTATACAATGTATCAACCTTCTTTCCATAGTTCCATTCATCAGTATAAAGATTACTCCCTTCTTCAACATATCTGGTTATTAGCGGGAAAAGGCTTCTAACTTTAGTATTAGGAACAACTTTCGCAATAACCTTTCCTCCTTGTTGGACTAATCCGAATACAGGCACTTTATCTTTGTAAGACCTACCTTGGCTTTTCGGGACTTTCTTATCTCTATGACGGTTTTTATTCTTTCCTCCAATAAAAGTCTCGTCCACCTCAACAGTACCATTCAATTTACCACCTCCACCCTCATCTTCACTGCCAACATCATTGTCAATACCTAATGCTTTTCGTATCCGATGCAACATAAACCATGCGGTTTTTTGAGAAACTCCAATATCGTTTCCTAATTGCACAGAGTTAATTCCTCTTTTGTTAGATAAGATTCTCCATATTGCTTCAAACCATTTGATTAATGGAAGCGAAGTTTTATGAAAGATAGTCTTCGTCTTAACATTAAAGTATTTTCCTGTGTTTTTACAGCGATATTTATTATCTTTGCACTTGTAGACTTTGGAAGTCTTATCGAATGGAGAAACGACGTTTCCGTGCCATCTCATCTCTTCCAAATAATCTATGCAGGATTGCTCTGTAGGGAAAGCTTTCCGCAAGTCTGACAGGGATTTGAACCTACTGTTGAACATAAGAACTCATTTTTATATGTACAAATATAGTAGTTATTTACATTAAATCCAAATATTTTGGGAGTTATTTTGAATCTTAGTGTAAAATGGGTATAAGTGCCTTAATAAATAGTGAGATTTATGAAAACAAAAGATGTAGAAACGGATGTGGGAAGTACGGATTTGGCTTCCTACATACTTGCTGTGACCGAACAGCTGAAACGTGAACGAAAGTTTGCGGCGGCGCATGGTTATGTGTCTGTGCTGCATTCCTTCCAAGATTTTGCGGGTGGTAGGGGCATACCACTGCCTATGGATGAAGTGTTCACCCCTATGCGGTTGAAAGCCTATGAGGAGTGGCTGATGCAGACGAAAAAGAGACCCTTGAAGATGAACAGCGTGACCAGTTACATGAGCTCACTGCGGGCTGTGTACAACCGCTGGATGCCCGTAGGCACACCGGGATACAACCCACAGCTGTTTGTCGGTGTACATACACGGGTGGTGTCTCAAACCAAACGTGCACTGCGTGGATGGCAGATGGAAAAGTTGTTGAGAGCAGAGAACGATGACCTGACCAGAGAAGAAAGAAGGGCTTTGGCATATTTCCGCCTGATGTTTCTGTGCAGGGGTATACCGTTTATCGACCTTGCCCATCTGCGCAGGCAGGATTTGCAGGGGGAATATCTGGTCTATCTCCGTCATAAGACTCAGAAACCGATGCGGGTGAAACTGTCTCCCGAAGCCTTGCGCCTACTACGAGGGCTCGGACAGAAGACTACCCCCTCATCTCCTTACCTGTTGCCAATCCTGGATGCAGAGATACAGGACGGTTGGGAACAATATCTTTCTTACCAGATTGCTTTACGTAACTTCAACCGGACATTAAAGCAAGCCGTAAAACGGATGCTTCCAGGCGTGCCGGTAAGTTCCTACACTGCCCGGCATACTTGGGCTACGCTGGCTTACCACATGGGGCAGTCCATTGGTATTATCAGCCAATCACTGGGACACTCGTCCATCCGGGTAACGGAAACTTACCTCAAACCTTTTGAAAATGAACGTATCGATGAAGTAAACAGACAACTCATCGCAGCTGTGAAAAAAGGTAAATGGAAGGGGAGTATGCTTTACAGTATATTGTAAGACACGAAGTTGAGACTAAATTACTTACCAAGTAACGGCAGTAATCGCTTGCAAATATCCACATATTTTCACAAATAAGCAAGGGGATATTAATAAAACTTTAAATATAATTCTTTCAAGACAGAATCACAATGATCTAAAATAGAAAAAACACATATTATCTTCTTATTTCTACTACGGCAGGTATACGAATTGCGCCCTCCACTTTCAGCTTAGAAGCGGAACCATCAACTATTTTACTTTTAGCTCAGAAAAGTCTTTTTTTCATCCTAAGCGATGCGCTTGGAAATCGCTTTTTCCGCATGCATCGGATAGTAGTTTGAAATTACTTGGTAAGTAATTTCAGAAACCCAGTTTTTTTATTCCGATAAATGATAATTAATGAATGTATATATAGTATAGCGCGCTTTAGTCAATATGTTGTTGTGCTGTTTGTGGGATTACGGTGTTAGGTTGTAGCGACAGCTATAACACCGTAATTTACAAAACGGAGCGAATGGTTCTAAATCATTTGTGACTCGTCACCCATATAGTTTATCATACATATATTAACCCTAAAATAAAAGAGATTATGTCAGAAGAAATCAGGTATCAAATCAACGGTCAACTGGCGGATAACACCGTGACTGTGGACAACAAAGAGGATATGATCCTCGTCCCCGTCTCCAACGGCAGTGCCGACGAGGAACGTATCATTGCCGAAATGAAAGCGGAAGACTCCGGCCTGCGGGAAGAAACCATCCGCCACGTCTTCGACCTGGAGAAGCGCGTGATCAAACGTTTGCTGATGAGTGGCGTCAGTGTGAACACAGGCTTATATTATGCCTCGGTCAATTTTCATGGTGTCATCGAGAACTCTGCTTGGAATCCGGCAAAGAACTCTATCGTGGTAAACTTCAACGTGGGTGCCGACCTTCGCGAAGCCATCAAAAATACGGTGGTGAACATTATCGGTGCAAAGGGCAGTGCCATGTACATTGCAGGCGTTCAGGATACATCCACCCGTGCGCTGGATTCCAGTGCCACAGCCGGACGTGCTTTCACCCTGAAGGGTGCAATGCTGAAAGTGACCGGTACTGACGACTCTGTAGGCATCATCTTGACTGACTCAAAAGGTACGATAACAAAAATCACCGAAGACTTGTGGGTATTGAACGAACCTTCGCGTCTCAGTTTCATCATCCCCAGCGGATTGGATAAAGGTACGTATGAATTGAAGGTGACGACACAATACGGTCAAGGCCATCTGCTGAAAACACCTCGCAGTGTCATAAAAACGATATATATCGGCATGGCACCTACCGGCGGTGGAAGTGGAGGTGACGGAGGGATAGAGGATGATCCGCTCGGTTAATTAGGAGACACTACTGGCAATGCTACCTTGCCCGACCGAGCAACGGTGTCTTGCCTGACCGAGCAATGGTACTTTGTCTGAGCAGGCAACGGTGCTTTGCCGGATTTACATCTCAATCAATTGTGATAATGATTACTTAGGAGAGAGAACATACATTTTACACATCATAATAAAAAACGAACGCAACATGAAAAGAAAATTGATTTTCATCTTGTCTTTATTGCTGGGCACGTTAGCCTTTACATCATGCGAGAAAAGTGTGTATGATGCAGACAAACAACCGCAAAAAGAAAAAACTGGCAAGGGCGGATAACGCAAACTGAGGAAGTGGCAGTATCAACTATCCCAAAAATGGATGGGGAACTGTCATGTTCGAAGATATGTTTCCGAGTTTAGGGGATTACGATTTCAATGATTTTGTTCTTGGTTACAGGGTACAAATTCCATTTCGTTCCGGTAGAAGAGGTAAGAGCGTGATTGATGAGGCCATACAGTTCGGTATTGAGTTGAGAGCTATGGGAGGCTCTTTTCCTTATGCTCCATGCGTAAGATTGAAGGACCTTAAGGCAGCAGACGTTGATGAGATTGAAGTCGTTCAGCGCTTTAATACATCCGTTGAAACTGTAGTTTGGTCCGTCGGTCCTGATGGCGAAGTTATTATGGACTTCCGTAATTTGGTTGCGGCAACTTCAAAGCCTTCCGGTAGCACCTTCTTTAATACGGACAAAGAATATCTTGTTACGGAACTTCCGCAATTGAATATCGCCATTTACATGAACAAGGAGGTAAATGTAAATTCAGTTGATTTTGAAAGCTTCGACTTCTATTTGGCAAAGGCCGATCATGGCCCCGAAATCCATTTAGGAGGATACAAACCGGTATACGATACATATCCCAGTGACAATTCCGGTTTGGGATGGGATTATTATTATAACAAAAAAGGACTGATTTGGGGCTTGAATGTCCCGGTTCCTATGGCTCATGTAATTGAGAAAGGAAATTTCCTCGATGCTTATAAAGACTTTGCGGCTTGGGCAATGAGTGGTGGCCAGGATAAAGCATATTGGTATAACGGAGAGAAGAATAACGAACTCTTAATAAAAGCTCAATAAAATTAGAACCAGTTTTTAGATTTAGAACGGCACATATCCTGTATGGTAACTGAGGGATATGTGCCGTTCGTTAATTCGTAGTTACAACTTTCCCTTTCTTCTTTTGTTCATTCGAAAGGAATAGACTACATTTGCATGGAGTCCCCGTTTATGAATTCAAATATGCGAGTGATATGGAAGCAGTGAAAAGAATACCTTATGGAGTATCAGACTTCGTGGCAGTGGTGGAGCAAAACCAGTACTACGTGGATAAAACGATGTATCTTCCTTTGTTAGAGCAGCAGCCCAGCAATTTATTTCTCATCCGTCCCCGCCGTTTCGGAAAGAGTATTTTCCTGAACATGCTTCGTGCTTATTATGACAGTTCACAGAAAGCGAAATTTGAAAAACGTTTTGGGAACCTTTGGATTGGGCAGAATCCTACACCGCTGCAAGGGCGCTATCAGGTACTTTTCCTTGATTTCTCTAAAGCGGGCGTCGGGATAGAGAATTTGGAAGCTAACTTTAACCTTTATTGTCGTCGTCAGTTGGATGGATTTATGGCGACTTATGAGGATGCTTATCCAGAGCGTACGGTCGAAGAATTCTATGCTTCGACCTCGGCTGCCGATAAACTGAGTATGATTGAAGTGGAAGCCCAGCGTCACGGCTATCCGCTCTATCTCATTATCGATGAGTACGACAATTTCACTAACGTGGTGCTTAATGAGCAGGGCAATGATATATATCATGCCATTACTCATGCCAGTGGTTTTTATCGGGAGATATTCAAGAAGTTCAAGGGCATGTTCGAGCGTATTTTTATGATGGGGGTAAGTCCTGTTACATTGGATGACTTGACCAGTGGCTTCAATATAGGTTGGAATATCAGCACCGATTATCAATTCAATATGATGCTGGGTTTCAGCGAAAGTGATGTCCGTGAGATGTTTCAGTATTATAAGGATGCCGGACAACTAAAGGGAGATGTCGAGGCGATGATAACTGAGATGAAGCCGTGGTATGACAATTATTGTTTTGCAAAAGAGAGCTTGACGCGTGATCCGAAGATGTTCAACTGTGATATGGTGTTTTATTATTTGCGTAACTATATGAATCTGGATAAAGCACCCGAACAGATGATTGACCCTAATACCCGTACCGATTACAACAAGATGAAGAAGCTCATTCAGTTGGATCATCTGGATGGTGACCGTAAAGGGGTACTCCGGAAGATTACTGAAGAGGGGGAAATTGTAACGACCTTGGCTACTACTTTTCCAGCCAGCCAGATTACTGACCCGGAACTTTTTCCCAGTCTGCTGTTCTATTATGGAATGTTGACCATAACCGCTACACGGGGGAATTATCTGGTACTGAGTATTCCTAATAATAATGTGCGTAAACAATATTACGAATATCTGCTGGAGGAATATCAACGTCAAAATAAGAAGTATATCAATCTGAATGATTTAGGATTGATGTTCTATGACATGTCTTATGACGGTAAATGGCGCGAAGCCCTTGAATTCATTGCTCATGCCTACAAGGACAATTCTTCTGTACGCAGTATGATTGAGGGCGAACGAAATATACAAGGCTTCTTTACTGCCTATCTTAGTGTGAGTGCCTATTATCTGGTTGCTCCTGAAGTGGAATTGAACCATGGCTTTTGCGATATGTTTTTGATGCCCGACCTGCAACGCTATAGCGGGGTGGCGCACAGTTATATTCTGGAACTGAAATATCTGCCATCGAAAGAGTATGAAACAAAAGCTCCTGCCCAGTGGCAGGAAGCTGTTGATCAGATACATCGTTATGCTGAGGCCCCGAGGGTACAACAACTCATTCAAGGCACAAGATTGCATTGCATAGTAATGCAATTCAGCGGATGGGAACTGGCAAGGATGGAGGAGGTATAGAAAAAATATTCAGATTCATTCAAAAAAAGAGAGAGCTTATATTTTCATAAGTTCTCTCCAACCAGTTACTTCGAATGTGATGTATTCTGTGACTATCTGTTCCAAATCTTCTATCCCGACTCGGTGCATGATTAATTCCTCAAACATGGTGAACATCCATGCCGTGTGCAGGTGGATAGAAAAGTCGGTTACATTGATATTCATTTGCGGATGTTTCTCTTTCATATCTCTGAAGTACTCTTTCACGAGTGATGTGGAGCGTTCGGTGAAGTTCTCTTTGAAGTTTTCCAGTGAAGAACCCTGTGCATGGAAAAATAGCAGTACCAACAATTTGCGATGCTTTTGTATCAATGTCATGTACTCTTCTATCACATATCTTAGGTATTCTGTGGAATACATTTCCATGATATCTGCTCCATAACGACCGTGATGTTCGTGCAGCATTCTTTCGAATGCACTGATTACAGGCCGTACCACCGTACAGAAAATATCATCCTTACTTTTGAAATAGTTATAGATATTGCTCAACCCTACCTGTGCTTCTTGCGCAATTTCGCGCATGGAAGCCTTCGGAAAGCCGTTTTCAAGGAATACCTTTTCGGCAGCTTTCAAAATTTCTTTTTGTATGTCATCTTTAGGGTATTGCATAAGTTTTATTTCTCGACTGCAAAGTAGGGAAGAATCCCCGTTTCCTGAAATACCCATTAATGATGGTTTTTTGTTAGATTTTTATAAAAATCACAATTGTTGGGTATTGCTAAGGTCACTGAAAGCATGCAACTTTGCGCGTATTATCTAACTATAAACTACTATATGGTGAAACTGACGAATTATAAAAAGGCAATTGACAGACCTTTAAGTTGTAAGAGATGGGGAATAATAGCTATTATTATTCTTTTTGCAGGTAGCTATCTTTTTTACTGTACTCTTACTTTTCGCATGATGCTGATAATCCTCAGTGTAACTGTTTGCTATGCATGCTTAATCATGTTCCTGAAGAAGGAGAATACATTTATAACCGCTATTTGATATTTATTAGTTTTATCTGGATTGCTGTGATCTTTGCAGCTGTCTTTTTAGTGAATTACTGCTTTGTAAAAAAGAACAAAAAGAAATAATGTTCATTTAAGTACCTATTTGTTATTATTTTTAATAACACAATACTCATATTTGGGTATTGCCCGCCTTTTCAACTCCCTCTACCTTTGCGCCAATAAAATTTAAGATAAAAGATGAGAAAATTAACTTGCCTATTCGCCTTAGGTTTCTTGCTTTTTAACAATACTTTACGGGCTAATGAACCTGAAAAAGTAACCTCAACAGAAGAGGTATCTGAAACTGCGGCAAAGAAAGAGAGAATAAAACAGGTAACAAAAGATGACGACTACGAAAAGTTCCGTTTTGGTGGATACGGAGAAATGGTAGCAAAGTTTATGAACTACGGAACGAATCGTTTCTATGGTGGGGTCGATAACAGTGATCACCGCAATACCATTGCAATTCCTCGTTTTGTGTTGGCTTTTGACTACAAGTTTAATTCCAAGTGGATACTGGGTGCTGAAATAGAGTTTGAAGCAGGAGGTGTAGGTATTGAAACAGAACTTGAGAATTCAGAAAACGGTGAGTATGAAACAGAAATGGAAAAGGGGGGAGAAGTTGCTCTTGAGCAGTTTCACATTACCCGTCTGATACATTCGGCTTTCAATGTTCGTGCCGGTCATTTGATTGTACCTATGGGATTGACCAATGCGCACCATGAGCCTATCAACTTCTTTGGAACATCTCGTCCTGAGGGTGAAACCACAATTATTCCTTCTACCTGGCATGAGACAGGATTGGAATTCTTCGGTTCTTTTGGTAAAGGATATGCGCGCTTTGATTATCAGGCAATGATTGTTGCCGGCTTGAATGCTGATGGATTTGGTCGCGATAACTGGGTTGCCGGTGGTAAGCAGGGACTCTTTGAACAAGATAACTTTACTTCGCCTGCTTATGTAGCACGTCTGGACTATAAAGGAGTACCGGGACTGCGTGTAGGTGCTGCTTTTTACTATTGTAATGACGTGACGGCCAATGCAGATAAGAATTATAAGTATAGTAGCGTAGGCCGCTCATCAGTGAAAATCTACTCTGCCGATGCACAGTATAAAAATAAATATGTTACCGCTCGTGGTAATATCATTTATGGTGATTTAGAGAATTCTTCCAAGATCAGCAAGGTTACTCTTTCCAATAACTCCAATTATTATCATGGTGCTATGCGTAATGTAGCTAAGAATGCCCTGTGCTATGGCTTGGAGGCTGGTCTCAACCTGAGTGCTTTCTTCTCGCAGAAGAAATGTCCGGTTATTTATCCTTATGCCCGTTATGAATACTACAACCCGCAGGAAGAGGCAGAAGGTTCAGCTACAATGGAGAAACGCTGTCAGGTAAGCAAATGGACGGCAGGAGTTAACTGGTTTGCATTGCCGAATCTGGTTGTGAAGGCCGATTATACTACCCGTCATATTGGTACGAACAAGGTATTTGGATCGACTAAATATAACAATGAAAATGAATTTGCTATCGGTATAGCTTATGTCGGTTGGTTTACTAAGAGATAGTTCAAATAGGTATTTATAATTAATTTAATGTTTAAGTAATATGAAAAAGTTTTTTTATTTGTCGGCTCTTTCATTGGGCATGATGTGTTCCATTACGGCTTGTAGTGATGATGACACTACGACTATAGACGCTAAAAATCTTGACTATACGGCAGAGAATGCAAGTAGTTGGGGAAATTACATGCGAGTAGTTGCACAATTGTTGGTGAATGATGCTACTGCTCTTTATGATGACTGGGCGGTTAAATACAATGAAGGTGGAAGCTATGCAGATTTCTTTAAGAATCAAGATGCTTTGACGAGTGTTGAGCAGTTGATTGACGGCTGTGTAGACATTGCCAATGAAGTAGGTACTGCCAAAATTGGTGACCCTTACGATCTTTTCATACATAATAATGAAGAAAAGGCTTTGTATGCTGTAGAGTCATGGTATAGCTGGCATTCTCGTGAAGACTATCGTAACAATATCTATTCTATTCGCAATGCTTATTACGGAACACGTACAGGGGCTATTAGCGAGTCATCCCTCTCAAAAGCAGTAGCTGCAGTAAATGCTAATCTTGATACTGAAGTGAAAAAGGCGATTGATGATGCTGCAGCAGCAATTTGGGCTATCCCGAGTCCTTTCCGCAACAATATCAATAGTCCGGAAGCAGTAAGTGCTATGGAAGCATGTGCCACTTTAGAGGGAGTACTCAAGGGAAGTTTGAAGAATTGTATCGAAAGTATTGATAAAACAGTGTTGGCTGAAGTCGTAAAAAATTATGTGGATGTAGTTGTATTACCTACTTACTCTGATTTGAAAGCGGGAAATCAGGCTCTTTTCGATGCTGTTGAGACATTCCGTACTTCTCCCAGCAATGCTAACTTCAAGGCTTGCGCCACAGCATGGCTTGCTGCTCGTACACCGTGGGAAACCAGTGAGGCATTCCTTTTTGGTCCGGTTGCCGACAAAGGTCTTGACCCCAATATGGATAGCTGGCCACTCGATCAGGATGGTATCGTACAGATCCTGACTTCCGGTAACTATTCAGACTTGAACTGGGATGGTGACTATGATGAAGAAGATGATAAAATTGCCGGTGCACAAGCTTTGCGTGGTTACCACACTTTGGAATATTTGATCTTCAAAGATGGCGAAGCCCGTACCATTCAGTAAGATTTTTACTTGTTAGAAATCTGATTTTGCGGAAACAGCGGGATAATGAATATTCTGTTGCTTCCGCAACATCTGCGTTAAAAAGATAAATGTTAGTTACGTATTTTGCAATAATAATTCAATAACGAATGAATGGTTTATTAAAATACTCATTTCCAATCTGTTTTTCGCTTCTGGCATTGTTTGCTTGCGAAAATGATGGAATTGATGTGGATAATATAGAAGTACCTGCCGGCTTTGCCCTCTCTGCCGGTACTGCTACCAACTTCCTGACTTCTTCTTATGCTTATGACAGGTCTGCTGACTGGATAACAGGGGCATACGATAAACGTTTCACCCGTGGTGACAAATTGTATGATGATATCCGCACCAGTAGTAATGGAATAGGTGGAGGACTGGGACCGGTTTATGCCGGTTATTCTTGTGGTAGCTGTCACCGAAATGCCGGACGTACGCAACCTACTTTGTGGAGCGAAGGTGGTTCCGGTAGCTCCGGCTTTTCGTCTATGTTGGTTTATATTAGTCGTAAGAATGGAGCTTTCTTTCAGGATTATGGACGTGTGCTTCATGATCAGGCTATTTATGGTGTGAAGCCCGAGGGAAAACTGAAAGTGGAATATACCTATGAGACTTTCCAGTTCCCTGATGGTGAGACGTATGAACTCTGCAAACCCAATTATTCTATTTATGAATGGTATGCGGACAGTATCAAACCCGAAGACCTGTTCTGTACGGTGCGTATTCCTCTGCGCCACGTAGGTATGGGACAAATGATGGCGCTCGATCCCACTGAAATTGAAGCTTTGGCTGCTAAAAGCAATTATCCGGAATATGGTATCAGTGGCCGTTGCAACTATATCTCTGAGAGAGGAGTGAGAAGTTTAGGCTTGTCCGGTAATAAAGCACAGCATGCCGACCTGACAGTGGAACTTGGTTTCTCCAGCGATATGGGAGTTACGAACAGCCGCTATCCCGAAGAAATCTGTGAAGGACAGGCACAAGTAAATCAAGGCAGTATGATGGGACTTTCTTATGCCCAGTTGGATGTATCTACGGAAGAAATGGAGAATGTAGATCTCTACATGCAGAGCCTTAGTGTTCCGGCACGTCGCAATGTGAATAATGAACAAGTGATCAAGGGTGAGCAGAATTTTTATAAGGCGAAGTGCCATCTCTGCCATGTAACCACCTTGCACACAAAACCACGTGGCTCTGTACTATTGAACGGAACCCGCCTTCCCTGGCTGGGTAGTCAGACAATTCATCCATATTCGGACTTCCTGCTTCATGACATGGGCTCTGAAATTATGGGCGTAGGACTGAATGATAACTATGTAAGCGGTTTGGCCCGCGGTAACGAATGGCGTACGACTCCGCTTTGGGGTATCGGATTGCAGGAAACTGTGAATGGCCATACTTACTTCCTACACGATGGACGTGCTCGCAACTATGTTGAGGCTATCATGTGGCACGGTGGTGAAGGTGAAGCATCGAAGAATCTCTTCAAAAAGATGAGTAAAGAAGATCGTAATGCTTTGGTCGCATTTCTGAAATCATTATAAAACAAATAACGAACAATAAAACCAATAAGTATTATACAAGCAATTATGAAGAAATTAATTTTAATGGTTGTAATGGCTGCCCTTTCGTTGGTTGCTATGGCACAGCATGAAGAAGATACAGAAAACGGTGTAGTGTCACTTGCCGGAAGAGAGGGATTTACGATAGAAACCAAGAAGGGAGACTTTATATTCAAGCCCTATCTGTTGGTACAGACTTGTGCAAATTTCAATTGGTACGATGATGAAGGTCTGGATAAGGCATACAATCAGGATAATGTAGCTAATTCCGGTTTCTCAATTCCCTATGCTGTATTGGGCTTCACTGGTAAAGCTTTTGGTAAAGTAGCCTTTAATCTTTCTATCAATGCGGCTGCCAGTGGGGGAGCATTGCTTCAACAAGCATGGTTCGATGTACAACTTAAAAAACAGTTTGCCGTGCGTGTCGGTAAATTCAAAACACCTTTCTCACATGCTTATCTGACGACGTTGGGCGAAACATTGTTGCCGCAGTTGCCAGTATCATTGACTTCCGCCGTCATTCTGCCTTATTCCTTGAATGCGGTAACGCCTAACATCGGTACCGGTTTTGACCTCGGTGTTGAAATTCACGGATTGTTAGCTGATAAATTTGGCTATGAAGTAGGTTTATTCAATGGTACCGGTTCTTCTGTAAATACAGCTACAAAAACTCTGAGTGATGATTGGCATATCCCTTCTTTACTGTATGCGGGGCGCTTTACTTATATGCCTAAAGGTGTGATGCCGTCCACTCAAGGTAATCCTAACCGTTTGAATGAAGATAAGATCATGTTCGGTGTATCGGCTTCAATCAATGTGGAAAGTGAGAATGAAAGTACCAATGATACCCGTGTGGGAGTGGAATTTGCCATGTTAAAGAATAAACTGTATCTGGGCGCCGAAGCATACTATATGAATGTGGGCTTCACCGATCGTCAGAAAATAAATGAGACATACAATTACCTGGGTGGTTATGTACAGGGCGGTTACTTTGTCGCTCCCCGTTTGCAGGCTGCCTTGCGTTATGACTTCTTTAACCGTAATGGTACCGGTGATGACGGATTTCTGAATATGCCGGCTGTGGGTGTGAATTATTTCTTTAAGGGTTGTAACCTAAAACTTCAGGCTATGTACCAGTATATTGCCCGTACGGGTCACGATACACAGCTCGACCGAGATAATGATAATTTAGGTCTGGCCACTCATTCTGCAACAGTAATGCTGCAATATACTTTCTAAAAAACAAAGAGAGTAGTTATGAAGAAATGTATATTATTCTTTGCTGCTATCTGGATGACACTCTGCTTCTGTTCATGTGATGATGGAAGAATCTATGAGAAGGAGATAGAGGTGCAGCGTGGCGGCCGCGTCCTAAAGTTGACAGGTCGTTTCAGTGGTATCAGCAATTGGACGGATGATTATAGTGTCGTTGTGGCAGGCTTCAATGATAAAAGTGAATACGCCGTTATAACGAAATCACTGCCAGTCAATGTAACCGACGGAACAGATATCGTTATGACACTGGGAGGTATCAGTGATGATGTGAAATCACTCAAATTGTGTGTGATCAGTCGTTTGCGCGAATGCATTGTCGAATTTAAGACGATGGAAGATGAAGAACTCGCAGCTATTACAGATACTATATTAATGGATGTGGGAACACTGGACGTGGGTATGTTCAGTTCCATCCAGTCACAGGTTTTCGATAAAAGATGTGTAGCGTGCCATGGGCAGACCGGTTCTGCATCGGGTAATTTATTTCTGACGGAGGGTAAGAGCTATCATGCGTTGGTCAACCAGCCGGCGCATAAGAATAGTGATATACTATTGGTGAAGCCCGGCAGTGCAGAAGAGAGTTTTCTACATTTGGTCTTGAACAGGGCTGGTGATACGAGTATGAACCATACCGATATGCTGTCAGAAGATGAGCAACCCTTATTGAAACTGATAGATAATTGGATAAACGAAGGTATTTTTTTGAATAACGAGTAAACGATATTGGAAATGAACAACAAAAAAACAACCAACCAATCAGAGAATACATTAACCGAGATTTTTAAATATGAAGTAAAAGAAGGCGTTTCAGAGTTTCATGTAATGATTCACTCTATTCGGCCGGAAGACACTTATGAGGAACAGTTAAATGCAGTAGTCAATGCCTACAATGATTTGCTTGCAGGTGAATTGAAAGGTGCCATGGCTGTGTTTAAACGTTATTTCCTGAGTGATACCGCCAATCAGGCTGACCTCCTGCTGGCTATCACTACCGAAAGTTCCGACTGTGCTCTTTCCGTGGTAGAGCAACCTCCTTTGGATGGGACGAAAATAGCTTTGTGGGCTTATTTACAGACCAATGTGCAGACACAAGTGCTGCACAACGGACTGTTTGAAGTAAAACACAATGCGTACCGCCATCTGTGGGGAGGCAGTGTTTTCAATCGTGCTGCAAATTCTGAATACCAGACCCGTTTGTTACTGAATGACTACGTGATGCAGCTTATGGAACAAGGATGTAAATTGGCGGATAACTGTATCCGTACCTGGTTCTTCGTACAGAATGTGGATGTGAATTATGCCGGTGTGGTAAAGGCACGTAATGAGGTGTTTGTTACTCAGAATCTGACGGAAAAGACACACTATATTGCCAGTACGGGTATCGGCGGACGTCATGCTGATCCTAAAGTATTGGTGCAAATGGATACCTATGCTGTGGCAGGCTTAAAGCCGGAACAGATACACTTTCTTTATGCTCCTACGCATCTGAATCCTACTTATGAGTATGGTGTCAGCTTTGAACGCGGAACGTATGTCGATTACGGTGACCGGCGTCAAGTGTTTATTTCAGGTACGGCAAGTATCAACAATAAAGGGGAAGTGGTATACCCCGGCGACATCCGCAGGCAGACGGAACGGATGTGGGAAAATGTAGAAGCCTTGCTGAAAGAGGCGGAGTGCACATTTGATGATTTGGGACATATGATTGTTTACCTGCGTGACATTGCAGACTATGCAGTTGTGAAGAGTATGTATGACAAGCGTTTCCCGGATACTCCTAAAGTATTTGTACATGCGCCTGTATGTCGTCCCGGCTGGTTGATCGAAATGGAATGTATGGGAGTTAAGGCTTTGAAGAATAAAGAATATGCACCTTTTTAATTTGAAGAAAAGTCTCGTCTTTTTATATATCTGTCTGGTGGCTTTGCTCGCTGTGGTGACCTTTGTGGAGCATGTACACGGAACAGAGTTTGTAGAAAAGTATGTTTATCATACAGTTTGGTTTTGTTGTTTGTGGGGAGTACTTGCCGCATTGGCAGTTGTCGTGTTGATTGAGCGGCAGTTGTGGCGGCATCTCCCGGCATTGTTGTTGCATGGCTCCTTCCTCGTTATCTTGGTGGGAGCCATGATTACATTTTCATGCAGCAAAAAAGGATATATGCATCTCACTGTAGGCACTGAGGTGGGAACTTTCATAGACCAAGACAGTAAGCGGGTGATCGAATTACCGTTCACCCTATGTTTAGACAGTTTTCGGGTGGAGTATTATCCGGGGACGGAAGCTCCGGCAGATTATGTCAGCTATATCCGTGGTGCGGAACCTGTTTCCATGAATCGTATCCTCTCTCGTCAGGGGTATCGTTTTTACCAGTCTTCTTTTGATGATGATAAGGAGGGGAGCTGGTTGTCGGTGAATTATGATCCGTGGGGAATAGGAATTACGTATGCAGGATATATTTTGCTGGGTATTTCCATGTTGTGGATGCTTGTCAGTCATAGTGGGGAATTCCGTAGATTGCTCAGGCATCCGTTGCTTCGAAAAGGGGGAATGTTTGTGTGGTTGCTCATGGCTACGGGAATGGTGGTGCAAGCAGAAAACAGAAGTCTTCCGGCACTTGCACTCAGACAGGCGGATAGTCTGGCTTCCAAACAAGTGATTTATCATGATCGCGTAGTACCTTTTAATACACTTGCACGGGACTTTGTATTGAAACTGACCGGGAAACCTTCTTATGGTGGCATGACACCCGAACAGGTTGTCGGAGGTTGGTTACTCCGTCCGGAGGTTTGGCAGAATGAACCGATGATTTATATAAAGAGTGCGGAACTTCGTCATTTACTCCGATTACCTTCTTCCTATGCCCGTCTTACTGATTTGTTTGATGGACAAAACTATCGCTTGCAGGAGTTTTGGAAGGTCGGACAAAAGCCACACATGAAAATGACTTCGTTGGAAAAGGCTATTATGGAAACGGATGAAAAGGTAGGATTGATACTGATGCTACGGAGTGGAATGCTTATCCGTACTTTACCGGAAGATGGGAGTATAAAACCACTGTCTGACGTAAAGGTACAGGCTGAAATATTGTACAATCGCATTCCATTCAGCAAACTGTTGTTCATGTTCAATCTAACTGTAGGGATGCTGGCATTTTTTTATTTACTTTATTGCAGCATGCATCGTTCGGCAGGTAAGGCATGGAGAGTTTTTACAGTTGCACTTTATGCAGCATTTCTTTTTCAACTTTTTGGTTACTGTTTGCGGTGGTATATTGGCGGGCGTATTCCGCTGAGCAATGGATATGAAACCATGCAGTTTATGGCACTGTGTACACTTCTGCTTGCGTGCATATTCCGGCATCGCTTCTCTTTTACTTTACCTTTTGGGTTGATTATTTCGGGTTTTGCCTTGTTGGTAGCTTATCTTGGGCAGAACAATCCTCAGATCACTCCTCTGATGCCTGTGTTGCTGTCTCCTTGGTTAAGTATCCATGTTTCTCTGATTATGGTATCTTATGCATTGTTTGCCTTTATGATGCTAAATGGATTACTGGCATTCTGCATAGGAGGCTGGCGAAAAAAGGTAATCGATTCGGAGATTCAGGAACAGTGTAAGGTTCGTGTAGAGCAATTGATGCTTTTCAGTCGGTTGATGCTCTATCCGGCAGTATTTTGTCTGGGGGCGGGAATTTTTATTGGTGCTGTGTGGGCAAATGTTTCATGGGGGCGCTATTGGGCCTGGGACCCGAAAGAAGTCTGGGCTTTAATCACCTTTTTAATCTATGATGCGGCATTCCATGGGCAATCTCTTGCCGTCTTCCGGCAACCCCGGTTTTTCCATGCTTATATGGTGTTGGCTTTCCTTACGGTGCTGATGACTTACTTCGGAGTAAATTATCTACTGGGCGGTATGCATAGCTATGCCTGATTATCTTTCTATTTTCGGATGATATAATAAAAATGCCTACGGAATCCGCAGGCATTTTTTACAAAAACAACTAACTAAACACATGCAAAATTAATCAAGCGCATCGGACTTTTCTTTCACAGTACCGTTCGCATTGCGCACATATATCATAATCTAACATTGCCCCGAGTATAAAATCTTCTCTTTCAATTCTACCGGGTTAATGTCAGATATTGTCATAAGGCTATGGAATAAGAGAAAATTATGCCAAGTGATTTTTTATGTCGTTCACCCAAGCGTCGATACGTTCTTCCGTCTTATCACTTTCGTTGATGTCATCAAGAGCAAGTCCGACAAACATACCGTCGATAACAGCAATAGAGGAGGAGAAAGAATAATCTTCTGCAGATACTTTACCGATGATGGTGCAGCCGGAATCCTTGATGTCTTCGTATATGATACCCATGCCATCGCAGAATGTATCGCAATAAGATTCGGAATCACCACAACCGAACAGAGCAATTGTTTTTTCTTTCAAGTCTGATTCCTTCAACACTTTAACGCCATTATACCAGTCATCCTGCAGTTCACCGTCACCCCAGGTAGAAGTTCCTAAGAGAAGAGCTTCATATTCCTTTACTATGTCGGCATTCATTTTGCTGACATCGATTACATCGGATGCGGGGACACCTAGTTTAGAAGCAATTGTTTCGGCAATGCCTTGTGTAGTTCCGGTTGAGGAACCATAAAATATTCCTATTTTCTTCATGCTATAAAATGGTTTAATTTGTACGGTTGCAAAGTAACGGCATCAGAGGGGGTTATGAAATACCCACAAATAATGAAATGTTTCTTTGTGCCTAGCCACTTATAGGTATGATGGGTGGGAAGTTACTGAATGATTACCGGTTCTCCCAGAAACTTCGGATTTTTGCCGGTCCACAAGTCCAGAAAGAGCTTAACTCTGGCAAACTTCTCCCGGAGTTGTGTTTTGAAACCACTGTAGGCATTCACGTCTTCGGCATTGTATCCTACGACCTGTAATCCTTTGGCATGCGCAATGTAAATGGCACGCTGGTTATGAAATTTCTGCGATATGATTGTGAAGCTTTTCTGTCCGAAAATCTTTTCCATGCGAACTACGGAATCCAAAGTGCGGAATCCTGCATAATCCAGATAAATCTTATCTTCAGGAATACCGCGTAACATCAGCTCCGACTTCATATCTTCCGGTTCATTATAACCTTTTCGACTATTGTCACCACTGATTACAACCACTTCTATTTTACCGGCTTTATATAAGTCTACCGTTGCCTGTATTCTATTCTGGAAGTATTGGTTGGGAAGTCCGGAACGTAATAGTTTTGAGGTTCCAAGCAGAAGACCTGCTTTATTCTGGGGAATAGAATCGATATTCTGATATATAAACGCTTTTGCTGTATGGCGTACTGCGTAATTAGCGCAAACTATTACTGCAAAGATGAGGATTGTGCCGGTCAGGATAGACCATTTGATCCGTCTTGCCCATTTGGATGATTTTATAAGTTTCTTCATACTAATCAGGTATTTGCTTACGGTTTTTCTTCAGATCAGGCAAAAACCAGGTAACCAATCCGAGTAACGGCATATAAGCGCAGACATTATAAACAGCTTCGATGCCGAACTTATCCGCCATATTTCCCAATACAGCCGAAGCAATACCTGCCACTCCGAAAGCAAATCCGAAAAATAATCCGGAAATCAGTCCCAGTTTACTGGGTAATAGCTCCTGCGCATATAACAGGATGGCGGGGAAAGCAGATGAAAGAACCAGGCCGACACAGAAACTCATAATAATTGTGGCAAGCAAGCCAACATGAGGCATCAGCATACTGAAAGGTGCGGCACCGAGGATGGAACCCCAGATGACATACTTTCTTCCGATACGATCTCCGATAGGACCACCCATTAGTGTACCGATGGCTGTAGCCACAAGAAACACAAAGAGGTAAAGTTGGGAGTCCTGTACACTTACTCCGAATTTATCAATCAGATAGAAAGTGTAATAGCTGCTTAAGCTTGCCATATAAATATATTTGGAGAAGATAAGTATCAGCAGGATAGAAATGGAAAGAACCGTTTTTTCCATAGGCAAAGGCATCTGCATATGAGGTTGTAGGGCAATATGGTCACGTTTCATCCGGGTAATGTATCTTTTGTACCATTTGCCGACAGGTATCATTACCATGATTGCTATTACTGATAAAATTGCGAATAATGCGATGTTGTGTCTGCCATAAGGCGCTACAATTAAAGCTACCAGTAACGGACCCAATGATCCTCCCAGGTTGCCACCCACCTGAAACAGGGATTGTGCCAGGCCTCTTCTGCCTCCGGAGGCGAGCGAAGTGATGCGCGATGCTTCCGGGTGAAGTACGGAAGAACCTATACCTATGATGAACACTGAGAACAATACCCAATAAAGATTTGTGGAAAAGGCCAGATTCAACAATCCGGTCATAGTGAACAACATCCCCATCGGTAGTGTCCAGGCAAACGGGCGCTTATCAAAAAATAATCCGAATACGGGTTGGAACACCGATGCGGACATCTGATAAACCAGCGTAATCAATCCGATTTGTGCAAAACTCAACGTTAAGTCCTCTTTGAAAAGCGGATATGTGGCGGTTATGACGGATTGCAATAAGTCGTTCAGACAATGAGAAATACTTAATGCGATCAATATCGGATAAGCTATCGAACTTACCGGTCGTTGTGTATTCTGTTGCATGATGGTTGCGTCTCTAATATAAATCGGGCGCAAAGGTACAAAATAAAATGATTAATACGGATGAGTAAACCAAAAGCATGAACCTTCTCCTTCAGTTGATTCCACTCCGATTTTTCCTCCCATCTGAGATACTAAACTTTTGCAGATGGAAAGTCCAAGACCGGTGCCCTGTACAAAAGTATTAAGTTTCACAAACCGTTCGAATATGCTATCAATTTTCTCTTTGGGAATCCCGATACCTGTATCACGTACATAGAATTTTATTTCGTGGGGTGCCGTCTGTTCATATCCCAAAGCTATAGTGCCTTGCTTCGTAAACTTCAATGCATTGTTTATGAAATTGGTTATGACTTGCATGAATCGGTTTTTGTCTGTATAAATATGACAATCGGGCATATACTTCTCAAAGACCAGGTCTACAGTTTCCGGTACTTTCATCTCCAGCGACTTGATGATTTTCATGCAGCTTTCGTTTACATCCAGATCGGAGCGTACGAAATCGAATGTTCCGGACTCTATCTTCGAAAGATCGAGAATATCAGAAACCAGTTGCAGAAGCAATTCATTGTTTGTTTCTACTATTTTGATATATTCCTGGCGTTCTTCCCTGTCGTCTGTTTCTGCCAGCAGACTGGAAAAACCAACGATAGAGTTGAGCGGAGTACGTATTTCATGACTCATATTAGCAAGGAAAGCAGATTTCAAACGATCCAGTTCTTCGGCTTTGTCACGGGCAATGATCAGCTTCTGTTCTGTCTCTTTCAAGGGAGTGATATCATAGTTGATACACAGCATTTCAATAACTCCATCCTGAGGACGATAATCCCTAACCATTACGTTTATACTGGTCCACGAATATTTTCCGTTACCTCTGTTAACGCGTACTTCTTTACTTAAACTTGTGGCTTTCCCTTCTTTAACCTGATCTACAAATTGTTTCAGGACAGCGCAATCTTCCGGGTGCACATGTGAATATACTCCGATAACCTGGGGCATGGGAGTGTTTTCTTTTTCACCTAAATTCCGATACCATGTATCCTGGGCATACCCGTCTCTCGTCATTACATTAAAATGGGCAAAACCTACTTTGGCATAGTCACCTATTAAGAGGAACAGATGTTCAAACTCTTGTATTTTGGTGTATGCACTGGTGGTTTCTGTTGTATCTATATTGATAAACAGGTAATTGCTGAATTGATTTTGTGAATCGTAAAGCAGAGCCACCTTGGTTTGAAGATTGATAATATCTTTTCTTCGACTTGTGACGTATCGGTCGATCTTTGAGAAATCATAATTGATCGAGAAGTCCACATTTTCTCTGGCACGCAATTTTTCTTTCACGTCTTCGGGGATATTGGGATTCTCAAACAGTGATACCCCCAGTGCTTCCTTCATATCCGCCAAGCCGAATATTTCAAGTTCTTTATCATTCATATCTACCAGATACCCGTCTTTGTCGTAAAGCTCGATACCTACTGGCAGATTCTTATAAATATTGCGAAGAATTTTTTCACTGTGATCCAATGCGCGGCGATCCTCTTTAGCCTGAAGTTCCGCTTTACGTAATTGGAGGCAAATGCTGATGATGTTTCCTAAAGACGAAAACCATTGATGGTCGATGTTACTCCAGCTGCGGTGCGTTCTGACCATATCGATGCCCATATACCCCCATACCTTATCTTTCGATAGGAGAGGAACCACCATTACTGATTTAATATCTTGCACCTCCAAGGTATCACGGTAAACTTTTGCCTCAGGTGGCATATCGTCCAATGTATTCAGAATGATTGATTTCTTTTCTGAGATTTGGCGATCCCACCAGAGAGAATCATCCCAAGGTACATTCTGTAAGAAATCCAGTTCCTGGGATATTCCTTCGGCTGTTGCTTCATAAAGGCAACTTTGCACTTTATGTTCTCTGTTTATCTCAAATATATAGGTGCGGTCTCCTTTGGTCTGTTTGAGGAGATCTGCCAATATTTTATTGATAATCTGTGTAATATCATCCGATTGTAGAAAAGCGAGCAATGAATAGGAAATACTGTTTTGTTGATAAAGTAAACTATTTACCTGAAGGAAATCAATGTTCTCATTCATCTCTCCAGTACGGTTATCTATGCATTGCAGATATCCTATCATATTTCTATAACCTTCTTCATCCGGTTGTTTGAAACTTATTTTAGAATATACCCATATATCTCCATCTTTTGCCTGGATGGGGAACATTTGCTCATAGGTTTCTATGTTTGTGAGCGAAAAGTATTCATTTCTGAGCCGTTCCCGATGGTCTTCCCGTATTCTTCCGTGGAAATCTTCGAAACTGATCCGGTTGCTTTCAAGTCCGAGTAAGTCAATGATAAAGTCTGAACAAATATATTGGCGATTTTTCAGGTCCGATTCCCACCAACCCATTTTAGCCATTTGCGCAATCTGGCGATATTTCTCACAGTCAATATTTGGCTTCTCTTTCATATATCTTTTTGCTCCTGTTTTCTATTCCTCATTAAAATCTCAGTGGGCAAATATAGAGATAACTTTTATATTTTGAGTAATTTGTTGTCAAAAGAATGTTTTTCACTGTCGGAATCGGTAGGTAATATCATCCATTTTTTCCTGTGTAATCTTATAAAGCCGCTGGTTGGTATGTTCGGACTTCAGGTTGCCGCGATTTTCCAGATAGGGCCCGAGTTTGATATATTGAAAATTCTGTATGGGGAATTCTGCAGGTAATTTCGGTTTTCCGGAATACCAGCCTACTTTCACCGGAGCGATCTGTTGCCTTTGCAGGAAATCTGCGAAATATGCTACATCATAAGGATCCGCATCTCCGCCCATAAAGCAAACACACGTAACAGCCTTTCCATACTTTTGTAAAAGTATGGAAAGGTTTTCTTCTGTCAATAGCTCTCCGACATTTTGTTGGAGATAAGGACTGTGGCAACCTTTGCACCTGTTCGGGCAATTGGACAGGTTGATTGCCAATGTCACCTCATCCGGTATCTCTTGGAAAACAATGTCGTAATCAGTGTACTTCAGCATAATACCTTCGGGCAGCCTCCTTTTGCCGAGCTTGAGAGAAATTGCTGATTCGCTTCATATAGCCGATGACGCGGGTCAGATAGTCCACGTTTTGGCTATGACATTCCGGACACTCTTTCAAGTATCTTTTGTCAATGTGGTTGCATTCGTTGCAAACCGTGTTAGGTATATTGAAAGTAAAGTAATTGCAGCCCTCAGTGGCGGCTACCCGAAGTAATTGTCTGTATTGCTCTTTGCTTAGATGTTCTTCCAAATTCATATGGAGTGCCGAACCACCCGTCAGATGCTCTATATACCTGTGTCCATGCATACGGAACTTATCAATGACGTTCAGCGACTCATCCTCTACAATGTAGAAATAGCTGTTATAGCACTCGCGGAATGTCTGGAAACCGGCTTCTTTGTCCCATTTGGCATGTTTCACACCTACATTTTCAGCCGGTATCATTTCGCAGTTAAAGAGTATATCTTTCGTTCGATATTTCTTATTGTATTTTTCAACTATTCCCAGAATCTCCTGCACAAAAGCTTCATATTTAGGATTATCGTTGATTTCAATTCCCATGAATTGAGCGGCTTCCACCAGCCCGTTTACACCGATTGTCAGATATTGGCGTCCCATATTGATGTATCCGGCATCGAATAAAGGCAACATTCCTTTGCTTTGCAGATGCTTTAGGTTTTCGTTATAGGCCAGTTGTACTTTGTGTACCAGATCTACTACCTCTTCAAGGAAGAAATGATAAAGCAATCCGGATTTCACTGCATGCTGGATGCAACGGTTCAGGTTGATAGTCAACACGCTTTTTGATCCGGTAGATACGCCGCCTGCTCCCAGGGTGTAACTAAATCCGTTATCCTGTATTTCATTACGCAAGCGGCAACAGCTACTTAACGAGTCGGCATTATCACTCATATATGTAAAGAAAGAGTGCCCTTCCGCATACATTTCGGCCGTGAAGTCACCGTATTCCTTATCCAATACATCTCCGTCTTTGGTCAGCAAAGCCATTGTTTCTACGGGGAAGGTAAGAATGGCTTTGGTACGTTCCTTATTGAACCACTTCATGAAGCGCTTTTGCAACCAGCTCAATGATTCCCAATGGGGAGCGTTTCCGTCCGGGAAGACAAAATGCTCGAAAAGGCTGTTGAAATAATATTGATCATAGTAAGCCACATTCCAGAATACTGCCTGAAAATTCCGTGCCCCCGTAGGTTGATTGATGGAATATACGATCTGTTCAAAACAATCGGTGATTATTTTATCTATGGTTCTTTGTTTGGAGGAAAGGTCGGCAAGTTGTTCCGGATGTTTATAGTAATCTTCTCCGTATTCTTTTTCTATGAAATAATTCATATACATCAGAAATTCCGGTGTGGCGCAGGCGCCGCTGAGCATACTCGATACGATAAATACCATATTGATGAATCCTCCGCAGAAAGACTTCAGATTGGTGGGTGCCGTGGAGTTACCGCCTACGGATGCGGTTCCGCTGATCAGCCACGGATACATGGTGATGCTTGCGCAATAATTGGCAAGATTGGTTTCATCATTCTTGTATATGAAGTGTTGGTTCAGCAATTCGATGTAGCGGTCTGAAAGTTCCTTGCCGTACATGTCCTTCAGGCGGTCAGTCAGCAAACGGCGGTTCAGACGGATGAAGTTCGATTTGGGGAGTTCGCCTATCAGTGTGGCTATATTTTTATTTTCCACATTGGCGTTAGCGTCATACTTGCTACCGGTGGCAGGGTTGGAGGCATCGCAGTAATCCATTAGAAAACGGAGCTTGTCACGTACTTCCCGGTCTTCCAGATGTTTCTGTCTGTATAGCATGAACGCTTTTGCTACACTGTAATAGTGTTCAGCCATCAGTGCCACTTCTACTTGGTTCTGTATATCTTCTACACTGGTTCCATCACTGATGTTCACGCGGCTGAGTATGTTGGTGATCACATCTTGTGTGGCAAAACTGCCGACAGATAAAAATGCTTTACTAATTGCGTTCTTGATCTTATCAAGTGAAAACGCTTCTTTTTTCCCATCTCTTTTGACGATGAAAGTCTCCGAATTGATCATACCTGTAATTTAAGATTTAACAAATAAATATTCCTTGTTTAGTTAGCTATACTAAATCAAACGGCAAAATAAGGAGAGTAAGTAATAAAATGAATCTTGGAGGATACACTCTATTGCTTTTCACCCGAAAGCCTGAATGATTACAGATATCGGCAGGTCTTCTGACTTGTTTCCGTTGTGGCGCCTTCCCGGTCTTTGCAGGACCAGTGGCTAAAGAATGCCACAATCTTTTCTCCACATGGTAGGGAGATGAAACTTACAGCTACGGGGATAGTCCCTGATTTTCACAGGATTCCCTTTTAATTCCGTTTCACGCTTGCGGTGATTTGGAAACCGTTATCGCTGACAAAGTTAGAAATAAAATCTATAATCCAACGGATGATAGAAAAAAATATTCCCTGCTTATATTTTTTGTTTTAAAAAGCATCTCCAATGATAATTTCCACTATCTTTGCCTCGAATTGGTTTCGGATGAACATTTCTTTCATTTGGATTAAAAGGGAATCGGGTGTAAATCCCGGACAGTCCCGCTGCTGTGAAGCTCCATAACTTTCTTGATAAATACTTTAGCCACTGGCTGTGAATTGGAGGCCGGGAAGGAATCAGAAAGGGAGTCAGTCAGAAGACCTGCCATTCGTTAAAGTCTGTTGCTACTCGTGGGATTAGGGGAACAGTACGAACGTATAATTGTTTTAATTTAATTAATGCGAAAGGGATGCCTATGAAAAAGGTATGTCCGCGTTGTGGTGCAACCTTTGAGTGTATGCACGATCGGATTTTGTCATGCCATTGCGCTACGGTACGACTGAATGAGCAGCAACGTGCTTATTTGCAAAAGAATTATCCGGGCTGTTTATGTCATGACTGTCTGACGGCAGTCAAAGAGGGTATTGTTATGGATGTATGTGATGCACCCCTTTGCGATAAACAGAAGAACAATGATTAAAAAAGTATTGATTGCCAATAGAGGCGAGATTGCTGTACGTGTAATGCGTTCCTGCAAAGAGATGGGAATACGTACAGTAGCTGTCTATTCGGAAGCGGATCGTGCAGCAAAACACGTCATGTATGCCGATGAAGCCTGTTTGATAGGTCCGGCAGCTTCCAGAGACAGTTATTTGAATATAGAGAATATAATTCGTGCTGCCCGGCAGCATGAAGCGGATGCCATCCATCCCGGATATGGTTTCTTATCTGAAAATGCCGACTTTGCCCGTCGTTGCAAAGAAGAAGGCATTATTTTTATCGGGCCTTCTGCCGAAACAATGGAAGCGATGGGTGATAAAATCTCAGCCCGTAAACACATGATTGCAGCCGGAGTACCGGTAGTTCCCGGTACGGAACAACCCTTGCAGAGTGCCGGGGAGGCTGTGATGATATGTAATAAGATCGGCTATCCCGTGATGCTGAAAGCCTCTATGGGTGGTGGTGGAAAAGGTATGCGACTGATACATAGTGAGGATGAAGTGGTTGAGGCTTACAATACCGCCCGCTCGGAGTCTATGTCTGCTTTTGGTGACGATACGGTATATCTGGAGAAATTTGTGGAGGAACCCCATCATATTGAATTTCAGGTATTGGGTGATAATCATGGCAATGTGATTCATTTATTCGATCGCGAATGTTCTGTTCAGCGTAGAAATCAAAAAATTGTGGAGGAAAGTCCATCTCCCTTCCTCACTCCGGAATTACGCAGAGAGATGGGAGAGAAGGCTGTGGCTGCCGCCAAAGCAGTGAACTATTCGGGTGCAGGTACTATCGAATTTCTGGTGGATAAGCACCGTCATTTCTATTTCCTGGAAATGAACACCCGTTTGCAAGTGGAACATCCCATTACCGAAGAAGTGGTGGGTGTGGACTTAGTGAAAGAACAGATCATGATTGCAGCCGGTTATCCGTTGCATCTTAAACAGGAAGATTTGTTTCAGCGGGGACATGCTATCGAATGTCGTATCTGTGCGGAAGATACAGAGAATAATTTCATGCCGTCTCCGGGAATCATTAAGTTATTGGCTGAACCGAACGGTATCGGTGTCCGAATCGATAGCTATGTTTACGAAGGGTATGAGATTCCTATCTATTATGATCCCATGATCGGAAAACTGATCGTATGGGCCACCAATCGGCAGTATGCCATTGAGCGTATGCGCCGTGTGCTGTATGAGTATAAAATTACCGGATTGAAGACCAATCTTACTTATCTGAAGCGTATCATGCACAACCCCGATTTCGTAAAGGGAGAATACAACACGCTGTTTATCGAGAAAAACACGCGTATGTTGCAGCGTCCTAACAGTAATAATGAAGAAATTGAGAATATTGCCATGATTGCCGCTTATATAGATTACCTGATGAACCTGGAAGAGAATTCTTCCACGCAATCGTCTGATGGTCGTCCTATCAGTCGCTGGCGTGAGTTCGGTTTGCAAAAAGGAGTTTTACGTATTTAAAGAGGGAGGAAGTAGTTAATGGAAATACATATTGGAAACCGCGTTGCCGACGTGACGTTGGTCAGTAAAGAAGATAATAAAGTCCGGTTGAATGTTGATGGAAGAATCTACGATGTGGATATTGCCATGGCAGAAAACGGCGGCTGCTCCATCTTACACGACGGAAATTCTTACAATACGGAAGTCATCCGCGGTGAAGGAGGAAAAAGCTATGATGTGAATTTGTTCTATCGCTCTTATCATGTGGATATAGCAGATACCCAGGTGAAATACTTGCGTATGCGAAAAGGAGGAGAAGAGAGACAGGACGATAAGATTATTGCTCCGATGCCGGGTAAAGTTATGAAGATTCCTGTACAGAAAGGTGACCGTTTGTCGGCGGGAAATATTGTAGTGGTGCTTGAAGCTATGAAAATGCAAAGCAACTATAAGGTCAATTCGGACTGTGTAGTGAGAGAAATCTTGGTGGCGGAAGGTGATTCAGTGAGCAGTAACCAGATTTTAATGACATTGGATATTATAAATGAAGAATAAGTATGGAAAGGACAGAAATATATAATCAGTTTGAAGAACTTAATAAGCGTGCCTCGCAGGGTGGAGGCATTGATAAGATAGAAAAACAACATGCTGCCGGGCGGATGACCGCACGCGAACGCATAGAAGCCTTGCTGGATAAAGGGACATTCAATGAGTTGGACAAGTTTGTAAATCACCGTTGCACCAATTTCGGAATGGAGAAAAAACAGATTCCGGGTGATGGCATGGTGACCGGTTATGGCAAGATTGACGGTCGTCCGGTATTTGTGTACGCCTATGACTTTACGGTGCATGGCGGTTCTTTGAGTGAGACTAATGCGGCGAAAATAGTGAAAGTACAGCAACTGGCACTCAAAAATGGCGCTCCGGTTATTGCTCTGAATGATTCGGGAGGTGCCCGTATTCAGGAAGGTGTCGGCAGTTTGTCAGGATATGCTTCTATTTTCTATCAGAATACGATTGCTTCCGGGGTGATTCCTCAAATCTCAGCTATTCTGGGCCCATGTGCCGGCGGTGCCTGTTATTCACCTGCATTGACGGATTTTATTTTTATGGTGAAAGAGAAAAGCCATATGTTCATCACAGGGCCGGATGTAGTGAAAACGGTTACGCATGAAGAAGTGGACAAGGAAGAGTTGGGTGGAGCCTATGCACATAGCAGTAAGAGTGGCGTTACTCACTTCATGTGTAACACTGAAGAAGAAACCATGCTGGCCATACGCGAATTGCTCAGCTTCCTGCCTTCCAATAATATGGAGGATGCTCCGCTTATTCCTTGTACGGATGATGCCAGACGTCAGGCAGAAGAGCTTCAAACTGTGATTCCGGAAGACCCGAACATTCCTTATGACATTAAGGATATAATAGAGCCGGTTATGGATAACCAATATTTCTTTGAAGTGATGCCCCATTTTGCAAAGAATATTGTGGTTGGCTTCGCCCGTCTGAATGGTCGTTCGGTAGGAGTTGTAGCCAACCAGCCGGCTTATCTGGCTGGTGTGCTGGATATAGACGCTTCCGATAAGGCTGCACGTTTCATCCGTTTTTGCGACTGCTTCAACATTCCGTTGATTACCTTCGAAGATGTACCGGGCTTCCTGCCTGGCGTGACGCAGGAGCATAATGGCATCATTCGTCACGGGGCAAAAATCGTCTATGCTTATGCAGAAGCTACTGTCCCTAAAATTACCCTGATAACCCGTAAGGCTTATGGCGGTGCGTACATTGTGATGTCCAGCAAACAGACAGGGGCAGACATCAATCTGGCCTATCCGCAGGCTGAAATAGCTGTGATGGGAGCCGAAGGTGCTGTGAATATATTATATAGAAATGTTACACCGGAAGAAAAATCCGGTCTGATCCAGGAATATGAATTTAAGTTTTCTAATCCGTATCGGGCTGCCGAGCGTGGTTTTATTGATGAGATTATCATGCCTCGTGATACCCGGTATAAGCTGATTCAGGCGTTAGAAATGACGCATAACAAGAGTCAGAGCAACCCACCTAAAAAGCACGGCAATATGCCACTATGATTTAGTTATGTTTCAATGTGTGCGTCTCCCCGTAGAAGTGATTTCTCCGGGGAGACTTTAAACGGATTATATGAAGATAAAATTATATATGCTTTAAGTTATGGAACTATTGAAGAACCTTTTTGAAGGATACCCTGATCTTTGGGGTGGAGGAGTGGCTCATTCCGTACTGATCCTTTCACTTGTGATAGCATTTGGCATCATGCTGGCTAAAATCAAAGTGGCGGGAGTTTCATTAGGTATCACATGGATACTTTTTGTGGGTATTGTATTCGGGCATTTTGATATGACTCTGAATGAACACTTGCTTCATTTTATGAAAGAGTTCGGTCTGATCTTGTTTGTTTACTCCATAGGGTTGCAAGTGGGACCCGGTTTCTTTTCTGCTTTCAAAAAAGGCGGACTTACCTTGAATCTGTTGGCTATGCTGGTCGTTTTTCTGGGAGTAGTCATCACGATTATATTACATTTTGTCACGGGTACGCCTATCACTACTATGGTCGGTATCCTTTCCGGTGCGGTAACAAATACTCCGGGACTTGGAGCTGCCCAGCAGGCAAACAGTGATTTGAACGGAATAGATGCCCCTGAGATAGCATTGGGATATGCGGTTGCTTATCCGCTGGGTGTAGTCGGTATTATCTTGTCATTGATAGCCTTGAAATATATTTTGCGTATCAATACCAAGACAGAAGAGGCGGAAGCTGAACGTGGACTCGGACACATACAGGAACTCACTGTGCGTCCTATTTCGTTTGAAATCCGTAATGAAGCTATCGACGGGAAAAAGATAAAAGATATACGTCCGCTGATGAACCGTGATTTTGTGATTTCGCGTGTACGGTATCATGACGGGCAAGAAACGGAATTGGCTAATTCAGATACGGTATTGCATCTGAATGATAAAATTTTGGTTATCTCTACCCCTAAAGATATTGAAGCTATTAGCGTCTTCTTCGGTAAGCAGATTGATATGCAATGGGAGCAATTGGATAAGAAACTGATTTCCCGTCGTATCTTGATAACGAAACCTGAACTGAATGGAAAGATGCTTTCCCAATTGAAGATACGTAATAATTTCGGAGCCAGTATTACCCGTGTGAATCGTTCGGGAGTGGACTTGGTTGCTGCTCCGCAATTACAATTACAGATGGGCGACCGTGTTACTATTGTTGGTAGCGAGCTGGCGGTCAGTCATGCGGAAAAAGTATTGGGAAATTCAATGAAACGCTTGGATCATCCTAATCTGATACCTATATTCCTGGGGATAGCGTTAGGATGTATCCTGGGTAGTACGCCTTTCGTATTTCCGGGTATTCCCCAGCCGGTAAAGTTAGGATTGGCGGGTGGACCTCTTATTGTTTCCATTCTGATCAGTCGCTTCGGCCCTCAGTACAAAATGATTACTTATACTACCATGAGTGCCAATCTGATGCTGCGTGAGATAGGAATTTCCCTTTTCCTGGCTTGTGTGGGATTGGGTGCCGGTAAAGGATTTGTGGAAACGGTGATTTATGACGGTGGCTATGTCTGGGTAGGTTATGGTGTTATCATAACTATTGTTCCTTTGCTGATAGCCGGGCTTGTCGGACGATATGTCTTTAAATTGAACTATTATACGTTGATCGGAGTATTGGGTGGCTCAACCACGAATCCGCCCGCGTTGGCGTATTCCAATGATCTGACTTCGTGTGATGCTCCTGCGGTGGGATATGCCACTGTTTATCCGCTTACCATGTTTTTACGTGTGCTTACTGCACAAATACTGATACTTGCATTAGCTTAATTCCTAAACTTTAATTGAATCAAACATTTTCTCTTTTGGCTTGTTGTTTACTCCCCGTAAGATTATCTTTGCGGGGAGTTTTTTATGTGAAAGAAAAATGTAGTAACCAAAATGTATACAAATAAAGTAAAGAGAATAGCTGCCGTTCATGACCTGTCTGGTTTTGGGCGTGTATCCCTTACAGTTGTAATTCCGATTTTGTCTTCCATGGGCTTTCAGGTTTGCCCTTTACCTACGGCTGTGCTCTCCAGTCATACGCAATATCCGGAGTTCTCTATTCTTGACCTGACGGATGAAATGCCTAGAATTATTGCCGAATGGAAAAAGCTGGATGTACAGTTTGATGCTTTCTATACAGGATATCTCGGAGCTCCGCGTCAGGTACAGATTGTTTCGGATTTTATTGATGACTTCCGCCAGCCGGACAGCTTGGTGGTAGTTGACCCCGTATTGGGAGATAACGGACGGCTATACACAAACTTTGATGAATCGATGATCCGGGAGATGCGTCATCTGGCAGCAAAAGCCGATGTGATAACTCCGAATCTGACCGAACTTTTTTATCTGATGGATAAACCTTATAAAGCGGATAATACGGATGAAGAACTGAAATCCTATCTTCGGCTTTTGTCCGATGCCGGACCTCAGGTAGTTATTATTACAAGCGTCCCTGTCCATGGAGAAAGTCACAAGACTTCGGTATATGCCTACAATCGGGTAGGAGATCGTTATTGGAAAATAACCTGTCCCTATCTGCCTGCTCACTATCCGGGAACGGGGGATACCTTTACGAGCGTCATCACCGGAGCCTTATTGCAAGGTGACAGCCTTCCTATTGCCTTGGACCGTGCCACGCAATTTATCCTTCAGGGTATCCGTGCCACTTTTGGCTATGAGTACGATAACCGGGAGGGAATTCTGCTTGAAAAGGTATTGCATAATCTGGATATGCCTATCCAGAGCGCCAGTTATGAGTTGATTTAAAATGTAGTTATGTTACCCGTTGGCGGAATTAATTTCTTTCTTTCGGGATATGAACAAAATGTGATAAGGTGGTAGGGTGATAAAGTGATAGCGGGATAAGACTCTTTGATATATAGCGCAGCCACTTTAATCACCCTATCACCTTACCACATTATCACTCTTTTTTTATTCATTACTTTTCCGATATGAGTTAGATAATGATTCATTGTATATTTCATCAGTTGGTAATTATAGTTACAAAAAACTCGTAAATATCTTCCTTCCCTTCAGCTACTCCTCCGACTCGTTGAGTGAATCTGATTCAGTCAGGGACTGAATGCCTTTCACTCACTGACTGAATACCTTTCAGTCCCTGACTCATTGTACCCCCATCCAGAAGGTATCTGAGGGAGGGTGGGGAAAGTGACAAGACAAGAAAGAAAAGAGGTAAAAATTACACACAAAAAACATAGATTTATTCATTTTTGTACAGAAATGAATAAATTTCGCCAACAGGTTTATGTTATTTGTTTGGAAGTGAATCTTTTAATAAGATGGGAACTTCTGCCGGTTCTTTTGCCACTCGTATACCTGCTGCCGTGAGTGCTGCAATTTTCTCTTCGGCAGAACCGGAATTACCGGAAATGATTGCTCCTGCATGTCCCATTTGCTTTCCCGGAGGCGCTGATTGCCCGGCAATAAAAGCGACAACAGGTTTTGTCACATGCTTCTGTATATACTCTGCCGCCAGTTCTTCTGCATTGCCACCAATCTCACCGATCATGACGATAGCTTCCGTATTCTTATCATTCTGGAACATTTCCAGCAGTTCACGAAAATACAGACCTACCACGGGATCACCTCCCATACCAATAGCAGTGGACTGTCCCATGCCATTGACAGTGAGATGGTAAACGATCTCATAAGTTAAAGTTCCGCTACGGCTGATCACTCCGATATTTCCTTTTTTGAAAACATTGCCGGGAAGAATACCCGCCAGACTTTTCTCCGGTGAAATTAAACCGGGGCAATTGGGACCGATCAGCATTGCTCCCTTTAGTTGGGTGAAGCGGTAAGCCTTGATCACGTCCAGAGTAGGGATGCCTTCGGAGATACAAATAATCAGTTTGATTCCGGCATCTGCAGCTTCCATGATGGCATCTGCCGCATGGTTGGCGGGGACGAATATAATGGAAGCATTGGCCTGCGTTTTCTCTACAGCTTCGTACATGGTGTTGAATACAGGAAGTCCGTCTACAGTACTGCCTCCTTTACCCGGAGAGGTGCCGCCTACTACATGTGTGCCGTATTCTTTCATTTTAGCAGCATGAAAATGTCCGTCCCTGCCCGTAATACCTTGTACCAACAAGCGGGTCGATTTATTGATGAGTATGCTCATAATATTTCTCCTTTCACTGATTTTACTGCCATTAGGGTAGCTTCATTCATGGTTTCCGCTACCTGAAAACGGTTACTGTCTTTTAATAGTTTTCTGCCGATATTCTCATTGGTTCCCGTCAGTCTTACGATGACGGGTATTTCCGTTTGCAGCTGATCAAAAGCCTGTATTAATCCTATCGCTACATCGTCACAACGGGTGATTCCGCCGAATATATTGATGAAAACGGCTTTTACTTTCGAGTCATTCAGTAATAACTTCATGGCTTCAATAACCTTTACAGGGTTTGAACTGCCGCCGATATCCAGAAAGTTGGCCGGTGAACCGCCGTAAAGCTTAATCATATCCATTGTAGTCATTGCCAGTCCGGCTCCGTTTACCATGCAACCTATATTTCCATCCATGCGTACATAGCTGAGTCCTTTTGCATCATCGAATACCATTTTGGCATCGATAGCCAGAAGTATACCTTGGGGTGTCAATACTAACGGATTGATTTCTGCCAGTGAAGCATCACTTTCCATAAAGGCTTTATAGAGATCCTGCAGGATGGAGGTCATGCGCTTAGCCTGCTCCGGTTGTTCAAAAAGTGCGAAGGCAAAACGTTGTGCCAGATATTTGGGGAGTCCAATCAGTGGATCGATAAGATAACGGGTGATTTTTTCCGGTGTTTTCCGGGCTACTTCTTCAATATCCATTCCTCCTGCCGCACTTATGATAAGTACAACTGAACGTGCATTGCGGTCAATGGTAAAGCTGACGTAATATTCAGCTGCAATTTCCACAGCTTCACTGACTAAAATCCGGGTAACGGGAAATCCCTTGATGGTCATATTCAGGATTTCCTGAGCATGTTGTCTTACTAGTTCCTCACTGTTTGCCAACTTTACGCCTCCGGCCTTTCCACGTCCTCCAGTCAGTACCTGAGCCTTGATAGCTACTCGGTCCGTGCTTAATTGCCGGAAAGCTTTGACTGCTTCATCGGGTGTATTACATAACACATGCCGTTCTACCGGAATTTCATATTGGGAGAAAATTTCCTTTGCTTGGTATTCATGTACTTTCATGGATTATGGATTATAGATTACTATTTATCTTAAACAAATGGAAGAGCTAAAAAGTTGTCAAATAAGTGATTAAGAAGAGTAATAAGAGAAAGAGGCAGGCTTGTTGGCCGCAAGTGAGTAATATTATGAGGTAGGTCTTATGTGTGGATATAAACTGACAATATATACAACTTTTCAGTAGGATAATAAATAGAAAAGTATTATGACTTTATGATCGGTATTTTGTGTTTTCTAAGGTTTCTTTTTTATAACAGTATGATGGCTTTAATATTGGCTTTGAAGTGTGGTTTTACTGTGCTTCTATTTCTCTTATAATGTTATTTACATGCAAATACGGAATTTTTTCATTAATTATATTCTATTTTTATGAAAACCAGTTCCTTTTGTTTTTATGATTTATTGATTTCTATATTTTGTCATTTTAAAAATATTGCCAAGGTGATAATAACTGATTCGTAATATGAAAAAAAACGTTTTTTATCCTATGATTTTTTCTTCCTTTTTTGTTATTTTTGCGTATTAATCTTGTATTTTAATGTGATAACACACACGAATTGTAATGAACAGGAGAGAATTCCATCTATTGAGAAACACCTCCATGCTGTTTACCATACTTGTATTCTTTACTCAAGTATGTGCGGCCCAGGCATATAGATATTTAAGCATGGAGGATGGTCTGGGTAGTCAGAAAGTTTACCGTATCCTGCAAGATACTTTAGGATACATGTGGTTCCTTACGCAGGAAGGGCCGAATCGTTACAACGGCAAGGAAATCAAACATTACGAGCTGACGGATAAAGGGAAAAAGCTTAATATGCAGTTTAACTTGAATTGGCTTTATATGACTGCTGACGGTGCTTTGTGGGGCATAGGGCGGAAAGGGCGTATTTTTCGTTATGAACCCGAACGCGACCGTTTTGAACAGGTGTATATGCCGTCTTTACCGGAAAAGGGAATTGCCTCACCGAATATAACCTACAGTTATATGGATCAAACCGGGCGTATCTGGCTTTGCAGCAAGGAACATATATCATTATTTGATGCGCACACGGGACAGGTAACCTCGTTGCGAAGTAGTATAGTCGGTAATATTACCTCCATAGAACAGGTCGACAGAACGAATTTCTTTATCGGTACCGAATCAGGATTGTATCAGGCTGTGTTGGATGAACAAGATACTTCACTTACATGTCAACCAGCCTACAATCTTCACATACCGGTAAGTGAATTGTTTTTCTCGACTGCCTTGAAAAAACTCTTTGTCGGTACTTTTAAACAGGGAATATGGATTTGTGATCTTAAAACGTCCTCGGAGACGCGTTCAGATAGAACCCTGAATGATGTGAACGTTAAACGGATTGTGCCTTTTGGTGAGAAAGAAGTACTGATAGCTACCGATGGAAAAGGTATCTATCGTATGAATGTTGATTCATGTCATGCGATTCCTTATATCATAGCTGATTATACCATCCATAATGGAATGAATGGTAACAATATTAATGATGTGTATGTGGACGGTGATGAGCGTATCTGGATTGCCAACTATCCCAGTGGTATAACCATTCGTGACAACCGCTATGGAGGTTATCGCTGGACTCGTCATTCTGTTGGTAACCGCCAGTCGCTTGTCAATGATCAGGTGCATGATGTCATTGAAGACAGTGATGGTGATCTTTGGTTCGGTACAAGTAATGGGATAAGTCTGTATAACTCTGCTACGGGTAACTGGCATTCTTTTATCAGTACTTTTGATCATGAGTTGGAAGACAAAAACCACATCTTTCTTACACTTTGTGAAATTTCTCCCGGTGTTATTCTGGCAGGCGGTTTCACTTCCGGACTTTACCAAATAAACAAACGTACCCTTACGGTAGATTATATAGCTTCTTCGCTTTTCTTTCATCTGGATTTGCGTCCCGATCAGTATATACGTGATATTAAGAAAGACTCGGAAGGCAATATCTGGTCAGGCGGTTTTTATAACCTGAAGTGCTTTGATCTGGCGGGTGGAAAATCCCGTTTATATCCGGGACTGAGTTCTATCACTTGTATTTATGAAAAGGATAGCTCCTCAATGTGGATCGGTACTTCGATGGGACTGTATCTGCTCGACAAGGTCTCCGGGAAGTACCGCAGCATTGATATGCCGGTGGAATCATCGCATATTTGTGCTTTGTATCAGGGAGACGACGGTGTGCTGTACGTGGGTACCAGCGGTTCCGGCTTGGTGCTTTATGACCCTAAAGAAGAAGCTTTTGCCCAATACTATACGGACAACTGCGCTCTTATTTCCAACAATATTTATACGATTCTTCCTAAACCGGATGGAGACTTATTGCTTAGTACGGAAAACGGAATTGTTCACTTCTCTCCCCGCAAGATGTCTTTCCATAACTGGACCCGTGAGCAAGGACTTATGAGTGTCTGCTTCAATCCCGGTGCCGGAATTCTGCATAGCAGCGGGCGTTTTGTCTTGGGAAGTAATGATGGGGTTATCGGTTTTCCTTCGGATATGCACATTCCTGTTCCCAGTTTTTCTCCGATGATACTCAGTGATTTGCGTATATCTTATCAGTTGATGTATCCTGGTGATGAGAAATCTCCCCTGAAGACGGATATCAACAGTACGGAAGTCTTGCAGCTTGATTATGAACAGAACACCTTTTCACTGAAGGCCTCTTCCATTAATTATGATTATCCCTCCAATGTGTTATACTCTTGGAAATTGGAAGGTTTTTATGAAGAGTGGACTACTCCTTCGGCCAACGGACTGATGCGTTTTACCAATATTCCATCGGGTAAGTATATGCTTCATGTGCGTTCGGTTTCTAATGAAGAGAAATATAAGAGTTATGAACAGCGCAGTATATTGATTATCATTTCCCCTCCGCTATGGGCTACTCCGTGGGCTATAGCCGGTTATGTCCTGTTGGCGGTTCTGGTATGTGTGGTTCTGTTCCGTATCATCACGTTGAGAAAGCAGAAGAAAGCGTCAGAAGAAAAGGCACGTTTCTTTATCAATACAGCCCACGATATCCGGACGCCTCTGACGTTGATAAAAGCTCCGTTGGAGGAACTGCGGAACGGTGACATGGTGAATGAAGAAGGGAAGAGCCATGTAAGTATGGCATTGCGGAATGTGGATGTACTTTTGCGGCTTACGACCAATCTCATCAATTTTGAACGTATCGACACTTACTCATCCCGCTTGTATGTGTCCGAGTATGAACTGGGTGCGTATATGTCCGGCATTTGCGATACTTTCCGTTCGTATGCAAGTGTCAAGCATATCAGGCTGGATTATGAGGATAATTTCAGTTATCTGAATGTCTGGTTTGACAGGGACAAGATGGATTCTATTTTGAAGAATATCCTGTCGAATGCCATGAAGTATACGCCGGAAAATGGAAGTATTCATGTTTCCGCTTCGGAGTGTGGGGATAACTGGTGTATTGAAGTGAAAGATACGGGTATCGGAATTCCCCGTAATGAGCAGAAAGGATTATTCCATGCATATTTCCGGGGTAGTAATGTCATCAACCTTAAAGTGAGTGGCAGTGGCATCGGTTTGGCGCTGGTGCATAGATTAGTGCAGTTGCATGGTGGTAAAATCTCTATAGAGAGTACAGCGGAGCAGGGCACGCAAGTGAAAATCATTTTCCCTAAAGGAAACAAACATTTCCAAAAAGCTACTATCACCCCCCAGACTCCGGAGCATTCCGTCACTGTGCCCGAGGTTATTTCTCCGTTTTCTCCATCAGTTACGCCCAAACAGAATCCGGATTCTTCGCGACGTATCCTTGTAGTGGAAGATAATGATGATTTACGCATCTACCTGACAAATACGCTTGGTGAGGATTATCAGGTGCAGTCTTGTCTTAACGGGAAAGAAGCGCTTGAAATTTTGCCCGGGTTCAAGCCGGATCTTGTACTGTCGGATATCATGATGCCGGAAATGTCGGGAGATGAATTATGTGCGGCTATAAAGGGGAATATCGAGACCTCTCATATTCCGGTGCTTCTGCTGACTGCATTAGGAGATGAAAAGAACATGCTGGAAGGGCTGAAAATCGGTGCGGATGACTATATGGCCAAGCCTTTTAGCATCAATATCCTGAAGGCAAGTATCGACCGGTTGATAGCCAACAGGCTTTTGCTGTATAAAAAGTATGGCAGTCCGGATTTCGAGAATGAAAAATGGCCGAAAGGGTGCCGGGATACGCTTGACTGGAAGTTCATTGTTTCTGTCCGTGAAAATGTGGAGAAGAATATGGCCGATCCGGATTTTACGGTAGACATGCTTTGTTCACTTCACCATATGAGCCGTAGCAGTTTCTACAACAAAGTGAAAGCATTGACTGATTGTTCTCCGGCAGATTATGTTCGTCTCATACGTATGCAGTGTGCTGCCCGGATGTTGAAGGAAGGAGAGCGCTCTATCACGGAAATTGCGGATATGACCGGCTTCTGCGATGCGAAATATTTCAGGGAAGTATTCCGGAAACACTTCGGAGTCAGCCCCAGTGAATATAGGGGAAAAGGAACGGCAGAAAAAGAAAATTCGGATTAAGGCAAGAAAATGAATAGTAGGAGGGGGAGGCCCTCCTTACTATTATATTGCTGCAATGTTTTGTTTGATTGTACTGTAGAGTTTCTCTTTCAAGACATGTGCGTCAACCGGTTTGGGCACATAGCCGTTGAATCCGTTCTTCATGACTTTTTCTTTATCCGAAGAGAAAGAATATGCCGTAACGGCAATAATAGGTATTGTTTCTGAGAATTTCCGTATCTCTCTCGCTGCTTCATACCCGTCCATTTTGGGCATATTGATATCCATAATGATGACATGCGGATGGGATTTCCGGTATAATTCTATGGCTTCTTCACCGTTCCAGGCATGCACCAGATCGTAGTCTTTGTTAAGAATGGAATTGAATAGCAGGTAGTTGCTTTCGTTATCTTCTGCTATCAGGATGACAGGTTTTTGCTGAGGTGCTTTGGGGGTAAAATCAACAGGCTGCTGTATCTTCTGTTGTGCAACTCCTTCCGGTTTATACGGTATTGTAAACCAGAATGTAGTTCCTTTACCTTTTCCTTCGGATTCTACTCCGATACGACCTTTCATCTTTTCGATAATATTTTTGCAGATGGAAAGCCCCAGTCCCGTTCCCTGGGTGAAAGTATTCACTTTGGTAAACCGTTCGAATATTTTATTTTGGTCTTCTTGTGAAATACCTAAACCTGTATCTTTTACATAAAAATAAAGTTCTTTTCCACGGATTTCATAACCGAATGTGATGCTGCCTGCCGGAGTAAATTTTGTGGCATTGACCAGCAGATTGATCAGTACCTGTGAGAGCCGGTTTTTTTCGGTTTGTACATGGCACTCGCTAACTCCGGGAATGAATTCCAGAACGACGCCCTCTTTCAGCCTGCGCCGTACTGTACTTTCCACGTCTCTTGCCAATCCATTCAGGTCAACGTTCTGGTAATTGAACTCAAGAGTATTTGCCTCTATTTTTGACAAGTCCAGAATGTCGCTGATAAGTTGCAGGAGAAGTTGGTTGTTATTCTCTATGATACTGATGAATTCTTCACGTTCTTGTTCATCTTCAGTGGCGGTCAGCAGGCTGGAGAATCCTACGATAGCGTTTAATGGCGTACGTATTTCGTGGCTCATATTAGCCAGGAATGCAGATTTTAGCCGTTCGGATTCCAAGGCTTTCTCTCTGGCTGTTATCAAAGCCTTTTCTTGCCTCTTGCGTTCTGTAATCAATAGCAGTGAGCCTACCAAGGATACCGGACATCCTTGCTCATCGTATTGGTCTACTACAGCATTGGTTTCCAGCCAGTCTATAAATTTCCGCCCTTCCACCTCGGTGATGATGCGGAACTCTTCTTGGGCATGCTGTAATTCTCCGGATACAAGATTTGCATGCACTTGCTCCATGCGTTCCACATCTTCCGGGTGTATTTTCCGGAAGTATTCGGAGGCTTTTATGATGTGTGCCTGGGGAGTGGATCCTTCTTCTTTGGCAAAATTCATATGGGCCAGTATCTGTTCGGATTCGCAAGTAATCATATCGCTTTTCAGATCCCAGCGCCAAGGAATGATTCGGGCCACGCTCAAGGTCATTTCCAACTTCTTATTGATTTCCCGCAACGCATTTTCCGCTTCATTGCGTGCTGTGATGTCAACCCCGAAAATATCTATGGTGTACTTTTCGGACGACTGGCAGATAATGAACTCATAAAAAGAGTGGGTCTGCTTGAAATAGTGTGTGAAGGTAATCGCTTGTTTTTCTCTGAATACCATTTTTATAAATCGGGGAAGACATTCAATTTGTGAAAGCGAATTTTTATTTGTATCATTATCCTCATTGGCTGTAAACAAACTATTGAACAAGCTATTGCCAGCCTGATATTCTATATCTGCAGCCTCTCCCTTTTCATCGAAAGCCACTCTTGCTTGGGTGTATGATATCGGCATGTTGCATACCAGTGTGTTGTGGGCACTGAACAAGGCTATTTTCTTTCGCTGAAACCAGTATATTATGAGCGCAATGGCCACAAGTGAAAGCAACAGAATTGTTCCACTGATGATCCACCACTTATATTTTTGCCAGAATGTGAGTGGCTTATTCAGGAATATAGTGCCTGACGGGCAAAGGTCTGCATCAAGTTCATCCAATTTCAGTTGTGCATAGTTGACGAGTGGGTATGACTTTTTACTATATACGAATGGAATGTCACGTAGCTCTTTCCCCTGGAGCATCTGTCCGATAACGTCAGTTAATGATTTCTCTAGTTCGGCTTGGTCGTAGAAGTGGCCACCAATGAATCCGGCCTTATTGATATATGCCCCTCTCAGTGCAAATACCGGTTGAGGTGAAGATGCTACTAACTGGAAATCGCCGCTGATGAGTGTAGGCGATCCAAACAGGTTTTTGCGTTCATAGAACCATGTAGAAAATAAAATACTTGTGGTCGGGTCATCTGTCAGTAAGTATTCTTGCAGTTGTCTGCTGTTTTCTTCTTTACCTACCAGCCGTTCGTATTCGATATTCGGATATTCTGATGTGATGTACGAGTGTATAAGCCGATCCAGCCGTTGATTTTGATAAAGTTCGTCTGCCGCGAATATGATCTTCTTCATTTTGGGCAGCATCCGTACCATCATGTCAATGGTTGCTTTATACATATCCGGAGTCTCGATGAATGTGAAGTTATATTGTTCTCTGAGGTCGTTCAGGGGGAGGGCTTTGTTATCTGTCATATTTATGGAGCGCCCTGTGAAATAATATTCCCGTGGGGCATAGGTGTCTTCGTTGGCAATCAATACCATGGGAATGTCCCCCCATTCTTTCTGAATGCGGTCTCTTAAAGTGAATGCTATGCTGCCTATGAGCACCAGATAATCCGGTTTGTTTTTTTCATAACGCTGGAAGATTCCTTCTTCCATTTGGTTGTACAATGAATCGTTGCGGATAAATGTACCATTTATATGCACTAAGTCGGCACAGACATCTTCTATTGAGGAAGTTTGGAGCATAATAGGGTTTATAAGAGTCTGACTCCATGGGGCTCCTTCATTGTATGAGTTAATAATAAGTAGTCGATGTTGTTCTTTGGTTACGGCCGCATTGGATAAACTTAAGTGTAGTAAAACAAAGCAGAGGCTGATTATACGTTTCCAAGATAAAAAGAGTCTCATAATCAATTATTAAGTGTTTCTTGTATTGAATTAATATTAGATATTGATACAAAAATACAAAAAAACAGGTTTTTAGTAATTGTTTTTTGGTTTATATTAACCATAATTAACCCACTTCTTTTCTGTTATTGTTATGGATTATGGTTTTATCATGCAAGGCAATATGAACTATATCTGAATTTCTGATGGGTGAGTCTCGGTTGCTAAAAATAAGGCTGTCTTATTCAATAAAACAGCCTTATTCACCTTTAGAGAGTATTTACTCTACATATCTACACATTCATCGCATTGGCACTCAGTGCCCCTATGATAGCCGAAGCTACCGCAATCACCACTTTTAGAATTTTATCCCAGATAGACTTTTTCATATTCTTCAGTATAAATGATTCGTAATATTTTAACCTAGTGGATTTTCATCCACTCCTCCACCGCTTCCTGATCCTCCCTGATCGCCGGACGAGCTCCCTCCCGACGAGTTTCCGTCTTTGTTTACCAGCGCTTCCAGGTCATAGAAATCAATTTTCTGTCCGGCCCGTGTTGCGGTAACGTCCGGCCTGATGGTAGTGGAGGGTCGGAAATTAATCTTCACGGCCTTGATGTTCTTTGCGGTGCAGTCTTCCACTTTCTCCACCCCCACGGTCCTTGCCGATAGGCTGAACACGCCGAAGTCCTTGATGTTTACCGACTGTCCGCTGTAGAGCTTGCTCACCAGTGCTTCCACAAAGTTGGTAATCACACTTTTGATGTCACCCAGTGTCAACGAACTCTTTTCCTTCATCACGTACGCCACGTCCTCCAGGTCTGCGTTCGGGCCTAATGTGACCAGTTGCGGATAAATCTTTGCCACGGCATCCGCCTTTCGCGGGTCTTTCCGCGGGATCTTCTTGAATGGTACTCCCATAATTGATAATTTTTAAAAAGTTAAACAATAACGTAATTTGATCTTGTCCTTTCGGGTAAACTGCCGGATTCTCCTTTCGTTGCCTCCTTTCGGTGTCTTTGCTCAAGCGTATTTGCAGTCCGCCTGTCTCCGCCATCTTGAGCTTGCCGAAAGATCTCCTCTCTCTTTCCCCTTTTGACCTTGCAAATATACCCCGTTCCTTTCCCGCCTTCCTCCCTCCTGAAGCTATTTGAAATTGTATGAAAAAACGAGAGAGTAAATGAGAGGTAATTCCTCCTTTATTCCTTCTGTATGTCGCCATAAATGAGTACCTTTATACCATGTAAATAACTAAAAGCCAAGTTTATGAAAGAAGAATTCTTAGATGAGAAAGTCCCTGTCCGCGCTTATACTAAAGCCGACCTTGCCATGCTTTACAACCCCGGTGTATGCATAACTACCGCCCTTC
>OIXH01000248.1_pt1 | contig 69218 bp, 67 predicted proteins | sample 1587741 | NCBI WGS metagenome assembly OIXH01 (sample SAMEA3888916, study PRJEB22519) | human gut metagenome | biome: human gut; feature: human-associated habitat; material: faeces | place: Denmark | collected 2011 | reverse complement strand
ACGCAGTACCGTTTTTTGACCTTCCAAACAGACAAAAGCACTGCCGTATGGCTGTCAGCCATACGGCAGTGCTTTTGTCTGTGGATCGGTTCGAAAGTTTGGCAGCTTCTCTTGCGGTTCCGCGCCTACGACGGCCTGCGGCGGCGAAGATCGTTCAATCGAAACAGTAACGCCAGAGTTTTGTATCTCTTTTTTTCCAGAAGTGAAAAAATCAGCCGCGTTTTTCTGCCGGCTCTGCGCAGGTAAGTGTTCTCGCGGCAGGCGGGAAAATGGGCGTGCATATATTCGTGAAAAGCCGTCAGAAGAGGATGCCGTACATCCATACGCAGCACACGGACGGAGGCGGCGATGAACAGATTGCTGACCGCGAGGTATTCCAGCTCCGAACGATAGCGGTCAAACAGGCCGTGCTGCTTGTAAAAGGTCAAAATATCGTCGAACGCGGTGATGATCTCGCCGTTGACTTCCACGGTGTGGGCATCGACAAAGCGCGCAAAGCCTTTGATCACGTCGACGTTGTTCTTACCCAGCACGTTGTCGTAGGAGGTATGAATGCGGTCGATATAGGCGCTGCGGCTGGCGACCAGCTTCTCCCAGTCGAAATGGTTGATGGTGGTATCGAAACCGTAGTCCGGGCCGTAAAGATGAATCGCTTCGCGGATCTGCGCCGCATGCCACATCACTTTTTTCGGCACGCAGCCGACGTTGACGCAGGTGCCGCCCAGCGCTTTGGCTTCAATCAGCGCGCACTTCTGGCCGTACATGGCCGCACGGTTAATCGAGGCGATACCGCCGCTACCGCCGCCGATGGCGAGGTAATCATAATGTTTGCTCATGCCCATATGTCCTTAATCGTTGATTGCCGCGATTGTAACGCGAGGCGTAAAAGGTTCCACCGATGGTTGCGATTACTCCGGCACGATCCAGCTGACGGTCGTGTGACCGGTACCGGCCGGCACCAGCTTGCTGTGTAGCCACGGCAGCACATTGTTCATCTGCTGCACCAGCTTCCACGGCGGGTTGATGACGATCATCCCGGAGGCGGTCATGCCGCGCTGGTCGCTGTCCGGACGCACCGCCAGCTCGATTTGCAGAATTTTGCGGATACCTGTGGCTTCTAAATCTTTGATCATGCGTTTTATTTGCGCGCGCAGCACCACCGGATACCACAGCGCGTAGGTGCCGGTGGCGAAGCGTTTATAGCCTTCGTTAATCCCGGTCACCACCGCCTGATAGTCGGTTTTAATTTCGTACGGCGGGTCGATCAGAATCAGACCGCGGCGCGAGACCGGCGGCAGCTTAGCTTTCAGCTGCTGGTAGCCATCGGCTTTATCGACGCGCGCGCGGCTGTCTTTCTGGAACTCGGCGCGCAGCAGCGGGAAGTCGCTCGGGTGCAGCTCGGTCATCTGCAGGCTGTCCTGCTCGCGGAGCAGCTGGCGGGCGATCAGCGGGGAGCCCGGGTAGTAGCGCAGCTGGCCGTTACGGTTGAAGTGTTCGACCACCGAAATATAGGGCTCAAGCTCTGCCGGCAGGTCGTCCTGCTGCCAGATTCGGGCGATGCCTTCAAGATACTCGCCGGTACGCTCGGCGTACTCGCCGCTCAGCTGATAGCGGCCCGCGCCGGCGTGGGTGTCCAGGTAGAGAAACGGTTTTTCTTTCTCTTTCAGCGCTTCGATGATCAGGCTCTGAACGGTGTGTTTGAGGACGTCGGCGTGGTTGCCTGCGTGAAAGCTGTGGCGATAACTGAGCATGGATGCAGAGATTCCGGGAAATAAACAAGTTAACCGATAGTTTACCGCAGATCGGCCGAGATTACCGCTGCGCCGCCGCGCTGTTTCATTTCTGCCAAAAGCGTTGCAAAACATAACGCTGTCATAAAAGCGTCAAACGGCCGCGCTAGCGTCGGATACAGGCAAGGTAATTGTTTGAATAAAAGGAAAAATAATGAAAAATCAACTCTCGCTGCTGGCCGTGGCGCTGCTGCTGGCGCAACCGGTTCTGGCTAAAGACATCCCGCTGAACAGGGCGGCGGCCCTCGCCAATAGCGTGACGCCGGCTGCCTCCAGCCAGGCGTATGACGATCTTGAGCAACAGGCGCTGGCGCAGCTGCGCCACGCTCTGCAGGGGGATGCCGCCGCGCTGACACGCGATCGGCTGGCGCACGCGAAACAAAACAAAACCCAGGCCGATACCGCCTGGCTGAAGGCCAGCGGCTATGAATTCCAGACCCGGGCCAATCAGCAGGCGGGCATTGCGCTGCTGTCGGCGTTCAGCAGCCTGCCGGAGACCGTCGTGCAGCAGAATCTGGCGATGGTGACCGCCATTAACCGCGACGCCGTACAGACCACCCGACGTCAGGCGCTGGCCGATGCGGAAGGGATTAGCTACCTCTACTTCCTCAGCGACGCGCTGGGGCCGCGGCTGGGCAACGCGTTTCTGACCGCCTATGACCAGGGCGCGTTGGGGAAAGCGGCGGCGCTGATCAAAGCCTCGGAGGTCAGCACCGGCGAGGCGAAAAAGCACTACAACAATCCGCGGCCGTTTCAGGTGCAGGGCAACACCATTCACCTGGTGCCGGACGACGTGGTGGTGAAGGATAACCAGCCCTATACCGCCGACGGCGGCTCGTTCCCCAGCGGTCACACCAACACTGGCTATACTGATGCGCTGCTGCTGGCGGCGATGATCCCGGAGCGGTTCGACGCGCTGGTGGCGCGTGGCGCACGCTATGGCTATTCGCGCATCGTGCTGGGTGTCCACTATCCCCTGGATGTGATCGGCTCGCGGATGGTGGCCGAGCGCAACGTGGCCCATTATCTTAACGATCCGCGCTACCGGGTATTATTTAACGAAGCCCGCGATCAGCTGCGCGCCGCGCTGGCGAAAGCCTGCGGCACATCGCTTGCCGAGTGCGCGAAGAGCAGCGTGAAAGACGATCCCTGGCGCGATCCGGCGATGCGTGATTTCACTCGTTTCACCATGACCTACGACCTGCCGCGGCAGACGGGGCCGCAGCCGCGCCTGCAGGTGCCGGAGGGGGCGGAAGTGCTGCTGGAGGCTGCCCTGCCGCAGCTGTCTGCGGCCCAGCGCCGGGCGCTGATGGTCAATACCGCGCTGCCGGCGGGCTACCCGCTGTCCGGCGCCACCCCCGAGCAGCAGTTCTGGCAGCGGCTGAATCTGTCGGCGGCCTGGGAAATGGCGCAAAAAGGGCATTAATGCGGTTTCCGGCACGCTGCACCGCGTGCCGCGTTTTTCCGGCAACGGGCGGACTTATCGCAGCAATACCCAGGCTGACGCACCGCCCGTCATTGAAATTCCCCCAACTATCCCCCATTCTAGATCTCATGCATAAGCGCCGGACGCGCGCTTCACTCACCCTTTTCAACAGGACAGCGCATATGACCAATCCATTACTGACGCCTTTTTCCCTGCCGCCTTTTTCTGCGATCAAACCAGAGCACGTGGTCCCCGCGGTCACCAAAGCGCTGGAGGATTGCCGGGCCGCAGTGGAAAGCGCGGTGGCGCACGGCGCGCCGTATAGCTGGGAAAATCTTTGCCAGCCGCTGGCGGAAGTGGACGATGTGCTGGGACGCATCTTCTCGCCTGTCAGCCATCTCAATTCGGTAAAAAACAGCCCGGAACTGCGCGAGGCCTACGAACAGACGCTGCCGCTGCTCTCCGAGTACAGCACCTGGGTCGGCCAGCATGAAGGCCTGTATAAAGCCTACCGCGACCTGCGCGATGGCGATAACTACGCCACGCTGAATACCGCGCAGAAAAAAGCGGTTGATAACGCGCTGCGCGATTTCGAATTATCCGGTATTGGCCTGCCGCCGGAGGCGCAGAAACGCTACGGTGAAATCGCCGCGCGCCTCTCTGAGCTGGGCAACCAGTACAGCAACAACGTCCTTGACGCCACCATGGGCTGGAACAAGCTGGTGACCGACGTCGCCGATCTGGCCGGTATGCCGGAAAGCGCGCTGGCCGCCGCTCAGGCGCAGGCCCAGGCCAAAGAGCAGGAAGGGTATCTGCTGACTCTGGATATCCCGAGCTACCTGCCGGTGATGACCTACTGCGACAATCAGGCGCTGCGCGAAGAGATGTACCGCGCCTATTCCACCCGCGCCTCCGATCAGGGGCCGAACGCCGGGAAATGGGATAACAGCCCGGTGATGGCGGAGATCCTCGCTCTGCGCCACGAGCTGGCGCAGCTGCTGGGCTTTGATAGCTACGCCTTTAAATCCCTCGCCACCAAAATGGCGGAGGATCCGCAGCAGGTGCTCGACTTCCTCACCGACCTGGCAAAACGCGCCCGTCCACAGGGCGAAAAAGAGCTGGCCCAGCTGCGCGCTTTCGCTAAAACCGAGTTCGGCGTCGAAGAGCTGCAGCCGTGGGACATCGCTTACTACAGCGAAAAACAGAAACAGCATCTCTACAGCATCAGCGATGAGCAGCTGCGCCCCTATTTCCCGGAAAACAAAGCCGTTAACGGTCTGTTCGAAGTGGTGAAGCGCATTTATGGCATTACCGCCAAAGAGCGTACCGATGTCGACGTGTGGCATCCGGAAGTGCGCTTCTTCGAGCTGTATGACGAACACAACGAGCTGCGCGGCAGCTTCTATCTCGACCTGTATGCCCGCGAGCACAAGCGCGGCGGGGCGTGGATGGACGACTGCGTCGGCCAGATGCGTAAGCTGGATGGCTCCCTGCAGAAGCCGGTCGCCTACCTGACCTGTAACTTCAACCGTCCGGTCAACGGCAAACCGGCGCTGTTCACCCACGACGAAGTGATCACCCTGTTCCACGAGTTCGGCCACGGTCTGCACCACATGCTGACCCGCATCGATACCGCCGGGGTTTCCGGCATCAGCGGGGTGCCGTGGGACGCGGTCGAGCTGCCGAGCCAGTTTATGGAAAACTGGTGCTGGGAGCCGGAAGCGCTGGCCTTTATCTCCGGTCATTATGAAACCGGTGAACCGCTGCCGCAGGCGCTGCTGGAGAAAATGCTGGCGGCGAAAAATTACCAGGCGGCGATGTTTATTCTGCGCCAGCTGGAGTTCGGCCTGTTCGATTTCCGCCTGCACGCGGAGTACAAGCCGGAGCAGGGGGCGAAAATCCTTGAGACCCTGGCGGAGATTAAAAAGCAGGTCGCCGTGGTGCCGGGCCCGACCTGGGGCCGCTTCCCGCACGCCTTCAGCCATATCTTCGCCGGCGGTTACGCGGCGGGTTACTACAGCTATCTGTGGGCCGACGTGCTGGCGGCAGACGCCTTCTCACGCTTCGAAGAAGAGGGGATTTTCAACCGCGAAACCGGTCAGTCGTTCCTCGATAACATCCTGAGCCGCGGCGGTTCCGAAGAGCCGATGGTGCTGTTCAAACGCTTCCGCGGGCGCGAGCCGCAGCTGGACGCGATGCTTGAGCATTACGGGATCAAAGGCTGATTGCTACGTGAAGATCTGCTTAATTGATGAAACGGGCGCCGGAGACGGCGCCTTATCTGTTTTAGCCGCCCGCTGGGGGCTGGAGCAGGATGACGATAACCTGATGGCGCTGGTGTTGACCGCTGAGCATCTGGAGCTGCGTAAGCGCGATGAGCCTAAGCTTGGCGGTATCTTCGTCGATTTCGTCGGCGGGGCGATGGCCCACCGGCGCAAGTTTGGCGGCGGCCGCGGTGAAGCGGTAGCCAAAGCGGTGGGGATTAAAGGCGATTATCTGCCGGATGTGGTTGACGCCACCGCCGGCCTGGGGCGCGATGCCTTCGTGCTGGCGTCGGTCGGCTGCCGCGTGCGGATGCTGGAGCGTAATCCGGTGGTCGCCGCGCTGCTCGACGATGGTCTGGCCCGCGGCTATGCCGATGCGGAAATCGGCGGCTGGCTGCAGGAGCGGCTGCAGCTGATCCACGCCTCCAGCCTGACGGCGCTGACCGATATCACCCCGCGTCCGCAGGTGGTCTACCTCGACCCGATGTTCCCGCATAAGCAGAAAAGCGCGCTGGTGAAGAAAGAGATGCGCGTTTTTCAGTCGCTGGTGGGGCCTGATTTAGACGCCGATGGCCTGCTGGCCCCGGCGCGCCAGCTGGCGACCAAACGGGTGGTGGTAAAGCGCCCGGATTACGCGCCGCCGCTGGCGGAAGTCGCCACGCCGAACGCGGTGGTGACCAAAGGGCATCGGTTTGATATTTACGCCGGCACGCCGGAGTAATATTACGCCGTGGTGGTATCTCCCGGATAGCGGCGCAACGCGCCTTATTCGGGCTACCGCATTGTAGCCCGGCTCAGCGTTGCGCAAGCCGGGAACCGTAATATTTGAACAAACGACGCCAGTGCGGATCGGCCATCTTAAACGGTTACTCGGCGCTGGCCGGGGTATTAATCATCCGGTTCAGCCAAGGCACCATTAGCGCCATCACCACCGTGACCCCCAGGGTCACCAGGCCAATTTTACTGAACACGCTGGTGTAAACCGGCAGCGTCTGCAGCGGGTCGGTGATATTTTCCGGCACCGCGGTGAAGGTCGCCACATAGCCGCCGAGCAGGAACGCGGCGGCCTGGGTCAGGAACCACATCCCCAGAATAAAGCCCATCAGATGCTGCGGCACCAGCGCGGCGACCATCGCCAGCCCCAGGGCGCTGATCAGCAGCTCGCCCAGGCTCTGGAACAGATAAACCAGCACAATAAACCACGGCGAGGTTAATCCCTGGGCGTCGGCGAACCACATCCCGGCGGCCGCGGCGGTCAGGAAGCCCAGCGCGCAGAGGAACATCCCGAGGGTAAATTTCACCGGCATGGTCAGGTCTTTACCCTTATGGCCGAGATGGGTGTAAATCGCCGCCAGCACCGGGCTGGCTACCACCACCCAGAAGGGGTTCAGCGCCTGGAAACTGACCGGGTTGATGGTAAAACCCAGGATCTGATGATGGACGTTGTTGATGGCGAAGAAGTTCAGCGAGGTCGGCATCTGGGCGTAGAGAATGTAAAACAGCACCGCCTCGATCATCAGGATAAAGGCGACGAACATTTTGTTGCGCCCGGTTTTATCAAGGCGAAACGCCTCGCGGAAAAAGAACGCAATGACCACGACCGACAGGACAATCAGCACCAGGTTGGCGATCATCACGTTATGCATCAGCCAGGCGCAGAGAAAAATCATTACCACCGTACCGGCCAGCACCAGCGCCAGATTGCGCAGGCTGAGGGGGCGGTGATCGGGCTCGGAGCCAATATCTTTTACCATCCCGCGGCAGGCGAAGTAGACCAGCAGCGCGATAATCAGCCCCGCGCCGCACAGGTTATAGGTCACCGCGTAGCCAAACTTTTCCGCGATCACCGGCGCCAGCGACAGCGACAGCAGCGAACCGATGTTTATCGACATATAAAACAGGGTGAACGCCCCGTCGAGACGGGCATCCTTCGGCGGATAGCATTTTGACAGCAGGCTCGCCGGGTTGGCTTTAAACAAACCGTTGCCGACGGCGATGGTGCCGAGGGCGATAAAGATCAGCTGCGGTTTCAGCAGCGACATCCCGGTCATAAAGTAGCCGATAGCCAGCACAACCGCGCCGAGCACCAGGGTACGTTTGGTCCCCAGCAGATGGTCGCCCACGTAGCCGCCGATCGAGATCAGCCCGTAAACCAGCGCCGCGAAGGCGCCGAAGGTGATAAAGGCCTGTTCCTGAGAGAAGCCCAACTGTTTAACAAAGAAGACCGCCAGGATCCCCTGAACGCCGTAATAGCCAAAACGTTCCCAGAGCTCCACAAAGAAGATCATGAAGAACGGACGAGGTTGCTGCAGCAAACCCGTAGGTGCAGTTGTATTCATATTCCTTCGCCTTGTATTACTTTCCCAAAAAGTATGAACGCGTATGCCAGAACGCGCCGAAAATGTCTGATAACTCGCCATGCTGCGGTTATTGGCTTAATGAGTAGATTATTATATAGATGTTTTAGTGAATAACTGGCTGATCACACTAATTGAATAGCTTTTTTATGGAGTTAATCTCTGTTGGCTGGCGGGGCAGAAGCGAAAATAAAAACGCCCGCAGCGGCGGGCGTCTGGCATGACACAACGGGAGGGTTATTCGTCTTCTTCGTCGCGCAGCGGGACGATCAGCATGTCGACATGGACGGTGTTGATCAGCTGACGGGCAGAGGACATCAGCTTGCTCCAGAAGTCCTGATGATGGCCGCAGACCACCAGGTCCATATCGTATTTTTTAATCGCATCGACCAGCACCTGACCGAGGTCGCCGCTGCCGCTCAGGGTCTCGGTGATCGGGTAGCCGGCGTTGGTTGAGAGCTCGGTCAGCGCGTGATGGGTCTCTTCGGAGATGCGTTTTTGCATATCGCCGAGGTTCACGTCAATCAGCCCGGTGTAGAGGTCGGAGTAATTTACATCCACGTGGATCAGGGAGACTTTCGCGTTATAAGGGCGGGCCATAGAAACGGCTTTTTCAACCAGTACTTTACTCTCCGGGGACAGGTCTACTGCAATCAGAATATGTTTGTAAGCCATAGTGTTACTCCTTCCATAAGTTTGTCGATGACCATTGGACCTGACAGCTGGCGCTGCCGTTTCGCCCGCGTCCTGCGTGCTACATTCGCGGGAGGGTAGCCTTTAAGGACTTCATTGTAGAAGATATTTCTTACCTTATAGCGCCCCCCGCACTCCGTCAATGCACTGGGTTCACCTAAAAGCTAAACAAATTTATCCGTCTTACGTATTGATAACGAATAACCTTGTGGTAAAAAAATTAATGGATCTCCTACACTATTTAATGAGCCGGTCGGAAAAATAAATGTGATCGGAATCGCACTCTTTACGGTATTGTCGTCGGTTATTTGGGGAGCGGTAGCCGCGGAGGATTTCTCCGTGGGCGGGTCGCCGGGGAGGAGGTATGATCAGCACTATTGCGCTGTTTTGGGCCCTGTGTGTCGTTTGTGTGGTGAATATGGCACGCTACTTCTCATCGTTGCGTGCATTATTGGTTGTGCTACGTGGTTGCGATCCCTTGCTCTATCAGTACGTCGATGGCGGCGGCTTTTTTACCTCGCACGGGCAGCCCAGCAAACAGATGCGGCTGGTCTGGTATATCTATGCCCAGCGCTACCGTGACCATCATGACGATGAATTTATTCGTCGCTGCGAACGTGTTCGTCGCCAGTTTATTCTGACCAGCGCCCTGTGCGGCCTGGTGGTGGTGAGCCTGATTGCGCTGATGATCTGGCACTAACGATATTTTCAGAATAAAAAAAGGGCCAGCAAGCTGGCCCGTTTTGAACGAATAACGCTTAAATCAGCTTCAGGGAGAGCCAGTAAAGGACGCCTGAAAGGATAATCGCTGCCGGCAGGGTCAGTACCCAGGCCATCAGAATGCTGGTTACCGTCTTTTTCTGCAGACCACCGCCATCCACCAGCATCGTCCCCGCTACCGAGGAGGAGAGCACGTGGGTGGTGGAAACTGGCATCCCGGTGTAGCTCGCCAGACCGATTGAGACCGCTGCGGTCATCTGCGCCGACATCCCCTGGGCGTAGGTCATGCCCTTCTTACCGATCTTCTCACCGATGGTGGTCGCCACGCGGCGCCAGCCGATCATGGTACCAATACCCAGCGCCAGCGCGACCGCCATGATAATCCAGATTGGCGCGTACTCGATGGTGCTCAGCATATCGGTTTTCAGTTTCTTCAGCAGACGCTGGTCGTCAGCGCTCACGTCCGGCAGTTTCGCCACTTTGTCGGTAGTGTCTGAGATGCAGAGCATGATGCGACGCAGCTGGCCGCGCTGTTCCGGTTTTAGCGACTCGTAGTTCTCAACGCCGGTCAGCATGGTCTTCACGCGGTCAAGGGCGTTGATGGTGTTCGCCGGATGGCAATGAAACTCGCCGTTGGCCGCGGTATTGGTGTCCGGAGAGGGAACCAGCTGGTCAACGCCGGTGGCTTTCTTCAGCAGGTCAGGGCGCTGCTGGAAGAAAGTTTCCACATTGTTGACCGCATCGCGGGTACGGGTGATTTCGTAACCGGAGGCGTTCATATTCACCACGAAGCCCGCCGGGGCGACGCCGATCAGGACCAGCATCACCAGACCAATGCCTTTCTGTCCATCGTTAGCGCCGTGAGAGAACGACACGCCGATAGCGGACAGGATCAGGGCGATACGGGTCCAGAACGGCGGCTTTTTCTTGCCGTCTTTCTTTTCACGCTCCGCCGGAGTCAGGTGGATACGCGCCCGTTTTTTGGTGCCGCTCCAGTAGCGGCGCAGCAGGAAAATCAGGCCGCCCGCAATCACCAGACCAACGATAGGCGAGATGATAAGCGAACCAAAAATGCCGATGACTTTCGGGATATTCAACGCATCAACCACGGAGGTGCCTGTCATCAGCGCATTGGTTAAACCAATACCGATGATGGCGCCGATCAGGGTATGAGAACTGGATGCCGGAAGACCGAAGTACCAGGTCCCGAGGTTCCAGATGATCGCCGCCAGCAGCATAGAGAACACCATGGCGAGGCCATGCGCGGAACCCATGTTAAGCAGCAGATCGGTCGGCAGCATATGCACGATGGCATAGGCTACGCTGAGACCGCCCAGCAGAACGCCGAAGAAGTTGAAGAGCGCCGCCATCGCCACAGCGAGCTGTGAGCGCATAGCGCGAGTGTAGATAACCGTAGCCACCGCGTTTGCGGTATCATGGAAACCGTTAATCGCTTCGTAAAACAGTACAAAAGCTAAAGCAAGCAATAATAATAGTCCGGTATGTAAATCCAGACCGGCAAATAAATGTAGCATAGGACGTTACGCCATTTTGAGGACATGAACGCGGCGCATTATCAGTGACTTTCGCGGCGCGGGCAAAGTGAAATATAGACTTTTTTTGATTTTCTTCCTGTTTAGGTTTTACCCTGTTGGGAGTAATCCTATATCTTTCAATGATGTATCTAATGCGGGATTTTTCCCGCTGGTGTGACCAGAGTGAAATATTTACAAAACCCGACAATTGGGGAACGAGGAATGCGGTGTGGAAAGGTTTGATGCCATTGTCGTTGGCGCCGGAGCGGCGGGAATGTTTTGCGCAGCGCAGGCGGGGCAGCTCGGCTGTCGCGTCCTGCTGCTCGACAACGGCAAAAAGCCGGGGCGAAAAATTCTGATGTCCGGCGGCGGCCGCTGCAACTTTACCAATATGTATGTCGAGCCGGCGGCCTATTTGAGCCAAAACCCGCATTTTTGCAAATCTGCCCTGGCGCGCTACACCCAGTGGGACTTTATCGAGCTGGTCGGCAAATATGGCATCGCCTGGCATGAGAAAACCCTCGGTCAGCTGTTTTGCGATGATTCGGCGGAACAGATCGTCACTCTGTTGCTGGCGGAATGCGAAAAGGGTGGCGTGCAGATCCGCCTGCGCAGCGAAATTCTCAGCGTGGAGCGCGACGAGCAAGGCTATCGGCTTCAGGTGAACGGCGAAACGCTGGCGACCAAAAAGCTGGTGATCGCCTCCGGCGGCTTGTCGATGCCGGGCCTCGGCGCCTCGCCGTTTGGCTATAAAATCGCCGAACAGTTCGGCCTGAAGGTGCTGCCGACCCGTGCGGGTCTGGTGCCGTTTACCCTGCACAAGCCGCTGCTTGAGCAGCTCCAGGTTCTCTCCGGCGTCTCGGTGCCGTCGACCATCACCGCCGAGAACGGCACCCTGTTCCGCGAAAATCTGCTGTTCACCCATCGCGGCCTTTCCGGACCGGCGGTGCTGCAAATTTCCAGCTACTGGCAGCCCGGCGAGTTCGTCACCGTGAATCTGCTGCCAGACTGCAATCTTGAGGAGTTCCTTAACGAGCAGCGCGGCGCGCATCCCAACCAGAGCCTGAAAAACACCCTCGCGATGCAGTTGCCGAAGCGGCTGGTGGAGTGTCTGCAGCAGCTGGGGCAAATTCCTGATGTCACGCTGAAGCAGCTGAACGTTCGCGATCAGCAAGCGCTGGTGGAGACGCTGACCGCCTGGCGCGTGCAGCCGAACGGTACCGAAGGCTACCGGACGGCGGAAGTGACCCTCGGCGGCGTGGACACCAATGAGCTCTCGTCGCGTACCATGGAGGCGCGTAAGGCGCCGGGCCTCTACTTTATCGGCGAAGTGATGGACGTCACCGGCTGGCTCGGCGGCTATAACTTCCAGTGGGCGTGGTCAAGCGCCTGGGCCTGCGCGCAGGCGCTGGTGGACGCTTAAACTAAGGGCCCGGGCATTCGGCGCCCGGGCGTGCAGGTTAGTTCAACCCAAGAAAATACTGAGCGATTTTGAAATAGATAATCAGTCCGGTGCCATCGATCAGCGTGGCGATAAACGGCGCGGAAACCACCGCCGGGTCGATGCCGATCCGTTTAAGCACCATCGGAATGACCGACGAGACAACTGCGCTCCACAGGGTAATGCATACCAGCGTCAGGCTGACGATCAGCGTGATTTCCATGCCGATGCCCATCATCCAGGCGCGCAGGCAGCCCGCCAGCCCCAGCGTTAAGGCAATCAGAAACGAGGTCGACACCTCTTTGCGGATCACCCGCCCCATATCGCGCAGCCGTACTTCTCCCAGCGCCATCGAGCGCACCAGCGTCGAAGTGATCTGCGTTCCGCTGTTGCCGCCGGTGCCGATGAGCAACGGAATAAAGAAGGCCAGCGCAATGGCCGATTCCAGGGCTTCTTCGAAATGCTGCAGCACGCTGCTGGTGTAGGCTTCGGCCACGAACAGCAGCAGCAGCCACACCGAGCGTTTCTTCCACAGCGTCCAGGGGCTGATCTCGAGGTACGGTTTTTCCAGCGGCAGCGTCGCCCCCTGCAGCTGAGCGTCCTCGGTGACGTCATCCTCCAGCAGATGGGCGATCTCCTTTTCCATCAGGCAGCCGACCAGCTCGCCTTTATCGACGACGGGAACCAGCTCGAGGCCGCGCTCGTTGAGCTCGGCAATGACCTGCGGGCGTTCATCGTCAGGTTTGACGCGGAACAGGCAGCTGTCCATCAGGTAGCGGATAGACTGCCCGACATCCCCTTCCTGCAGTAGCTTTTTGACCGACAGGCTGCCGCGCAGCTTTTTACCGGCGACAACAAACACCTGGCCGGGAATATCATCGCTGGTGAGCTGCGAGATAAAGTGCTCCCGCGCCTCATGGACGCTGAGATGTTCCTGTAGCGTAATAAAGTCGGTACGCATGTACTGGGCGATGGCATCGCCGTTGAAGCCAGAGGTCGCCTGATGGGCGGCGCAGAGTTGAATGGAAGACATGATTAAGATCCCTATAAAAAATCACTCATAGGGGCGAACAAGACAGGGTTAGCGCAGGCAGATCCCTACGTCCTGGTTTTAGCACTGCATAACGTATCTGAACGGTCATGACCGACAGAAGTTACCTTGGCAACACCTTGATTCGATGGAAGCCTGTATTTCCCTGAGTGGTCTCTCTCGATACCAACAGGGCGGTAACTTGTATTTATGCAGGAGCCTCGCCATAACGAGATCGTTAAATGAGGCTCCATTATTGGCGACGAGGGATAATTCACAAAGCGTATAATTTATGTGGTTTATCAACTGTTGATAAACCACCCAAGAATTTTCAAATAGCTAATCATCCGCTAAACACCGCAAATGCCCATGGCGCACGCCGCGCTGGGCAATCACGTCGTCGGCAAAATGCTGTATCTCGGCCATGTCTCCCTTCAGCACCGCAATCTCCAGGCAGTCGTCATGACTGATATGCACATGCAGCGTGGCGACGGAGAGATCGTGATGATGATGCTGGGTGGCCACCAGCCGGCTCGCCAGTTCGCGTTTTTCATGCTCGTAGACATATGACAGGACGGCATAACCGCGCCGCGGCTCCGACGGCGCGGGATCCTGGTTGAGGGCGTCGCGCAGAATATCGCGTACCGCCTCCGAACGATTGTGGTAGCCGCGGCGGGCGCTGAGCGCATCGAGAGCGGCCAGCAGGTCATCATCAAGGGTCAGGGTTACGCGCTGCATGGCATGGCCTCGTTAAGCAGAGTGGCAGGAAAAGGTGGCAGCACCGCCTGCTGGAGCGCCTGTCCGGCAGGGGAGCGCAGGCGCAGCGGTAGACTGACCGTTGCGGTTTCGACGATGCGTCCGTGCTCCATCACCAGCACCCGCTGGCAAAAGCGCTCCACCAGCCGCAGGTCGTGAGTGATGAACAGGCAGGCGGTGCCAAACTGGGCCTGCAGGCGCTTCAGCAGGGCGATAATCTCCGCCTGCAGCAGCAGATCGAGATTCGAGACCGCTTCATCCAGAATCAACAGCTGCGGCCGTACCGCGAGGGCGCGAGCCAGGCAGACGCGCTGCAGCTGTCCGCCGCTGAGCTGCGCCGGGCGTTTATCGAGCAGCGTCGTGGAAAGGTCGACCGCCTGCAGCATCTCTTCCACCTGACGCGCGCGTTCCTCGCGCGACAAGCGCAACAGATGGCGCAGCGGCTCGCTGACGATCTCGCGCACCGTTTTGCGCGGATTCACCGCGCTGAAGGCGTCCTGAAACACCAGCTGAATATCGCGGCGGAAGGCGCCGACGGCCTCGCCCTTCAGGGCGGTCAGCGGTGTGCCGCGCCAGACAATATCGCCGTGCTGCGGCGTTTCCAGGCCCACCAGCATCCGCGCCAGGGTGCTCTTGCCGCAGCCGCTGCGCCCGAGCAGGGCCACCGTTTCGCCAGAGGCGATGGCGAGTTGGATCTCGTGCAGGACCCTGCCGTGGTGCGGGTAATTGTGGCTCACCCCGGTGACGCTGAGTAAATTCATGCTGTTTTCTCCAGTCCGTACAGCGCCAGATGCGCCGCCAACAGGCGTTGGCTCAGCGGGTGCTGTGGGGCGCTGAACAACGTATTTACATCGCACTGTTCAACGAGGCGACCGTTCTCCATGACCGCTACGTAATCCGCCAGCCGCGCCACAACGCCCATGTCATGGGTCACCAGCAGCAGCCCCAGACCGCGGCTGGCGACGATATCCGCCAGCAGATTGAGGATCCGCGCCTGGGCGATGGCATCGAGGTCGGTGGTCGGTTCGTCGGCGATGATAAAGGGCGCGCGGCTGAGCAGGGCGAGGGCGACCATCATCCGTTGCAGCATGCCGCCGCTCATCTCAAAGGGGTAGCGTTTCAGCAGCGCCCGCGGATTATCCAGACCCACCTCTTCCATTGCCGCCAGCAGGGCGGCGTCACTTGCTTCGCGGCCCGCCGCCCGGCAGGTTTCCCGGGCGTGGGCGGCCATGGTATGCAGCGGATTAAAGGCGCTGCGTGGGTTCTGCATGATAGTGGCGATAGTCGCGCCGCGCAGCTGTTCGCCGTGCACCGGTATGCCGTCGAGCAACACCCGGCCGGCGGTCTGGTTGACGCCGGGCGGCAGCAGACCCAGCGCGGCGGCGCAGGTGAGCGATTTCCCGCTGCCGCTGCTGCCGAGCAGCGCCAGTACCTGGCCGCGGCGCAGGGTAAGCGAGACGTCGCTGACCAGCGGGCGGTCGGCGGCAAGGGCGATCTGTTGCAGTTGGATCTTCTGCGGCATCAGTGGCTATGCTCCGCGATCAGGTGAGGATCGAGGCGATCGCGCAGCGCGTCGCCCAGCAGGTTAAAGGCCATCACGCTGATGAACAGCGCCAGCCCCGGCCAGACCATCTGCAGCGGCTGGGTCCAGATATACTGCCGGGCGTCGTTGATCATCACCCCCCATTCCGCCGTCGGCGCGCTGACGCCGAGGCCAAGGAACGACATGCCGGCCACGTGAAGCATCATATGGCCGATATCCAGCGAGGCGAGCACCAGCAGCGAGGGGATCACCGCCCCTGCCAGATGGTCGCTGAACAGCCGCCACTGGCTGGCGCCGCTCAGGCGGGCGGCGAGGATAAATTCGCGCTGGCGCAGGGAGACCACCAGATTACGCACCATTCTGGCGTACCAGGCCCAGTGCGACAGCGCAATGGCGAGGATCACGTTGGTCAGCCCGGTTCCCAACACCCCCACCATAAAGAACGACAGGATCGAGGTCGGAAAGGTCATAAACAGTTCGGCGAGGCGCATCAGGCCGCGGTCGGCGCGGCCGCCCAGCAGCCCGGCGCTGCCGCCAACCGCCAGACCGATCAGCAGCACCAGCAGCAGGCAGGCCATTACCGCCCCCAGCGAGACGCGGGTGGCGGCCAGCAGGCGCGAGAAAATATCCCGTCCAAGATGATCGGTTCCCAGCCAGTGCGCCCCCCCTGGCGGCAGCAGCCGCTGCTGCAGGTTAATCGCCGCCGGATCCCAGGGCAGCCACCAGCCACTGCCGAGGGCGATGACCGCCAGCAGCGCGATAACCAGCAGGGCCAGTTTCACCGGCCAGCGGAAGTTTCGCAGCCATCTCATACGCTCACCTCCTCATGGCGGAGCAGGCGCGGGTCGAGCGCCGCGTTAAGCACATCCACCGCCAGGTTAGCCAGTACGAACACCGTGACCATCATCAGGGTAAAGCACTGAATCACTGGATAATCGCGATTGAAGATCGCGGAAACCGCGTAGCGGCCAACCCCCGGCCAGGCAAAGATATTTTCGATAATCATCGTGCCGCCGATCAGCTCGCCAATGTGCATGCCCATGGCGGTCACCACCGGCAGGGTGGCGTTGCGCAGGATATGCCGCCGCTCCACCTGGCGCGTGCTCAACCCGCGCAGCCGCGCCCATACCACGTGACGCTGGCCGGAGACCTCCAGCATGCTGGCGCGCAGCAGCCGGGCGTTGATCGCCAGCGACATAAAGGCGATGGAGACGGCGGGCAATATCAGGTGCTGCCAGTCGCCGTATCCCATCGCCGGGAGCCACTGCAGATGCACGGAAAAGAGCATCACCAGCAGAAAGGCTAGCCAGAAGTTCGGCATCGACACGCCGAGGAAGGCAATCAGCCGTACAGCAAAATCCGGCAGGCGATCGCGATGGCGCGCCGCCCAGATCCCCAGCGGCAGCGAGGTGACGAGGATCAGCGCCAGCGCCGCGCCGGTGAGCAGCAGGGTGGCCGGCATGAAGTGCAGCAGGTCGTCCAGCACCGGCCGCCGGGTGGCATAGGAGAGGCCGAAGTCCAGGTGCAGCGCCCGCCACAGCCAGTGCAGATACTGCATCGCCAGCGGCTGGTTGAGACCCAGCAGTTCGCGGGTCGAGGCGACCATCTCTTCCGTGGGAGGCAAGTTCGACAGGCGCAGATAATCCAGCGCCGGGTCGCCGGTGCCGAGCCGCAGCAGCAGAAAGATGATGGCGGAGGCGGCGAGCAACAGCGGGATCAGCAGCAGCAGGCGGCGTAAAATATAGCGTAGCATTATGGTGTTACCGGTTTAATCTGGTCGAACGGGATCTCGGTGGTCACCGGCGCGAACGGGATCTCGCCGACCTCCTGGCGCGCAACCGACATCAGCGAGACATAGCTGATGGGTAGGTACACCGCGTCCTGATGCAGACGGGTCAGCACATCGTGGTACAGCCGTTTCCGCTGCGCCTCGTCGCTGGTGGTCAGCACCTCGCTAATCTCTTTATCAATCAGCGCTTTGTCGGGCAGGCCGCGCTGGGCCTGATAATCGGCATGCGAGGGCACGCGCATCGAGCTTAAAAAGGCATGCGGATCGTAGGGGGCGCCCCAGGTGCGATTGAAGATCATGCCGAACCGGCCTTCGCGCTGGCGCGCATAGATGCTGCTCTCCTCCTCGCCCACCAGGGTGACGCGGACGCCGACCTCCCGCAGATTGGCCTGAATAATTTCGGCCATCGATTTAGCCAGCGCGTCGGTGCCGATAAACGCCAGCTCAATCGCCAGCGCTTGCCCGGCTTTTTGTCGCCAGGGCTGGCCTTCCGGCTGCTGCCAGCCGGCCTGCGCCAGCAGGGCGCGGGCTTTTGCCGGATCGTAACGGCGCGGCGTCAGATCCTGCGGGGCGTAGGGGACCGAGGGCGCAAACAGGGTGTCGGCAACCTGCTGGGTGCCGTAGAGCACGCTATCGACGAGGGTCTGCTTGTCGACGGCGTAGTTGAGCGCCTCGCGAACCGCCTGCTCGCGGGTCGGGCCCTGGCTGGCGTTCAGCGCCAGCATCACCGTCTCCGTCGGGGCGGAGAGTCGAGCCACGTAGCCGGGGTGATGACGAAAGCGTTCGAAGGTATCCAGCGGTAGCAGCCCTTCGTCGCCGTAGAGCATGTCAATTTCCCCGGTTTCGAACGCCACCGCGCGGCTGGTGGCGTCAGGGATCACTTTGATGGTGATTTGCTGCAGCGCGGGTTTATTACCCCAGTACTGTTCGTTGCGTACCAGCACGTCGCGCTGATTGAGCTGCGAGCTCGCCAGTCGCCACGGCCCGGTGCCGATCGGGGCTTTGATGCCGTTGGCGGTGCCGCCATCGATAAACTGCGAGGGGGCGATAAAGCGGAACGGGCGGGGCAGGGCCAGCTCTTGTAGCAAGGGGGCGTAGGCGCTTTTCAGGGTGATCTGCAGCTCGCTGGCGCTGAGCGCCCGCACGTCGGTTATCTGATTGGCGAGCTCAAGCCAGGCGTGGCGTTGACGGTTGGCGAGCACCGCCTGGAAATTCGCCGCTGCGGCCTGGGCGTTAAAGGGTTCGCCGTTGGAGAAGGTCACATCCTCGCGCAGGGTGAACCACCAGGTTTTACCATCGTCGGAGTGACGCCAGCGGGTCGCCAGCCAGGGCTGCACGCTGCCGTCAGCCTGATACTTCACCAGCGGCTCATAGACCATGCTTTGGGCAAACATCTGGTTGGGGGTATAAAGATGCGGATTCAGCGGGCCGACGTTCACCGGCCAGGCGGTGGTGAGCGAGTGCTGCGCGGCCTGAGCCAGCAGAGGGACGCAGGCGATCAGCGCCAGCAGAGTGAGGCGGAAAATAGACAAGACGGCAATCTCAACGACAGGAAAGTATGACGATTTTAGTGATTCATCATACTTTCGGAGTAACCTGGATCAATATTGCGCCGAAAAGTATAAGTAATCCGTATGATTATGCGCAGGGGCAGGCGCCGCTTTACCCCTCAGGGCGCCCGGAACAACCCCAGCAGCGTGGCCACCTGTTCGTCGATCGGCACCAGATCCCGCTTGACGATCAGATGCAGCGGCGTCGCGCGGCGCGCGCCATGGCTGAGGGGCAGCCGCTTCAGCACGCCCTGATCGAGATGGGAACGAATGCGCTCTTCCGGCAGCCAGCCGAAGCCGACCTGATACATCACCGCATCAATGGCGGCGTCAATGGTGGAGAAAGTCCAGGCGTCACGCGTCGCCTGGCCATCGCCGGTCTGGTCGGCAATGCGCACCAGCGGCCATGGCGCCAGCGCGCTATCCTCCAGCGGACCGTCGAGGGCGGCGAGAGGATGGTCGCGGTGGGCGACGGCGATAAAATCAATATTCATCAGCCACTCTCCGCGGCCGGTAATATCCTGGCGGCGGGTCAGAACCATGACATCGGCTTCCGTTCGCGCCGCGCCCTCGTCATCCATATTTTCCAGCACTTCGGTGAGTCTGACCTGCGTCTGCGGATAACGCTGCTGAAACTGGCGCAAAATGGCGAACAACCGCTGGCGCGGGAAAATGCTGTCGACCACCAGATCCAGACGGGTGCGCGCCCCGTTGCGCAGAGTGGCGGCATGCGTCTCAACGTAGGCGAAGGCCTGTAGCAGCGGTTTGACCTGATTCAGCAGCAGTTCGCCGGCCGGGGTCAGCACCGCCCGCCGCCCGGACGGCGCCAGCAGCGCTACCCCTAAACGCTCCTGCAGCAGCGCGAGGTTATAGCTCACCGAAGACTGGCTGCGATTGGTCTCCTCCGCCGCTCTGGCAAAGCTCCCCAATTCCACTACCTTTTCGAGTAACGCCCACTGCTCCAGGGTTGTCTTGTGCATAATCAATCTAAAATTTGGATGTATTTAATCCAAACATAGCGTTATTCATTCAATTTTTAAAGACGTATGCTGTCCTCAACAACACAGAGGAGAATAAATGATGAGCACTTTCGACAAACATGACCTCAGCGGCTTTATCGGTAAACATCTGGTCTACACCTACGACAACGGCTGGAACTACGAAATTTACGTCAAAAACGGCCACACCCTCGACTACCGTATTCACAGCGGCATCGTCGGCAATCGCTGGGTGAAAGATCAGGAAGCGTACATCGTGCGGGTGGGGGAAAGTATCTACAAAATCTCATGGACCGAACCGACCGGTACCGACGTCAGCCTGATCGTCAACCTGGGCGATAAACTGTTCCACGGCACCATTTTCTTCCCGCGCTGGATCATGAATAACCCGGAAAAAACCGTCTGCTTCCAGAACGATCACATTCCTCTGATGAATTCGTACCGCGATGCCGGCCCGGCCTACCCGACGGAAGTGATTGACGAGTTTGCTACTATCACCTTCATTCGCGACTGTGGCGCGGATAATGACGAGGTTATTAATTGCCCGGCAAGTGAATTGCCAGCTGATTTTCCTGCAAATTTGTAATTAAGCAGAAATAACTTTGTGATCTGCGCTAACTTTTTGTCATCAAGCGTGACAAAGACAGCGTCATTAATTGTTATCTGGTTTAACCCCCGTTTACTTTCCGCGATAGCGTTCCTGTTTGCTTTTCCAGACAGGAACGCTTTTTTGTCAAAATTCTGCCATAAATAAAACCTATCATTCTGTTTCTTAATGATTTATTTGGCTATGCTGAGAAAAGATTAATTTCTTAATATTATCCTAAGCAAGGTCGACTACATTAATAGTGGTCGAAATACCCTGAAATGGAATGCCGCGCTGAACTCACTTCATTTTAATTTCGTTTAAGTCCGCAGGCGCAGGATATTTTATTCTAACGACCCAGGTTTGTGCGTGGGTCATCTACAGAACAGGATGATGATGAGCGATTTTTTGCCTTTTTCGCGCCCGTCGATGGGCGACGCAGAGCTGGCAGCCCTGCGTGAAGTTTTAACGTCGGGCTGGATCACCACCGGACCGAAGAATCAGGCACTTGAAGCGGCATTTTGCCAGTTGACCGGCAACCGCCACGCGATTGCCGTCAGTTCAGCGACCGGCGGGATGCATGTGACCCTGATGGCGCTGGGTATTGGCCCTGGCGATGAAGTCATTACACCGTCCCAGACCTGGGTCTCCACTCTCAATATGATCTGCCTGCTGGGCGCCACGCCGGTAATGATCGATGTCGATAACGACAATCTGATGATCACCCCTGAGGCGGTGGCAGCGGCGATCACCTCGCGTACCAAAGCGATTATTCCTGTGCACTACGCGGGGGCGCCAGCCGATATCGACGCCATTCGCGCGGTGGGCGAGCGCCATGGCATTCCGGTGATCGAAGACGCCGCCCATGCGGCGGGGACCCACTATAAGGGCCGCCACGTAGGCTGGCAGGGGACCGCGATTTTCTCGTTCCACGCGATCAAAAACATGACCTGCGCTGAAGGCGGCCTGATTGTCACCGACGACGACGAGCTGGCCTCCCGTATCCGCAGCCTGAAATTCCATGGCCTTGGCGTGGACGCCTATGACCGCCAGACCCATGGCCGCGCGCCGCAGGCGGAGGTGATCGCTCCGGGCTTTAAATACAATCTTGCCGACATCAACGCCGCGCTGGCGCTGGTCCAGCTGGCAAAACTGCCTCATGCCAACCAGCGGCGGGCGGAAATTGCCCAGCGCTATCTGCGCGAGCTGGCGGACACGCCGTTTATGCCGCTGAGCGTCCCGGCCTGGGATCACCAGCACGCCTGGCATCTGTTTATCATCCGCGTCGATGAGGCTGCCTGCGGCATCAGCCGCGACGCGCTGATGGAAAAGCTAAAGGCGATGGGCATCGGCACTGGCCTGCACTTCCGTGCGGCCCATACGCAAAAATATTACCGCGAGCGCTTCCCGGAGGTTTCCCTGCCGAATACCGAATGGAACAGCGCCCGCATCTGTTCTCTCCCGTTGTTCCCGGACATGACCGATGACGATGTCACTCGCGTCATTTCCGCACTGCGCCAGCTGTCAGGACGTTGATATGCTTACTTACCCTCCCGTGAAGAAGGTCTCGGTGGTTATTCCGGTTTATAACGAACAGGATAGCCTGCCGGAGCTGCTTCGTCGTACGGATACCGCCTGCGCCACGCTGGGACGGCAATATGAAATTCTGCTGATCGACGATGGCAGCAGCGACGATTCCGCGCGCATGCTCACCGAAGCTGCCGAGGCGGAAGGCAGTCACGTCGTCGCCGTGCTGTTAAACCGTAACTACGGCCAGCACTCGGCGATCATGGCCGGTTTCAGCCATGTAACCGGCGATTTAATCATTACGCTTGACGCCGACCTGCAAAACCCGCCGGAAGAGATCCCGCGGCTGGTGGCGAAGGTGGATGAAGGTTACGACGTGGTGGGCACCGTCCGCCAGAACCGTCAGGACAGCATCTTCCGCAAAACCGCGTCGAAGATGATCAACCGCCTGATCCAGCGCACCACCGGCAAAGCGATGGGCGACTACGGCTGCATGCTGCGCGCTTACCGCCGCCATATCATCGACGCCATGCTCAACTGCCATGAGCGCAGCACCTTTATCCCGATCCTGGCGAATACCTTCGCCCGGCGCGCGGTGGAGATCCCGGTGATGCACGCCGAGCGCGAATTCGGCGACTCCAAATACAGCTTTATGCGCCTGATCAACCTGATGTACGACCTGGTGACCTGTCTGACCACCACGCCGCTGCGTCTGCTCAGCATTTTCGGCAGCGTGATAGCCCTGCTGGGCTTCGCCTTCGGCCTGATGCTGGTGGTGCTGCGTCTGGCCTTTGGCCCTCAGTGGGCGGCGGAAGGGGTGTTTATGCTCTTCGCCGTGCTGTTTATGTTCATCGGCGCTCAGTTTATCGGGATGGGCCTGCTCGGGGAGTATATCGGACGCATCTATAACGACGTGCGCGCGCGTCCCCGCTACTTTATTCAACGTGTTGTTCGCCAGCCGGAAACGGCATCTAAAGAGGAAGATCGTTCATGAAAGCCGTAGTCTTCGCTTATCACGATATGGGCTGCACCGGTATCCAGGCTCTGCTGGACGCTGGATATGATATCGCTGCTATTTTCACCCACCCGGATAACCCTGGCGAAAACCATTTCTTTGGCTCCGTGGCGCGCCTTGCCGCCGAGCAGGGCATTCCGGTGTGGGCGCCGGAAGACGTGAACCATCCGCTGTGGATTGAGCGTATCCGCGAGATGAAGCCGGACGTGCTGTTCTCCTTCTACTACCGCAACCTGCTGGGCGATGAGATCCTCAGTCTTGCGCCGAAAGGGGCGTTTAACCTACACGGTTCGCTGCTGCCGAAATATCGCGGCCGCGCGCCGCTGAACTGGGTACTGGTCAATGGCGAAAGCGAAACCGGCGTGACGCTGCACCGGATGGTGAACCGCGCGGATGCCGGCGATATCGTCGCTCAGCAAACCGTGGCGATTGGCCCGGATGACGCCGCCCTGACGCTGCACCGCAAGCTGTGCGCTGCCGCCACTGAGCTGCTGAGCCAGGCGTTGCCGGCGATCCTCGCCGGAACCACCGATGAACGTCCGCAGGATCACAGCCAGGCGACCTATGTGGGACGGCGCACCCCGGAAGATGGCCGCCTCGACTGGGAGCAGCCGGCGCAGACGCTGCACAATCTGGTGCGCGCGGTCTCCGATCCGTGGCCGGGGGCCTTCGGCTACGCTGGCGCGAACAAATTTATCGTCTGGAAATCCCGTGTACGCAGTGATCTACCTGCAGCCAAACCGGGCACCGTTATCTCCGTTGCACCGCTGATCGTGGCGTGCCAGGAAGGGGCGCTGGAGATTGTCACCGGCCAGACCGAACGCGGCGTGTACATGCAGGGCGCCCAGCTGGCGCAGGCGCTGGGCCTGGTGTCCGGGGCGGTGATCAGCAGCAAACCGGTGGTGGCGGTTAAGCGTCGTACCCGGGTGCTGATCCTCGGCGTCAATGGCTTTATCGGTAACCATCTGACCGAACGCCTGCTGCAGGACGACAACTATGAGATTTACGGCCTGGATATCGGCTCCGACGCCATCAGCCGTTTCCTCGACTGCCCGCGTTTTCACTTCGTGGAAGGCGATATCAGCATTCACTCCGAGTGGATCGAATATCACATTAAGAAATGCGACGTGGTGCTGCCGCTGGTAGCTATCGCCACCCCTATCGAGTACACCCGCAACCCGCTGCGCGTGTTCGAGCTGGATTTCGAAGAGAACCTGAAGATCATCCGCGATTGCGTGAAATACAATAAGCGCATCATCTTCCCGTCGACCTCTGAAGTGTACGGCATGTGTACCGACAAAAACTTCGACGAAGATACTTCCAACCTGGTGGTCGGGCCGATCAACAAACAGCGCTGGATCTACTCGGTCTCCAAGCAGCTGCTGGACCGCGTGATCTGGGCCTACGGCGATAAGAATGGCCTGAAGTTCACCCTGTTCCGTCCGTTCAACTGGATGGGGCCGCGTCTGGATAACCTCAACGCCGCGCGTATCGGCAGCTCCCGCGCCATCACCCAGCTGATCCTCAACCTGGTGGAAGGCTCGCCGATCAAGCTCATCGAAGGCGGTAAGCAGAAGCGCTGCTTTACTGACATCAGCGACGGTATCGAAGCGCTGTTCCGCATCATCGAGAACAAAGACGGCCGCTGCGACGGGCAGATCATCAACATCGGTAACCCGGATAACGAAGCGAGCATCAAAGAGCTGGCGGAGATGCTGCTGGCCTGCTTCGAACGCCATCCGCTGCGCGATCGCTTCCCGCCGTTTGCCGGCTTCCGCGAAGTGGAAAGCAGCGACTACTACGGCAAGGGCTATCAGGACGTTGAGCATCGCAAACCGAGCATCCGCAACGCCAAACGCTGCCTGAACTGGGAGCCGAAGGTGGAGATGGAAGAGACCGTTGAGCATACGCTGGACTTCTTCCTGCGCACGGTAGAACTGGTGGACGCTAAACATCCATGAAACAGGTCGGCTTACGCATAGATGTCGATACTTTTCGCGGGACGCGGGACGGTGTTCCGCGGCTGCTGGACCTGCTAGGCCAGCACGGGATTCAGGCAAGCTTCTTCTTCAGCGTCGGGCCGGACAATATGGGGCGTCACCTGTGGCGCCTGGTAAAACCGAAGTTTCTGTGGAAGATGCTGCGTTCCAGAGCGGCTTCGCTGTACGGCTGGGATATTCTGCTGGCCGGCACCGCGTGGCCGGGACGCCGCATCGGCGCGGGGAACGAGGCGGTGATCCGTGCGACCGCCGAGTCTCATGAAGTGGGCCTGCACGCCTGGGACCACTACAGCTGGCAGGCGTGGAGCGGCGTCTGGCCGCAGGAACGGCTGACGCTGGAGGTCGAGCGTGGCCTGCTGGAGCTCGAGCGCATCATCGGCCGCCCGGTCACCTGTTCGGCCGTTGCCGGCTGGCGCGCCGATCAGCGGGTGGTGAAAGCCAAAGAATCCTTCGATTTTCTCTACAACAGCGACTGTCGCGGCACGCGGCCGTTTCTGCCCCAGCTCGGCAGCGGCGTCTCTGGTACGGTGCAGATCCCGGTCACGTTGCCGACCTGGGACGAGGCGGTGGGCACGGCGGTGGATATTGCCGGCTTTAACCGCTATCTCCTCGACTGCATCCATCGCGACCCTGGCGTGCCGGTCTATACCATTCACGCCGAAGTGGAAGGTATTGCCTATGCCGATCAGTTCGATGAACTGCTGACCATGGCGGCGGAAGAAGAAATTCAGTTTTGCCCACTGAGCCAGCTGCTGCCCGCTGACTTTAGCGAGCTGCCGTCCGGCAAAGTGGTTCGGGGTGAACTGGCTGGCCGGGAAGGCTGGCTCGGACGTGAACAATTACTGACTTCGGGTGTTTGATGAAAAGCATTCGCTATGGCGTCTCTCTGATTGCGCTGTTTGCGCTGTATTACCTGCTGCCGCTCAATTTCCGTTTGCTCTGGCAACCCGATGAAACACGCTATGCGGAGATCAGCCGTGAAATGCTGGCCACCGGCGACTGGGTGGTGCCGCATTTTCTCGGGCTGCGCTACTTCGAAAAGCCGATTGCCGGTTACTGGATCAACAGTGTCGGCCAGTGGCTGTTTGGCCATAATAACTTCGGCGTACGCTTCGGGTCGGTCTTCGCCATCACCATGACCGCCGTGCTGGTGGCCTGGCTGGCGTGGCGCATCTTTCGCGATAAGCGGGTAGCCGTCCTGTCGCCAGTGATTTTTCTCACCGCGATGCTGGTGTATGCGATTGGTACCTATGCGGTGCTGGACCCGATGATCACCCTGTGGCTGGCGCTGGCGATGTGCAGCTTCTGGGGCGCGACGCAGGCGCAGAGCCGCGGCGGCAAAATACTGGGTTACGTGCTGTTGGGCGTCGCCTGCGGTATGGGGGTGATGACCAAAGGTTTCCTTGCGCTGGCGGTGCCGGTGGTGGGCGTTCTGCCGTGGGTGATCGCCCGTAAACGCTGGCGTGAAGTGCTGACCTACGGTTGGCTGGCGGTGGTCGTCTGTACGCTGGTGGTGCTGCCCTGGGGGCTGGCTATCGCCCAGCGCGAGCCGGACTTCTGGCGCTATTTCTTCTGGGTCGAGCATATTCAGCGTTTCGCCGAAAAAGACGCCCAGCATAAAGCGCCGTTCTGGTACTACATCCCGTTCCTGATCGCCGGCAGCTTGCCGTGGCTGGCCCTGCTGCCAGGGGCGCTGAAGCGCGGCTGGCGTGAGCGCGATGAGGCCCGCGGCGCGCTGTATCTGCTCGGTTGGGTGGCGATGCCGTTCCTGTTCTTCAGTATTGCTAAAGGCAAACTGCCGACCTATATCCTGCCGTGCTTTGCGCCGCTGTCGATCCTGATGGCCCGCTACGCGCTGGAGGCGGCGAAGACCGGCGCGAAAGCGCTGCGCATCAATGGGATGATCAACCTGGGCTTTGGCCTGCTGGGGCTGATCGCCGTGCTGGTGGTCTCGCCCTGGGGCGTGATGCACAAGCCGGTATGGACCAAGATTGAGCTGTATAAATGTCTGCTGGCGGCCATCGCCTTCGCCGTCTGGGCGCTGATGGGCTGGTTGGCGATGAAAGACGCTGGTCGCCGTTGGAGCCTGGCGGCGCTTTGCCCGCTTGGCCTGGCGCTGCTGGTGGGCTTCGCCATTCCGGACCGGGTTATCGACAGCAAACAGCCGCAGTTCCTCGTGGACATCGTCAGCGAATCCCTGCAGCCCAGCCGTTACGTCCTGACTAACAACGTCGGGATTGCCGGCGGCCTGGCCTGGGAGCTGAAGCGAAGCGATATTATTATGTTCGACAAACAGGGTGAGCTGAAGTACGGTCTCGACTGGCCGGACGCTCAGGGAAGCTTTGTCAGCCAGGCCGGGTTTGCCGACTGGCTGGCCACGCATCGTCAGCAGGGGCCGGTCTCGCTGGTGCTGTTGATGGATAAAGGAGAGAGTATGGTCGACTTACCGTTACCGAAACCCGATAACGCCTACGAGCTGGGTCGGGTGGTCTTCCTTCAGTACCTGCCGCAATGAGCGTCTGGATCTGTCTGGTGTTCGCCAGCCTGCTGAGCTGCGCCGGACAGCTGTGCCAGAAACAGGCGACCCGCCCGTCCCGTCGCGGACGGCGGAGTCGCCATATACTCTTCTGGCTGGGGATGGCGCTGCTATGCCTCGGCTGCGGCATGCTGCTGTGGCTGAGCGTCCTGCAGTCTATTCCGGTGAGCATCGCCTATCCGATGCTGAGCCTGAACTTCGTCTGGGTCACCCTCGCGGGCTGGGGCATCTGGCATGAGCCGGTCGCTCCCCGCCACTGGTTTGGCGTCGGGTTGATCGTCGTGGGCATTGTCATTCTGGGGACCAGCGTCTGATGGGCTTCCTCTGGGCATTATTCAGCGTCGGCCTCGTCAGCGGCGCGCAGCTGCTGCTGCGCAGCGCCATGGTGGTGTTGCCGCCGCTGACCGATATTCTGGCGTTTCTCCAGCATCTGCTGCATTTCGAGCCTGGTACCTTCGGCCTGTTTTTCGGCCTGCTGGGCTACCTGCTGTCGATGGTCTGCTGGTACTTTGCCCTCCACCGTCTGCCGCTGTCGAAAGCGTATGCGCTGCTGAGCCTGAGCTATATCCTCGTTTGGGCCGCCGCCATCTGGCTGCCCGGCTGGCATGAGCCGTTCCACTGGCAATCGCTGCTGGGCGTGGCGATTATCGTCGCCGGCGTATTGACCATCTTCTGGCCGGTGAAACGCCGCTAGCCGGGGAGCCGGCTTTTGGGGCGCCCCGGGCCGAGCAGGATCGCCAGCTTGCTGCCCCCGACGGTGGTCTCCATCCAGATTTTACAGACGCTGGTTAACGGCACCGAGAGCAGCATTCCCACCGGCCCCAGCAGCCAGCCCCAGACCAGCAGCGACAGGAACACCACCAGGGTCGACATCCCCAGCCGGTGGCCCATCATGCGCGGCTCCACCATGTTGCCCAGCACCATATGCACCACCAGAAACAGCGCCCCGACCAGCAGGCACTCATAGATGCCGCTGAACAGCAGCGCCTGCAGCATGGGTGGGATGGCGGAGATGGCGGAGCCGATATTCGGCACATAGTTCAGCAGGAACGCCAGCACCCCCCACATCAGCGCGAACTGCACCCCCATCGCCAGCAGCCCCAGCCAGACAATCAGCCCGGTCCACAGGCTGATTAGCGTTTTCAGCGCCAGATAGTGGGTAACGCCTTTCAGCGCCCGGTGCAGCCCGGCGATATGCAGGCGAGGGTTATTGAGGGCAAAACGCAGTTTGTAGGGCAGGTGGCGAACCTCAAACAGCATAAAGATCACCGTCATCACCAGCAGCACAATGCTGGCCATCGCCCCGGAAAGCTGGGTCATCAGCGTCGTGGCCCAGGTCATCAGCCGTTCTGAATCCATGCGCCGCAGCATGCGCTCCGGATTGATATGCAGGTTGAGAAAGGGGAGATACTCCTGGAGCTGGACGATCTTACGCGTCAGGGCGCGGTTGAAATCGGGCAGCATGGCGACAAAGTCATTGAGCGACGCCGCCAGCACGCCAAGCAGCGCGGTGAGCATCACCAGCATTGCCGTCACCACCAGGGTAATGGCGAACGGGCGCCGCACCCCGCGGCGAATGAACCAGGTGACCAGCGGGTTGAGGACGATAGCGAAAAACAGCGCCAGCAGGAGCTGCACCAGAATATCGGCGGCGGCGTGGATCCCGGCGAGGATAATCACCAGCGCCGCCAGCTTAAGTAAAATATGGAGCCCGGCTTTATCAGCCTGCGGAGGGGACATAGGTATTCCTTTTGTGAGTCGCGCCTGATAAGTGTAGCGGTTCGCCGACTGCCAATATTCCGAAAGGCGAGCGGCTTTTCCGCCATCATCTTTTGATCGCTTAAACCACGCCGCTGAAATGTTGAATGCGCGCGTCCGTCAGCGTGAACGGCGTCGGCGTACAGACCGCAATACTTAACCCATCGTGCAGAATCTGGCTGAGCGACAGCGGGCCGTGACAGGCGCTGTCAACGGAGGCCATCTGCCAGGCGCTGCCGCCGCGCTGTTTCACCAGCGCCTCTTTGCGCGTCCAGATACGCCAGAAGACCGTGAGCTGCTGCGCCGGCGAAGCCTGCGCCAGTTCCTGGTGCTCGCTTTCGCTGAACAGGGCGTTAGCCAGGCGGCGCCAGCCTTCGCGCGGGCGAATCACTTCGATGTCGCAACCCACCTCGCCTTTATCGCTGAGCAGCAGGGCAATATCGTCGCCGCTGTGGCTAAGGTTAAACCACAGCCCGCGCGCGACGGGGAAGGCAGGCTTGCCCTGTTCGCCAAGCTGAATATCCGTCAGCGGGGCAGCCGCCTGCGCCAGCAGCGCGCGGCCGGCAAGCCAGCTGGCTCGTCGCGGTCCGTCCGGCGCCTGTGCCATCAACGCAGGCGGTAACGGCAGGGCGCTAAGGGCGGAGATCTTACCCAGAAAAAGCTGATACATTTCAAGACCAGCGTCGAATAATGATTGAGGTGTTAATGCCGCCGAAGGCGAAGTTGTTGCTCTGCAGGAATTCACACTCCAGTTTGCGCTTTTCCCCCATGATGTAATCCAGTTCGCCACAGTTGGTGTCCGGTTTATGGAGATTCAGCGTTGGCGCAAACCAGCCTTCGCGCATCATCTGCAGGCTCATCCACGCTTCTAACGCCCCGCAAGCGCCAAGCGTATGGCCGAAATAGCTTTTCAGCGAAGAGATCGGCACGCTGTCGCCGTAAACGGCCGCCGTTGCCTGGCTTTCCGCTATATCGCCGCGATCGGTGGCGGTGCCGTGGGCCGAAATATAGCCGATATCCCGGGGGCTTAAGCCCGCCATGTTTAGCGATTGTTCCATGCAGATCTGCATGGTTTCGCGCTGCGGCTGGGTAATATGGGCCGCATCGCAGTTAGTGGCGAACCCGACGATTTCACCGTAGATGGTTGCGCCGCGCGCTTTGGCATGCTCGAGATCTTCAAGGATCAGCGTGCCGGCGCCTTCGCCAATCACCAGACCATCTCGCTGTTCATCGAACGGAGAGGGGGTGAGGGCCGGTTCGTCATTGCGTTGGCTGGTGGCGAAGAGGGTATCGAATACCGCGGCTTCCGAAGGGCAGAGCTCCTCGGCCCCGCCGGCCACCATCACCGTTTGGTAACCATGGCGAATGGCTTCCCAGGCGTAGCCAATCGCCTGGCTGCCGGAGGTGCAGGCGCTGGAGGTGGGGATCACGCGCCCCCGCAGACCGAAGAATAATCCGGTATTCACCGCGGTGGTATGCGGCATCATCTGCACATAGGTAGTGCCGGTGATATTGTTGGTATGTTTCTCCGTCAACATGGTGGCGAACTCGCTCACCGGACCGGTACTACCGGTTGACGAGCCGTAAGCGATGCCGGTTTGGCCGTTGGTCAGCACGGTGTCGCCGATAAGCCCGGCCTGCTCCAGCGCGAGCTCAGTGGCGCGGGTGGAGAGCCGCGATACCCGCCCCATCGCGCGGATACGCTTGCGGGTATAATGCTCCGGCAGGGTGAAATCGTCGATTGGCGCCCCCAGCAGCGTATGCAGTCCGTCATACGCCAGCCATTCAGGCATCTTACGCACCGCATTTTTATATTCCCGCAGCCTGGTGGCGACATCCTGCCAGTTTTCGCCAAACGCGGTCACCCCGCCCATCCCTGTAATGACCACCCGGCGTATCATAGCATCCCCCCGTTGATGGAAATGACCTGGCGGGTGACGTAGCCCGCGATATCCGACATTAAATAGCTGGCAAGCCCGGCCACCTCGTCGGCCTGACCCATGCGTTTCATCGGGATCATGGTCATCGCCTCTTTCAGCGCGTGCTCTTCCATGTCAATCATCCCGGTGTCGATAAGACCCGGCGCAATACAGTTAACGGTGATTTTGCGTTTTGCCAGTTCTATCGCCAGCGCTTTGGTGGCGCCGATAATGCCCGCCTTGGCGGCGCTGTAGTTGACCTGGCCGCGGTTGCCCATGACGCCGGAAACCGAGGAGAGGGTGATGATACGTCCGCCCTGGCGCGCGCTAATCATCGGCATGATGCAGGGATGAATGACGTTATAAAAACTGTCGAGGTTGGTGTGGATCACGGCGTCCCAGTCGTCATCGCCAAGCGCCGGGAAGGCGCCGTCGCGGGCGATGCCGGCGTTGCTGACAATGCCATACCATGCGCCATGGTCGGCCATATCCTGCTCCAGTACCTCGCGGCATTGCTGACGATCGGCGACGTCAAAACTCAGCAGCCGGCCGTCGCCGCCGGCGGCGGTTATCGCCTCCAGCGTCTGTTGCGCCCCCGCGCGGTCGCGATGATAGTGGACGCCCACCACAAAACCGTCCGCTGCCAGCTGGCAGGCGATAGCGCGACCGATGCCTTTGCTGGCGCCGGTAACCAAAACTGAACGACTCATTCTGACGCTCCTTGTTGAAATAAAGTGCTAAGTTCTTCTGTTGTGGGCTGGAAGGTGTTGACCCGCCCGCTGGCCAGGACGTCATCGTCCACCATAATGGTGCCTTCGAAGCTGCCGAAACGTTCATCCTGCATCAAGAGCTTCACGCTGATGGACAGCGTCTTTCCGCCCGGCAGGCTCCCGGCCGCGCAAACCAGTTCGCGCGCGCCCAGCACCATGCCTAAAGCGAGCGATGTTTGTCCTTGCTGCTGGCGGTGCCAGCCGGACCAGACGCCGACGGTCTGCGCCATTAATTCAAGGGCGAACCAGCCGGGAAGATCGCCGTTGGTATCGAGAAATGGCGCCAGAACGCTGCCGGGTGAGACCGCGACGCGGCAGGTGGCGGTGTCGGCAGTCACCGCCTCGACCTCTTCCAGCAGCAGCATCGGCGCGTCGTGCGGCAGGTAACTGCCGGGTGATAAAAAGTGGCTCATGACATTCTCCCGAGCAGGATGCTGGTGTTATTGCCGCCAAAGGCAAAAGAGTTCGACAGGATAACTGGCCGCGACAGCGGCTGCGGATGTTCAATGAGCCCGCACGGCGGTAGCGTGTCATCCTGCGGAGACTGACTGAAATCCTGTGCCGGTAACAACAGATTGCGCTGCAGGATCAGCATGCCGATGGCGGCCTCGGTGATCCCCGCCGCACCCAGCGTATGTCCGGTCAGATGTTTGGTGGAACTACAGGGCACCCTTTCGCCAAACAGCGCGTTGATCACCCGGGCTTCTATCTGGTCGTTAAGCCGCGTAGCGGTGCCGTGCAGGTTAATGTAACCCACCTGCTCCGGCATGATGCCCGCGTCGTCCAGCGCCTGCTGAATGGCGCGCATCGCCCCTTCTCCTTGGGGATGCGGGGCGGAAATATGCCAGGCGTCGCTGGATTCGCCGATACCCAGCAGCGCGATGGGCTGCGGCTCGCGGGTCAGCAGCATCAGCGCCGCCACTTCGCCGATGGTGATCCCGCAGCGGTCGCGGCTAAACGGCTGGCACTGCGTCGTGGAGAGCGACTCCAGGCTGTGAAAGCCGTTGATGGGCATCCGGCTAAGGGTATCCGCGCCGCCGACGATCGCCACATCCGCCAGTCCCGCCTCAATGAGCCGCCGTCCGCTGATTATCGCCCGCGCGCTGGAGGAGCAGGCGGTTGACAGGGTATATGTCGGACCATCCAGCGCCAGCCAGCGGCTGAGAAAACGCGACGGGTCGCCCAGCTCCTGCTGTGGATAGCGCCAGGCCTCGCTCGCCTTGCCGTTAAGCGTCAAATTAACGTGTACGTCGCCTTCATCCAGCCCTGACGTACTAGTGCCCAACACCACGGCGACCCGAGCCCGGCCATAGCGGGCGATGGCGCGATCCACCTGCGGCTGGATCTGCGCCAGCGCCGCCAGCAGCAGCTGATTATTGCGCGAACGATGGTCGCGAAAGGTATCGGGAATGGCGGGTAGTTCGCCGTCCACCCCCGCGAAAATCGCCTGCGGATGCCCCTGTAACCACCCTTCACGCGGGCGCATGCCGGGCGCTATACCGCGGGCCAGATTGGCGGCGATTTCATCATTATCGCGTCCCAGGGCGTTAATCATGCCGACAGCAGAAATGAAGATCATCTCAGTCACCCAGGTATTGAATGGTGATGTGGTATTTAAAGACGTGCTGCTCGATGCTAATCGGCACGCGCTTGCCTTTGCGGTTGATATAGGTGATGTCGGTGACCAGTTTTCCGCGCGCGTTACGCAGTTCGCGTTTGTCGCCGCGGTCGGTTAGCGTCCAGCCTTTCGGCAGCTGCGGCAGCCATGCGCTAAGCGGCCAGTGGCTGAGCATCACATCGGCCAGCACCTGGCTGGCGGGCGGCAGTTGCGGGATCACCATCGACTGTTCCGCGCGCAGCCCTTGTTGATCATAGGTCACCAGGAACAGGCGGATACCGACGGACGACAGGCCCGCCAGCGTGAGCTTTTTATCATCGGCATTGAGCAGCACCAGCAGCGACTGGGTTTGGCCGTTGAAGCGGCCGGTCAATAACTGCTGGGAACTGATGGCCGGCGAGATGCCCGGCGGCGGCAGCGTGACGCGCGTACCCGGCTCCAGCCACGCCTGCGGACGGCCTTGCGGCTCCGGCGGCGAATGACTGCAGCCGGCCAGCAATAAGGCGGCGAAGAGCGCGAAGGCTCGCCAGAATGATGGTCTTCTCATCGTCTTTTTTTCTCTTTTTTGCTCGGCATCGCCAGTGGCGACAGCAGGAAAGCGGTGAAAATACCGCTGACCAGGACAGTGCCAAAGCTGCTGATGGCCTGGGTGGCGCTAAACACCAGCATGCCAAGCGTTAATAAGGTGGTCATCATCGCCAGGGTAACCGCCAGCAGCGATGTCAGCGGCGTGCCGCGCGGGTTGCTGAAAAACAGGGTGTAGTTGATGCCAATCCCAAGTACCAGCACCAGCGCCAGTAAGGAGAACAGGTTAACGGCGTGGCCGGTGAGCGCCAACGCCCCCAGGCCGCATCCCAGCGACAATACCGACGGCACCAGGCTTATTAAGCCCTTGCGCCAGCCAAGGCGGATAGCGGCGCCGCAGGCAATCACCGCCAGCGCAACGCCGAGCAGCCCGGTTAAAATATGACGGTAGAGCGCGAAAAGCTGGTCGAAATCGCTTTTACGATCGACCCACGCCACGCCAGTCTGGGTTGTGCTGAGCGCCTTCAGCGCCGCGCTATCTTTCACCCCGCTCACTGGCACCAGTACGCCGCTTTCGCCATCCGGCAGCGTCAGCCATAGCAGCCGCCAGCCTTCGCTGGCCGGACTGGCAAGCCAGTCGCCGACTGTCACCGGCATCGGCCGCAGGTCGGGGTGAACAGCGGTGAGTCCGGCGTTATTCAGCGCCTGGCCGACGGCCGGCGCCGCCTGCTTCAGCAGGGCCAGATCCTGCTGCTGGCGGGCCAGTGAATTGAGCGGAATGGCGCGATACCCGCCAAGCATACCGTCGGTTTGCGCTTTAGCCAGTGCGGGCATAAAGGCTTCAAGCCGCTGCAGCGTTTGTTGCGCCGTGTCGCCGTAAACCACGAACCACTTTTGATCGACGCTTTGGCCAGTGAGCGCGGTGATGACATGCTCCTGGGAGAGGATATTCTGCGGTAGCGCCTGCAGCTGTGAGATATCGTCATCCACCCGCAGGAGAGCGAGCCCCGTCAGGGAGAAAATGGCCAGAACCACCGGCAGACCGATGGCGAGTTTTTTGTTACGCCGCCATGCCGCGAGCCAGCGCGACATCAGCACCATCGCTGGAACGGGACGCACCGGGAGCCCATGGCACAGCCATGGCTGCCAGAAAATCACCGTCAGGCATGAGGCGCTTAGCCCCACGGCCGCAAATAGCGCCATCTGGCGAATGGCCGGGAAGGGGGCCAGCATCATGATTAAATAAGCCGCCACGGTGGTAAGCAGCGCCAGCAGCAGCGCTTTCCGAACTTTAACAAGGCTTTGCCACGGTGAAGCCGCTGCGCCATGGACCATCCGTTCGGTCAGGTAATAGAGCGTGTAATCTGCGGAAATGCCAATAATGCTCATGCTCATCACCAGGGTCATCAGATGCAGCTCGCCAAACAGCAGCAGCGTGGCAACGGTGCCGGCCAGTGCGCCGATAGCGATAGAGATCGCGCATAACAGCAGCGGACGCAGCGAGCGGAACACGGCCACGATCAACAGGATGACGCCGAACAGGGTCGCCGCGCCGAGAGTGGAGATATCGCGCTTCGCCTGCTGGCTGGCGTAATCACTGTAAAATACGGTGCCGCGCGACAGCAGCTGCGCCTGCGGGTGGCGCGCTTTTAATTCCTTTTCAAGCTGCGCGAGGGTGGTCACCAGGCGGTGCGTCTGTCGCATATCGAACGACGAACCCGCCAGCTCGCCGTGCAGCAGATACCAGACGTTACCTTGCGCGTCTTTGCTGGTCAGCCACCCGTCCTGCAGCTGCATCCGCTGGCCGCTATTCGCCATCGCCAGCTGTGAGCCGCGCATCAGCATCAGCGGGTCGTTTTGTAACTCTTTACCGCTGACCCCGGAAAACGCCGAATAGAGCTGCGAAAGGATCCACTGGGCCTGCGCTTCGCCGCCCTCCTGCAGACGCGCGCGGGTGGCGGGGTCGATTAACGCATTGCGATGCTGCCAGAAAAACGTTCCCCAGGCCTGCTGACTGGCGGCATCCATTGGGCCTTTGACCTCGTCCAGCGCGTCTGAGGTTTGCAGCAACCGCAGCCAGTCGCGAGCCACCTGCGGGTCGGCCTGTTTACCGGGGCTGACCAGCCAGACCAGCTGGCGATCCAGACGCTGCATAAAGCCGTCGTTCAGCGCGGGGGGTATCGCGCCGAGCGTCTGTTTGGGCAGCATCGCCAGCACGCTGCTGTTGAGCCGGGCCTGCGGCAACAGCGCCAGCAGCGCGCCCGCCAGTATCAGGCAGACGACGCCCCAGATCAGCGCAGGACGTTTACTGGGCGGCAAAGCGTTGGCGTTCGTCATCGGTCAGTTGCGCTGGCGTCAGTTGATGTTGGGAAAGGGCGATATCGGTGCGATCGCCTTGTTTATCGTTGAGTTGAATATGCTCCAGGTAGGTTTTTCCGGCGAGATCGATGCTGGCGAAAATCTTATCCAGCGGCGTGGTGACAGGCGTCAGGCGCAGCGTCCATTGCCCGTCGCCTTTATCGGCGAATTCCACGCGGAAGTTCTCCTCCAGCACGTTACGATCGGCCTGGAACAGCGCGCGCAGCAGATGGTTGAACTGGAACATCTGCGGGTTGTTTTCGGCGGTGACGGTCTGCGGCGGCTGGCCGTTAATCGCCTGCACCATCCGTTTGTCATCCAGCAGCAGTTGCATCGGGAACGGTGAGGTTTGATCCCACAGCAAGCCCTGGTCGCGGGCGATCAACATCCGCCCCTGGGATCGCAGCGGCTGCGGAAGATCCTTTATGGTGCGGGTTTGATCGAAGTGGGCGCGCACCACCGGCTGTTCGCTAAATTGTTTTTGCAGGTCATCGAGCGTCAGGGCGCTGACCAACGGACTGATGAACAGTCCCACCAACAGCAGCAATCTCATGGCGTGACCCCCATGCGTTCAAACAGAACTTGCGGGCTGACAAAACACATCTCGCCGCTTTTTTCGTCCACCGCGACCTGGATGGTGTAGCCGGTGGTGGTGCGTTTGCCGCTCTCGGCGGCAAAAATTTCATAGCCAATGCGCAGGCGGTTTTCGAACTCTTCCAGACGCGCGCGGACGCGAATACGCTGCTCGAAGGTGATAACGTCCCGGTACTTCACGCGGGTATCCACCACCGGCCACAGATAGCCGGAGGCTTTCATCTGCCGGTAGCCGTAGTTGAACTGGTTAAGCAGCGCCTCGCGGGCAATTTCGAAGTAGCGGAAATAGTTGCCATGCCAGACGACGCCCATCATATCGACGTCGTGAAAGGGAATGGTTAGCTCTACTTCAGCAGTAAAACGGGGATCGTTAAGCACCCTTTACTCCTTATCTTTGGGCTCCGGCAAACGCCAGAAATCGAAAAAGTTAAACCAGTCGAGCGGCGACTGCAGCGCGTAATATTCCAGCCGTTCGGCGTAGCGATCGATGATATGTTGCAGTGCCTGCTGGCGATTGGCGCGCGGCAGCGGCAGCGGGTCAGCGAACGGCTCACAGTAAATGCGCAGCTTGCCCTGCTGACGCAGAGCGAACATCAAATTGACCGGGCAGCGCAAAATAGCCGCGAGGATAAAGGGCCCCTGCGGGAAGGGGGCCGGTTGCCCCATAAAACGGCTCCAGCAGACGCGCCACTCGCCGCCGCGCTGCGGATTGACCGCAATACGATCGCCGACAATGGCGATCCATTCTCCGCGATCCAGTTTTTCCTGCAGCAGCATGGCGGTCTCCGGGCCGATATCGGTGACCGGCAGCAGGTTGAGTCCGGCCTGCGGGGCCATCTCCGCCATAATCTGCTTAAAGCGTTGGGCATTGTCGCTGAACACCAGCGCGTTGATGGTCTTGCTGCCCTGCAGCTGCGCCAGCGCACGGCAGGCTTCAACATCGCCGAGATGTGAGGCCAGCAGTAGTTTGCCGCGCGGATCGTCGATATTGAGCGTCTCTTCGGCACCTGCGGCAAACACCACATCGCGACCAAACTGCAGTTCGCCGCGCCAGCTGGCGATTTTATCCAGCATCGCGTTGCCAAAGCGCAGGAAGTGACGATAGCTACTGAGTTCGCCCGGCTCCGGCAGCTGACGAGCGGCTAACTGGTCGCGCACGCGGGTAAGCCAGTTTTGTGAAGCGCGGCGCGCGGTGCTGGCCGTTAGCCAGTAGACGCCGACCACCGGGTAGAGCAGCAGCGAAAACGCGTGTCGTCCCAACAGCCGCCACACCAACAGCATCAGGCGCATGCCCCATAAGCCTTTGACCTCCTTCTGACGCGCCCAGTGCGGCGAAGCGCGGCGAAACAGCAGCGAGGGGATCCGCGGCAACATGCCGAGGAACAGTCGGGTATGCATCAGCGAGATGCGGCAGTTATCTCTGAGGGCATCGAAATGCGACAAACCGTCCGGCGGATAGGTCACGCGGGTCGGGACAAAGTAGCTGGTGTTCCCCTGCCAGTAGAGGCGCACCATCACTTCGGTATCAAAATCCATCCGCTTGCCGAGGGGCACGCGCTTAGCCAGCTGCAGCGTCGGCGCCAGCGGATAGACGCGAAAGCCGCACATGCTGTCTTTTAGCTGCAGCGATAGCGTTTCAATCCATACCCAGACGTGGGTGATCCAGCGTCCGTACAGGCGCGAGCGCGGGATTGAGTCGTCGTAAACCGGCTGGCCGGAGATCAGCGCCTCGGGATGCTTCTGCGCCAGCGCCAGCAGCTGCGGAATATCTTCGATGGCGTGCTGCCCATCGGCATCGACCTGCACCGCGTGGCTGAACCCGGCTTGCGCTGCGGCCTGTAATCCGCAGATGACCGCGGCGCCTTTTCCGGCGTTCTGCGCTAAGCGGATCAACGTCAGATCCGGGGTTTCCAGCGCCAGTCGCTCCAGCTCCAGCTGTGTGCGACTGTCGCTCCCGTCGTCCACCACGATACAGGGAAGATCAAACGGCTGCAGGCGCGCCAGCACCCGCGACATCATCGCGCCGTGGTTATAGCACGGGATCACCACGCAGGGGGAAAAGGTTAGCGACATAAGCGAATCTTCCCGCTGCTGGCGGTATGTCGTGTTTCGCCATCGTGGCGCTGATAGCTGAAGGTGATGAGCTGACGTGCTTCCTGCCAGCTGAGAGTGAGCGTCACGATCGCCCCCGGCAGGAGCGGCGACTGGAATTTCACATTGTGAATATCGTGAAAGCGCCAGCCGGGCGCCAGCAAGGTGGTGGCGTAATGCATCGCCCAGTCAATCTGCGCGACGCCTGGCAACAAGGGCTGAACGGCAAAGTGGCCGCGAAACCAGAATAACGCCGGATCCACCGATAAAATGATTTCAACCCGATCGGCTTGTGGCTGACGGCGCTCAATTTCATGGGGCTGCATGAAATAACTCCTGTAACTGCGCGTAGACACGCTTGTTCATACTATTGACGGGGATCTCGTCGATAACCCGCCAGTAGCGGGGAATGGCGACCGGTTCCAGCAGAGAGCGCAGTGCTTTTCGCCAACGAGTCTCCTGGCTTTTTCCCCAGCGCTGGCGGGCATGGTTATCCAGCACCAGCAATACGCCAATACTCTGACGGCTGCCGCGGGTGATGGGTAACACGGCGGCATCAATGATGCCTTCAAGTTCCAGCAGGCGCTGCTCCACTTCGCTCAGCGATATGCGCTTCTCTTCAATTTTGACCACGCGATCCCGACGGCCTGCCAAATGGAAGTGGCCACTCTCGCGAAAATGCAAAATATCCTCGAGCAGCTGGCCGCGGTTATCGGTAATAAGCGGAGAAAAGAGGCGGAACGCATCGCCTTCTGGCTGAAAGCGGATGCCGGGAAACGGTTGCCATGGCGCCTCATCCTGCACGCGCTGGCGGCAGGCGATGACGCCGCTTTCCGTACTGCCGTATATTTCATCCGGCCAGGTATTGCACCAGCGGGCGGTTTGCACGGCATCCTGCCAAAGCAGCTTGCCGCCTGCGGACACGATCATTTCGATCGGCGGAGGGGTAAGCCGGTGGTCGAGACGTTTAAGGAAGGCCGGACTACTAATAAACAGATAGCGATGCTTCCGGCTTAACGCCGTTAACTGCTCGGTGTACTCCAGCATGTCCGCGTGAAGCGGTAAACCCAACGCCATTGGCAAGAACAGTCGAAACGTCAGGCCATACAGATGCTGCGGCGCTACGGATGCCACCACCCGACAGCCTGCCAGACGCCCGGCATAGCAGGCGGATAACAGCGCCGCCTCGCGGTCGAGCGATCCGATCGGTTTGCAAATTCGCTTCGGTTGACCGGTGGAACCGGAGGTGAATAACTCAATGCAAGCCTCTTTGCCTGGCGCGGGAAAATGCATCTGGCCGCTCGTTACCGTCATCGTGGACTCGACAATCACCAGCGCGCCATCCCATGCCAGCGCTTTATCGCTGAGAATGCCGTCAAACAGCGCCTTCTGCTCATTTAACAGCGAAATACGGCCGTGGCCGGGAAGGACCGGCGTTTTGCCGGCATGCAGGGTTGCCAGCAGAGCGACGATAAACAAGTAGCTATTTTCAATGCACAACGCCCAGCGCATGGCTGGCTGCTGACGCAAGTGCGTGAGCAGGTGGGCGACATCATGGCGCAGATGTGCAAGCGTCCAGAGGTGCGTGTCCTGCCAGGCGATCGGCGTTTCCGGCGAACGCGCGGCGCTGAGCCACTGGTCCAACGGGAGAGGCTGCTTCATGGTTTATCTCGTTTTATCACCCGCTGGCGCACCAGCCACTCGCCGGCCATGAGCGTGCCCATCAGCAGATAGGAAATCATGCCGTTCCACGCCGTCCACAGGGACAGATCGCCATACAGCGCGGTAAAAAGCGCAATGCCACCGTTAATGATGAAAAAGGCGCACCAGATTTGGGTGACGCGCCGGGTATAGCGTACAGCCCGCTCCGGAAGATCCGGTTCACGCAGTCGCGCCAGACGCTCGATTATCGGCATCGTGGACCATAGCGAACCGCCAAACACCGCCAGCATCACGCTGTTCACCACCACCGGGTAAAATAGCAGTAACTGATGGGTTTTCAGCAGGTAGCTGGCAATACACAGCGTCATGCCGGCCACCGCCACAATCTGAGTGACCACGCTCAGCGCTCCCGCCCGTCGCCGGGTCTGACGAAAGCGTAAAAACAACATCAGCGCCATGAGCGGTAACAACCCTTGCAGGCTGTTATGCGCGAGGCCGAACCAGATTATAAACGGCCAGGCCAGCAGCAATATGCCCGTCAGCAATGGCACAACTGGCAGTGAGCGAATGCCCGACACGGTGAATTATTCTTCTTTGAACAGGCGTTCTACCGCATCGACCACATCCTGCACGGTGCGGACAGTTTTGAACTCTTCTGGCTTGATTTTCTTGCCAATTTTCTTTTGCAGATGGACGATCATGTCGATGGCGTCGATACTGTCCAGTTCAAGATCTTCGTACAGGCGGGCCTCAGGCGTAATATCCTGCGGATCGATTTCAAACACGTTCACCAGCAGCGCGGAGATTTCTTCGTAAATGGCTTGTTGTTCATTCATAACCACTCTCCTCAGGCGCGCTGTGCTTGAATAAATGCCGCCAGCGTGGCGACAGAGTAGAAATGCTGACGCATCTCTTCACTTTCAGCCGACAGCACCACGCCGTACTGATTTTTTACCGCCAGACCCAGCTCCAGCGCATCAATTGAGTCCAGGCCCAGACCATCGCCAAAAAGCGCGGCATCGGTGTCGATATCATCAGCGGACAGCTCGTCCAGGTTCAAGGTACTGATGATCAGATTTTTAATTTCAAGATAGAGCGCTTGCATCATTCATTCCTGTTTCAGGGAGAGTGCCTGTTTCTAATTTAAGCAAAATATGACGGTTCAACTGTCTTGCGGCCAGCGCCGGTTCTTGTTTATTGGCATCATAAAACTGATGTATTGGCAGCCGTTCTCCAACCTCGACGGTAAACCGCGGCTTAGTTGGCGGCGCGTCGTACCATTTGCTTTGTTTACCCAGCATATGCTCGGTACAGCGGATGACGACAATGCGTAAATCGCTGCCACAGCGTACCGCGATATTAGCCGCCCCCCGCTGTAGCTGCATTTTTTTCCCCGGCACGGTGCGCGTGCCTTCAGGGAAAATCAAAATCGTATCGCCTTGCTGTAAACGCTGCCGGCTTGCCGGCAGCAGGGCATCGGCCTGATCGTTAATCAGATAATCGGCGGCGCGGATCACGCCGCTGACGAATGGATTTTTCAGCAGCGCGCTTTTTACCATGCAGTCGGTCTCCGGCATCACCGAGGCCAGCATTACGTAGTCAATAAGGCTGGGGTGATTGGCGACCACCAAGCAACCGCGCTCCGCGCGTAAAATATCGCGGCCATCGATACGGTAATCGAGAACGCCGACGCTTTTCACCACGCTGAGGAATACGCGAAAGCTAACGGAAATGCTGCGCCGCGCGATACGGCGTCGGCGGGTTTTATTACGTACCAAAACCAGCAGCAGATTAAACCAGATTAGCGAGAGCAGCAGGCCGCCAATGCCAAACAGTGCGAAGCAGAAACCGGTCATTGCCGCGCGCCAGAGCCGATTAAGCCGGTGGAAAAACGGCTTCATGCGCGGCTCCATTGCCATTGCACGCGATCGCCGGGAAGCGTGAACGTGCGGGCATTCTGCAAATAGTACTGCAAGAACAGTAAACTTTGCGGTAATGGACTTTCAGCAACGGCTGCATGAGGCTGGGCGTGGCATTGCCACTGGCGACCGGGCTCAATCACCCAGGCTGCCGCATAGGGCCAGGTGGTGATACCTGGCGGCAACTGAGCGTGGTAAAACTCAGGGAGAAAACCGTCGAAATCAACCATCAACACGCGCTGATAACCCGCCTGTAGCAGGCCCATCACTTCGTATATTCCCTGCTGAAACGTATCGCGTCCGGCAGAAAGGGATGACGACATAATCGCTTTTTTTGCAGCAATCGTCAGATTACCCACGGCGGAATTATGTACCGATAAGGCGAAATCGGTCGGCGAGATCGCTTGCGCCATAGCCAGCGCATGGAGGATCCGATAGTTGCGCTCCAGTTCGCCGTGACGGCTGGTATAAAGAACGGCATCGATTTCATGGCGACGGAGCATAGCCAGACCGCATTCCACAGCCAGCTTACTTCCCGAGCTGAGTCGGCGTGCGGTCATCATCGGCAATTCGCTGAGTTTGGGTGGCGCCGCGGCGGGATCGATGGCGTGCAAATGCTGTGACCACCGTTGCCATTGCTCGGGGCCACTGACGCCAGGCGCGAAGGCCTGCCAATCAACAATATTAAATGAAAATGTCATCCACTCGCATCCGCGATCAATCAATTATTCTTGTGGCATATCAACAAGGTATGCCCAACGCCTAAATTATCGTGACGCTGTTCTACTTCGAACCCCGCCATTTCAAGATAGCGGTAAAACTTCTCTACGCTGTAGAAACGGCTGTTGCCGTTGGCCATACAGGTAAAATAGAGTGAAGACGCATTCAGACTAAATGATGCTGCTTCAAATTTCTGCGCATCCCAGAACAATTCCAGAATGTACAGGCGGGCGCCAGGTTTCATGACCTGTGCCACGTTACTGAGTATGGTGATGATTTGTTCTGGCGAGAAACAGTCCAGGAACTGACTCATCCACCAGATATCCGCTTCTCCGGGTAGGGGGGCGTCACTCAGCATATCCACAGCATGAAAATCGATGCGATGGGCAAGGCCAGCATTTTCTATATTTTCCCGTGCCAGTGCAATTTGTTGCGGTAAATCTAATAACGTGACCGCGATATTTTCATCGTACTGGCAACAGCGTAGCGCCCATTTCCCGGTATTACCGCCTACATCGTACAGCCTTGCGGGCTGGCTGGCGAATACATAGGGCAGCGCTGCAGTGAAGGCGCCATCGGAATAGTAATGGTCGAAGGCAAACCAGCTTTTGCGCGCCGCGGGTGGTAGCTGTGACAAGGCAGGGTAAATCGTTGGCCACTCACCAAAAACTTTTAATCCTGAAGGCTTTCCCTCCTGGAGCGCATTTTCCAGAAAGAATAATCCTTGATAACAAACGTCTTGAGTAAAATCCATATTTACTCGCGTCATCGGATCATGAAGTAAGAAATGTCCTATTTTAGAGAGGTGGTAGCGTTCCTCTTTATAGGTCAGGATACGACCGCTTAATCCCATATCGAGCAAAACGCTAACGGCATATTCTTTTCCGTCGAAAATTTCACTGATGGCTGCAAACGTTGCACCGCGTTTACCTTGTTGGTCCAGATAACCCAGAATACCTGAGTTGCGTAGACATAATGCGCTTTGAAAAAGCATGGGGGCAAAAGCAATACGCTGCGCTTCAGTAATGGCATCAAGCGCGCTGAGAGAATCCTGTTGGTACACGTTCGGTACAACCTTTTACATATAATCGGAGGAAACGGGTCATTAGTGACCCGTATGTATATTTATTGTTGCATAGCGGTGTTTGCCGCCAGGGTAACCTGGATATCTTTATCGAGGTTGTGTACCCAACGGTTATAGTTTCTATGAATTTTTCCGTTGGCGGCCATTAGATTCAGACTACTGACATAAACAATAGAATAACTTGTTGCGGAGTAGTTAATTTTAATGTCAGCAACATGGTCGCGATTTTGTAAGTGACCTTTAATAACGCCAGGGCCCGCATCAGACATAATCCATTCGCGCTGCGCACCCGCTTTGATAATCGCATCCTTCACCTGCGCCGCAGTATGACCGGCACTCACAGTCGTATTGACTTGATCAATAGGGGCGGTACGCGCGCAACCGGCAAGCGCGCCGACAACCGTTGCGGCAATCATCCAATGAATAATTTTTTTCATGAATACTCCATATCAATTTATTAGCTACAGGGCATTGGTTTATGCCACGTGAGAAAAATTTAAGCAGGCTGATATGCTGTGGTTGTTCTGTCAGATTTAAATCTTCATCTGTATTTATAAATATGACAGATGGATATTCCAATGTTATTGAAATATTAAAATTCTGATAAACAATGAGGCGCTATCAGGGCAGCGATGAAGTATATGTAATTTAACCCTGACCAGGCAATAGCGAGAATCATTAATATGCATGTATATATTTCAACTGAGTAAAGCCGACAAATCGTCGCGGAATTTGCGGTGATGGGCATGGCGATGTCGCCGGTCCGGCTATTACTATCGGAAGGCTGCTTTTCAACGGAGGTCGTGGTAATAGTGGTTCTATGTTATAGAACTCTGGTGGAACCTGATGCCCGAATCCGTCGCCGAACCGGCGCTCAATGGACTGCGCCTCAATCTGCGGATTGTCTCCGTCGTCATTTTTAACTTTGCCAGCTATCTCACCATCGGCCTGCCGCTGGCGGTGCTTCCCGGCTATGTGCATGATGGGATGGGCTTTAGCGCTTTCTGGGCCGGACTGGTAATTAGCCTGCAGTATTTCGCCACGTTGCTCAGCCGCCCGCACGCCGGGCGCTATGCTGACCTGCTGGGGCCCAAAAAAATCGTTGTCTTCGGCCTCTGCGGCTGCTTTTTAAGCGGCCTGAGCTATCTGCTGGCCGCCTGGAGCAGCGGCTGGCCGCTGGTTAGCCTTCTGCTGCTATGCATGGGGCGGGTTATTCTCGGCATCGGCCAGAGCTTTGCCGGCACCGGCTCGACGCTGTGGGGCGTCGGCGTTGTTGGGTCGCTGCATATCGGGCGGGTGATCTCGTGGAACGGCATTGTGACCTACGGAGCGATGGCGATGGGCGCCCCGCTCGGCGTGCTGTGCTATTCGTACATTGGCCTCAGCGGCCTGGCCGGGGTCATTATGACGGTTGCGCTGGCGGCCATCCTCTGCGCGCTGCCCCGCGCAGCGGTGAAGGCGGCGAAAGGCAAAGCGATGTCGTTTCGCGCGGTGCTCGGGCGGGTGTGGCCCTACGGCATGGCGCTGGCCCTGGCCTCCGCCGGTTTCGGGGTTATCGCCACCTTTATCACGCTGTTTTATGAGGCCAAAGGCTGGGACGGGGCGGCCTTCGCCCTGACGCTGTTCAGCTGCGCGTTTGTTGGCGCACGGCTGCTGTTTCCCAACGCCATTAACCGCCTCGGCGGGCTGAACGTGGCGATGCTCTGCTTTAGCGTGGAGATCATCGGCCTGCTGCTGGTCGGCTTTGCCGATACGCCGCTGCTGGCGAAAATCGGCACCTTTCTTACCGGGGCCGGGTTCTCGCTGGTCTTCCCGGCGCTGGGCGTGGTGGCGGTGAAAGCGGTGCCGCCGCACAACCAGGGGTCGGCGCTGGCCACCTATACCGTGTTTATGGATTTGTCGTTAGGCGTCACCGGGCCGCTGGCCGGCTTACTGATGGCGTGGACCGGGATCCCGGTGATATATCTGGCGGCGGCAGGTCTGGTGATGGCGGCGCTGCTGTTGGGCTGGCGGCTAAAAAAACGGCCCCCGGTCAGTGAACCGGAGGCCATCACACCAGGCCAGTAATTACTGGATGGCGAGGGTGCTGATGATGCTTTCCGCTTCGGTCTGCGCCTGCTGCTGGTTGTCCGCCGGCAGGGTGACCTGCAGGGTCAGCAGTTTGTCATCCACTTTGCCGAGGAGCACGGAAGACCAGGCGGTCTGCCCCTTGGCGGAGATGATGCTGTCCAGCTGCTGCAGGGTGTGACCTTTGATCTCCAGCGATTTATTGCTCACCACCTGCAGCTGCGGGTCGCGGCTACGCTGCTGATCTTCCAGGCGTTTCGCCAGCACCGCCAGGTCTTCATTAGTGCTGTCGCCGACGATGACGATGACTGCTTTCTGGCCGGTGGCGTCAGAATAGACGTGCATGTTGTTCGCCTGAGTACCCAGTTTGCCGCTCTGGTCGGCCATGCCCGCAGGCAGGGTGAAGCTCAGTTTGCCATCCAGCAGGCTGATCGCCTGGCCGCTGGTGTTGCTCTCCGCTGCTGCCCCAACGGTTGGCGCTTTTGAATCGCTGTTATCGCAGGCGGCAAGCCCCATCACCAGCAGGCCAATACCGACATATTTAACCAAATTGCGCATTGACATCTTCCTTTCGATAAACGGCCACTAATGGCTCATCCGGCTATCTTAACACATCAGCCCGCGAGTACCTTTAACTCGGCTGCAATGCCGACAAATCAGATTTATCCGCCAGCCTTTTCAACAGCATATTTAACAGCACGCCGTACATCGGCAGGAAGAAAATGATGCTGATAAGCACTTTAAAGCTGTAGTCGACGAGGGCGATTTCCCCCCAGTGGGCGGCCATAAACGGATCCGGGCTGCGCCAGAAGGCGATGAAGAAGAACGCTACGGTATCGCTGATGTTGCCGAACAGCGTCGAGGCGGTGGGGGCCAGCCACCAGTGACGGCTCTGCCGCAGGCGGTTGAAGACGTGGACGTCAAGGATCTGCCCCAGCGCATAGGCCATAAAGCTGGCGATGGCGATGCGCGCGACGAAAAGATTAAAGGTGCCCAGCGCGGCGAAGCCCTGCCACTCGCCCATGTAAAACAGGGCGGAGATGGCGTAGGAGATGACCAGCGCCGGGACCATCACCGCAAAAATAATACGTCGCGCCAGCGGTGCGCCAAAAATTCGCACCGTCAGATCGGTGGCGAGGAAGATAAACGGAAAACTGAACGCGCCCCAGGTGGTATGGAAACCAAAGATGGAGATCGGCAGCTGAACCAGATAGTTGCTGGAGGTAATCACCAGCAGATGAAATAGCGAAAGCCAGACGAGCGCTTTTTTGCGCTGTACGGTAGTAAACGGATTCATATTGTGACCTTTTTATGCCCGTCATGCTTCAGGTAAATGAGCAATCGGCAGCGGAACGTTGGGGTGAGGGAACCCAATGAAAAACGGCTGCATGATACTGCGTTGCCGGCGTAATGCAATGGTTGTTTTTCGCGCAAACGTTAACCTGGCTTGCGTACTGGCGAGCAGGGGGTAAACTAGGGCCGTTTTGTTGACGTGAGACTAAAATGAGCGAACTTTTCTCCACTCCTGACCACACTCTGGATGCCCTGGGACTCCGCTGCCCGGAGCCGGTCATGATGGTGCGTAAAACCGTGCGGACGATGCCGGTGGGCGAGACGCTGCTGATTATTGCTGACGATCCGGCCACCACCCGCGATATCCCGGGATTCTGCCGCTTTATGGAGCATGAGCTGGTGGCCCAGGAAACCGAAGCCCTGCCGTACCGCTACCTGATCCGCAAAAGCCACTGAGCCTCTCCCGGATGGCGGCGCGCAGCGCCTTATCCGGGCTACCCGACGGTCCGGAACCGTAGCCCTGCTAAGCGTAGCGCGAGCAGGGAATACCCCGGATGGCGGCGCGTAGCGCCTTATCCGGGCTACCCGACGGTCTGGAACCGTAGCCCTGCTAAGCGTAGCGCGAGCAGGGAAGCCGGTATCTATGCTACAACTTCTTACGCAATAACCGCAGCGCGTTAGCCGTTACCAGCACGGTGGCGCCGGTATCCGCCAGCACCGCCAGCCACAGACCGGTCAGGCCGAGCAGGGTGGTGACAAGGAAAATCCCCTTCAGCCCTAAGGCAATCGCGATGTTCTGGCGGATATTGGCGTGAGTCGCCCGCGCCAGGGAAATCATCTGCGCCAGGCCGGTCAGACGGTTGTGGGTCAGCGCGGCGTCGGCAGTCTCCAGCGCCACGTCGGTACCGCTGCCCATGGCGATGCCGATGGTCGCCGCTTTCATCGCCGGGGCGTCGTTGATGCCGTCGCCGACCATCGCCAGCGGCGCATCGGCATTCAACGCCATCACCGCTTCGACTTTGTCCGCCGGCAGCAGGCCGGCGCGGAATTCCAGCCCCAGTTCGCTGGCGATGGCCGCCGCGGCGCGCGGGTTATCCCCGGTGAGGATCACCCCCTGCACCCCCAACTGGTGTAAGGCATCCACTGCCTGACGCGCGTCGTCGCGCAGGGTGTCGCGCAGCGCCAGGATGCCGAGAAGCGTCTCGCCGCGCATGACCAGCACCACCGTTTGCCCGGCGCTCTCCAGCTGCTGGATCTGCGCCTCATGCTCTGCCGGGGCGGCTTTGCTGGCCGCGCAGATTAAAATCCGGCTGCCGTTGACCTCGGCTTCGATACCGGAACCTGCCAGCGCCCGCTGGCCGCTGGCCAGCGGAATGCTCAGCTGGCGCCGCTGCGCTTCGCGGACGATGGCCTGCGCCAACGGATGGCTGGAGCCTTGCTCCACCGCCGCCGCCAGCGCCAGCAGCGCGTTGTCGTCATTCTCAGCCGTGGCGATGACCGAGGTCACCTGCGGCTGCCCGACGGTCAGGGTGCCGGTTTTATCGAACGCCACCTGGCGCACCTGGCCCAGCTGTTCCAGCGCCGCGCCGCCTTTGATCAGCGCCCCGCGTCGGGCGGCGACCGCCAGGCCGGAGGTGATGGCCGCCGGGGTGGAGATGACCAGAGCGCACGGGCAGCCGATCAACAGCAGCGTTAAGCCTTTATAGATCCATGGCAGCCAGGCGCTGGCGAAGAACAGCGGCGGGACAATGGCCACCAACAGGGCCACCACCATAATGGCCGGAGTGTAGATCCGGCTGAAGCGGTCGATAAAACGCTCGATCGGCGCCCGACGTTCCTCCGCCTCTTCAATCAGCTTCAGGATGCGGTCGATGGCGCTGTCGCCCGGTTCGGAGATCACGGTCAGCTGCACCAGGCGGTCGACGCTGGTGGCGCCCGCCGCTACCCGTTCTCCGGCCTGGCGCTCCACCGGCACCGACTCGCCGGTCAGGGCGCTTTCATCAAAGCTGGCAAACGGCGACAGCAGTTGTCCATCCGCCGGCAGACGCCCGCCGGCGGCCACTTCAATCACATCTCCGGGACGCAGGTCACGCTGGGCGACGGTTTCCCGCACGCCGTTGCGCAGACGGATGGCGGTGTCGGGCTTCAGCGCCATCAGCGCGCTCACGCCCTGCCGCGCGCGGCTGGCGGCCCAGCCTTCGAGACGCTCGCCGATCAGGAACAGCAGCAGGACCATCGCCGCCTCTGCGGTGGCGCCGATAAACAGCGCTCCGATGGCGGCGACGCTCATCAGCGTTTCAATGGCGAACCAGCTCCCGCTTTTGATCAGGCGCATCGCCTGGCGGGCAACCGGCCACAGGCCGACCAGGGTGGTGGCAACAAAGGCTAACTGACCGGCAGGGTGGTTGGCCTGCTCCAGCCCCCAGCTCAGGGCCATCATAATGACCAGCGTCAGCAACGGTAAATTGTCGCGCAGCCGCGAGCCCTGCGTTTTCTCTGACGCGGGGGCATCGGCATCGCGCAGCGTATAGCCTGCCTGACGTACCGCCTGCTCAACCTGGGCGCGAACGTCGCCTTCAGCGTTAACCAATAATTTTTCCGTGGCGAACAGCACCTGAACCTGACTGACGCCGGGCACCTGACGAACCGCCGTTTCCACCTTGCGGGCGCAGGCGGCGCAGTCCATGCCGGCAACCTGCCAGCTGTAGCGGGCGTCGCTAAGCGCTTCGGCGGCTGGTGCGGTCTCTGCGGCGCAGGCGTGGTCTGTGCAGCAGCTCTCCGCCGGGGCGGGCGCTGGCCGCATGGTGAATGACGAGAATTGTGGGACTTTTTTATCCTGCGCGTCTGGAGTCGACATGGCACCCTCCGGTAAATGATAATTTTCTCATTAGCCGTAGGATACACTCTGGAGTCGACTCCAGAGTCAAGGACTAAATTACAGGTACAGCGCGCGCACGATGAGGAAGTGGCCGGCAAAGTAAAACGCGGCGGCAATGGCGTTATCGGCGCGGAAACGGCGACGATAGTGACTTACCAGCCACACGGCATTGCTCAGCAGCAGCAAAGCGGCACCGGCGAAACCGGACAGCGCGGTGTTGGTAGGGCGGGCAAACCATAGCTCACCGGCCAGCCAGACCATCACCAGCGTCATGCCGATAAAGGTCAGCACCGGCATTTTCATCTCTTCCAGGCGGCTCCAGATCACCGCCATCAGCAGGGCGCCGAATACCAGCAGCACCAGCGGCAGCGGCCAGAAGAACGACAGCGTCAGCTGGCTGGCAAACCAGATGGTATACAGCAGATGCGACAGGAAGAAGGCGCCCACCGCGTACATCACCCGCTGGCGCGGCAGCAGGGTGAGGGCGTCGCCGAGCAGCGAGGCGCACAGGCCAGCCAGCACCAGGTAGCTGATGGCATTGAACATCGGCGCCTGCCAGGCCAGCAACAGCAACAGAATCAGGGTGACAGGTTTAAATACCCAGCGTCGCCAGGCCGGCCCGCGATAGGATGCATCGACATAAAGCCATGCGGAGAAACAGACAGCAATAAATGACCAAAGCATAGTAAGTCCCTGTATCTGTTATCATAAAGAAAGTTATGGATGCGTGAAGCTACCACTCAGTGTAGTGGTTTGGCGCAGCAGATGACAATGTTATTCCAGTCGCAGTATGCTGATTCCTGATATTTTTTATGGGTAACCTTAATGAGTAAAATGCCGCTCTTTTTTGTTCTGGTCGTCGCGGTGATTGTGGTGGCGGCTTCGTTTCGCTATGTGCAGCAGCGCCGCGAAAAACTGGCGAACGACGCCGCGCCGGTGTTGCAAAAGCGGGCGATCGTCAGCAATAAGCGGGAAAAAGTGATTAACGATCGGCGTTCGCGCCAGCAGACGGTGACGCCTGCGGGCAGCGAGATGCGCTATGAAGCGAGCTTTCGCCCTGAGAACGGCGGGCTGGAGGTGGTGTTTCGCCTTGACGCGCCGCAGTATCATGCGCTGAGCGTCGGCGATCGCGGGATGTTGAGTTATAAGGGCACAGCGTTCGTGGCGTTTACGCCCGATCCCTGAGCCCTTGTCAGGACTATTTCTTCAGCGTCGCCTTCAGTTTTTTCTGCCAGGCGACGAGCTCAAACACGCCGAAGATAAAAATGCGGATTTGCTCAAAGCGGCCCAGCGGCGGGGCATCTTTCGGCTGCGTCGCCTTGAGCAGCGTCAGCTGCAGACCATGCATCAGGATCATAAAAATCAGCGCGACGTTGACGAAGATATTCAGCGGCTTCGGGAAGGGCTGAAACAGATTCAATAACAGAAAGGCCCAGACGCACAGCATCAGCAGGCGGCCTAAATTAATCAGCATGGTGCTCTCCTTGGGCCTCACGTTGGTAAAGACGGTACGCGACCTGTCCGGCCACTTTTTCACGATACAGATGCCAGTTTGCCGGTACCGGCGGTAAACCGTTTTCAACTTCGCTTTCGACGTACACCAGGGCCTCATCGGCCAGCCAGCCCTGCGTTTCCAGCAGGCGCAGCGTCTCCTCCAGCAGCCCCTGACGGAACGGTGGGTCGACGAATACGATCTCATGCGGCGTGCCCGGTTGGCTCAGGAAGCTGAGGGTGTTGGTCGCGATCACCTTGCCGCGATCCGCTTTCAGGGTGGCCAGGTTTTTTTGCAACTGCTGAGCGACGCCGCGCTCCATCTCCAGTAGCGTAGTGCTGGCCGCATAGCGGGACAGCGCCTCAAGACCCAGCGCGCCGCTGCCGGCAAAGCAGTCGAGGCAGTGCGCGTCAACGATGGACGGCGCCAGCCAGTTAAAAAGGGTTTCGCGAACCCGGTCGGTGGTCGGCCGCAGGCCCGGGCTCTCCGGCACCGGTAATTTACGGCCGCGCCATTGCCCGCCGATGATGCGGATCTGACCGCTGCCCGCGTGGTTTGGTTTTTTCATCTCTCTGCTCAAGTCTCAACTTCCGGCCTGCTATTCTAGCGATCGACGGCGGTTGACGAAACCTTAATCCGGGGGCGGTGCTGCGAGTTAAGTTAAGTGATAGACTATCCAACTAATTTCATCATTTTTTCAGCTTCTGATGAAGCTGCGCCATGAATAAACAGCGAGGAGTGTGGTCGCAAATGGCAAAAGAGAAAAAACGTGGCTTCTTTTCCTGGCTGGGCTTTGGACAGAAAGAACAGGCACAGGAAACCGAGACTGAACAAAAAGTAGAAGAACAACAAGCGGTTGCCGATGAGACACCGGCGGCGGAAACCCCTGCCGAGCCGAGCGCGCCGAAAGCGGACCCGGAGGCGTTTGCCGAAGAGGTCGTCGACGTCACCGAGACGGTGGTCGAAAACGAAAAGGCCCACCTTGCGGAGCCTGCCAGCGCGCAGGAAGAAGAGTGGGTGGAAGCGCCTGCTCTGACCGAAGAAGCGCCTGTTGTTGAACCGGAGCCCGCGGTCAGCGAACCGGTTGAACAGCCTGCGGTGGTTGAGTCGCTGGCGGAAGAGGTTATCGCCGAACCGGTGGCGGCGGAGGTCGTGGCTGAGCAGCCTGTAGAGGATGCTGTTGCCCAGCCGCAGGAGACGGAAGCGCCGGAAGAGGACGCGCCGTTAAGCGATGAAGAGCTGGAAGCGCAGGCGCTGGCGGCCGAGGCGGCAGAAGAGGCGGCGGTGGTGGTGCCGGCGCCAGAAGACGAGGCGCCGGTGGAAGAACTGGCCCAGGAGCAGGAAAAACCGACGAAAGAAGGCTTTTTTGCCCGCCTAAAACGTAGTCTTCTGAAAACAAAAGAAAATCTCGGTTCCGGATTTATCAGCCTGTTCCGCGGTAAGAAGATCGACGACGATCTGTTTGAAGAGCTGGAAGAGCAGCTGCTGATCGCTGATGTCGGGGTGGAGACCACCCGCAAGATCATTACTAACCTCACTGAGGGCGCCAGCCGTAAGCAGCTGCGCGATGCGGAGGCGCTGTACGGCCTGCTGAAAGAAGAGATGGGTGAGATTCTCGCCAAAGTGGATGCGCCGCTGAACGTTGAAGGCAAAACGCCATTTGTTATTCTGATGGTCGGCGTGAACGGGGTGGGGAAAACCACCACCATCGGCAAGCTGGCGCGTCAGTTTGAGCAGCAGGGCAAATCGGTGATGCTGGCGGCGGGGGATACCTTCCGTGCGGCGGCGGTAGAACAGTTGCAGGTCTGGGGGCAGCGTAACAATATCCCGGTGATCGCCCAGCACACCGGCGCCGATTCCGCTTCGGTGATTTTCGACGCCATTCAGGCGGCGAAGGCGCGCCATGTTGATGTGCTGATTGCCGATACCGCCGGGCGTCTGCAGAATAAATCGCACCTGATGGAAGAGCTGAAGAAGATCGTCCGGGTGATGAAAAAACTGGACGTCGACGCGCCGCATGAGGTGATGTTAACCATCGACGCCAGCACCGGGCAGAATGCGATTAGCCAGGCCAAACTGTTCCATGAGGCGGTAGGTTTGACCGGGATCACCCTGACCAAGCTGGATGGCACCGCCAAAGGCGGCGTGATCTTCTCGGTGGCCGACCAGTTCGGCATTCCGATTCGCTATATTGGCGTCGGCGAGCGTATTGAGGATCTGCGTCCGTTTAATGCGGGCGACTTTATTGAGGCACTTTTTGCCCGAGAGGATTAAGAATGATTCGCTTTGAACAAGTCAGCAAAGCCTATCTCGGTGGGAGACAAGCGCTGCAGGGGGTGAACTTCCACCTGCAGCCGGGCGAGATGGCGTTTCTGACCGGCCACTCCGGCGCAGGGAAAAGTACCCTGCTGAAGCTTATCTGTGGTATCGAACGGCCCAGCGCCGGCAAAATCTTCTTCAGCGGTCATGAAATCAGCCGCCTGAAGAGCCGTGAGGTGCCGTTCCTGCGCCGCCAGATCGGCATGATTTTCCAGGACCACCATTTGCTGATGGATCGCACCGTGTATGACAACGTGGCGATCCCGCTGATTATCGCCGGCGCCAGCGGCGATGACATTCGTCGCCGCGTCTCGGCGGCGCTGGACAAGGTCGGGCTGCTGGACAAAGCGAAGAACTTTCCGATTCAGCTCTCCGGCGGCGAGCAGCAGCGCGTGGGGATCGCTCGCGCGGTGGTCAACAAGCCGGCGGTACTGCTGGCGGATGAACCGACCGGTAACCTCGACGAGGCGCTCTCGGAGGGGATTTTACGTCTGTTTGAAGAGTTTAACCGCGTCGGGGTGACGGTACTGATGGCCACGCACGATCTGGGGCTTATCTCCAGCCGTCCGTACCGCGTGCTGACGCTCAGCGACGGCCATCTGCATGGAGGCATTCGGGGTGAATAAGCGCGACGCAATGAACCAAATCCGCCAGTTCGGCAGCAAGTTCGATCGCCTGCGCAACGCGGCGGGCGGCGGCGGCGGCGGGCGCAATGCGCCAAAACGGCCGAAAGCGGCGCCTAACCCGGCCTCGCGTAAGAGCAACGTGTTCAACGAGCAGGTGCGCTACGCCTGGCACGGCGCGCTCCAGGATTTAAAAAGCACACCGCTGGCCACCTTCCTGACGGTGATGGTTATCGCCATCTCGTTGACCCTGCCAAGCGTCTGCTACATGGTCTACAAAAACGTCAGCAGCGCGGCGTCACAGTACTATCCCTCGCCGCAGATCACCGTGTATCTGGAAAAAACGCTGGATGACGACGCCGCGGCGCGGGTGGTAGGTCAGCTGCAGGCGGAGCAGGGCGTCGACAAGGTGAACTATTTGTCACGTGACGAGGCATTGGGTGAATTCCGTAACTGGTCCGGCTTTGGCGGCGCCCTGGATATGCTGGAAGAGAACCCGCTGCCGGCGGTCGCCATCGTGGTGCCGAAGCTGGATTTCCAGAGCACGGAAGCGCTGAACACCCTGCGCGATCGGGTATCGCGGATCCAGGGGGTCGATGAGGTGCGGATGGACGACAGCTGGTTTGCCCGCCTCTCCTCGCTCACCGGGCTGGTGGGCCGCGTGTCGGCGATGATTGGCGTGCTGATGGTGGCGGCGGTGTTCCTGGTGATCGGCAACAGCGTGCGCCTGAGCATCTTCGCCCGCCGCGATACCATTAACGTGCAGAAACTGATCGGCGCTACCGACGGCTTTATCCTGCGTCCGTTCCTCTACGGCGGGGCGATGCTGGGCTTCTCCGGCGCGTTTTTATCGCTGATCCTGTCGGAGATTCTGGTGATGCGTCTCTCGTCGGCAGTGACCGAAGTGGCGAAGGTGTTCGGCACCCAGTTTGAGCTAAGCGGCTTAGGCTTTGACGAGTGTCTGCTGATGCTGATCGTCTGCTCGATGATCGGCTGGGTAGCCGCCTGGCTGGCGACAGTGCAACATTTACGTCACTTTACTCCCGATTAAAAAAAGCGTGATATAATCTTTCCCTGCTGCAATGAGTTCCTGTTCGCAGGGAAAGATACGCAAGCTTGTTCTCCTTTTCCTGCCCTCACTTTTTCATCGTGGTGTCACATTTTGTGCGTAATTTATTCACACCGTTGCATGGAACTTGTGGATAAAATCACTGTCTGATACTAATGTGAGTGATATTCTCGTTGCTCATGAATGCTGGCATGCTTGTTGCCTGATGGGGACAAGACCACGTCAGAAGATATCAATTGAGAGGATTTGAATGACCAAAGAAATGCAAACTTTAGCTTTAGCCCCCGTTGGTAACCTGGAATCGTATATCCGGGCCGCTAACACTTGGCCGATGCTGTCGGCTGATGAAGAGCGGGAGCTTGCTGAAAAGCTGCATTACCAGGGCGATCTGGAAGCAGCGAAAAAGCTGATTCTGTCTCACCTGCGCTTTGTTGTTCACATTGCTCGTAACTACTCGGGCTATGGCCTGCCGCAGGCGGATCTGATCCAGGAAGGCAATATCGGCCTGATGAAAGCCGTGCGTCGCTTCAACCCGGAAGTGGGTGTGCGCCTGGTCTCCTTCGCCGTGCACTGGATTAAAGCCGAAATTCACGAATACGTGCTGCGCAACTGGCGTATCGTGAAGGTCGCTACCACCAAAGCACAGCGTAAGCTGTTCTTTAACCTGCGTAAAACCAAACAGCGTCTGGGTTGGTTCAACCAGGATGAAGTGGAAATGGTGGCCCGTGAGCTGGGCGTGTCGAGCAAAGACGTCCGCGAGATGGAATCCCGCATGGCGGCCCAGGACATGACGTTCGACATGTCGTCGGACGATGAATCCGACAGCCAGCCGATGGCGCCGGTCCTGTATCTGCAGGACAAAACGTCAAACTTTGCCGATGGCATCGAAGACGATAACTGGGAAGAGCAGGCGGCGAATAAGCTGACTGACGCGATGCAGGGCCTGGACGAGCGTAGCCAGGATATCATCCGCGCCCGCTGGCTGGACGAAGACAACAAGTCCACGCTGCAGGAGCTGGCTGACCGCTACGGCGTCTCCGCAGAGCGCGTGCGTCAGCTGGAAAAGAACGCCATGAAAAAACTGCGTGCAGCGATCGAAGCCTGATACGCCACCCCTGCCTGACGCCAGGCAACCCGATAACGCCCCGCCTCAGGTTGGGGCGTTTTGTTTTTCTGCGCCATCCATGGGCCGCAGCACCTCTGGACAGTGCGTCCGCAGGCAGCCGATCAGCACGCTGAATGCCGGCGCCATCTGCTCCTCGGGCTGGCTGGCAAATCCCATCAATAATCCTTTCTTACGCGCCGCCGTCAGGTAGTAGCGCGAGAGCGGCCGCACCAGAATGTGGCGCGCATTGGCCTCGCGGGCGATCGCCACATCGTCAGCCTCTTCCGGTAAATTGAGGATCAAATGCAGCCCGGCATTATCGCTGAAGTCCGACAGGGCGTCGGGCATACAGTGCCGCTGAATCAGCTCGGTTAAAAAGGCGCGGCGACGGCTGTAGAGCAGGCGCATGCGGCGGATATGGGCCGAGTAGTGACCAGCGGTAATAAACTCCGCCAGCGCCATCTGGATCAGCGAATGGCCGCCGCGGTAAAGCTCGGCGTGGGCGTGCTTCAGATCGCTGACCAGCGGACGGGGGATCACCACATAGCCCAGACGCAGGCCGGGATAGAGCGTTTTACTGAAGGTGCCGATATAGACCACCGGCGCGTCGGCCACCAGCCCCTGCAGGGCGGGGATGGGCTGGCCGGAAAAGCGAAACTCGCTGTCATAATCATCTTCGACGATCCAGCTCCCCTGCTGGCGGGCGAGCGCCAGCAGCCGCTGACGACGTTCAAGGCTCATCACTGCGCCCAGCGGATACTGGTGAGAGGGGGTGACAAAGATGAGCCGCGGCGCATCGTCAACCGTTTCCGGCGGACACAGGCCGTTGGCATCGACGGTCAGGGGCTCCGCCCGGACGTCGTTCATCGCCAGCAGGTGGCGAATGCCCCAGTAGGAAGGCTCCTCCACCCACGCCAGATCGCCGCTGTCGCACAGCATGCGGGTGACCAGATCGATAGCCTGGTGGATCCCCTCGGTGATAAGAATTTGATCTGCCTGACAGTGGACGCCGCGCGATACCCGCAGATAATCCACCAGCGCCTGCTGCAGTTCCGGAGTGCCGCCGTTGCAGCTATAGCTGAGCCGCTCCGGTTTGGGCCGACGGCTGATGCGCGCCTGGATCTTGCTGAACAGCGGATGGGGAAAGGCGTTAACGTCCGGTACGCCGGGAATAAACGCTCCCCACTGGCGCGGGCTGGCGCTGACCTGGCCGAGCAGGTGCTGGCCGCGGCGTGAAAGGTGCGCCGTCGATGTCGCGATGCTGCTGTTTTCCCGCTCACCCTTAGCGGTCAAGGAACTTTCAGAGGCGGTTTGGGCAACGAATGTTCCGCTTCCCCGACGGGAAACCACATATCCTTCCGCCAGTAATTGTTCATAAGTTGTTAATATGGTGTTTCTTGATACGCCGAGTTCTCCCGCCAGGTCCCGCGACGGCGGCAGGCGGCTTTGCGGCGCCAGCGAACCGTCAAGGATCGCGCGGCGAAGCGCGTTGTATAAGCGTTTGTGCAGAAGAGGGTCGCGCTCTTCCTGCAGACGGACCAGCACCAGGTCACCCACCAGCGAACGCAATTGGATCCCTAAGATATTCAAAATTGGTACTCGATTATAGGGCCAACTCCTGTGTAAATAAACGACATCGTTTCAAATTTGTTGCGATAACGTGACATACACGACAGGAGATTCGCAGGTGAAAAGCTCAGAACTGAATCAACGTCGCCAGCAGGCGACGCCGCGCGGCGTAGGCGTAATGTGTAACTACTTTGTCGAGAAGGCGGAGAACGCCACGCTTTGGGATATCGAAGGCAATGAGGTGATCGATTTCGCCGCCGGTATCGCCGTGTTAAATACCGGTCACCGTCATCCGAAGGTGGTTGCCGCGGTCGCTGACCAGCTGCAGGCGTTCACCCACACCGCCTATCAGATTGTGCCGTACGAAAGCTATGTCACGCTGGCGGAACGTATCAACGATCTGGCGCCGATTGACGGGCCGGCAAAAACGGCCTTCTTCACCACCGGCGCGGAAGCGGTCGAGAACGCGGTGAAAATTGCCCGCGCTTACACCGGTCGTCCGGGGCTGATAACTTTCGGCGGCAGTTTCCACGGCCGTACCTTTATGACCATGGCCCTCACCGGTAAGGTCGCACCCTACAAAATCGGCTTCGGGCCGTTCCCGGGCTCGGTGTATCACGGTGTCTACCCGAATGCGGCGCATGGCGTGACCACCGCGGATGCGCTGAAAAGCCTGGAGCGCATTTTCAAAGCGGATATTGCGCCGGATCAGGTCGCGGCCATCATCCTCGAGCCGATCCAGGGGGAAGGCGGCTTTAACGTCGCGCCGGCCGATTTCATGCAGGCGCTGCGCGACCTGTGCGATACCCACGGCATTCTGCTGATCGCCGATGAAGTGCAGACCGGTTTCGCTCGTACCGGCAAGCTGTTCGCCATGCAGCATTATGATGTGAAACCGGATCTGATGACGATGGCGAAAAGCCTCGCCGGCGGTTTCCCGCTGTCGGGCGTCGTTGGTCGCGCCGAGGTAATGGATGCCCCAGCGCCAGGCGGACTGGGCGGGACCTATGCCGGTAACCCGCTGGCGGTGGCCGCGGCGCACGCGGTGCTGGATGTGATTGCCGAAGAGCAGCTGTGCCAGCGCGCTGAGCAGCTGGGTAGCCATCTGCAGGAAGTGCTCAACCAGGCGCGCGCCACCTGTCCGGCGATTGTCGATGTCCGCGGCCGGGGGTCGATGGTGGCAGTGGAGTTTAACGATCCGCAAACTGGCGAGCCGTCGCCGGAGTTCACCCGCCAGGTGCAACAGAAAGCGCAGGAGAACGGCCTGCTGCTGCTGAGCTGCGGCGTCTACGGCAACGTGATCCGCTTCCTCTATCCGCTGACGATTCCGGACGCCCAGTTCTCGAAAGCGCTGGATATTCTGGCGCGCGTACTGAAGAGCTAACGTCTCCCCGGCGGGCTGCGGCGGCAGGGAAGCCGAACAGAAACAGGAAGCCGCAGCCGGCTGTTTATGCTCAGCGTGAGTGGTTTATCACCCTGATATCACCTTTTTTCCGGCGGTGAAAACCGCCGGAGTAAAACGGAAAGTATTATGTCTGAAAACTCCACCTTTTCTCCCGTCCTCACCGGCCGGGAACGTACGGCTGTCCCTGCAAAATCTCTGAGCTTCGTCGAAGGGGTATCGATGATTGTCGGTACCAATATTGGCGCGGGTGTCCTCTCTATCGCCTATGCGTCAAGCAAAGCGGGCTTTTTACCACTGCTGTTCTGGCTGGTGCTGGTGGGCAGCCTGACCACGGTGACCATGCTCTATGTCGCGGAATCCACGCTCCGCACGCGTAAACATCTGCAGCTCAGTGGATTATCGAAGCGCTACGTCGGCGGCTTCGGCGCGCTAATGATGTTCCTCTCCGTCTGCGTCAACAGCGTCGGGGCATTGACGGCTTATATGACCGGCAGCGGCAAGCTGCTGCACTCGCTGTTTGGCATCTCGCCGGCGCTGGGCAGCGTGCTGTTTTTTGTCCCGGCGGCAGGGGTGCTCTATCTGGGGCTGAAGGCGATCGGCCGCGGCGAGAAATTTATCAGCATCGGCATGGTGGTGATGATCTCGGTGCTGGTGATTGCCACGCTGCTGAAAGAGACCACCCGCGTGGGCTATCTGCTCGACGGCAACTGGCTGTATATGGTTCCGGTCTTCAACGTCGTGGCGTTCTGCTTCTCGGCACAGTATATCGTCCCGGAAATGGCGCGGGGCTTCGCCGACAAACCGGAAAAATTGCCTAAAGCCATTATGGTCGGCATGGCGCTGACCTTTACCCTGCTGGCGCTGGTGCCGCTGTCGGTGATCTCGCTTAACGGTCTGGAGAATATTTCGGATGTGGCCACCATCTCCTGGGGCAGGGCGCTTGGCGAGTGGGCCTTTTTCTCCGCCAACCTGTTTGCGCTGTGCGCGATGCTGACCTCCTACTGGGGACTGGGCGGCAGCTTCCTGACCAATATCTTCGATCAGTTCCGCCTGGGGAATGACGAACAGCCCGCCCGTCGCCTGATGGTGCTGCTGGTGGTGGCGATCCCGCCGTTCGCGCTGGCCTACAGCGGCATGGTCTCCTTCGTCAACGCGCTCTATTTTGCCGGGGTGTTCAGCGGCGTTATTTTATCGATTATGCCGATCCTGATGCTCAAGGGCGCCCGCCAGCGTGGCGACCTGACGCCGGGCTGGACCTGTCCGGCCTGGATGACCCATCCGCTTATCCAATGCTTCATTGTGTTGTTGTATCTTTGCAGCGCCGTCTACGCGATAGCGTCCGCGGTAGGCTACCTGCCCGCTGGCTGGTAATTAGGGCCTGTTTTGCACCGCGTCCGGTTCATGCTGGCGCGGTTTTTTTATTTGTCACTTATCTGTTACATAGCCCGCAATTTAGTCGTTTCAAATTCCTCAGAATGACGGTATGTTTAGCATAGTGTGCTGCAAAAGCGCGAGCAGCCCCCGGTAGATTAGCTATCATATGCTTTTCCTATCGATATAAACAAAATAATGCGCTAACAAACAACATCACAACAAATGCAAAAACCATAATAATGGGGAGCCTCAGGATGAATATGAAGGGTAAAGCGTTACTGGCAGGATGTATTGCCTTAGTTATGAGCAGCGCGGCGCTGGCGGAAGATATCAAAATCGCGGTAGTCGGGGCGATGTCCGGCCCGGTGGCCCAGTACGGCGATCAGGAATTTACCGGCGCCGAGCAGGCGGTAGCGGATATCAATGCTAAGGGCGGCATTAAGGGCAATAAGCTGCAGATCGTAAAATATGATGACGCTTGCGACCCGAAACAGGCGGTAGCGGTCGCCAACAAAGTGGTCAACGACGGGATCAAATACGTTATCGGCCACCTGTGCTCCTCTTCCACTCAGCCGGCGTCTGATATCTATGAAGACGAAGGCATTCTGATGATCACCCCGGCAGCAACCGCGCCGGAGCTGACCGCGCGCGGCTATAAGCTGATCCTGCGCACCACCGGACTGGACTCCGACCAGGGACCAACCGCGGCGAAATACATTCTCGACAAAGTGAAGCCGCAGCGTATCGCAGTGGTGCATGACAAACAGCAGTATGGCGAAGGTTTGGCCCGTGCGGTGCAGGATGGCCTGAAAAAAGGCGGGGCGAACGTGGTCTTCTTCGACGGGATCACCGCCGGTGAGAAAGACTTCTCCACGCTGGTAGCGCGCCTGAAGAAAGAGAATATCGACTTCGTCTATTATGGCGGCTATCACCCGGAAATGGGCCAGATCCTGCGTCAGGCCCGCGCTGCCGGTCTGAAAACCCAGTTTATGGGCCCGGAAGGCGTAGCGAACGTCTCCCTGTCTAACATCGCCGGCGAGTCGGCGGAAGGTTTGCTGGTGACCAAGCCGAAGAACTACGACCAGGTGCCGGCGAACAAACCGATTGTGGATGCGATCAAGGCGAAAAAACAGGATCCGAGCGGCGCCTTCGTCTGGACCACCTACGCGGCGCTGCAGTCGCTGCAGGCGGGCCTGAATCAGTCTGACGATCCGGCGGAAATCGCTAAATACCTGAAAGGCGCGACCGTGGACACCGTGATGGGCCCGCTGTCATGGGATCAGAAAGGCGACCTGAAAGGATTCGAGTTCGGTGTCTTTACCTGGCATGCGAATGGTACGGCGACCGACGCCAAATAATTTAACCGGCGCCTTTCACGCTGCAAATGCGTTGTCTGCGACCCTCAACCCCGGTCACTTACTAATGTAAGCTCCCGGGGATTTCGGGTCTTGACGCCTTTTTGCAACGCGAAATGCTGGGTTAAATGGGCGGGGCGCCTTTCACGCTGCAAATGCGTTGTCTGACCCCGGTTGCGCTGCGCTTACCGGGGCTACAGCTTAATGCTTTTCCCAACCGGTGTGCTGGGCGCTAAAGCCGAGCGCCTGCATAAAGGCCGCCATCACGCCGCGGTCTTCCACCCCACGGTCGGCGACGCGCCAGCTATTGATCGTCGGGTTATCCCGTAATGTCTCTTCCACTAAATATTGCCCGACGCCGCGGCGGCGGGTCACTTCACGCACGCACAGATCGCTGAGCTCACCTTCAACGCCGCGCAGGGTAACGCGCACGGCGCCCAGCAGGCGCTCGTTAAAGCGGGCGGCGTAGAGACGATGGTTTTCATCAAGGGTCAGCGTCGACAGATCCTGCGACGGCCAGATTTTCCCCAGATCAATGCGATCCTGATCGCTGAAGTGCTGTAAACGGATAATGGTCAGTTTCATGGGCGGCAAGTCCAGTGCAAAACAGAGGCGCCAGTGTACCCAAAATTGCTGTCTGGCGGAGCGCTGTTTTTTGCGCATACATCAGGGGATTCGTTTTCCTGGCGTTGTTGGGGTAGCGCAATCCGTCATGGATCGAAAAATAAGCAGAATTTTAACCTAATGTGCAGCGTTTTATTCCGCCTTATGTGTCGTTATTTTATGCTGCCGCATGGACTTTTTTTTGTTTATCTTCAGCAAAATACAGAATATTATCTTTGCTTAATCGACTGAAAAATAGAGATTTTAATCTGTTTTTTAGTGAAAAGCTGCGCTAAACCATTAAACTCAATGGTAAAAATGGCGTTGTTTAATAAAAGCACAGAATGCTTTTTAACCATAAAAATACAAAACATTTACACCACATCACGAACGGGGTTCTGCAGCATGAAAAGGAACGCGAAAACCATCGTCGCGGGCATTGTCGCATTAGCGATGTCGCACGCGGCGATGGCCAAGGATATTAAGGTCGCCGTGGTCGGCGCGATGTCGGGCCCAGTGGCCCAGTGGGGCGACATGGAGTTCAACGGCGCGCGTCAGGCGATTAAAGACATCAACGCCAGCGGCGGCATTAAGGGCGACAAGCTGGTGGCCGTCGAATATGACGATGCCTGCGATCCGAAGCAAGCGGTCGCGGTGGCCAACAAAATCGTCAACGACGGTATTCAGTACGTTATCGGCCACCTGTGCTCCTCTTCCACCCAGCCGGCTTCCGATATCTATGAGGATGAAGGCATCCTGATGATCTCCCCGGGAGCGACCAACCCGGAGCTGACCCAGCGCGGCTATCAGTACATCATGCGTACCGCCGGCCTCGACTCCTCGCAGGGGCCGACCGCGGCGAAATATATCGTCGAGAAAGTGAAACCGCAGCGTATCGCCATCATTCATGACAAGCAGCAGTACGGCGAAGGGCTGGCGCGTTCGGTGCAGGACAACCTGAAAAAAGCCGGGGCCAACATCGTCTTCTTTGACGGCATCACCGCGGGGGAAAAAGATTTCTCCGCCCTGCTGGCGCGCCTGAAGAAAGAGAACATCGACTTCGTCTACTACGGCGGCTACTACCCGGAAATGGGCCAGATGCTGCGCCAGGCGCGCTCCGTCGGGCTGAAAACCGTGTTTATGGGGCCGGAAGGGGTCGGCAACGCCTCGCTGTCCAATATCGCGGGCGCCGCGGCGGAAGGGATGCTGGTGACAATGCCAAAACGCTACGATCAGGACCCTGCCAACAGCGCCATCGTCAACGCGCTGAAAGCGGAGAAGAAAGATCCGAGCGGGCCGTATGTCTGGATCACTTACGCCGCGGTTCAGTCGCTGGCGCAGGCGATGGACAGAACCGGCAGCCAGCAGCCGCTGGATTTAATCAAAGATTTGAAAGCGCACGGGGCGAAAACCGTGATTGGGCCGCTGACCTGGGATGAAAAAGGCGATCTGAAGGGATTTGAGTTTGGTGTCTTCCAGTGGCACGCCGACGGCTCTTCGAGCGCGGCGAAATAAGCGCTGAAGATGAGTTATCCCTCCGCCCGCGAACCGCGGGCGGTTTGAAAAAGGTTACCTTATGTCCGAGCAGTTTCTCTATTTTCTGCAGCAGATGTTTAACGGCGTCACGCTGGGCAGTACCTATGCGCTGATCGCCATCGGCTATACGATGGTGTACGGCATTATCGGCATGATCAACTTCGCCCACGGCGAGGTCTATATGATTGGCAGCTATGTCTCCTTCATGATCATCGCCGCGCTGATGATGATGGGCATCGACACCAGCTGGCTGCTGGTCGCCGCCGGCTTCGTGGGCGCCATTGTGATTGCCAGCGCCTACGGCTGGAGCATTGAGCGCGTGGCCTATCGGCCGGTGCGTAACTCCAAACGTCTTATTGCGCTGATCTCCGCTATCGGGATGTCTATCTTCCTGCAGAACTACGTCAGCCTGACCCAGGGCTCCCGCGACGTGGCGCTGCCGAGCTTGTTTAACGGCCAGTGGGTCGTCGGCCACAGCGACAGCTTCTCCGCGACGATCACCACCATGCAGCTGGTGATCTGGGTGGTGACTTTTATCGCCATGTTGGCCCTGACGCTGTTCATTCGCTACTCGCGGATGGGACGCGCCTGCCGCGCCTGTGCCGAAGACCTGAAAATGGCCAGCCTGCTCGGGATTAACACCGACCGCGTTATCGCCCTGACCTTTGTCATAGGCGCAGCGATGGCGGCGGTGGCCGGCGTGCTGCTGGGGCAGTTCTACGGCGTGATTAACCCCTACATCGGCTTTATGGCCGGGATGAAGGCCTTCACCGCCGCCGTGCTCGGCGGTATCGGCAGTATTCCGGGCGCGATGATCGGCGGCCTGATCCTGGGTATTGCCGAAGCGCTCTCTTCTGCCTATCTCAGCACTGAATATAAGGACGTGGTTTCCTTCGCGCTGCTGATTCTGGTGCTGTTAGTAATGCCGACCGGCATTCTGGGCCGCCCGGAGGTTGAAAAAGTATGAAACCGATGCAAATTGCAATGGCGCTGCTCTCTGCTGCGATGTTCTTCATTCTGGCGGGCGTCTTTATGGGCGTGCAGCTGGAGCTGAACGGCACCAAACTGGTGGTGGATACCGCCGCCGATATTCGCTGGCAGTGGATCTTCATCGGCACCGCGGTGGTCTTTTTCTTCCAGCTGCTGCGGCCGCTGTTCCAGAAAGCGGTTAAGAACGTCTCCGGGCCGAAGTTTATTATGCCGGCGATTGACGGCTCAACGGTGAAGCAGAAGCTGTTCCTGATCGCCCTGCTGGTCATTGCCGTGGCCTGGCCGTTTATGGTGTCGCGCGGCACGGTGGATATCGCCACCCTGACGATGATCTATATCATCCTCGGCCTCGGGCTGAACGTGGTGGTCGGGCTTTCCGGCCTGCTGGTGCTGGGCTACGGCGGGTTCTACGCCATCGGCGCCTACACTTTCGCGCTGCTGAACCACTATTACGGTCTCGGTTTCTGGACCTGTCTGCCGCTGGCCGGCCTGGTCTCCGCGGCGGCTGGCTTCCTGCTCGGCTTCCCGGTACTGCGTCTGCGCGGCGACTACCTGGCGATTGTGACCTTAGGCTTTGGCGAGATCGTGCGTATTCTGCTGCTCAACAATACCGAAATCACCGGCGGGCCGAACGGCATCAGCCAGATCCCGAAACCGACCTTCTTTGGCCTCGAGTTTAGCCGTAGCGCCCGCGAAGGCGGCTGGGATACCTTCAGCAACTTCTTCGGCGTCAAATACGATCCCTCCGACCGGGTGATTTTCCTCTACCTGGTGGCGCTGCTGCTGGTGGTGCTGAGCCTGTTCGTTATCAACCGCCTGCTGCGGATGCCGCTGGGGCGGGCGTGGGAAGCGCTGCGTGAAGATGAAATCGCCTGTCGTTCGCTGGGCCTGAGCCCGACGCGCATTAAGCTGACCGCCTTTACCATCAGCGCCGCGTTTGCCGGATTTGCCGGGACGCTGTTCGCCGCGCGCCAGGGTTTCGTCAGTCCGGAATCCTTTACCTTCGCCGAGTCCGCCTTCGTACTGGCGATCGTCGTGCTGGGCGGGATGGGCTCGCAGTTCGCGGTGATCCTGGCGGCTATTCTGCTGGTGGTGTCGCGTGAGCTGATGCGTGACTTTAACGAATACAGCATGTTAATGCTCGGCGGCCTGATGGTGCTGATGATGATCTGGCGTCCGCAGGGGCTTCTGCCAATGACGCGCGTGCAGTTGAAGCTGAAAAACGGTCAGGCGAAAGGAGAGCAGGCATGAGTCAGCCATTATTATCCGTCAGCGGCCTGATGATGCGTTTCGGCGGTCTGCTGGCCGTCAACAATGTGTCGCTGGAGCTCAGAGAGCGCGAGATCGTCTCGCTGATCGGCCCCAACGGCGCCGGGAAGACCACGGTCTTTAACTGCCTGACCGGTTTCTACAAGCCTACCGGCGGCACCATTCTGCTGCGCGACCAGCATCTGGAAGGGCTGCCGGGCCAGCAGATTGCCCGGATGGGCGTGGTGCGGACCTTCCAGCACGTGCGTCTGTTCCGCGAAATGACGGTGATTGAAAACCTGCTGGTGGCGCAACATCAGCAGCTGAAAACCGGACTCTTCTCCGGTCTGCTGAAAACGCCGGCCTTCCGTCGGGCGCAGAGCGAAGCGCTGGATCGCGCGGCCACCTGGCTGGAGCGTATCGGCCTGCTGGAGCACGCTAACCGCCAGGCCAGCAACCTGGCCTATGGCGACCAGCGCCGGCTGGAGATTGCCCGCTGCATGGTGACCCAGCCGGAAATTCTGATGCTCGATGAACCAGCGGCGGGGCTGAACCCGAAAGAGACCAAAGAGCTGGACGAGCTTATCGCCGAGCTGCGTAACCATCACAACACCACCATCCTGCTTATCGAACACGATATGAAGCTGGTGATGGGCATTTCCGATCGTATCTACGTCGTGAACCAGGGGACACCGCTGGCCAACGGGACGCCGGAAGAGATTCGTAATAACCCGGACGTGATCCGCGCATACCTTGGTGAGGCATAAGATGGAAAACGCGATGTTAACTTTTGACAACGTCAGTGCCCACTACGGCAAGATTCAGGCGCTGCACAACGTCAGCCTGCATATCAAACAGGGCGAGATTGTGACGCTTATCGGCGCCAACGGCGCGGGGAAAACCACCCTGCTCGGCACGCTGTGCGGCGATCCGCGCGCCTCCAGCGGGCGCATTGTCTTTGACGGTAAGGATATTACCGACTGGCAGACGGCGAAGATCATGCGCGAGGCGGTGGCGATCGTCCCGGAAGGGCGGCGCGTCTTTTCGCGTATGACGGTGGAAGAGAACCTGGCGATGGGCGGTTTCTTTGCCGACCGCGATCAGTTCCAGACCCGCATCAAATGGGTGTATGAGCTGTTTCCGCGTCTGCACGAGCGCCGTATCCAGCGCGCCGGCACCATGTCCGGCGGCGAACAGCAGATGCTGGCGATCGGTCGCGCTCTGATGAGCCAGCCGCGTCTGCTGCTGCTGGATGAACCGTCATTAGGGCTGGCGCCGATCATTATTCAGCAGATCTTCGATACTATTGAGCAACTGCGCGAGCAGGGGATGACTATCTTCCTCGTCGAGCAGAACGCCAACCAGGCGCTGAAGCTGGCCGACCGCGGCTACGTGCTGGAGAACGGTCACGTGGTGCTGGAGGATACCGGCGACGCGCTGCTGGCCAACGAGGCGGTGCGTAGCGCCTATCTCGGCGGTTAATTCATCGCAACCCGGCGTCGTTCAGTTCGCCGGTTTGTAGCCCGGGCGAGGCGCTTGCGCCGACCCCGGGAGCCGATCGCACAACTATTATCCGTGTCTCAGCTCCCACTTTACTTCCCCCGTCCTTTCATCGGCTTGTCATCTCTCTGACCCGTTACTATCTTTTTTTTGTAATAAAAAAGTTATTTTTCTGTAATTCGAACATGTCATGTTACCCCGCGAGCATAAAACGCGTG
>OIXH01000240.1_pt1 | contig 70518 bp, 48 predicted proteins | sample 1587741 | NCBI WGS metagenome assembly OIXH01 (sample SAMEA3888916, study PRJEB22519) | human gut metagenome | biome: human gut; feature: human-associated habitat; material: faeces | place: Denmark | collected 2011 | reverse complement strand
CTAGTGTCTAATTTGAAAAATTAGACACACAAAATCCGAAGGATTTTGCGGCGGCGTAGCCGTGAGTCAACGAAAAACCACACTTTTTCGCTGACGATCCTGCAAAAATTGAGAGCACAAATATGTTCGAAATTTTTGTAATCAGACACTAGGAACAAAGAACAGGAAGCTATGCGCAAGCATCTCGTCATCGCCACCCGCGGCAGCCGTCTGGCTCTCTGGCAGGCCGAACATGTCAAAAGCCGCCTGGAAGCCCAGGATCCGGGGCTCACGGTTTCGCTCAACGTCATCAAAACAAAAGGCGACATCATTCTGGACGTGCCCCTCTCCAAAGTGGGCGGCAAGGGGCTGTTCGTGAAAGAAATTGAGGAAGCCCTGCTGGACGGGCGGGCGGATCTTGCCGTGCACAGCATCAAGGACGTGCCCATGGTCCTTCCGGAAGGCCTGATTCTGGGCTGCGTGCCGCAGCGCGAGGCCTGCACCGACTGCTTCCTTTCCGTCCACTATGCCGACCCGGACGCCCTGCCGCAAAAGGCCCATGTGGGCACCAGCAGCCTGCGGCGGCAGGCACAGCTCTTGTCCATGCGGCCGGATCTGCGTATTTCCAGCCTGCGCGGCAATGTGGACACGCGCTTGCGCAAACTGCAGAATGGGGAATACGACGCCATCATCCTGGCCTCCGCCGGACTCAATCGTCTGGGGCTCAGTGCGCCGTACATGGCCCCTTTGGACCCCGAACGCTTTCTGCCCGCCGTGGGCCAGGGCGCGCTGGGCATTGAATGCCGCGAAGACAATTATGATCTGCTCGTCCTGCTGGCGAGCCTGGAAGATCGCGCCACCCGCGTCTGCGTGGATGCCGAGCGCGGCTTTCTGGCCGGACTGGAAGGCGGCTGCCAGGTGCCCATCGCCGGGCATGCCCGCCTTGTGGACGAGGAAACCGTCAGCCTCAAGGGACTGGTGGCCGAAGTGGACGGCAGCCTGATCCTGCGCGGCGAAAAAAACGGCAATGCTGCGGACGCCCGCGCCCTGGGCCTGGAACTGGCCGGGGAACTCCTGAACAAGGGCGGCCGCGCCATTTTGGAAAAACTTTACCAACAACAGTAAGAACTATATATTTATGCCAAGCATCACACCTCTGCCCACCACCCGGCTGCATGCCACGTTTGATCCGGCCCGCATTCCCTGGGAGGACAGCCGGGCCATTCCGCTGCCGCGCAACGGCAACAGCCGCAAGAATCCCTTCCAGCCACGAGCTATGCAGGCTCTGGACTTGGCCCTGCAAATCCGCACAGCCGGTTACAACATCTATCTTTCCGGCGAAGCGGACCTCGGCCGCAGCTATATGCTGCTTTCCTATCTGCGGCCCCAGGCGCGCAAGGCTCCTACGCCGCCGGATCTGGTATATGTGCAGAACTTCGCGGACCCGGACCGTCCCAGCCTGCTGGCCCTGCCCGCCGGACAAGGTAAAAAGTTCAAGCAATCCCTAAAAGAAACGCTGGAAAACGTCGGCAAAGAGCTGGCCCGGCGTTTTGAGGCCACAACCTACGTCAAGCAGCGGGCCAAGCTGGTGGACCAGTTCCAGAACGTGCGCATCGGTCTTCTGCACAAGATGAACTCGGTGGCCGTGCATAAAGGTTTCAATCTGGACATGGACGAAAACGGCGGCCTGACCCTCTACCCTCTGGTGGAAGGCAAGCGCCTGAGCGAAGAGGAGTTCGAGCGCCTGGACAATACGGTGCGCCTCAACCTCAAGCGTCGGGGCGACAGTCTGGTGCAGGCCATGGCCGGTTTCATGCACCAACTGAACAAGGCCGAGGAATCCTTTCACGACGATGAACGCGACCTGGAACGCCAAGCCATGGCCCAGGTGCTGGACGCCCTGCTCACTCCGGCGCAACAGCGCATCCTGAAGGCCTGCCCCGTGCCGGGGCTGGCGGACTATTTCGCGGCCCTGCGCGAAGATATCCTCAAAAACACCGAATCCTTTCTGCCGCGCGACGGCATGCCGGGGCAGCCCGGCGGCGAAGGGCACGCCCTGCCGCCCATGGAAAACATTTTCTACCGCTACGAAGTCAACCTGCTGGTGGACAACAGCGGGCAGAACGGCGCGCCCATTGTGGTGGAGGACCACCCCACGGCGATCAATCTGCTGGGCTGCGTGGAACGTGAGTCGGAAATGGGCGCGCTGGTCACGGACTTCACCCTGATCAAGGCGGGCAGCCTGCACAAGGCCAACGGCGGCTTCCTGGTCCTGCACATTGAGGACCTTCTCCAGCATCCCAATGCCTGGGAAGGCCTGTTGCGCGCGCTGCGCTCCAATCAGGCGCGCATTGAGGACACCGGCGACACGCCGGATACGGCCATCCGCACCAAGGGCATCACTCCTGAACCCCTGGCGCTCGATCTCAAGGTGGTGCTGATCGGCGGCGAAGAACTTTACGAAACCCTGCTGGTCAATGACGACCGCTTCGCCAAACTCTTCCGCATCAAGGCCCACATGGCCGACGTGACTGAGCGCAACGCCGAGAACATCCGTATTTACCTGAGCCATATCGCCAGGATCATCGAGGAAAACAAGCTGCGGCCCTTTGACCGCACGGCTCTGGCCTGGCTGGTGGATCTGGGCTCGCATCTCTGCGAGGACCAGCGCCGCCTTTCGCTCAAATTCCCTCTGCTGCGCGAGCTGATGATCGAAGCGGCGGCCTTGGCCGAGATGCGCCGGTTGCCTTTGGTCAGCGCCGCCATTCTGGAAGAAGCCTATGCCGCGCGCACCTATCGCGCCAATCTGGTGGAAGAAATCTTCATGGAGGAATACGACCGCGAGATGATCAAGGTGCGTACCTCCGGCTCGGCCGTGGGGCAGGTCAACGGGCTTTCGGTCACCTGGCACGGCGACTTTGAATTCGGCCTGCCGCACCGTATTTCCTGCACAGTGGGCGTGGGGCACGAGGGCATCATCGACCTGGAGCGCGAGGCGGAACTGGGCGGCCCCATTCATACCAAGGCCATGATGATTCTGAAAAGCTATCTCACGGACCTTTTCGCCCGTAAAAAACCGCTGGTGCTTTCCGGCTCGCTCTATTTTGAACAGAGTTACGCCGGTATTGAAGGCGATTCGGCCTCGGGCGCGGAACTGGTGGCCCTGCTCTCGGCCCTGGCCGACGTGCCGGTGCGCCTGGATCTGGCCTTTACCGGCGCGGTGAGCCATTCCGGCCAGATCATGGCCGTGGGCGGAGTAACCCGCAAAATCGAGGGCTTTTACAAGGTTTGCGCCCGGCACGGGCTTACTGGCTCGCAGGGCGTCATCATCCCCCGCGACAATGTGGACCATTTGATGCTTGCGCCGGACGTGCTGACGGCGGTGGAGAAAAAACAGTTTGCCATTTATCCGGTACGCCGCATTGAAGAAGCGCTGACCTTGCTCACCGGCCTGCCCGCCGGACGGCGACGCAAAAGCGGCGGTTTTACGTCGGGCAGTCTGTATGATCTGGCGGACAGACGTCTGGAACGCCTGGGGGGATATGCGCAAAATGCCTTCCGCAGGCCCCGCAAAAGTTGAAAATCGGTTCTTTTATTGACTTTGCCGTTCCCAGGCGGTAATGGTTTTCGGCCCTGACAATACTTCAGCCCGGCCTTGTACCAGCGCCACGAAATGAATATGAACAAAAGCAAAAAAGAAGCATTGCTCCAGGCGGCCAAGGAGCTTTTCGGCGAATGCGGCTATGTGGAAACCACATTCAAGAAAATCTCCGACCGGGCTGGCGTGGCTCTGGGCCTTCTGACCCATCATTACGGAAATAAAGAAAAACTGTTTCTGGCCTCCGGGCTGGATGTGCTGGAGCACTTCCTGACCAAACTGCGCGAGGCCACCGCTGACGCGGATTCCGGTTTTGACGCCGTGATGCACTTCTGCAAAGCTTATCTTGATTTTTCCATCGATAAAAACTCCAACTGGCTGGTTCTGGTGCGCTGCTCGCCCTACAGCGACATGAAGACCAAGACCGACCGCGACCTGATGGACTCCATGTTCTCACAGGTCCATCAGTTGCTGGAAACACTCATCGCGCGCGGCATCAATGACGGCAGCCTGGCCAGGGTGGACAGCAGGGCCACGGCCCAGGTAATCATTTCGCTGATGGTCGGGGCCAACCGTACTCAGGTGCTGACCCCGTACGCCCTGCCCACACTGTACAGCGACGTGCTGGACTTTGTGGCCCGCTCCATCAAAGCCTGATCTTTTCCGGCGTATTCCACTGCGGGGGCATTGACAGCCCGCCCGGCGGAGGATAAGGGTACAGTCATGAACGCAGCCACGACGTTTCGATTTTTTCGATATTACGTCGCCAGAGTCAATCACTGACCCCGGTTCGGATGCGTCGCCGTTTTTTCAGACAGCATGCAAAGATGGTATGTACCGCCGACCAATGGGGCCGGCGGTTTTTTTATGCCTGAAGGAGGCTCCATGGATACTCTCTCCACGCTTTTGCTGGCCGATACCGCCGTGTGCATAGCCATTCTCTCTCTGGCCGGGTCGTTGCTGCTGGCCCTGGTCGGCCTGGGCCGCCAGGTCCGCCGCCGGAGCTGACCATGCTGCTCGATGCCCTGATATGGATCGCCTACATCGCTGTTTTTGTCTGGCTGGCCCGCAAAGGCCAAGGGCATGACGCCCTGACTTCGGGTCGCGTGGGCTTCGGCATTCAGGCCTTTGCCTACGTGGCGACCTACATTTCTGCCGTGGCTCTGGTGGGCTTCGGCGGTCTGGCCTATGCCTACGGCCTGCAAATGCTCCTGGTGGCCGCAGGCAACGTCTGGCTGGGCACCTGGATCGTATACCGTTTTCTGGCCTGGCCCACCCGGGTCTGCCAGCGCAACCTCCAGGCCCGCACTCCCACCCAGCTCCTGGCAAAAGGGCACAAAAGCCCGTTTCTGGGCAAAGCGCTGGCTCTGCTCTTCGCGGTCTTTCTGGGCGTCTATGCTTCGGCGGTCATCAAGGGCGCGGCCCTGTTGCTGGCCCAGATTCTGCCGCTGCCGCTCTGGTCCCTGATCTGGCTGGTGGCCCTGCTGGTGGGCTTCGCCGTCTTTGTGGGCGGGCTGCGCGGCGTGCTCTACACCGAAGCCATGCAAGGCCTTGTTATGCTGCTGGGCATCTGCATGCTGGTCTGGGCCGTGTTCAGTAAAGTAGGCGGCCCCATCCAGGGCATTGCCGATCTGGCCCAGCTGGCTCCCACGGCCCAGGCCAATGAAGGGTTCCTGGCCCTGTCCAGCGGCGAACAAGGCTGGTTCATCATTTCCCTGGTGGTGGTGACCTCCATTGCCGTCTGGGCCCAGCCGCAGATGATCCAGCGCCATTTCGCCCTGAATTCGGCGAAGCAGGTCAACAAAATCACGCCTCTGGCCATGCTGGTGCTTACCGTGCTGGTGGGCGGAGCCTACTTCGTGGCCTCGCTTTCCCGCCTGATCCTGCCGGAAGTGGCCTCGCCGGATGACGTGATGCCCACTCTGGTCAAAATGCTGCTGCCCAACGTGGGCCTGCAGATTTTTGTGCTGGCTATTGTCTCGGCCTCGCTTTCCACGGCCACGGCCATCTTTCATATCGCCGTCTCGGCCATTGCCGAGGATCTGCCGGGGCGCAAGGCCTCGCGCTCCATGTGGCTGCTGGGCATCGCCTTCTGCGTGCTGCTGTCCGGGGGCTGCGCCCAGATCAAGGGCCAGCTCATCGCCCTGCTCTGCACCACCAGCTGGAGCATCGTGGGCGCCACTGTTCTGGTGGCCTACGTGGCCCTGGTGCGCTTCGGCAAGCGCAGCTCCCTGGCTGCCTGGATAAGCTGCGTGGCGGGCTTCACCAGCTGCATGCTCTGGTATCTGCTGGCGCACAAAAGTTTCGCGCTGACCCCCCTGCTCTGGGAACAGGCCGCGCTGATTCCGCCTTTCTTTGTGGGTTTCGCCTTCTCCCTGGCCGGCTGGCTGCTGGGCTGGGCCCTGGACAGAGAAGGCCGCAAGGCCTCATCTTTCTGGCCCGCGGCAAGCGCCTGAGCATGCACGCCGATAAAACCCGGCCTCTCGTTTTGATCAAACAAAGGGCGCGGCATCATCAGTGATGCCGCGCCCTTTGTTTGATCCGTGTTACGCGATCAGCGAGCAGTTTGTGCCTACTATCTCAGTCCGTCGCCTTGATCAGTCACTCGACGCAAAGCCGGACTTACGCCGCGACCGCTTCCGGATGCCGGGGCCCTTCCTTGAATACCTTCTGCAAGACATAGACCGCCGCCATCAAGCTAAGGCCGATGATATCCGTAACCAGTCCCGGCGTGATCAGCGTAATGGCCGCGGCCACCAGCACCAGGCGTTCCCAGAGATAAAGGTTGCGCAGCCAGTAGCCCACACTCGCGAAGGAGAGTGAGGCAATGCCCACGGCTGCGGTGCAGACGATGAAAACAATCTCCGTATTGCTGGCGCCGATCATCAGCAGGCCCGGATTGTAGCAGAAGATATAGGGTATCAGAAAACCCGCCAGAGCCAGTTTAACGGCCATAAAGCCCGTGGCGTTGGGTTCCGACCGGGCAATGCCCGCCGCCGCATACGCGGCCAGGGCCACCGGCGGAGTCAGGTCGGCCAGGATGCCGAAGTACATGATGAAGAGATGCGCGGCCAGCATGGGTACGCCGAAAGTCTGAATGGCCGGGGCTGCAATGGTGGCCAGCACGATATACTTGGCCGTGGTGGGCAGGCCCATGCCCAGCACAATGGAGGCCAGCATGGTGAAGAAGAGCGTCAGGGCAAAGCTGCCGGCGGAAAGGGTCAGAATGGCATTAGCCAGCTTGAGCCCCACGCCGGTGAGCGTCACCACGCCGATGACAAAGCCCGTGCAGGCGCAGGCCGCGGCCACGCCCAAGGCCAGGCGGCCGCCGTTTTCCATGGCCTGCAGGATATCCTTCCCGGCCTGGCGGTTGCACTGCGCAAGGGAATGCCCGACATTCAGGCCGCTGGAGCTGGCTCCGGCCCAGGCCTTCCAGTTATTGGCCACCAGGGAAATGATCACGGTCGCCAGAATGCAGTAATAAGCCGACTTGAGCGGCGTATAGCCCTGAATAAGCAGATAGATGAGCACGAAAATGGGAATGAGCAGATAGCCGCCCTGGCGCAGCACGAACCAGGCGCGCGGCAGGCGTTCCTTGGGAATGCCCTTGAGGCCCAGGCGCTTGGCTTCCATGTGGACCATGAAGCCCACGGCCAGATAATACAACAGGGCCGGGATCAGCGCGGCCTTGGCGATTTCCACATAGCCCACGCCCAGAAACTGGGCCATGATGAAGGCCGCCGCGCCCATGATCGGGGGCATGATCTGGCCGCCCGTGGAGGAAGCCGCTTCCACCGCGCCGGCAAAAGCTCCCCGGTAGCCCACGCTTTTCATCAGAGGGATGGTGAAGGTGCCCGTGGACACGGTATTCGCCACGGAAGAACCGGAGATGGTGCCGAAAAAGCCGCTCGCCAGCACGGCCACCTTGGCCGGGCCGCCCACAAAGCGCCCGGCGGCTGCCAGAGCCAGGTCAATGAAAAACTTGCCCAGGCCCGTACTGTGCAGAAACGCGCCGAACAGAATGAACAGAAAGACAAAGGAGGCCGAAACGCCCAGCGGCATGCCGAACAGGCCCTCCGTGGTCAGATACATATGGGCCACGATACGCTTCATTGAGAAGCCGGGATGGCCCATCATGCCGGGGATCAGATTGCCGAACTTGGCGTAGAGCAGAAAGCAGACGGCAACCAGGGTGATGGGCAGCCCCACGATGCGCCGCGTGGCTTCCAGCACCAGCAGAATGGAAGCGCAGCCGAAAATAAAGTCCATCTCGGTGGGCGGCCCGGCATCCAGCACGATCACGTCGTAATTCCAGACGATATAGCCGCAGACCGCCGCACCGGCAGCGGCCAGCAACACGTCGTACCAGGCGAGCTTATGCTTGCTGCCTGTGGCCCGCGCCGGATACAGCAGATAGATCAGCACCAGCACAAAGCCCAGGTGCACGGCGCGCTGGATTTGCGGCGGGTATGCGCCGGTGGCCGCTGTAAAAAGATGGAATCCGGAAAGGGCGATGCAGAGCACGCGGATAAAAACTTCCAGTCCGCCCCTGAACGTACGATAGGCTGATTCCTTATCATACTTGGCTACGATTTCGGAAACGTCGACGGTGCCCTGCACCTTTTCCACCGTGGCGGAATCCAGCTTTTCCGCCTCTTCCAAGGCAAAACCTCCGGACCCCTCCTGTTCGATAACCTTCATCCGCTCTTTATGGCTCATCCTTACCTGCCTCAAAACTAAACGTTGTCATACGCTGCGGCGGCACCCATTCCGCTCACCGGATCACAGCCCCCGCGCGGACGCGTGGAGACAGCGTAAAGGTGACGGCGCTGCCCGGCGGAGCCAGTTCCGCCAAAGGAATCTCGCGCGTCATGCCGCGCGCGGATTTTCCTTCAGCCACGTCCTCCAGCGGCAACAGCAGCGTATGCTGCGCAATGCGCCCCACGCGCACATCAAAAGAAGGCAGCGCCTTGTGATAACCGCTGATTACAATGTGCCCGTCGCCGGTGGACATGGTCTGCCCCGGCCCCGGAGTGTGCGGCAGGCCCGCCCCGAAATCCTGATAAACCGTTTTTTCCAGAAAAATTGTCTGCTGACTGACGCGGAACCAGTCTTCCACCGGGCTTTTGGCCACGGAATGGATGTAACGAATGCCGAAGCTCAGTCCTTCCCGCGCCGGACAGGAAAAAAGCACAGCACCGTCAGCATTTTTCAGCACCAGGTCGCCGTCCGCTCCGTCCGGGGAAGCCGCCCGCGCTGCCCCTGCCCAGAGCAGTGTGCAGAGACACAGCAAAGCTGTCGGCATGTACAAAAAAAATTTCGGCATGTCCATTCCGCCCGCAGGCCGCATCGGGCGGAAGCCCCGCCCCGCCCCGGCCGTCATCGTCTACAGCATTTTGCGTTTGAAATAGCTCTAAAACGAAACAGGGCGAGGGAAAGCCCCTCGCCCTGAGGTTTTTACTTCAACGCGCCTTTTTCCTTGAGGTACTTGGCCGCGCCGGGATGGAAGGGAATGGTCACGCCGTCAGCCGCATGCTGCAGCGAAATCTCCGCGCCCTTGTTGTGGGCCTTGGCAACGTCGCCCAGATTTTCAAACAAGGTCTTGGTCAGGGCGTAGGCCACGTCGTCGGGCATATTCTTGTTGGCCACCAGAATGGCCTGCACCGAAAGCGTGGGCACGGCATTTTCCTGGCCTTTGTAGGTCTTGGCCGGGATGGCGTCCTTCACCAGATAGGGGAACTTGGCCACGATTTCATCGGCCTTGGCCCCGTCCAGCGGCACGAAAACCACTTCCTGGGCCGTGGTGATGTCCTGGATGGCCGGATTCGGGGTGCCGATGGTAAAGACGAAGCCGTCCAGCTGGCGGTCCTTGAACTGGTCGGCGGTTTCGCCGTAGGGCAAAAAGATGGGCTCCACGTTCTTGTAGTCCAGGCCGTAGAAGCCGAAGATCTGACGGCAGTTCACTTCATTGCCGCTGCCGCGCGCGCCCACGGAAACCTTCTTGCCCTTGAAGTCTTCCAGCTTGGTCACGCCGCTGTCCTTACTGGCGACCACGTGCAGGTATTCAGGATAGAGACGGGCAATGGCGCGCACGTCCTCGAGCTTGGTACGGAAAGGGGCCTTGCCGTTGAAGGCGGAGTCAGCCACATCGTTCTGCACGATGGCGAAATCCACGTCGCCGGCCTCCACCAGGCGCATATTTTCGCCCGAGGCGCCCGTGGCCTGCGCGGTGATCGCCAGAGCCCCGTTGCTTTTGGAGGTGAGCACCTGACCGATGGCGCCGCCCAGGGGGAAGTAGACCCCGGAGGTGCCGCCGGTGGCCAGGGTCAGGCGTTTGGCATCGGCAAAAGCCGTGGCGGCGGCCAGAATCAAAGCGCCGGCCAGAACAAGGCTGAAAACTTTTTTCATCTGGGGATACTCCTTGAACAGGGTTGACCCGTCAGACAGGCGGGCCGCGTCCAATGCGACCGCCGTGAGCCACGGGTGGAAAAACGATGGGAACTATGTATGCATACACCAGTGAGGTGCCAAAAGCAAATCAAGAGGCTCCGGCGCGCCTGAACCAGGCTCTGGCGTCGGTCGGCGCGACAGAGGATTGCCGCTTGCCGTTTACCATTGCTTTGCAGTAAAATGCAAAAATACGTGGGTATTTCATAACCGCATCCGAGGAGGCCGTCCCATGCAACACCGCGTTTTTCTTCCGGGCCTGGCTCTGCTTCTGGCGGGCAGCCTGCTGCTCACCGGCTGCGCCAGCCAGTACGGCGCGCAAAAAACCAAGGTCAACTATTATCCGCAGTGCTACCAGCCCGTGGCCCAGTTGCGGCAGGATGAGAACAGCACCGGCACCAGCACCGCCGTCGGCGCGGCCGGGGGCGCTTTGCTGGGCGCGCTGATCGGCGGCCTGGCTACCGGCAAAGTGGAAGGCGCGGTGGCCGGTGCGGCCGTGGGCGGCGTGTCCGGCGCGGTGGCCGGCAACATTTACGGCAAATCCCAGGCCCGGGACCGGGACGCGGCCTATCTTCAGGCCTATTCGCGCCAGCTGGGTTCCGAAGCGGCCAGCATGAACCGCGCCACGGCGGCGGCCAAGGTGGCGGCCAAGTGTTATGACGAACAGTTTCAGCTGGCGGCCAATCAGTTCAAGGCCGGACAGATCACCCGGCTGGACTTTCAGGACCGCTACAATGAGATCCGCAGCGGCCTGGAGGAGACGTCCTTCATCCTGAACAGCACGGCTACGACCATGGCCCAGAAGGACAGCGAATATCAGCGGGCTCTGGCCGAACAATACACCGCCGCCGAACCGGCCTCCGCCAAGCGCGCCAGCACGGCCAAAAGCGGCAAGCGCGCGACCGGACGCCCGGTTCCGGCCCCGAGCCAGAGCAACGTCACGGCCCAGGCCGAACAGTGGAAGACCTCCCGCGAGGAACTGGAAAGCACGCGACAGGATGTGGACTCGCGCCTGAACGCCTATCAGCAGACAGTGGACAATCTCTTGATCTGACCCGCGCCGTCCCGCTCCGCACTTCCGTTGCGGGCGGGACGCGTTTTGCCCTGCCGGGCAGCTTGTGAAAGTGGAGCTTGCGCATGACAGACGGCGAAAATAAGACTTCCGGCTCCACTGCCGGTACAACGCCCCTCCCGATGGAAAACGTCGCGCCCCGGACGCCGCCCGTGGCGATACCCTGGTACCGGCGACCCTGGTTCTGGGGTCTGCTGCTTTTTCTGTGCCTCCTGTTGCTGGCGGCCTGGCTGCTCCGGAAGGAATGGCAGGGCGCGGAAGCCCGGCGTGCGGCCTTGGAAAAACAAACAGCGGAAGCCCGGCACGCCAACGAGGCGCGCGAGGCTTTTTTACGGCAACTGCGCTTGCTGCTTGAAAAAGACCCCTGCGATATCCAGCGCGAGCTGAACAGACTCAGCCCGCCGCCGGGCCTGGTCTGGCCGCCGCTGTCCACGCCCTCCCCTTCTCCGGCCGCCACGCCTGAAGCTCCTGTGGCAACGCCCGCGTCTCCCCCGGCTGTCCAGCCGCAGGCCTCGACGCCCGCCCCGCCGACCAGCGTGGCAGAACTTCTGGAGCAGGGCACGGTACTGGTGCTGGCCCAGAGAAAGGAAGGACTCTCCATGGGCTCCGGCTTTTTTGTGGCTCCCGGCTACATTGTAACCAATGCCCATGTGGTGGGCGACGCCACCCAGGCCATTGTCACCAACAAAGCCACCAGGGGCCTGCTGACCGCCAAAGTTCTGCGCGCCACCCAGTCCGGCGGACGCGATTTCGCCGTGCTTCAGGTGCAGGGCGCGCCCTTGATCACGCCGCTCAAGCTGGCCGCCGACATCAAACGCACCGAACGGGTCAGCGCCTGGGGCTTCCCCGGCGCGGTCACCGTGGATGATCCCAAATTCGCGGCCCTCTTGCAGGGCAATGCCGCCGCCGCGCCGGAAGTCGTTTATACCGACGGCTCGGTGAGCGTGATCCTGCAACGCGATCCGCCGCTCATCGTGCACACGGCCACGGTTTCCCAAGGCAACAGCGGCGGCCCGCTGGTCAACGACAAAGGCGAGGTGGCGGGCATCAATACCTTCATCAAGCTGGACGACGAATCCTACCGCCAGTCCAGCCTGGCTATCGTCAGCGCCAGCCTGGCCGACTACCTGCGTTCCGTGGGGATTCCATTCAGTCTGGCGGCCCCGCCCGCCGCTCCGGCGGCCAAAGCCGCCGGAGGTGGCAAGCCATGAGCGCCCGGATTGCCGTCAGCCTGCGCGGTCAGATGCGGGCCCTTGCCAGCCAGGGTATTTTCGCCACGGATTGCTATGCCCAGATGCGGGCCATCCTGCTTCAGAAACTGGGGCCGGAGCACGCGGCCCTGCTGGCCGAACCCCAGCACGACGCAGAAGGCCGCAATGTGGACTGGTATGCCGCAGGCCAGGGAGAGGCACGGCCCGCCAAAGAACTGCCTGAAGCCGAGGCCCAGGCCCTGCGCGCCAAAGCCGGCGGCCTCGCCAAGGATATCCTGAACCTTTCCCGGTTCCTGACCGCCGAAGCCCAGGCCCGGCAGGCTCTTTCAGGCCAACTGCTGCAACTGGCCCTGCAGCACCCGACAGAAGATGATCTCTGGTCCGTGGGCGGCAAACCGGTCCTGATCAACTGGGGTTTCGCGCCCGGAGCCGTGGGCGCCCAACCCCAGGATCTTTCCCGCCTGGGGGCCGTACCGCCCCCCGCGCCAGTGGCCCCCCCCACGCCTCCGCCGCCCCCGAGCCGAAGCGGCTGCCTGCCCTGGTTGTTGCCCCTGCTTTTGCTCCTGCTTCTGCTCTGGTTGCTGCTGGCGGCTCTGGGCATTCTGCCCTCGCCTCTTCCGGCCTCCTGCTTCAGAACGGACACAGCGGCTCTGGAAACCGAAAAAAGCCGCGCCGCTCAACTGGACGACGAGCTGGCCCGACTCTGGCAGCAATTGCAGGAACGCGCGGCCCTCTGTAAGCCCGTGATCCCGCCGGTGGCGGCGAAGGAACCGGAAAAACCGGCCACAGAACCCAAAAAGGAACCGGAAGTCGTGGAACCCTTCCTGGGTGAAACCCCGCCGGAGCCGGAAAAACCCAAGGTTGAGAAGCCCAAACAGGAAAAGCCCCAAAAGCAGGAGCCCAAGCCCGAACCACCGGCCCCCAGGCCAGCGCCCAAAAAGAACGAGGACCTGAACATCCCCAGCGATGCGGCCAAAAAGAACGACCTCACCTTCCTGGAAGGCTGCTGGACCAGTGAGACGGGCCTGTATTCGCATCCTTCCAACGAGCCGATCATTGCCGAATACTGCTTTGACAAGAACGGCAAGGGCCGCCGTTTCGTGCGCGAACGCAATGGACAGGTCTGCAGTGGCTCGGCCAGCGCGCGCTTCCAGGGCAACCGCCTGCTCTTTGATTCCGATCCGGCCCGTTGCCCGCGCGGCGGCACCTATGTGCCCCAGAAAGTGGAGTGCACGGGCAGTGAAAGCAGCACCCAGTGCAAAGGCAATGAACTGGGCGGGGCCCGCCATAAGTGGGACGCCCGTTTCAGAAGGAAATAAGCATGGACGCCATTCCCCGTTATCTCTCGCCCGTCAGCATCATTCCCGGCGGCTGCCCGCAGTTTCTGGATTTCGCCCTCCCGGAGGAAGCCATCCACCGCCTGCGCCGCTATTTCCGCGAGGAAAAAAAGCAGGAGGGCGACGCCGGGGGCCGCTATACCCACTATCTGCGTTGCCTGGTAGAAACGGAAAACGGCTTTGTGGACCAGTTGACCGGCCAGCCCTGCGACTACGACTACGACATGGACGCCCGCCGCGCCCTGGACGTCTGGGAAGGACACTGGCTGCCCATTCCCTTTCTGCGCACCCTGGACCAGCTCTGGCCCGACGGCGGCAGGCGCTTTGAATGCGGCCCCTCCAACTGGGCGCGGGCCAGAATCATGCGTTCGGAGCAGCATCCCGGCCGGTTGCGCGTCGTACTGGCTTTTGACACCAACGTGGAGCCGCGTCCCGCCGAAGGAGAGGAATATTACGCCCTTTCGCCGCAGGACGTGGCGGCCCACGGACATTTCATGCTGGCCTGTCAGGTGCGCGACAATTCCTGGTTCCTCAACGCTGCCTGGGTGGATGAATGGCTTTCCGGCATTTACAGCGCCTGGCGGCAGGGCAAACACCACGGGCGCGGCTCCTGGCAGGAGGAAACGCCCTATGTTCTTGAACACCTGGCCAGCTATCTGACCTGGCTGGAAGTGGTGCGCCTGGCTCTCGACGATCTGGCCGCCCAGGTCATCAATCCGGACCGCGACACACCGGTGGATGTGGACCTGATTCTGGATATCGGCAATTCCCGCACCACGGGCATACTGGTGGAAACCCTGCCCCAGCGCGTCACCAATCTCAATGACAGCTATCTGCTGGAATTACGTGATCTCAGCCAGCCCGACCGGATCTACGCCGAGCCCTTTGAAACCCGCGTCGAATTTGTGGACGCGGCTTTCGGCAACGACGCCCTTTCCCGGCGTTCGGGCCGCCAGAGCCCGGCCTTTGCCTGGCCTGCGGCCGTGCGTATCGGGCCGGAGGCCGCGCGCCTGGCAACCCAGGCCGTCTGCGCTGAAGGCACCACCGGCATGTCCAGCCCCAAACGCTATCTCTGGGACGAGCGCCCCTGGCAGCAGAGCTGGCGCTACAACACCGGCGGCAAGACCGAGCCCATGGTCAGCCGCGGGCTGTTCGCCCGCCAGCTCAATCCCCAAGGCACGCCCCTGGCCTGCTTTGACGATCCGCTGTTCAAGAAAAGCCCTGCCCTGCAAAAACAACAGGCCGAGCCCATTTTTGAATCCCTGTTCACCCGTTCGTCACTGATGCTCTTTATGATGGGCGAGATCCTCACCCAGGCCCTGGTGACCATCAATTCCCCGGCCACCCGGGCACGGCGGGAACTGCCCAATCTGCCCCGGCGGCTGCGGCGGCTGATTTTCACCGTGCCCACGGCCATGCCCGTGGCGGAAAAACGCATTTTCCGCCGCTGGGTGCTCTGGGCCGTGCGGGTGGTCTGGGACGCCCTGGGCTGGGGCCAATGGTATCTGCCCCAGCAACAGAACAAGGGCCAGAGCGGAGATTACCGCCTGAGCCCGCAGGTGCGTTGCGACTGGGACGAAGCCAGTTGTTCGCAGCTGGTCCTGCTCTACAATGAGCTGGCCGTCAAACAGCACGGCGACGCCCACCATCTTTTCCGGCTGATGGGCAAACCGCGTGCCGCCTACGGCAATCATCCCTGCGTGCGCGTTGCCTCCATCGACATTGGCGGCGGCACCACGGATCTCTCCATTACCACCTATGAGCTGGCCAGCGGCGAGGGCGACACGGCCCGTATCGTGCCGCATACGGAATTCCGCGACGGCTTTAATATCGCGGGTGATGAAGTTTTACGTGAAGTTGTGGCAAATCACGTCATCCCGGCCATCGGCGAAGCTCTGGTCAAGCAGGGCCTGGCGGAACCGCGCGGACTGCTGGGCCAGCTGTTCGGACGCGACGCCATTGGCATGTCCCAGGAGGAACGAAATACCCGCGTGCGCCTGGTGCGCCAGATCGCCGTGCCCGTGGCTTTGGGCCTGCTGGCCGCCTGCGAGAATCCGGACATGCGGGACGACAGTTACAGCTGCGTTCTGGGCGACTTTTTTGAGCCGGATCCTTTGGCCGCGGCCACCGCCGCTCCTTCCCCGGACGACGAAGGTGGCGGCGGCTTCACTCCGGTCGTACGCGCTCCCCGGCCTCAGGCCGCCATTTTGCGTGCCGTGGATCACCTGGTGCGCCGCGCGGCGCCCTTCATCCAAAACTTTAATATTCTCGACGTGCCCATTCAGGTCCGCCCGCGCGCGGTGGACGCCACTATCCGCGCCACCCTGGGTCCCACCCTGTCCGCGCTCTGCGAATTGGTCCATTTGTACGACAGCGATGTGCTTCTGCTCACAGGACGCCCCAGCGCCTGGCAGGGCGTCATCGCGCCGGTGCTCGCCAAGCTGCCCGTGCCGCCGGACAGGATCATTCCCATGCGCCAGTATCATGTGGGCAGCTGGTATCCTTTTGCCGACGCCCTGGGTCGAATCACGGACCCCAAAACCACGGTTGTGGTGGGGGCCATTCTCTGCGCCCTGGCCGACGGCCATTTGGAGGGCTTTTCCTTTGATTCCGGTGCGTTGCACCTGACATCCACAGCCCGTTATATCGGCGAGATGGACATCAACAGCCAGCTCAAACGTCCCAAGGTCTGGTTTGAGGTGGATGTGGAAAGCAAGGACGGCACGGAACAGAGCCGCCAGGTGGCTTTCAGCGGCCCGCTGTCCATCGGCTACCGCCAGCTGAACACCGAACGCTGGCCCACCACGCGTTATCACTTGCTGGCTTTTGCCAGCGAGGAGGCCCGCTCCCGCGCTTCCGGGCGGTTGCCCTACACGGTGGAAGTACGCCTGCGCGTGGAGGACGTCTGGGATGACGCCCCGCGCACGGACGACGACAAGGAACGCCGTAGCGAAGGCGAATTCAGCATTGATGCCATTACGGACAACCAGGGCCGTAGCGTGGACCGCCGCGATCTGGAAATCCGTCTGCAAACCCTGAAACTGGACGAAGGCTACTGGCTGGATACCGGCATTGTGACCGACGCCGGCTAAACGAGGATGACCATGCAGCAGCAGGATACCGATCTGGCCCGGCTTTGTCGCGATCTGGCAAAGGAATCCCGCCAGGCCGTGGCTTGGCTTCAGGACAATTGCGAACTGGTGGGCAACGAATGCGCGGCCCTGCAAAAGGACATGCGCCATGCCGCCCGCTTTTTTCACAAATGCGAGCAGGCCGCGCGCCGCAAAATGTGCGTGGGCGTTTTTGGTCCCAGCCAGTCCGGCAAATCCTATCTTATTTCGGCTCTGGCCCGCGATGCCAAAGGCTCCTTGCTGGCGGACTTCGGGGGCAAGTCCTATGATTTCATCACCCAGATCAATCCCGAGGGCGGCAAGGAATCCACCGGCCTGGTGACCCGCTTCACCACAACGCCGCCCGAAGGTTTGAGCGAAGGTTTTCCCATCCGCCTGCGTCTGCTTACGGAGACGGACGTGGCCCGCGTGCTGGCCAACACCTATTACGCCGATTGCGAACACAAGGAAGCCCCGCAGCCCGAAGCCCTAACAGCGGCCCTGGACGCCCTGGAAGTCCGCGCCGCCCAATCTCCTGTCAGCGCGGGCGCGCTGAGCGGCGATGACCTGGAAGACTTAAGGGATTACATTAACAAAAATTTCAGTTCCCGGCCGCGCGTACAGATGCTGCAAAAAGGATTCTGGCTGCGAGCTGTGGAACTGGCTCCGCGCCTGGGCCTGGAAGACAGGGCGCAACTGCTGGGCCTGATCTGGGACAATGTGCCGCAATTTCAGAGCCTCTATCTACAACTCTGCGGCGCGCTGCGCGATCTGGGCAATCCGGCGGAAGCAGGATGTCCCATTGAGGCCCTGATTCCGCGCAAGACCAGCATCATCGACGTGGCCCTGCTGCACGGACTCAGCGAACCCGCCACGGACATGCTGACGATTCTGGGAACCGAGGGCCGCAAGGCCTCGCTGCCGCGCGCGGTGGTCACGGCCCTGACCGCTGAAATCACTATCCACATGCGCGAAAAGCCGGACGACTTCTTTGACCACACCGACCTGCTGGACTTCCCCGGCTACCGTTCGCGCCTGAAACTCGAAAATCTCAATCAGGAGCTGGAACGACCCGGCACGCTGGAAAACCTCTTTCTGCGCGGCAAGGTGGCCTACCTTTTCGAGCGCTACTGCGAGGAAAAGGAACTCACCAGCATGCTGCTCTGCATCGGACCCGGCAATCAGGAGGTACAGGACCTGCCTCGCGCCGTGTACGAATGGATCTGCTCCACCCACGGCGAAAACCCGGCCCACCGTGCGGGCAAAGCCCCGGCTCTCTTCTTTGTGCTGACCAAGATGGACATGGAGTTTGAAAAGAAAAAGGGCACGCCCTCCGTGGAAACGCGCTGGACCACGCGCCTGCAATCCTCCCTTCTGGACTTCTTCGGCAAACAGCACGACTGGCCGGAAAACTGGGACGGCAGCCATCCTTTCAATAATGTCTTTCTGCTGCGCAATCCCAATTTCCGCAGCGAAGCCATTTTCAGCTTTGACGGCGACAAGGAGAGCGGCATCCGCCCGGAACAGACACTGTACGTGGAAGAGGTGCGTCAGGCTTTTTTGCAGTCGCCCCTGGTCCAGCGCCATGTGGCCGAGCCGGAAATTGTCTGGCAGGCGGCCATGACCCTCAATGACGGCGGCGTGGCCCTGCTGCGCGAAAGACTGCGTCCGCTCTGCAATCCCGAGCTCAAGCGCCGCCAGATCACGGTCAGCCTGGACGAAAAACGCGAGCAGGTCCTGACCAAGCTCACCCCCTTTTATAAAAGCGACGACCGCGAGGAATTGCGCCGTCGGCAGGAACAGCTTTCGCACACCCTTGTGGCCTTGCTGGCCCGGCTGGCGGAGAAGCAGCTTTTCGGCGAATTTCTGCGCGCCCTGCAAGTGCGGGACTTTGACCTCTATGAAATCTGCTTCCGGGCCGGACAAAGCCCGGAGCAGGGGGCGGCTTCCGTCGCGCCCGCGCCGGTGGTAGGCGCGCGGGTTTCCGCCGACGACATTCTGGGCGACATTTTCGGCGACGCCCAGGCAGTATCGGCGGCATCCGCAATACAAGAAGAGGACCGCGCCCGCGACACGGCCGCCATTTTCGCCAATCTGGCGCTGGAGCACTGGATCGGGCGGTTACGCGATCTGGCCGGTGATGCGGAGGCCCGCAACTATTTCGGCCTGCCCGCCAAGGAGCTGGACCAGTTCTGCCACGAACTGATCACGGCCGCCGCACGCTGCAAGCTGCGTCAAAACCTGGAAACCGAACTGCGGCGAAGTTCCGCCTACAGCAATATGGCCCGCGAACGTCTGGTCTGGAAGCAGGTCAGCCTGGCAGCCGACGCCATCAACGCCTTTGTGGACTGGCTGGGCTTTGACCCGCGCTTCAAGGATCAGGCGGCGCGTACAGTTTTGTTCGGCGGCAAAAGCGTCAGCCTGTTCAATCCGCCGCCGGTCATCACGGGCGAGCCGCATATCGCGGAAGAAGAATCGCCCTATGACCGCCTCTGGTATACGGACTGGTTGCGGGCCCTGGCCTACAGCGTGACGGCCAATGTGGACTTTGACGGCCGACAGACCGTCAACCCGGAACAAAACAACCGCCTGCGTGATATTTTGCGGGCGTTCAAGGAATAGCGCATGCGCGCCACAATCACAGCGGACCCTTCGCGCGGTCCCGGTTACGGCATTATTGAAATCCACGACGCGGGCAATGTGTCCGCCCCCGCTTTCGTGCTGCGCCGGGGCTCGGACGGCAAAACCCTTTCCAGCGGCGGCTGGCAGGAAAGCGAAACGGCGCTCACGCCCGACGCCTGGGACAATGACGGCGGCAGCCTGCGCCTGGCCGTGGGGCCGGCCGTGGTCGATGAGATGGACAATCTGGACGCCTACCGCATCAGCCTGACCGGCGCGGGGGCCTGTGTACTGGTGGTTCAGAATCTGGTTTATTCGCATATCAGCGGCGGCCAGGGCGTGGGCGTCTATGCGCCGCCGACCGGGCCTTTGCAGGCCGTGCCGGAAACAGAGCCCACAGTGGAAGAACCCGAACCGGAGCCGGAGGAAAGTCCGGAACCGGCTCCCGTCCCGGAGCCTGTTGTTACTGAGCCTCCCTTGCGGATGGCCCGGGAACCGGGCGAGGGAAAAAGCGGTAAGGGCGGCCTGCTGGTCGGCCTTGCGCTGCTTGTGCTGGTGGCAGGCGTCGCTGTGTGGTGGTTTATGCTGCGCACGCCGGAAAAACCGCCTCTGCCGTCAGCCCCCACGGCGGCCCAGAACCAGACAGCACCCGCCGCATCCGCAAATCAATCTCCCTTGGCCGCCGCCCGCGAACAATTGCGCGGCGAAGCCCGGCCTGAAATGAGTCTGGCCCTGGCCAAACCCATGCGCAAGGCCGGAGCCGGAGCGGAAGAAAGCGACGCGGCCTTTCTGCTGTTGGAAGACGCGGCCCAGAAGGGCAATGCCGAGGCCATGCTGCTGGTGGGGCAATTTTATGACCCGGTCAGCTCCTTGCCGCGCGGCAGCATTCCCGTGGACATGGGACAGGCCAAACACTGGTATGAACAGGCTAGGCAGAAAGGCCAGGCCGAAGCGGCCAAGGCTCTGGACTCCCTGCGCGTCCATGTGCGGGCCGAAGCGGATAAGGGCAATGCCGAGGCCCGGAGTCTGCTGCAAAACTGGAATTAGAGCGTGCCACAGGGCGCGCCGGGAGAAAATAATGCGTATGTCCGTCCGTCTGTGGCCGGCGTTGCTTGCGGCCTTGTGTCTGAGTCTGGCCGCCATGGCGGTTCAGGCCGAGCCGTCTCCGGTTTCCGTCAGCCCGTTGCTGCAACAGGGCAAAAAAAGCCTTTTCCAGCGGGTGGTCAGCCATCCGGGGGCCAGACTGCTGGCAGAACCCAAGGCCGACGCCAAGGTGCTGCAGGAAGCGGTCGTCCCCTTTACCGTGCTCTATGTCTATGCCCGCAAGGACGCATGGTTGCAGGTGGGTCCCTCCACCACCCAGCCTGCCGGGTGGCTGGAGGCCGCCAAAGCCACGGACTGGAACCAGTCCCTGACCCTGCTGTTCACCCCGCGCACGGGACGCGACCCGGTGCTCTTTTTCAAAACCGAGCAGGATCTCAATGCCCTCTGCTCGGCCGCCGACATGGAGAAACGCCTGGGTACACTGCTGTCCGCCGCGGCGCAGGCCGCCAAGGGGGGAACGGTTCCCGCCGACCTGCCCATTGTGGCCAGCGAGCCCGAGGGAAGTCAGGGGGCCGTTTCGGAAAAGCGTTTTTATCTCATGCCCATTCTGGCCATGCAGGACCCCTTTGACGGAGTAAAATTCCTGCGCGTGGCCTCCATTGACCCCGGCGACTATGCGAAAAACAAGAACGGCGGCAAAAACGGGCCGCCCAAAACCGGCATCGCCCTGGTCATCGACACATCCATTTCCATGAAGCCCTATATTGAGCAGAGCCTCAATGTAGTCCGCCAGATCTACGACAAGATTGAAACGGACAAGATGGCCGACAATGTGGGCTTCGCGGTGGTGGCTTTCCGCAGCAGCACCACAGCCACGCCCGGTCTGGAATATGTGTCCAAAGTGGTCAGCGACTTCGCCACGGCCAAAAACCGCAAGAGTCTGGAAGACAAACTGGCCCAGGTGCGGGAGGCCGCGGTTTCCAGCCACGACTTTAACGAAGACTCTCTGGCCGGGGTGTACAAGGCCGTGGAAGCCCTGAACTGGGGCGATTATTCCTCGCGTCTGATCCTCCTGATCACCGACGCGGGCCCCCTGAAAAACGGGGACAAATACGCCTCGGTGACAATGGGCGTCAACGAGCTCAACGACTTCGCACGCCAGAAAGGCATCTGGATTACGGTGCTGCATATCAAAAGCCCAGGCGGCGCCAAAAATCACGGCTACGCCGAACAGAGCTACCGTGCCCTGAGCAAACTTTCCGGCAACCGCTCCAACTACCAGGCCGTGGCCGCGCCCACCCCGGCGGAGGGCGCGCGCCAGTTCGCGGCCGTGGCCAAGGCCCTTGCCACCGGCATGGTGGACATGGTCAAGAATACGGCCGCCGGCAAGATCATGACCCGCCCCAAGGATGAAACGCCGCAGCAGGCCACGCCCGAGCAGCGGGCGGAGCAACTGGCCGCCACCCTGGGGTACGCCATGCAACTGGAATATCTGGGCCGCGCGCGCGAGAACCAGGCCCCCAGCGTGGTCAATTCCTGGATCGCGGATATGGACCTCAAGCGGCTGGCCAAACATGAACAGAACCCCAGCGTGGAAGTGGCCGTACTGCTAACCAAGAACCAGCTCAACGACCTCAGCGCGCAGCTCAAGGCCATTATCGACAATGCCGAACGCACCAAGAAGACCGACTCGCGCGATTTTTTCCAGGGCATTCTTTCGGCTTCCACGCGCATGGCCCGCGATCCCAATCTGCCCACGCAGGGCAAGAACCTGGCCGAGTTGGGCGTGTTGTCCGAATTCCTGGACGGCCTGCCCTACAAGAGCGACATCATGCTGTTGCGCGAGGAGGACTGGTACCGCATGAGCATCGGCGAGCAGACGGCCTTCATCAACCGCCTCAAGTCCCGTCTGGCCCGCTACGAGGAGTATGACCGGGACCGCGCCAACTGGGAGAGCTTCGGCCAGCCCAACGCCGGAGACTGGGTCTACCGCGTGCCCCTGAACATGCTGCCGTAGCCCGGACCACGAATATGGAAGATACGGGCGATCTGGTCTTTTCGCTGCGCGGCGTGAGCAAACGCCGTCCCGGCCATGAGGGTTTTCATCTGCGCCTCGCGGCCTTTGACGCGCCGCGCGGCAGCCTGCTCGCCCTGGCCGGGCCCAGCGGCTGCGGCAAAAGCACGGCTCTGGATCTGCTGGCCTGCATACTCAGGCCGGATATTCCGGCGGCGGACGCGGAACGCGACAAGATCCGCTTTTCCTTCTCGCCCACGCCTGAACGGCGTGAGGACGTGCTGGCCGCCTGGCGGCGCGGCGGCACGGATGCTCTGGCGGCCCTGCGCCTGCGGCATCTGGGCTATGTTTTGCAGACCGGCGGCCTGCTGCCCTTCTTGTCCGCCAGGGAGAACATCCTCCTGCACTGCCGCAGCCTGGGCATTGTCAGACAGCGCGGGGAAGCCGTGGACGCCATTGTGGAACGCCTGGGCATCCGCCATCTGCTCGGGCAATATCCGGGCACGCTTTCCGTGGGAGAACGCCAGCGGGTAGCTATCGCCCGTGCTCTGGCCCACGGCCCCGGCGTGGTGCTGGCCGACGAACCCACCGCCGCCCTGGACCCCTGGCACGCCCGCAATGCGCTGCATCTGTTCACGGATCTGACGCGGGAACTGGGCATTACCATGATCATGGTTACGCATGCCCCGGACATGGCGGCGGATGTTGGCTTCACCCTGGTCCGTTTTGCCGTGGAATCCGGTCCCGACGGCGTTGTGGCCGATGTGCGCCATAAGGCCGGGAGGGGGTAAGCGTATGCGGACAGTCGCCCGCGCCTGCCTGCTGGCGCTCAGGGATTATGCCCATGAAGGCCTGCTGTCGGCCTGTTCCGTGCTGGGACTGGCCGCCGTGCTCACGCCGCTGCTGGTGCTTTACGGGGTCAAGTTCGGCGTGGTCCAGACCCTTACGGACCGCCTGCTGGAGGATCCGCGCACGCTGGAAATCTCGCCCGTGACCAGCGGACATTATACGCCCGACTATCTGGCCCGCCTGGCCGCGCACCCGGATGTGAGCTTTGTGCTGCCGCGTACCCGCTCCATTGCCGCCACCATGGATCTCAGCCACGGCGAGGGGCAGGCGCGTAAAACTCTGGTGGCCTCTCTGGAGCCCACAGCCCCCGGCGATCCCCTTCTGGCCCGCTACCATGCGACTGTCCCGGCCATGCCCACAGCCGTGGGAAAAAGTAATGCGGACAGCGATGCAGCGTCCCCGGCCCTCACGCCCATCGGCGTGGCGCTTTCCGCCACCGCCGCTGAAAAGCTGCGCGTGCGCCAGGGCGACCCGCTGCTGGGGCGGGTGGAACGCCGCTATCAGGGACAGGTGCAGAGCGCCCGCGTGCCCCTGCGGGTAGTTGCCGTGCTGCCCCTGGCGGCGCAGCAGAAAGATGTGGCCTATGTGCCCCTGCCTCTGCTGGAAGCCGCCGAGGACTTCCGCGACGGGCGTGCCGTGCCGGAGTTGGGCGCGGGCAACGGCTGGACGGGCGAGCCCCGGCCCGACGGCCCGCGCGTGTATCCCGGCTTCCGCCTGTACGCCCGCAACATGGCGGCGGTGAGCAGCCTGCGCCAGGGCTTTGCCCGGCAAAAGCTGGACGTGTATACCCACGCCGAGGAAATTGAGCAGGTCAGCACCCTGGCCCGGGCCCTGAATCTGATCTTCGGCCTGATCTGCGCGGCGGCGGCCGCCGGTTTTCTGGCCTCCACAGCCAGCAGCGCCCTGGCCGGAGTCAAACGCAAGGAACGGATTCTAGGTCTGTTGCGGCTCACGGGCTTTGCCACGGGCGCGCTGATGCTCTTTCCCCTGATGCAGGCTCTGCTCACCGCCCTGCTGGGCACGACCCTGGCCGCGGGCATCTACGCCGTGGCCGCTGCGGTCATCAACCGTCTTTTCGCCGCCAGCCTCAACGGCATGGAGCAGGTCTGCCGCCTGCTGCCAGAGCATTTTCTGCTGGCCTTCGCCCTGGTGGCCGGGCTTTCCCTGCTGGCAGCCCTGGGACCAGCCCTGCGCGCCGCGCGCGTGGAACCTTCGGAGGTGATCCGCGATGTCTGATGTAAAGCGCCGTCTTCGGCCGCTCTGCCTTTGCCTTCTGGCGCTGGGCCTGATCCTCGGCGGCGTCCGTCCCGCCGATGCGGCCCTGGCCCGTAAAGGCAGCGTCAACCTAATCGACGCCTATAACCCGCAGCCTGCTGACGATGATATCGTACTGCCCATGCCCTGCGACCTGAGCATGGTGTTCAAGCTGGTGGCCGTACCGGCCAAGGGCTTTCTCTGGGACATGCCCGTGCGCCCCGGCCTGGACGACAGCGCCAACGCCGGACGGGCGTTTTACGACCGGCGTTACAACTCGGCTCTTTCCGGCCCCTTCGCCCTGGAGGACCTGCCCGCCGCCTGGCGCAAGCCGGCCCCACAGGGGCAGAATTACTACTATCTTATCGCCAAATACGAAGTCACCAATCTGCAATGGCACGCCGTCATGGACGCCTCCTGCCCGGACAGTCAGAATCTTCCGGCGGACGCGGCTAGGCCCGTGACCGACGTGAGCTGGTACGACGCCGTGGACTTCACCCGCCGCTACACTGCCTGGCTGCTGAAAAACGCGCCGGACGCCCTGCCCCGCTTCGCCGGAGACAGCCGCAATGTGGGTTTTGTGCGTCTGCCCACGGAAACCGAATGGGAATACGCGGCGCGCGGCGGCCAGACAGCGGGCAGCCAACAACTCTTGCAGGAGGATTTCTTCCCCCTGCCGCAAGGGGACGGCAAAGGGGATTACGCTGTGTACCGCCCCGAAGGCGCGGCCCATATTCCCGAAAGCACGGCCCGCATCGGCTCGCGCAAGCCCAACCCCCTGGGCCTTTACGATACGGCGGGCAATGCGGCGGAAATGGTGCTGGACAGCTTCCGCTTTTCTCTGGCCGGGCGCCTGCACGGTTCCGCCGGGGGCTTTGTGCGCAAGGGCGGCTCCTTTCTCTCCGGCGATGCGGAAATTCTGCCGGGCCGCCGCGAGGAAACGCCCTTCTTTCTGGCCGACGGACCGGCTCACGCCCGCGATCTGGGCTTCAGGCCGGTGATTTCAGGCATCAACACGCCGGGCGGCAACCGCCCAGAGGAACTGCTGGCCGAATGGAACAAGGCCGGTGAAAGCATGACTCCCGGCATGCTGGCGGCCCGCAATCCCCTGGAGGAACTGGACCGCATGCTGGCCCTGGCCCAGGATCCGGCGGTCAAAAGCAATCTGCAGAAGCTGCGCGACACCATCAAGGAAAACAACATCATGCTGGAGCGGCAAAAGCAGTTGGAGGCCCAATCCCTGCTGCGCACCGGCGTCTATATGATTGAAACCATCCGCAATTACGCCAGCCGCCGCAACAGTCTGCAAAGCCAGTTGCAGAGCATGGAACGCGACAGCAAGACCGCCAAGGGGCAGACCCTTGAAAAACTGCGTCAGATCATGGATACTGCCCGTAGAGGCCTTGCCATGCTGGACACCAGCCTGGACAAGTCCCTGACCTTTTACCGCAGCAAGGTGGAAGACGGCACGCAGCTTGCGCCGGACGCCCTGGCCGCCGCCGAGGAATCGCTCGGCAAGGATTTCAGCGGCAGCGATCCCTTTAATGAAAATATGCGCCGCAATCTGGCCTTGTTCCGCAAGCACGTGGATTTGTTCCGCAAGAACAAACCGCTCGCGCGCGAGGCCATGCAAAAGGAAATTCTGGAACGCCGTTTCCAGTAGCAAAGGAGCACAACAATGGCGGAAAAATTGCGTATCGGCTGGATCGGCACCGGCGTCATGGGTTCGTCCATGGCCGGTCATCTGCTGGCGGCCGGCTGGCCGCTGACCGTTTACAGCCGCACCAAAGCCAAGGCCGACAGCCTGCTCGCCCAAGGCGCGCAATGGGCCGAGAGTCCGCGCGCCGTGGCCGCCGCCTCGGATATTGTTTTTTCCATTGTGGGTTTTCCCAAGGATGTGGAAGAAGTCATGTTGGGCGAAAACGGTGCGTTGCACGGCCTGACCAAGGGCGGCATCGTCTGCGACATGACCACCTCCAGCCCGGCTCTGGCCCAGCGCATTGCCGAAGCGGCCGCCGCCCAGGGCTGCGCCGCGCTGGACGCGCCCGTGACCGGCGGCGACGTAGGCGCGCGTGAAGCCCGGCTCTCCATTTTCGTGGGCGGCGACAAGGCGGCCTTTGAGCGCGTTGAACCCTGCTTTTCCAAGATGGGCCAGCGCCTGATGCACTGCGGCCCGGCCGGTTCCGGCCAGAAGGCCAAACTGGCCAATCAGGTGGCTGTGGCCGGGGTGATGTTCAGCGTTTGCGAATCCCTGCTCTTTGCCCAGGAAGCGGGTCTGGATGTGGCCCAATGGCTGGAATTGGTGGTGCCCGGCGCGGCAGGCAGCACGGCCATGGGCACGCTGGGCCGCCGCCTGCTCAAAACCGATTACGCCCCCGGCTTCTTCATCGACCATTTCATCAAGGATCTGGGCCTCTGCCTGGAGGAATGCCGCCGCATGCGTCTGGTGCTGCCGGGCGTGACCCTGGCCGAGGAGTTCTACCGCATGATGCAGGCCCAGGGCCACGGCCGCCTGGGCACACAGGCTCTGATCCAGTGTCTGGCCACGCTTTCCGGCAAGGAATGGCGCAAACACGAATAATCTTTGCCCAGCCCGGCTGACGTCCCGGCATGATGTGGACGTCGGCCGGGGCCGCCGCATGCCGCGCCTGAGCCCCGCTGCTGTCGGGCTGCAACCACGCTGACAGACGTCTTTGTGAGGCCGCCATGCCCATTCTCCCGCCTCAGAATCCACTTGAAGACCCGGCCCTGGAACCGTACCGGGCTTTCCTGCTGCGCCGCAGCCGCCGTTTCACGGACGAGCTGCTGCGCATCACCACGCAATACGGCTCATTGCGCGCCTATGCCAATCTGCACACCAGCCTGGGCCTGCACCGCGTCAGCAACGCCAAGGGCGAAACCCGCTGGCGCTGGCGCGAGTACATGCCCCAGGCCGAAGCCGTCTGGCTGACCACGGACAAACTGAATTTTCAGCGCCATGCCAGCCATCGTTTCCAACGCAAGCAGAACGGCATCTTCGAGCTGACCCTGCCGCTTGAGGCGCTCGCGCACGGCGACTACCTGGAACTGCGCGTGCTGCCCCTCGCGGCGTGGAATCAGCCGGACCAGCCGGACCAATCGGACCTGACTGCGGGCAGGTCCGGCACGCCGCCGTTGCGCCGCGTGCCCGCCTTTGCCCACTGGGTGGAGCAGGATAAAGTTGTGCCCGCCCAATGGTGCGCGCGGCTCTGGACGCCCGGGCAGCCTTACCGCTTCCGCCACCGCCGCCCCGGTGCGCCGGTCTTTCCCCGTATCTATGAGGCCCATGTGGGCATGGCCCAGTCCTCCCTGACCCATCACGGCGAAAGCGTGGGCAGCTACGACGAGTTCAGCGGTTCCGTTCTGCCCCGGATCAAGGCCGACGGCTATACCGCCGTGCAGCTTATGGGCATTTTGGAGCATCCCCTGTACCGCTCTTTCGGCTATCAGGTCAGCAGCTATTTCGCGCCCAGCTCACGCTACGGCACGCCGGACCAGTTCAAGGCCCTGGTGGATACGGCGCACGGCCTGGGCCTGGCCGTGATTCTGGATATCACCCACGGCCATGCCTGCCCCAATACGGAGCAGGGCCTGGCCCGCTATGACGGCAGCCGGTATTTTTTCAGCGAAAAATTCAATCAGTGGGGCACGCCCTCCTTTGATTACAGCCGGGAGATGACGCGGCGCTTTCTGCTCTCCAACTGCCGTTACTGGCTGGAGGAATTCCGCGTGGACGGTTTCCGCTTTGACGCGGTGGGCAATATGCTCTACCGCGACCACGGCGTGGACGATGATTTTTCGCATGTGGGGCGCTGCTTTTACGGCAAGGACGGCGAGCCGCGCGCAGATGAGGACGGCGAGCTCTATCTCTGCCTTGCCAACGCCCTGACCCACGAACTGCGGCCCCAGGCCGTGACCATTGCCGAGGAATTTTCCGGCATGCCCGGCCTGACCTGCCCGCCGCAGGAAGGCGGCCTAGGCTTTGACTACCGCTTTGCCATGGGCATTCCCGACTACTGGGAAAAGTGCATTGAGGCCCCGCGCGACATGGGCAGCCTGTGGTACGAGATGACCAATCACCGCCCCTATGACCGCACCATCAGCTATGTGGAATGCCACGACCAGTGCATCAACGGCGATGACGCCATGATCTGGCGGCTGCTGGGCGACGATATGTACCACTATATGTCCGTGGGCACGGAGAGCTGGAATGTTTCGCGCGGGCTGGCCTTTTACCGCCTGATGCGGCTGATCACCCTGGCCACGGCGGACGCGGGCTATCTCAACTTCATGGGCAATGAGTTCGGGCATCCGGAATGGCTGGACGCCGAGGCCCACGCCCACCGTCAGTGGTATCTGGCGGACCGCCCCGACCTCAAGTATGTGGGCCTGGCCGCCTGGGACAAGGCCCAGTTGTGGGATCTGGCGGCCGCGCACATGGAGGATTTCCAGCAGGCTCCGCTGTTCCGCTTCATCCATGAGGAAGAACGCCTGCTGGCCTTTGAGCGCGGGCGGCTGCTCTTCGCCTTCAACTTCCATGAGCTGGAGGCCAGGCAGGACCTGACCTTTGCCGTGACGCCGGGCAAGTATGTGGAGCTGCTCTCCTCCGACGAAGCGCGCTTTGCCGGACACGGCAACCTGAGCGTGACGCGCCCGCCGGTGGAACATTTCACCAGGCCCCTGCCCGACCGCCATGAACAGGACGTGACCCTGTATCTGCCGCCGTTGGTGGCTCTGGTGCTGCGGCGCGAAGATTAAAAAACAAAAAAATCTTGACAGGAAGGGCCGTGCCGCGTAGTTACTTCTCTTGCGTCGGGATGTAGCGCAGTCTGGGAGCGCACTTGAATGGGGTTCAAGGGGTCGAAGGTTCAAATCCTTTCATCCCGACCAGAATTTAGGACTTACGGTATATGCCGCAAGTCCTTTTTCTGTTGGGGCGGATTTTGTCCCCACTATGTCCCCTGTTTTTGAGTGATAGATTGGGGCCTATCAGGATAGAAACGCGCACTCAAAAAAGCCAAACGGTTTGCGGGCAATGAAAATTTGCTAACTAGGCCTATATTTATCGTTTTTCCTCATGCAGGTATTTGCATGATCGAAATGCACCATTAGGGCTACCGTCATCACCCAAGTACAAGATATAGTGATAGTCGTTCCATACGAAATCTTCATATTTCTGATTAGCAGAATAAATATCCAGAAAAGCCCTCCTCTCTCCGCGAACAAGCCAAACAAGCCTGTAACCAGACGTTTCCAGCAATCTTGTTAAACGTTCAATGTGCGCATAAAGGGCGTTTTTCTTGAATAAGCCAGCAAGACCAAAAACAACATCATCATTATGTCTGATGGCACAAGAGGCCACATCCAAGGTCAGATCCCATTTCTTAAAAAGGTGAGGCAATGGTAAAAGAACGGCACTATCCTCTTCTCCATCGCCACAAGGACCACATTGCCCGAGCAGGGACATTGATGGAACAGGAAGCCACGCATCTGTATCATGCGTTTTTGCAATACCTTGGCTAAAGATGCCATCTAGATTTTGCCACGAGGCCAAGGTGCCTTCCCACTTTTCGGGCATCGAAATCCTGCCCCATTCCTGCACCTTTTCCTGATTTCTCTTCAATTTCATTTTTTCCAGCAGCACAGGGAGATCTTGGGAATAGATCAGCCTTGGCACAATTTGCACCCAAAGATCAGCAAAAAATTCCTCGTTCATTCGCCAGTGTCCGGGTGGCGCAGGTTGGCGCCATGCATTCTCAGTGTAAAGAGAAAGCCATGGCCCTTCGCCCCACATTGTGGGCAGAAACGGACATGTTTGGATAACGTCAGACGGGCTTAAATCGTTGGAGGAAGAGCGCGCCCATTCCTTCATATTGCTAGTCGAGGGTAGCGACCACGACGGCAAATTTGGAATATTCATAAAATATTGCGCAGTTGTGGGCATTAAATAGCTTGCATGGGTTAGCCAAGTAAGCGGATCAAAGAGCTTAACGTACCCGATTTGCTCTGGAGAATTATAGACGATTTGCTTATCACGATAGTGTGGGTTCATAGTGTAGTTATCAGAGAGAAAGGCCAGCATTGTATGCCAGCTTATCCACTGATATTTTTTACCAATCCGTTCGGTTCTGCCGTAACCCTCTATACGTGAGAAATGATCAGCAAGTCGTTCATCAAATGAATCAAAACGGTTGGACGTCCAGCCAAGATCTAAGCAATTTTTCACCACAAATCGAGCAGCAAGGGGAATGTCAAAGATACCTTTTTTCGCACCACCTAAGGAGGGATAATCTTCCTTGTCATAACTGCGAGTTGGCTCTCGAGAGTGAGGGAGAGGGGTTGATAAAAAGGGCTTTCCTCCAGAAGTTCCGCCCATCACATACCAAAAAAAATCATGGTGGAGTGCAGAGTGCAAAATCCGTCCATAACCCCGTGAGCTATCCAAATTATTAAGGGCTTCTTTATCTGGAACATCATCTAATGGCAGACAACTTTTATATGGCGGAGTAATATTTTTAATCTCTATACCTTCCACAACATTGTTTTTGAGGACATGCTCTATCGCGCACCTTGCGTAGTGTCGTATTGTGATGTGACACCAAGCTGGGGTTTCATTTCTAAAAATTTTATCGTATATATATTGAGCAGAATCGACAGCATAACTGTCTACAGAAAATTGAATTTTCCCTAAAACTGCGATAAGGACGCCTTCAACAACATACGCGTCATTACATAATAAAAAATCATCCAAAATTATTGGAGTGCATTCTGGACAACTGGCCAAGATTTTAGTTAACGCCTGCATACACTTAAGGCGCATATTTTCTTGTGAAACGGCGCAGGCCCACCCGAGCATACGAGCGACTGGTAGCGCAGAACGAATGGAGAGTCCTGAAAGATCTGTTTTGAGAACCCATTCCGATAAAGAGCGTAATGTACATGACTCTTGGAGCCAAAGTTCAGTAATGAGCGTTGTCCAAACGGCATCCCTTTCACCGGGACTCTTCATTTTTAATAACCGAGAATGCAAGTCAAATGCTGTTCCAACCGGATGGTCAGGCAACATGGAGTACTGGATCAGACGATCAAAGCGATGCAAGTATGCTCCAAGTTGTTTAACTCTAGAACAAAGGCTCAACAATCTTTTTTTATGACATCCAAATTCATCCGGCGTACTTCTCCAGTTTAAACTGTCCCAAAAAGCATGGCTTAAATCATAGACCCATCTTGAGTTCTCAAGGGAGTCTGCGTCGTCGAACCACGGAAGTTCTGGCAGCTCTGCTCCAATATGTTTTGGCGTCGCTAGACACAGAGCCTTCAACATGCCGTATTTTAACGCATAAGTGTTTAAATTGTTGCCATCATCTCTAAGAAATCCCAATAAAGAACCTTGTCCTGTTGCCTCGATAAACAGCGACTTTTTATCTTTTTTGCTTGAACTTCCATCAAAAATACGAGTCAGTAAACAATCGACCAGAAATGTCTCGGTTAAGCGCTCAAATGCAAATTGTATAGAGTCATTATCATTGTCATCAAGTTGGCTCATCAATATTCCAGAAGAGCAAAGAAAATCTATGACGCCTTTCGAAGCAACTATATCATCCGCTATAATATCAGCTTCTTTTCTTGTTATTGAAAAAATACCGCTATCAAGCATTGTCCCGGCAATTCGATTCAGAATCCTTTTTATTACAACCTTCCTGGAAGGTTCGATATCAAGCTTCCCCCTCGCATCATTTTCTAAACGTTCAATCAAATTCTCCCAAACCTCGAGCCATGAGGGGAAGTGATGGAGCCTTTCTTTTTTGGTGATCAAAGTCTTTATCAATAGTTGTAAATAAAGTGGATTGCTAACTTCACCTATAAAAGGCGCCAGAGGAACTTTCACATTATAGAAAGAACAGTAAGCTTGGAGCGCTTCCGGCTCCAGCCCTCGAAATCCAGGGTGGTAAACTTCTGCCCAAGGGGTGGTATCGTCGGGCATAGTCGGCAGAACATCTTCCCTATAGTCCGTCCGCACACTAAGCGTAGCCGTAAGGTGAGGTCTTTTTAGAATCTTCTGCAATATCCCTAGCAACTCATGTCGCCATCGTTTTCTGTTCGGAGTTTCGTTGAGCGCATCTATTGCAATCAACGCACGAGAGTTTTTTTCAGCCGCAGCATTTTCTAGGGCATCCAATATTTCATCAAAAGTGCTTGCCGGAGCTATTTTTTGTGCGAGTGCTGTATCTAAATTCGAAGCCAGCGAGAGAGTCTGGCATAAAATTCCGATAGCGAGCTGACCCTCCTGTGCGAGTTTATTTACTTGATGAACAAGAGTGTGTGTTTTGCCTTGGCCGGCAGTTCCAACCAGCAAGAGCACCCTCTTTTCAGCAGGACGCCCGAATCGATAAAGAAGGCTGAGTACTTCTCCTATCTCGCTTATGACACCGTACATACTGTTGATAGTCGTCTTGTTTGCTTCTTCTAGAGCGCGCTCTTTTGAATACTTATCAATCTGTTCCCTGCAAACCTCTTGCATGTTGATGAGTTTATTGGTCATAGCCTTCTCATTGGAGAAGCCGGAACCAAAAAATTTATTCTCGCTGAGACTTTCTCCTATTCCATATAGGTATGTTTTATATTCTTTTTCTAATTCATCGGGAAGATTGGATATTTTTTCCCAACAGTTTTTCATTTTCTCATCAAGTTGGAAAATTGCCTTGTTGGAGGCAAGAAGCCATTCAAAAAGGTCGTTGATTTCAGAATCAACGTGAATTTCTTGAGTATATCGGGGGCCAGCATCAGCTATAAGAGATTTGGCCTTGTCTTTGACGATATCTTTAATGACCAGACCACGATTTGCGACGTATTCACCGACAATAATGCGAAGCTGGCTAGTAATCTTTAGTACGAATTCACTTGTACCTTCAAAGGAATTTACCGAACCAATCCAAGTCGCTTTTTCTTTAAAAGGAGGAGAAGAGAAAAAAGATTCAAGACGCTCAAGTTGCTGTTTTTCTTCATCGCTGAGACAAGCTTTTATGTTGCTACATTCTCTATATATAAATATTTCAGGGTAATATGCCCCTCTGCGTCTTGCTCGCCACGCTCTATCAAACTCGTATTCTGTTCCGGAATGAAACATTTCTCCGTTCTCTTTACGCAATGTCGTATCCAATATTGGCGAGCCAAATCTAGTTTTAAAAATGCCAATAAAAATTTCACAATCTTCCGGCGTTGGCAGATAGCTATTAACAGACGCCTGCGGGGAAGCCATTGCCTCAAGAGGGACACCGTAACCACTATCCCACGCCACAATTTTGATCTGAACACCAACTGACTCAAAATCTGCATTAATCTTCCTAACGACTTCATGCACAGCATCACGTTCGTCTCGACAATCACCTGGAGACGATAAAAATAACTGCAATAGTTTCATAATGTTGATTATTTTTCTCTAGAGAGTTATGCGCTCAAGTGAATTTAGCGAACAGACCTTTCGGCATCGTCGACCATCGCGTCTATCAATTCGCCCGGCCGAACTCCAAGCGAACTTGCGATTTTTACCAGCAAGTTGAGATTGGGTGCGCGATAGCCAAGCTCCAACGAGGATACATAACTTTTGGCGATCCCTACTCGGTCTGCAAGTTCTTGCTGAGAAAGACCTGCCGCGTCGCGGTATCGCCTGATCACGGCGGGCATAAAGGTTTTAGCCAACTTGTCCTCGTCATATTTCTTTTTCATTCCCCCTACATACAATGCCTCTTTACAAAATCGACCTTCTATTGTAGGTCGATTGACTATCAATAGTAGGTCGAACTCGTAAACCAAGCATAGCGAGGTTCATGTGTAAAATCAGAATTTCGATACTCAAATGGAGCGTATCAAGCTCATCACCGGCAAACGTACGCAAATCGAATTGGCTGACTTTTTCGGCATCAGGCATCGTCCATTTCCGACGCCAAGCGGCGCGGTAAAATTTCCTCCGGTTGGCTGGTCATTCTAATGCGGGTGAAAAATGTGCATCCTGAATGGATACTCACACGTACTGGACCATGCTTTATGGTGCAGCCGATTGAAGATGGGCATTATGAAACGGGTGCGGAGTTCACGGAGCGCCAAGTGGATGAAGAGGCGCTTCGGCGGCTACCTTCACGCAAGCTGGCTGATGAATTGGTGCGAAGGATAGCGGTGTCACAAGAAAAAATTGCTCTGCTCATCCCTTGATGAGTAAGGAGCTTTTGCCGGGCAGGAGGGGAAGCGGTCATACCAAAGCACACCTGTTTCCGCATCAATGCTCGCAATCAGCAGATAGTTTTGTGCAAAAAAACGACAGAATTATAGCATAGTCTTTGGCAAAAACTGACTTCACACTCATTTTTGTAAATCTCGTTAACTTCACATATCACCACGAGAATCACATTTTTTTCATACAGTCGCAGTCAATAAAAAATTCTTCGGGATTTACGCCAAGGGCCGTGGCAATCTTTACAATATTCAGAAGGCCCAGATTCCTGCGTCCTTGTTCGACACCTCCAATATATGTTCGATGAAGGCCCGCCCTCTCCGCCAACTTTTCTTGCGAAATATGCAATGCCTCTCGTTTGGCTCCGAGAGCCGCACCAAACTGTTTCAAAATCTCAGCGTCAGCTTTGCAGTATCCCGGCATGAATCCTCCATCATTGCATGATCCCCATGCAGATGTACCCATGTCACGCTAATTTTTTTCAGCCTCATCAACCAGCGCATCCAACAGCTCGCCGGGGCGTACTTCCAGCGACCGCGCGATCTTGATAAGCAGATTGAGATTAGGCGCACGGTATCCGAGCTCCAAAGAAGAGACATAACTTTTGGTTATGCCCACTCTGTCGGCGAGCTGCCGCTGGGAAAGTCCGGCCGCATCCCGATACCGTCTGAGCACCGCAGGCATGAAGGTTTTTGCCAAATTATTTTCATCATATTTGCTGTTCATTATCTTGCCGCAAAATAAAGCGTGTCCCTTAAAATATCCCTTGCCTGTCAACTGAGTTTAAAGCAACCCACACTCTTTCAGCAACGGAATGGGATCTTTTTGCAAAGCCTTGGCAATAGCAAAGAACTCTATAACATCCAGCCGCCGTTCACCATTTTCATATTTTGATACAAACGATTGCGGCTTTCCTAAACGTTTGGCAATGACCTGTTGACTAAGGTTTTGCCCTTTCCGAGCTTGGACAAGAACCTCCAGAAATGCGGCGTATTCTCTAGTAAAAACTGATTTCACGATCATCCCTTTTTGGGATGAGGCTAAAGTACCTTGAAAAATATCCCAAAAAGGAATAAATGATCTTTTATAAATTTGCCTGCCCTTTTTGGCATTGCCTGTTGATGAACGCTATACGGTAATAACTCCATGAAATCACAATGTATCCACAAAATCGCACGCATCGACGGACCGAGCTTGCCACTTGTCCTTCAGGCGCGCGCCGCTCTACGTGGTCAACGCCCAAAAGCATGAGCGCCATCCCGGCGGAATACTGTCGGTATCGGTCGGCATGTCAGAAACGAAGCGAGGAAAGGAGCGAAGGAAACCGCGCGGGCGCTGACGCCCTCTTTTTTTGGGCAGTCGCGGAGGATATAATGATAAAGGGCTCCGCCTATTGAGCGGCACAATACGGAGTCAGCCGTCAGACAGCTCTCGCAGCAACTTGTAGGCCAATTGCAGATTGGGACGCGAAAACCCGACAAGCATTCGACACAATTCGTCACGGATTGCCTCGTCATCCGCATGGTGTTCAAAGTCAAAAAATTCTTTCATTGAGACGCCAAGGGCGAAAGTGAGCTGTTCCATGACCTGAAAACTCGGATTTGATTCTCCCCGCTCCATTTCACTGATATGGCGAGAGCTGATGCCGGACAGTTCGGAAAGTTTTTCCTGCGACAAGCCGTGTTTTACTCGCAATTCCCTGATTCGTTTTCCAAGCAAAATTAAGCTATTACCGTTCATGCCGCCCTCCGGAGAGGAAGGGTAACTTTCTTTTGTAGGGCACAACATGAACCAGACATCTTTACCAAGCCTAGATTTTGATTTACAAATCAAAGCATGGCTTATCTTATTATCAAGTAGATCTTCGATACAAGGAAGGCACTTTTCAGACCCGCAATAAGGTAAGCCAGGTCAGAAAATAATTTTCGACCGATAGATGTAAAGGCACAATTATCAAAATAAATTAATCAGTTATCTGGTAGTGAAGTAATGATATACGCAGAAAACCCATCCCCATTCATCGAACAACTTAAACGTATTCACCAGATTACCGGCACGCACAGCCAGACCGGGCTTGCCGCTTATCTGGGCGTGCGCCGTTCTGCCGTAACCAATGCCAAGCGCACGGGCATGATCCCGGCGGAATGGCTGTTGACCTTGCTGCGTGTGGCAAACGTCAATCCGGAATGGATTCTGAGCGGGGCCGGTCCCTGCCGGTTCCGGCGACAGACGGAGGATGTTTACGAGGACGGAGAAACGGCGTGGGAACGCCAAAAAGACTATGAGGCCCTGCAACGGCTGTCCTCACGCGCGCTGGCGGACGAGCTGGTCCGGCGCATCGCCGTGGCGGAAGCGGAACGGTTTCTGTCTCCATCCGCGTAGGCGCGCCCTCAATCACGGCGCGGATGTCGTCATAAGCACGCAACAAGCACGTTCCACAGCAAACAAAAGCAGCCCGAAAAACCGCGATTGACGCTGTTTTTCGGGCTGCTCTCTATGAGTTATTTCGTCAGACGGCTATTTCAGGCCGTTCAGATACACGGCGATATCCTTGAGATCCTGATCGGAGAGCGGCTTCAGCGCTTCCTGCATTTGCTCCACCTTCTCATTGGGCGGCGGAGTCAGACTTTTCACCTTGTTCATCTTGGCGACCAGACCGTCCACGGGCTGGCCCATCATCTTGGCGGGTTTTTCCGTATGGCAGATGGCGCAGAGGTCGTCGTACAACTTCTGGCCTTCCGCCGCCCTGTCTTCCTGGGCGGCCTGGGACTGCACGGCCACAAACAGAAAGGCCGCTATGGCGAATCCGCCGATTTGTTTCCATTTTATTGACATATATGGCACTCCTTCTGGGAACGTCTCCGTTCCAGGCAAGAGGTTACAACGTGATGATGCCGCGCGCGAACAGATAGATCGCGACCAGCGCCGCCAGTACCAGCAGCACCAGAATGACCTTTTCATAGTTCTTGAACAGCGGCGTCTGATCCGGATGCTGCTTGCGGCTCCAGATGTATACGGGAATGCCCAGGGCGATCAGCACCATGGCCATCAGCATATAGTGCAGACCGGCGGCGTAGATCAGCCAGAAGCCATACAGCGTGCCCAGCGCGGCGCAGGCCAGGGCCGCGGCGCGTCCGGTGGGGGCCTTCTGGGGGTATTGCCCGTCCTCGCAGGTCTTCCAGAGGAAGAGCATGGAAATCAGGTAGGCGGGCAGCACCATCACGCCGGTGATGCTCAGCATCATGCTCCAGGCATTGTTGGAGAAATAGACCAGCAGAAGCGCCAGCTGCATCAGCAGGCTGGTGACCCACAGGGACACGGACGGCGCCCCGGCCGCGTTTTCCTTGCTGAACTGGCGGGGGAAGGTGCCGTTCTTGGACGCGGCATACGGCATTTCAGCGGTGATCAGGGTCCAGGCCAGCCAACTGGCCAGCACGGCGATGATCAGGCCCACATTCATCAGCCAGCTTCCCCACGGACCCACGGCACGCTCCAGCACACCGGCGGTGGACGGCGTGGGCACGGCGGAAAGTTCCGCCTGGGTCATGAAGCCGTACGGCAGCACGGACAGCAGAATGTAGACCACCAGGCAGCCCAGAAAGCCCATGACCGTGGCCTTGCCCACGTCATCCGGGGTCCTGGCCTTGTCGGACAGCACCACCGCGCCCTCAATGCCGATAAAGGCCCAGAGGGTCACCAGCATGGTGCTCTTGACCTGCGCGCCCAGGCCGCCGAGGTGGTGGCCGTTGTCCACGGCCAGCTTGCCGAAGAAGTCGAAATCAAACTTGTCGATATTGAACATGAACACCATCACGATAATAAAGATAAACAGCGGGATCAGCTTGCCGATGGTGCCGATGGTGTTGATGATGGCGGCCTGATGCGTGCCGCGCAGCACGACGAAGTTGAACATCCAGATCAGAATGGAACCGCCGATAATGGACTGGATGGTATTGCCGCCCTGGAAATACGGCGGGAAAAAGTAATTCAGGGCGTCCATGGTAATGACGGCGTAGCCCACATTGCCGAAGATCTGGCAAAGCCAGTAGCCCCAGGCGATGAGGAAGCCCACAAAGGGGCCGAAACCCTCGCGCCCGTACATATAAATGCCCGCTTTGAGGTCCGGGCGGATATCCGAAAGAATGCGGAAGGAATTGGCCAGAAAATACATGCCTAGGCCTGTGATCACCCAGGCAATGAGTACCGCGCCCACGGAAGCGGCGGCGGCCATATTCTGCGGCAGGCTGTAAATGCCCCCGCCGACCATGGAGCTGACCACCACGCTGGCCAGCGCCACGACCCCGAGTTTTTTGGTTGTGCTTTGCGCCATTGCTCTATCCTCTATATGTTAAACCTCGCCCTTGTGCCGGCGTGGCTTCATGGAAATAATTTACTTAAAGGCCGACCGGGCGGAACAAAGTCCGGATCGGGTCTGCGTCGGAGCCGTGCCGCCCGGCGGCGGCAAAAGTTCCTAAAACAAACGCCCGGCCCACGCTAACAATCCGTCGCGGGCCGGGCGCACAAAGGCTCACGGACAGGCCGGAGCGGTTTTCTTAGTTTTTCACCACAACGGGATCGGCGAATTCAAAGTTGAGGAAGCCCATGACCGTCAGGCAGTAGCCGTAGGGCTTGGTGATGTTCAGATAGTTGTGCCAGAACTGGAATTCGCTGTGCTTTTCCACGCCGCGCAGGGTCAGTTCATGGTTGAGGGATTTATTCAGCCACATTTCGGCGTGGGATTTGGCGATGTCGTCGTCGATCCAGGTGGGGAAGTATTCCACGTATTCAGCGGCCCAGCCGCCGATGAGCTTGCCGTCCTTTTTGCCCCAGCAGATGCCGAGACCGGTGGCAATGGCGCGGTGGTCCTCAATGCGGGCGCCGTTGGCGGCCATGATCACTTCCAGCACGGCGCCGTGCTTGAAGTTTTTTTCCACTTTGTCCACGGGCAGGATGTTGCCGTAGAGTTCCTTGGGAAGAACCGAGGTATAGGGGATAACGTTGAAGTTTTCAATTTTTGCCTGCAACAGGGCGGAATCGTAGCAGAAAGTTTCAAAGGGCTGCGGCGGGATGCCGTCATCCGCTTCGCCAACACCGCCGGAAATAAACGCCAAGGTGGGATATCTCGTACCAAGAGTGGTCATGTTTGTATCCTTATTGTTTGGTCTATACAGGTGACTGTAAAAATTATTGCCACCTGTATAACAATTATACAGAACAACAGGTTGCGCAAAACGGTCCATATGGCCTGCGTGAAGCGGTCCGCGGCGGCCCACAACGCCATTTTCCAAAAATGTGGGCGCGAACCGCCTTGTCCAACCTGTCCAACAAAAGCCCTTTGTCCGGCCTAGCCGGCCAAACGTTAAGTAGATATGCAATGTCCGGGCCAGAAAGAGATTTTACGAATCCGGCGCGCGGGGCGGAGGACGGCCTGCCGGTGCGCGGAAACCAAACCAGAAACGCCGCCCCGGCGCACGGAAACGGCGAGGGGCGGCGAAACAGGCGTAAAGAAAGAGGAGACGAAATTTCAGGCTGGCGGCCGGGAACACCGGATGCCGCTACCGCCCTTCGCCCCAGGCAGGGATGGGCGGCGGGCTGTAATTCTCCAGTGTTTTGAGGTCTCCTATGCGCGCGGGCCGTCCGTTACGGCCCCGGATTACCGGGCCGCACTGCTGCGGCGTGAGTTCAGCGGGAATCTGCCCGGGCGCGGGGCGCAACAACTGCTCGGCGCTGCGCAGATACGGCAGGGGGTCCACCAGCTCCCCCTTGGCGTTTTGCAGGCCGAAATGCAGATGCGCGCCCGTGGTCCTGCCGGTACAGCCCACCAGGCCCACGGCTTCGCCGCGCCGCACCCGCCGTCCCGCAGAAACCAGGACCTTCTGCAGATGGGCATAGCGCGCGGTCATGCCGTCATCCTGCCGGATTTCCACCACTATGCCGGAAAGGCCGTGCGGCCCGGCATGGCTGACCATGCCGCCGTCAAAAGCCACCACAGGCCAGCCCAGCCGGGCACGGATATCCAGGCCGGAATGCTCGCGCATCACCATGCCGCGCCGGCTCAGCCAGCCGGGCATACGCCGCCGCCCGAAGGGCGAGGTGATCATTTCCGCCAGGGGGGGCAGTTTGCCCGCTTCCCGCGCGGCGGGCAAGGGCGGCGCAACCGTTGCCGCGCCGTCGTCAATGGCCGGAGACGAGGCCGGGGCTTGCGGCACGCCGCTCTCCTCCGCCGCCAGGCAAGGCAAGGCGACCGACAGAGCTAGGAACAAAGCCGCAACGGCGACATGGTGCAGCATGGTTGTCAAACTCGGCCTCCCATAATGGATATTATATGCCTTTTTGTCCGCCTAAGGGCTTGCGCGTCAAGTCCCGCTATGGCAAGGGAACACGAAACGCTTTTTTCCCGCAATCTTTAAAAAATCGCCCGGTTGACAAGGGTTTTGCCCTAAAACTTTTTTGATTTCTGGCGATCTATCAGGCAAACACGAAACTTTCGTAATAAAATTTACCTCTGCCTCAGGAGCAATGCATGAGCATCAGCAAGGCCTCATCCGCCATAAACGCTGGGATTATTATCCTGACATGCCTTGTGGGTTATTTTGTCTTCCAGCTGTATTACGCCATTCAAAATAATCTGGATCTCGCGCGCAACAAGGAAATAGCCGTCCAGCTTGCCGGTGAGCTGATGGAATCCTCCAAGCAGCTCACCAGCTATGTCCGCCAGTACGCCGCTACCGGCGACAGCCGGTATGAAAAAATCTATTTCGGCATTGTGGACGAGCGGGCGGGCAAAACGCCCCGCGCGGCCAGCCGCGACGTGGCTCCGGGCCAGAAAATCGCGCTTACCGATCTGATGAAACAGTACGGAGTCACCGCCGACGAATTCGCCCTGGTTGAAAAAGGCAACCAGCTTTCCGACGCGCTGATCGCTCTGGAAACCGAGGCCATGAACGCCGTCAAAGGCATCTACAAAGATGCCAAGGGCGACTACACGGTCAAGGGCGAACCCAATATGGAACGGGCTCGTGAGCTGGTCTTTGGTCCGGCGTATAATGCGGAAACCGAAAAAATCATGGCTCCGCTCAATGAATTTTTCGCCACATTGGAAAAGCGCACCAGCGCACAGGTGGCCGCCAGCGTCGAGCGCGTCGATCGTAACGGCCTCTTCCTCTGTTTTGCTCTGGCCCTGACTCTGCTGCTCAGTCTGATTTCAGCCGTCTACGCCCGCAGGGGCATCTGCCGACCCTTGGAGCGTCTTTCCGATTTTGCCCAAAAAGTCATGGCCGGCGATTACGCTTCGCGTATTGAAACCCATTCGAACAATGAAATCGGCACGCTGTCCAGAGCCCTCGACGCCATGCTGGACAAGCTGGAAAGCCAGCTCGCTTTCTCGCGCGGCGTGCTGGAGACCCTGCCCGTGCCCTGCGCCGTGTTCGACACGGAAGACAAACTGGCTTTCGCCAATGCTCCCATGCTGAGCACTTTTGAGCATCCGGGAAAGATGGAAGACTTCATCGGCATGACGTCCGGCAAATTTTATTACAATGACGAGACACGCTCCACTTCCATCACCCGGTGCCTGGAAAGCGGAGAAGCCGCCAGCATGGACTTCGTTGTCGAGAGGAAAACGGGCAAACCCATGCATGCGGACATTTTTACCAAGCCCATGCTCGACGACAAGGGCCGGTTGTCGCATGCCATTCTGATTCTGCTGGACACCACCACAACTTTTGAGCAGCAGGAAGCCATCAAACGCAACAGCGAAACCATGCGCGGCGTGGCCGCCTCGGTGCTGGATCTGCTGCAAGCGGCCAATGCGGCCTGCGAACAGCTGGTCAGCGTGCTGGTGAAAACCGACAAGGCTACTGCCGAAACAACGGAACGCATGCACGATACGCTCACCGCCATGGAACAAATGAATATGGCCGTGCTGGACATTTCCAAAAACGCCAGCGACGCGGCCGCCAGTTCCGACAATATGCGCAATACGGCCACGGACGGCCAGAACATCGTGGGGCAGGTGGTTTCCTCCATTAACCTGGTGCAGAAGAACTCCCTGGCTCTGCGCGCCGACATGGAAAAGCTGAGCGACGAAGCCCAGAGCATCAATCAGATCATGACCGTGATCTCGGATATCGCCGACCAGACCAATCTGCTGGCGCTCAATGCGGCCATTGAAGCCGCACGCGCAGGCGATGCAGGGCGCGGGTTTGCCGTGGTGGCCGACGAGGTGCGCAAGCTGGCGGAAAAAACCATGAGCGCCACCACAGAAGTGGGCAGCGCCATTGAAAACATCCAGCAGGGCACCCGCCGCAATATGGAGCATGTGGACCGTGCCGTGGTCAGCATCGAGGAAGTGACCGGCCTTGCAAACACATCGGGCGACCGGCTCAAGGACATTGTGGAAATCACGGCCCTGTCCGCCGACATGGTGCGGGCCATTGCCACGGCCTCGGAACAGCAGTCCGCTTCGTCGGCGCAGATCAACGAAGCCGTGGAAGCGGTGGACAGCACACTCAAGGATGTGGCCGTGGTCATTGCCGACGCCAACAACGCCGCCCAGCAACTCAACGGACAGATGGCCGAAATCCGGCAGTTGATGGACAAGCTCAAACCCTGAGAGCGACCAGCCCGGACAGTCTTCGCATCCTCCCCGGTTACCGCCGGGGAGTTTTTTTATGCCTGCCGCTCCACCACTGGACAGTCTGTTTTTCGGAATTATATGCAATCCGACAGGATTGCATGGCGGCAGCCGCGCTGCCGCCGCCGGGCTAGCGTTACGTCCGCTCCTCCGACTCCGAAGCGCAATCCTTTTTTTGCCGGGGACGTTGCCCCAGGGGCCGCGTGATCCGGTTACATATATATTTCCTTTCCGCCGCCATGCGGCGCATGGAGCGGCCGGGAAAAGGAGCGCACCATGAAATACCGCACTATTAAAAGCGATGTTACCGGCCATCCCGCCATTGACGGCGCGGGTGTGCATCTGGTCCGCGTTTTGGGTTCCCCCACTGTAAGAAGTTTTGATCCTTTTCTGATGCTGGACGCTTTCGACTCCCGCAATCCCGCTGACTACATCAAGGGCTTTCCCATGCACCCGCATCGGGGCATTGAAACCTTCACCTACCTTATCCAGGGCGAGATCGACCATAAGGACAGCCTGGGCAATTCGGGCAAGATTCTGGACGGCTGCTGCCAGTGGATGACCGCGGGCAGCGGCATTCTGCACCAGGAAATGCCGCAGGCCAGCGACAGGATTCTGGGCCTGCAGCTCTGGATCAACCTGCCCCGCAAGGACAAGATGGTAGAGCCCAAATACCGCGACATCACCGTGGACATGGTGCCCAAGGTGGAAGAAGAGGCGGGCACCGTGGCTGTGGTGGCCGGGCGGTATAAGAATGTGGAAGGCGCAACCAAGGGCGACTATGTGGATGTGCGTTTTCTGGATATGACCCTCAAGCCGGGCTACACCTGGACCGTGGAGACCAAGCCCTCGCATACGGTCTTTGCCTATCTGGTGGAAGGCACCTGCGCGCTTACGGAAAACAACGCCATGTTGTCGGCCAAGCATGCCTATCTCTTTACGGAAGGCGATGCCGTGGCTTTGACCGGCGGCCCGGAGGGCGCGCGCCTGGTGCTGGTATCCGGCAAGCCCCTGCACGAAGCTGTGGCCTGGGGCGGCCCCATCGTTATGAACAGCGAGGATGAACTGCGCGAAGCCTTCCAGGAACTGGAGGACGGCACCTTCATCAAGCACGCCCAAAAGACCGCGGGAGCCCGCGCGTAAACCTATACGCCGTACCAATACTCCTGAAACCGGGGCCGATGAAAGGATGGCATGACCTTCTTTCATCGGCTCCTTTCGTTATGCTTTGGCGGCGCTGGATATAATCTTCCACTCGGCTGTCCCCCTCCCTCAAGCCGGTAAAGCTGGACTAACCACGGCACCGGCAACCGGCTGAAGGAGACAGGTGAACAGGCATGGGGATCCCAAACTCACGGCCAGAGATCGAGAGGAAATGGTGCGGCGAACGAGCTGCCGGCCCGCGGCTTCGACGTACAAGAGATTATCGAACGGCTGCATGAAAAAGCATCACCGTGAAGTCCCCTCGCCAGATATCTGAACAAGTTCAGACAAGGAAAGAGACAGGAGAAAAACATACCCCGCCCCGGCTAAAGCACGCCCCGCTGTCCACTTCGGGACGCACCCGGTAACGGCGCGTGCTGTCCGGAACGCGTTTGATTGCGGCCGGGAGAGGAGAAGATGCTCCCGGCCGCAATCCCCCGCTTACGCTTCTTTCAGTTCCTGAATCAGGGCCGTGAGGCCCTGAGCCTGGGCCGCCAGATCGGACACGGCCTTGGCCGCCTCGCCCATGGCGTCGGCGGTCTGCTTGGCCATGTCGTTGACCTGGACGATGGACTGGTTGATTTCTTCGGAAGCGGCGGACTGTTCCTCGCTGGCCGTGGCAATGGCGTTGACCTGATCCGCCGTGGCCTCCACCGTGCTCACAATCTCCTGCAGGGCGCGCCCGGATTGATTGGCCAGTTCCGTGGCCTCGCCGATGCGTTGTACGGCGTTGTCCACCCCGGTCATGCTCTTGGTCGTGCTTTCCTGAATGGCCTTGATGGCGTTGCCCACATCCTGAGTCGAGGCCATGGTTTTTTCAGCCAGCTTGCGCACTTCGTCGGCCACCACGGCAAAGCCCCGTCCGGCCTCTCCGGCCCGTGCCGCCTCAATGGCGGCATTCAGGGCCAGCAGGTTGGTCTGGTCCGCGATGTCCGAAATCACGGCCATAATCCGGCTGATGTCCTGGGCGTGCTCGTTGAGCTGGGTCATGTCTTCCTTGAGTTCCAGGGACAAGTGATGAACTTCCTCAATGCTGTGGACGGCCTTTTCCACCACCTGCGCGCCCGCCTCGGCTCTCTGTTTGGTTTCGGCGGACGCGGAAGAGGCGTTGCCCGCATTCTTGGCAACTTCCTGCACTGTGGCGTTCATTTCGTTCATGGCTGTGGCCGCTTCGGACAGGCGCTGCGCGGATTCCGCCGCGCCCCGGTCGGACTGCTCGATCTGGGCCGAAAGCTCGGTGGAGGCCGAGGAAACCACCACACCCACCTGTTCCAGCTTGTCGGCGGCCACCAGCATGGCTTCGGTCTTGGCCTGGGCTTCGGCACTGGCGGCATTGGCCTGTTCCATGGCCTCCTGGGCCTTGCGGGACTGTTCCTTGGCGTTTTCCGACTCGCGTTGGGCGTTCTCAATATGTTCTTTCAGGGCATTGACCATTTCCACAATGGAACCATAGACGCCCATTTTTTTCCCGCCGTCATCCACATTATAGTCGCCGTCCACCACGCGCTTGGCGATGACGTTCAGTTCACCTGGGTCCTTGCCCAATTGGCGCAGGGTATTGCGCACCAGCAGCAAGGTCAGGATGACGGCGGTCAGCACGGCAAACACCACCAGAATAATGCCCAGCAGGCGCGAATTGGCGTACATTTCGTCACCCGCGATATTGCTCTCCGTGATGGTATTGTTGATTGCCGCCAAGAGCGTGTCGAGGGCCTCGCTCATCTTGTCGTATTGCGCGCGCGAGTCACCGTTCAGCAAAACAAGGGCTTCCTGTGTGCGGTTTTCCTGGGAGAACGCGAGCAAGCGCCGATGCGTGTCCCTGTAGGCTTGGCGAGCCGCCAAATACGCCTGAAAAGCCTGTTTGGCCTGGGGGCTGAAAAGCATACCTTCAAGTTTTTTGACGTCCCCGGCGATGACTGCCGCCCATTTTTCTTGCCTTTTTTCGTATTCCTTCATCTGGGCCGGTTCTGTGGAGTAGAGATGCAGCGCTTCGGCCAAGCGGTACTCCGTGGCCGCATTGTTCATTTCGTCCGCCGCCGTTACTATCGGAATCAGTCGGTCCGCCATCTCACTGCTCACATCATTGACTCTGCCCAGTTGCATGATAAGGTAGACGCCCAGAACGGCCATCAGCACGGCCAGTGCGCCCATACTCGCCGCAATTTTTGTCGAGAGTTTCATTTGCCTTCTCCTTCGTTTTGGGGGCTGAACATCTCCACCTGACTGTTACAGTTGTCAAATTGCTGGTGACGGAAAAACAAAAGGCCTCGCCCCGGAAAGGGGCAAGGCCTTATTGTTTGCAAACGCAAAAAATCGGAAAGCCGCGCGGCGCTCAGTTACGGGCGCAATCAGCAGAGAGAGAGAGAGAGAGAGAGAGAGAGAGAGAGAGAGAGAGAGAGAGTAAAGTCCGCCCCCGCGTCAATACCCTCTTGTAATTTCTTTTATGCGCAATCGGTCCCCGCGCCAAAGGCAAGTGAAGGAAAGCGTGAGAGCACATGGCATTTTGAGAAAAAAGGCCGAACATGAGCCTGCCTCCCCTTGCATCGCTTCGCAAACGTCCAGCCTGCGGCGACCATTCCACGCTTCATGGCTCCCCGGTCTGGGGGGAGTCTTTTCTCTCCCGCGCAGCACACGCTGTAAAAAAACACGCTCTATACTTTCTTCTATCGGAACAAAAAATCATATCTTTAGGCAGAGTGGGGAATATAAGATAACATATCGTCCCCTATCAGCGGCTAACGCTCGATAAGATTTTTCGTAATCTTTTATAATCCTAACTATCCGGAAAAAAGGAATGCTCCTGCCGAAACGTCACCGCCAGCGCCGCAATCTGCCTCAAGTCCTTGCTTTTTCCTTTTTTACCGGCCCCAAATGTACGGAAAGTGAATGCTTGTCCCGGCGCGTTGGTTGAGAAGAGCCCATATGGTCCACCCAACCCCATAGAAACTGTTGGCATTAAAGCTGACAGGAAAATCTTACCAACTATATTTACAATATATTCTAATACATCATTAACACAACTCTGCTTTGAAATACGCTAACGCCAAACACGGTGGGCGCGCCGCGAAGACCGGCCCGACGGGCGGCCCGTAGGGCCGTGCCTGTAGCCCAAAGGGCGTACAGGCATCGAGAGCAACGCGGCGTGGATTCCGGCAAAGCGACCGAAGGGCTGTAGCCATATGGGGATCGACAGCAGCGGTAACCACGTTTTTTGCCGGAATGAACCCTTTGAAACGTGTAGCGTTTCAAAGGGGATCAGATCTAGAGCGCAGCCAGCAGGCGGCGCACCAGCTCCAGGTCAGCGGGATAATTGATGTTGAAAAAAGGTAGGGCTTCGCCCTGGCTGTAGGCGATGCGCTCCTGCCGTTCCAGGGGAATGATGCGGCTCAACTTGCGCTCGCCCCGGGCCAGGGCCTTGTCGAACAAGGGCAGCGCCGCCACTTCATAGATGGCCGTGAGCGCCTCGATAAAACCCGTTTCGGTCTGGCAGAATGTTGTGAGCAGACGGTCGGAGGACGCGACATCGCGCGCGGCCAGCAGGCGGCGCAAGGTGGCGTCGTCCATGAAAGGCAGATCGCAGGACAAGGCCAGTACGGCGGCATACCCCTGTTGCGCGGCCCCGCGCAGGGCCGCGTGCACGCCGCTGAACGGGCCCAGGCCCTCCACCTGATCATAAAGACAGTCATAGCCCGGACGCGGGCGTCCCGGACGGCAGGCCACCCAGCATTGGGGTAAAAGCGCGGTCAAAAGGTTGTGCGTGCGGCACAGCAGATCCGGGTGTTCCCGGCCGTGCACCCGCAAGAGGGCCTTTTCCTGCCCCAGGCGGGAAGAAAGTCCTCCGGCCAGCACCACACCGGCCACGTCGCCCCTGGTGGTTTTGGTCATGCCGTCACCCGCCCGGCACTGTCGCAGAACACGGTCAACCGTTCCTCCGCGGGGCGGCAAAAGCCCACCAGAGTTATGTCCTGGGCCATGGCCGCTGTCAGGGCCGCGCCGGTCACCGCGCCCCGGCTGACCAGCAACGCGAAGCCTGCCCGCCGGGCCTTGGCATACAGGCTGCCGGTGATCCGGGCGGAGATAAACAGCGCATACGCGGCGGATTCAAGGTTCTGTCGGGCGCAGAATCCGGCCAGGCGGTCCAGACAATTGTGGCGTCCGATATCTTCGGCCACCCGTACCAGCCCTTTTTCAGGGTGGAACAAGCCCGCGCGGTGGAACGAACCCGTGCCGTCCCAGAGACCCGGTTCGGCAAAAAAATCATTCATCCTCGCCAGCAGAGCGGCGGCGCCGAGGCGCGGCGTCGCGGCAGGGGCAGCGGGATCAGCCGAAGAAAGCTCCAAGCACACCCGCAGGCAATGCCGTCCCTCTGGCGTGTCCAGACGCTCCACCCGCCCGGCTCGCAGGGGCACGGGCCTGTCCCCCAAGACATTCCCCTGCCCTTGGTCAGAGCGGGATACCGCCGTTCTGCATGGGGAGCAGTCCAGCAGCACATGCCCCAAGGCCAGATCCTCCAGCTCGTGCGGCCAGGCCCAGAGGTCGGCGCTTCCGCCGGGATGAAGCACGCGTACGGCTTCTTCACGGGCGGCCACCTCAGGCAGATCCTCCCAGCGGCCGCGCCGGAAGCGCCGGGCCCGCACATCCAGAGGGGCCGGGCCGGACGGCCATCCGCCGCGGGCGCTATGCATCAGAAACCCCAGGCCGACGGCGTCGGGCGACTGTAGCCCTCCTGCCGGGCCAGCATGTCCAGCGGCAGCGAAGCCAGATCACTCAGGGCCGCCGGCAGGGCTTCGGCCTGTTCACGCAGATCGGCCAGCTTTATGTAGTTGTTACAGGTCTTGCAGACATGCACTTCAAAGAACGGCAGGCTGTCGGTGGTAAACATGCGTAACTTGTCCTCTCCACGCTCCAGGCAGAAGGGGCATTGCAGCCTGGCCGCTCTGTAGCTCGCGCCGCAGAATGAACAGGTATGCCGGCGCAGGCCTTCCTTGCCGTGCAGTTCGCCCATGAAGGGCGGACGGCCGCAGTGCGGGCAATGCCCGTGTTCCCAGACGCGCCGGTCGTCGCGCGCGGTGGCCAGAGCATCGGTCACGGCGGCCAGTTGCGGAGTCAGGGTGGCCTGGGCCAGAAAATGAATCAGGGCCGGGGCCTGCGGCAGGCGGGCGGCCCAGGCGGAGAAAAAGGCTTCATCGTTTTGCATGAAGGCCGCAAAGGCTTTGGCGGGCAGCATCTCATCCGCCGCGGTTTCCCGGCGCAGGGTTTGCACGGCCTCGGCCGGGCTGCCCCGGAGCGAGGCCAGGAGGCTGCAGAGTTCGTCCCAGAGCGGACTGGCCGGAGCAGGGTCATAGGGAAAGTCTGCGGCGGGCAGCCAGGGCGCGCCTTGGGCCCGGGCCTCGGGTCCGGCTACAGCAAGGCGCGCCGCATCCGGCGGGTTCAGGCTGCTGCGAGCCGCCCGTTGCAGACGCAGCGTGCCGCCCACAATTTCCAGCAGGGCTCCGGGCAGCCAGGCCAGGGAGGCAAGACGCTCCAGGCGGCGGCTCAGGGCGGCGTCATCAAGAGAAAAGAGAGTGACCATATATTTCTTCCATAGGCGCTGAGGGTGCCGGGTAAAAACAGCAGAACCACGGAGGATACGGGACAATCCCCCGCTCGTGCTATACGACAGAAGCCGGAACCGTGCAACCGCGCGAAAAATTTTACGCGTCGCCTTGGCCGCCTCCGAGGCCCTTTGTCCCGCCCGTATCTGACAATACGTCGGAATTTATAACAGCGGAATTTGAGAGGCAATCATGAATTTTTTTTCACTATATTGACATGGCAGCAAGGCACATATACCGTTACCATAACGCAGCATACCCCATGATGACTGTCATTTTTATCGCTTAAGGAAGAAGTATATGAGGATGGCGAGAATATTCTGATGGCGTGAGTGCGTTATACACAAATTTTTTATTATGTTTTTTAAAGCATAATAAAATAAAGAATGCCGGACAGCGCATTCCTCTACCAAGGAGAAGAGCATATGCAATTTTCGCGCAGAGGCTTTCTGAAGCTGGGCGCGGGCGCCACCGCCAGTGTGGCCTTCGGCGGTCTGGGCATCAGCCTGACTCCGGTGGCCGCGGCGGCGCAGGACGCCAAGCTGAAATGGACCAGGCAGACCACCTCGGTCTGCTGCTATTGCGCCGTGGGCTGCGGGTTGCTGGTCAGCACCAGCGCCGAAGGGCACCCCGACGGGCCGGGCAAGGCCATCAACGTGGAAGGCAACCCAGACCATCCCATCAATGAAGGCAGCCTGTGCGCCAAAGGCGCGTCCACCTTCCAGTTGGCGTCCAATAAAGACCGGCCCCAAAAGCCGCTGTATCGCGCGCCCGGCGCCACGGAATGGAAGGAAGTGGAATGGAGCTGGGCCCTGCCGGAGATCGCCAAGCGCGTCAAAGCCACCCGCGACGCCACCTTTACGGAGAAAAACGCGGCCGGTCAGGTGGTCAACCGCACCGAGGCCATTGCCTCCCTGGGTTCCGCCGCTCTGGACAATGAAGAATGCTGGGCCCTTCAGGCCATGCAGCGCGCCCTGGGCCTGGTGTATATCGAGCACCAGGCGCGTCTCTGACACAGCTCCACAGTCAAGGCTCTGGCAGAGTCTTTCGGACGCGGTGCGATGACGAATCACTGGAACGATATCGCCAACAGTGATTGTGTGTTGATCATGGGCAGCAATGCTGCCGAAAACCATCCCATTTCCTTCAAGTGGGTGCTGCGCGCCAAAGACAAGGGCGCCACGCTCATCCATGTGGACCCGCGCTTCACGCGTACCTCGGGCCTGTGCCACCATCATGTGGGCCTGCGCCCCGGCTCGGACATCGCCTTTCTGGGCGGGATGATCAAATACATCCTCGACAATAAGCTCTATTTCGAGGAATACGTGCGCGAATACACCAACGCCCCTCTGGTGGTGAACAAGAAGTACGGCTTTAAAAACGGCCTGTTCGCGGGCTTTGACGCCAAGAAAGCCGCGTACGACAAAAAGGCCTGGGCCTTTGAGCTGGACGACAAGGGCGTGCCCGTGCGTGACGCGAGCTTCAAGAACCCGCGTTGCGTGCTCAATCTGCTGCGTGACCATTACAAGCGCTACAGCATCGCCGCCGTGGCCAAGGCCACGGGCACTCCGGCCAAGGATCTGGAAACCGTGTACAAGGCCTTTGCCGCCACCGGCAGGCCGGACAAGGCGGGCACCATTCTGTACGCCATGGGCTGGACCCAGCACACCTACGGCGTGCAGAACATCCGCACCATGTCCATGGTCCAGCTGCTGCTGGGCAACATCGGCGTGGCCGGAGGCGGCGTCAACGCCCTGCGCGGCGAATCCAACGTGCAGGGCTCCACGGACCACGGCCTGCTCTCCTCCAGCTTCCCCGGCTATCTGCCCGGCCCCACCAGCGCCCATGCGACCCTGGCGGATTACAACGCGACCACGCCCAAGTCCGCCGACCCCATGAGCGTGAACTGGTGGCAGCACCGGCCCAAGTACATGGCCAGCCTGATCAAGTCTTTCTTCCCGGCGCTTTCGCCCGAGGAGGGCTATGCCCTGCTGCCGCGCGTGGACGCGGGCAAATCCCTGCTGGACTACTACTGGCAGTCCGTCTTCCACAAGATGGGCCAAGGAGAGATCAAGGGCCTGTTCGCCTGGGGTATGAACCCGGCCTGCTCCGGCCCCAATTCCAACAAACACCGCCAGGCCATGACCAAGCTGGACTGGCTGGTCAACGTCAATCTTTTTGACAATGAAACCGGCTCATTCTGGCGCGGTCCCGGCATGGACCCCGCCCAGATAAAGACCGAGGTCTTCTTGTTGCCCTGCGCCGTCTCCATTGAAAAAGAAGGCTCGGTGAGCAACTCCGGGCGCTGGATCCAGTGGCGCTATGCCGGGCCCACCCCCTGGGGCGAAACCAAGCCCGACGGCGACATCATGCTGGAGCTGATGGAGGAAATCCGCAAGCTCTACCAGCAGGGCGGCGCTTTCCCGGAGCCGGTGCTGCAACTGGGCATCGACGGCTGGAAGGAAGGCCATGCCTTCAGCCCGGCCAAGGTGGCCAAGATCATGAACGGTTACTTCACCCGCGACGTGAAGATCGGCGACAAGGAATACAAAGCCGGAGAGCAGGTGCCCAACTTTGTGGTGCTTCAGGCTGACGGCTCCACGGCCAGCGGCAACTGGCTGCATTCCGGCGCGTGGACCGAAAAGGGCAATCTGATGGCCCGGCAGGAGCACAGCCAGACAGAGGACCAGGCCCGCATCGGCCTGTTCCCCAACTGGTCCTTCTCCTGGCCCGCCAACCGCCGGATCATCTACAACCGTGCCTCGGTGGACAAAAACGGCAAACCCTGGAATCCGGACAAGGCGGTCATCACCTGGGACGGCAAGACCTGGGTAGGCGACATCGTGGACGGCGGCGGCGGTCCGGGGGCCAAGCATCCCTTCATTATGCAGAAGGACGGCTTCGGGGCCATTTACGGGCCGGGCTGCGCCGACGGGCCCTTCCCCGAATATTACGAACCCGCCGAATCTCCCTTCGCCAAGCACGACTTCTCGTCCCAGGCGCGCAGTCCGGTCTATTACAAGGCTCCGGGTGAGCAACTGGCCGTGAATGACAAAAAATACCCCTACATCGGCACCACCTACCGGGTGACCGAGCACTGGCAGACCGGCCTGATGACCCGTCGCGTGCCCTGGCTCACCGAGGCCGAGCCCCAGAATTTCGCGGAGCTGGACCCGGTACTGGCCAAGGCCAAGGGCATCAAAAACGGCGACAAGGTCGTGCTGACCAGCCCACGGGGCAAGATAGAATGCGTGGCCATGGTCACCCCGCGCCTGAAGCCTTATACCGCCAACGGCAAGACAGTGCACGTCATCGGCACGTCCTGGCACTTCGGCTGGCTGGTTCCGGAAGACGGCGGCGACGCCGCCAACCTGCTCACCGCCATGGTGGGCGACCCGAACACGGGTATTCCGGAAAGCAAGGCCTTTATGGTCAACATTGAAAAGAAGGCGGGCTAGTCATGGGCAAGATGTTCTTTGTGGATTTGACGCGCTGTACAGCCTGCCGTGGCTGTCAGATCGCCTGTAAGCAATGGAAAAACCTACCCGCTGAAAAAACCCGCAACAGCGGTTCGCACCAAAACCCGCCCGATCTCTCGGGGCAGACCATCAGGGTGGTGCGTTTCAAGGAAACAGCGGACAAGAACGGCAAGGTCAGCTGGAACTTCTTCCCCGAGCAGTGCCGCCACTGCGTGGATGCCCCCTGCAAAGCACAGGCGGATATGGAATCGGAAAGCGCCTTTTTGCACGATGAAGCCACCGGGGCCGTGGTGCCCATGCCGGATTCGGCCAAAGTGGACTTTGAAGGCGTGCGCTCGGCCTGTCCCTATGACATTCCCCGCAAAGACGAGGAAAGCGGCCGGATCACCAAGTGCGACATGTGCTTTGACCGCATTACTCAGGGCATGGTTCCGGCCTGCGTGGCCTCATGCCCCACAGGCTGCATGAACTTCGGCGACGAGGAAGAAATGCAGGCCCTCGCCGGGAAGCGCCTGGAGGAAGTCAAAAAAGACTGGCCCGAGGCCAGCCTGGGGGATGCGGACAGCGTGCGCGTCATCTATCTCTTCAAAGAAGCCCCGGCCGCCTATTTTGAGCATGCCGTGGCCGACGCCTCACGGACCATGCTGGCCAGCACCGAAAAAACGCAGCCCGCCCGGAACATCTCCCGCCGGGACCTGTTCCAGCGCGTGCTGCGCGGCTAGGAGCTGTCTCTAATTGTCCTTTCGCTCTCTGCCGGCGTCAGGCTCGCCCGTGCGACGGTCGAATATGTTTGAATATGCTCCCTCCGCCCAGGATTCGCCTTTCTTGGCAGAGAACGAAAATCCTAATTTAGAAACAGCTCCCAGAGCATCAGCGAATCATTATCGAAAACCGGAGGCCGGGAGCGTTGACAATCAACGCTCCCGGCCTCTCCTTATCCCTGCTTCAGTTCCATGATCAATTGCCGCAGGACTTCTTCCTGTGCCGCAAGGCTTTCCAAAGCCCGCGAAGCCTCGCGCATGGCTTCGGCCACATCGCCGGAAATACCGTTCACCCGGCCCACGGCTCTGGTGATCTCTTCCGAAGCCGAAGACTGCTCTTCAGCGGCCGTGGCTATGGTGCGCACCTTGTCCGAAGCCTCAACGGCCATGGAGACGATCTCTTCCAGAGCCGCGCCGGAGCTGTCCGCCAGGGTCGAGGTGCTGACGATCATTGCGACGGTCTGTTCCACATGCCGGATATTGTTGCCTGTGGCCTTTTGAATGTCGCCGATGGCGCTGCCCACTTCCGTGGTGGCGCTCATGGTTTTTTCCGCCAGCTTGCGCACTTCGTCGGCCACCACGGCAAAACCGCGTCCCGCGTCCCCGGCCCGCGCCGCCTCAATGGCGGCGTTCAGAGCCAAAAGATTGGTCTGGTCGGCAATGTCCGAGATAGTGGTCATAATCCGGCTGATGCCCTCGGCCTGCTCGCCGAGCGCTTCCATGGCTTCTTTGAGCACCGAGGCCTGATTACGGGCTTTTTCAATGCCGTTCACGGCGTCACGCACCACACCCGCGCCTTCGTGGGCGCGGCTGCGCATCCTGTCGCTGAACGAAGCCGTTTCAGAAGCATTACGCGCCACCTCTGAGACCGTGGCGTTCATCTCATCCATGGCGGTAGAGGTTTCGCCCATGCCCGCCGCGGCATCTTCCGCTCCGGCCCCGGCTCCGGCAATGCGGCTGCTCAGAATCTCCGATGCCTCGGACACGGCGCGCACAATGTCCTCCATCCGCGCGGCCGCGGACTGGATGCCCTCCCTGCGGGCGCTGTCGGCAGCCTTGCGCGCGGCATGGGCTTCCTCCAAGGCCAGCCGGGCTTCCTCGCCCTTGCGGCGCGCCTGTTCCGACTGTTCGGTCACTTCCGCCAGACGCTGCCGCAGGCTGCCCACCATGCTGCGCAAGGCATCGGCCAGACGGCCGGTTTCATCCCGTGCGTGCAGAGCCAGTTCCTGGTCCAGATTTCCGGCAGCCACTCCCTGAGCGAAGTCCACTGTCGCGCGCAGGGGCTTGGTGATCATACGCGTAATGCCCACAGCCAGCGCGGCGCCCAAAAGCAATACCGCCGCCAGAATAATCAGGCTGTTGCGAACGGTGGATTTCAGATCCTCGTAATTGCTGTTGACAATGCCTTCGGCAATGCGCAAGCCCGTTACCCCGATGTCGTGCGTCAGACGGCTTGTGGCCGCAGCATAGTCTGCCAGCCGCGTCGAAATCTCAGCCTCTTTGCCTTTGGCCGCGAACATTTCGCGCGCGCCGGTCATATATTCGCTCATGCTTTTTTCCGCCCGCGCAAAGGCTTCCTGGCAGGCGGGCTTGACCAGCCTTCCCTTTACTGTCGCGGCAAGCGCGTTCATACGCGTGAAAATTTCTTCCGCCGCGGCAAAAGCCGCCGCATCATTGTTGTATATAACGCCTTTCATCAACAGGCGGATTTCCTGGGTCATGGCGTAAAGACGCGCCGCGTCACGCTGATTGTCGGCATATTGCAGGCTCATGGCCGTATTGCCGGCCTCGACAAACTCGCGGGTGGTTTCCCGGACCAGATCTTCCAGAGCCGCCAGGGATTCCAGAGCCGCCGCGCCGAGCCCCTCCATACGCGCTATGACGGCGCGCGTGTGTTCCCCGGTTTCGATAGTTTCCCGGGTGGATGCTGCCAGAGCTTCAAACGGCGCCGGGAAATCGCGCACGAATTCCACCAAGGGCACATGCGAGGGGTATTTTATGGAATGCTCACGCATTTTTTCAAAGTCGGCCCGCACTTTTTCCAGAGCCTGTAACGCCTCCTGTCCGGCCTGTTCGCTTCCGGGGGCCTCATTGATGCGGGTCAACGCGTCGTTGAGGCTCCAGCCCAGGTTGAGGGCGAATTTGACCTTGGGAATATATTCGGCGGCCACGCGCCGGGAATCATCGGCCGCCCGCCGCATTTCCGCCGAAGAAAGATAGCCCGCCAGACAGGCGAGCAGAAGAAGCAGCGCGAAACCGCTGCCGATTTTTTTGCCTATACTGCTCGTAAACATAAGAACGCCTCGTTATGTGGAGAAACCCGCTTCATTGCGGTATATAGACGCACGGCCGCAACGTCCGCGGCTGTGCGCTGAAGTCCTTCGCAACGGGCCGACCTGAACCACGGGCCCATGAATGCCTCCGGCCCGGAACAGGCAAACGCCTTGCCTTCATATGATCATATTTATTAAAAGATATATATGGGAGATTGCTGGTCGACCCCGGTTATTTTGTCTGTCGGCAATCGTTCCCGGCGGAACTTCATAAGGGTCATCCCAAGTGTTTGATGCGGCTTATTGAACGAGCCGAAACCCCGGTATTCGGGCCGCCCCAGGGGGGTCCGGATACCGGGAAAAGAAGATTATATGAGGAGGGCCGGGAGAAAAGGCAAACAGACAAGAGGCCGGACAGTGGATCAGTGGGGGACAGCGGAGATAGGTCAACGGGGATATGTCAGCGGGTCCGGTCCCATACGTCCCTGCCCGTCCGGTAGTTCCAGGTCATCCAAGGCCGCCACCTGCTCCGAGGTCAGTCGGAAATCAAAAACCTCGCTGTTTTCCCTGATCCGTTCCCGATGGACGGATTTGGGAATGGGCAAAAGACCTTTTTCCAGATGCCAGCGCAGCAGTATCTGAGCCGGTGTTTTGTTGAGCGTGGCGGCCAGTTCCCGCACAACGGGCTGCTCCATGTCCCGTCCCCGGCCCAACGGGCTCCAGGAAACGACCTGGATGCCGCATTGGGCGCAGAAACGGCAGAGCCCCGCCTGGCTGAACAAAGGGTGGACTTCAATCTGGTTGAGCGCAGGCCAGAAACCGAAGGTGTCGCGCATCTCGCTGAGATGCTCGGCCAGAAAATTGGAAACGCCCAGGACGCGGATCTTGCCCTGCTCTTTCTGGCGCAACAACTGCTCAAAAGCGCGCAGCCGCCGGGCGTCGTCCAAGCCCGGCCAGTGCAGCAGACAGCCGTCCAGATAATCCAGGCCCAACAGCTTGAGGCTCTGTTCCAGAGCGCGTACCGGCTCGGCAAAGTCCGTGGGCCAGATTTTGGAAAGCACGAACAGCGTTTCGCGCGGTTGGCCGCTCTGCCGCAAGGCTTCGCCCACCGTGTCTTCATTGTTGTAATACACGGCCGTGTCAATATAACGGTAGCCGCAGGCCACGGCCTCCCGCACGGCCAGAGCCAGTTCAGGTCCTGAAGCCTTATAACAGCCGAAACCGAAACCGGGCATCTCCATGCCGTCATTAAGACGCAACAAAGCGGAAATATTTTCAATCATATAAAACTCCCGCCGTACCGGATTGTTCCGGCACGGCCTGCTGTCATTAGAATATTTTAGGTTTGAAATGTGACACAGTTCAAACTCTACGCCGCCCGCATGCCGGGCATGCACGTCTTTTTAGAATACTGTGGGCGAGGCGGCCCGGCAAGCCCCGGCAACGTCGCAGGCCCGTCCGCCGCCTTGACAGCGCCCATTTCGGGTCTTATGAAAGGTAATCTTGTTACTATCTTAACCGTGGAATACCGCCATGTCCGCACATTCCGCCGCGCCGGGCCGCCCGCCTGCCCGTCTGCCCCATATTCTGCTTGTCCTGGCTGTTCTGGCCGGGCTTTTTTTCAGCATGCGGCCCCAACCCGTGCAGGCCGCGCCGCCCCAAGCCTCCGGCCAACCCGCTGAACTGCGCGTGCTGGCGACCACGTTTCCGGTATATCTGTTCACCCGTAATGTGGCCCACAGCCGCCCCTATGTGCGGGTGGAGCTGCTGATTCCGGCTCAGGCCGGTTGCCCCCATGACTACGCCCCCACGCCCCGCGATCTGCAAAAATTGGCGCAGGCCCAGGTGGTGGTAATGAACGGCCTGGGGCTGGAAGAGTTCCTGGCCGCCCCCCTGAAAAAAATCAACGCCAAGGCCACGGTCATTGACAGCAGCAAAGGCATTGATCCTCTGCCCCTGCCGCGCGGCATGTCGCCTCCTCCGCATGCCGGACACGACCACGGCAATGTCAATCCGCACCTTTTTGCCGGACCGCGGCAAGCCGCCGCCATGGTCTATAATATCGCCGCAGGCCTGGCCCGCGTTGATCCTCAAGGGGCGGCGGCCTATCGTGCCGCCGCCGAGGACTATGCCGCGCGCCTGCTTTCCGTGGGCCGCCGTCTTGCCGAGGTGGGGGCCTGCGCCCCGCGCAAGGGCATTGTGCTGCAACACGACGCGCTGGCCTATCTGGTCCATGACGCGGGCCTGGAGGTTATGGACGTGATTCAGGAAAGCGAGGACGTTCAACCCTCGGCGGCCCGGCTCATGGAACTGGTGCGGCGCATCCGCGAAGAAAAGCCCGTGCTCATTGCCGGCGAGCCGCAGTATTCAGACAAACCCGCCCAGACCCTGGCGCGCGAAACCGGCGTGCCCGCAGCGCAGCTTGATCCCGTGGCCTCGGGTCCCGCCGATGCGCCCCTGAGCTACTATGAGGCCGTCATGACCGCCAATTGCAAAACCCTTGAGCGTTACTTTGACCCGCGTTGAAGGTTCCGCCCCGGCCATCGTCTTTGAGCATCTGAGCGTACGCCGGGGAAACAATCAGATTCTTGAGGACATCTGCGCCAGCGTGCCGCGCGGCGGCAATACCGTGCTGGTGGGCCCCAACGGCGCGGGCAAGACCACCCTGCTGCTCTGCCTCATCGGCGAAGCGCCCTATACCGGGCGCATCCTTCCCGACGGCAGGCGCGGCGCGGCCTGGCCGCGCCTGGCTTATGTGCCCCAGCAATTGCAGATGGACGGCGGCCTGCCGTTGCTGGTCAGCGAATTTCTGTCTCTGGAGCGCCAGCGTAGGCCGCTCTGGCTGGGACTGAAAGCCGGGGCGCGCGCACGGGCTCGCCGCCTGCTGGCTCTGGTACGGGCCGAGCATCTGGAAAACCGCCGCCTGGGCGACCTCTCCGGCGGCGAACTGCGCCGGGTGCTGCTGGCAGCGGCTCTGGGGCATGAGCCGGAGCTGCTGGTGCTGGACGAGCCGGAAGCGGGCGTGGACTTTCAGGGCGAACGCCTGTTCTGGGAAGTGCTGGACACGGCCCGGCGCGAATACGGCTTTACCCAGCTCATGGTCAGCCACAATCTGCCCTTGGCGGCCCATTACGCCACGCATGTGATCTGCCTGAACAAATGTGTGCGCGCCGAGGGTCCGCCGCGCACCACCCTGACCGCCGCCACCTTGCTGAATCTCTTCGGTGTGCCCATCCACCTCTATCCGGACCAGTGCGACGGCGCGGACCCGGCCTGCCCCCAGTGCGGGGCGCTGCACGGGCCGGATCATCTGCCGTCCGATCCGGGACAGCGGCTGAACGTCCTGGCCCCCCTGCCCTGCCGGGGCTGCGCTCTGCACATGCCCCCGGCGGCCACGGCAGCGCCGGACAATCCGGCCGAAGCGGGCAATACCGCCGGGGGAAATCCTCATGCCTGATTTCTCGCCGGTTTACACGCTGATCGGCCTGTTGCCCCTGGACTGCCTGCAGGCCCGCTTCATGCAACAGGCCCTGCTGGGTCTGTTGCTGCTCACGCCCATGGCAGCCGTGCTGGGCGTGGAGGTCATCAATTTCCGCATGGCCTTCTTTTCCGACGCCATCGGGCACTCGGCCTTCGCCGGAGTGGCCCTGGGCCTGATTCTGGCTGTGAACCCCCGGCTGTCCATGCCGCTTTTCGGCGTGCTGGTGGGGCTGGCGGTCATGGTCGTGCGCCGCAAAAGCAATCTCTCCGCCGATACGGCCATCGGCATCGTGTTTTCAGCGGTGGTGGCCTTCGGCCTGGCCGTGGTCAGCCGGGCCAGCGGCGTGGCCCGCGACATGCAGCAATTCCTCTACGGCGACATCCTGACCATCAGCGAAGGCGAAATCACCTTTCTGGGCCTGCTCTTCCTGGGCATGTTGCTCTTTCAGGCCGTGGGCTACAACCGCCTCCTGGCTATAGCCCTCAATCCGGTCATGGCCAGGGTGCACGGCATACGCGTGGCTCTCTGGCAATATCTTTTCGCGGGCCTGCTGGCCCTGGTGGTCATGTTTTCGGTCTGGGCCGTGGGCGTGCTGCTGGTCACGGCCATGCTCATCGTACCGGCGGCCACAGCCCGCAATCTGGCCCGCACCGCAGGCGGCATGTTCTGGTGGGCGTTGCTGGCGGGCATCAGTTCCGGCTTCGCCGGGCTGACTCTGTCCGCCCAGGATTGGCTGGCCACGTCCAGTGGAGCCACCATAATTCTGGTTTCCTGCTGCTGGTTCGCGGCAAGCTGCGTCTGGGCCGCCCTGTGCGGGCACCGGCGGGCCTGAACCCGCGCGCTGCCATGTCCCCCTGGCCCACTCTTCAGATCACCACAGCCCACGGCCCGAGCCGGGCCGTGGCCCCGTATGTCATTTCAGCCAGCCGGGCCACGGACATTCCGGCTTTTCACGTCCGCTGGCTGCTGGAACGCCTGCGCGCCGGATATTGTCTCTGGCGCAATCCCTTTAACGCCGGACAAGGACAATACGTTTCCTTCGAACGTTGCAGGCTGCTGGTCTTCTGGAGCAAAAATCCCCTGCCCCTGCTGCCGCATCTGTCGGAAATCGAGGATTACGGCTTCAAGTATTACTTTCAGTTCACGCTCAACAATTATGAAGCCGAGGGCCTGGAGCCGGGCCTGCCCCCGCTGGAGCAGCGCCTGGAAACCTTCTGCCGCCTGTCGGAACGGCTCGGCAGGCAGCGGGTGATCTGGCGCTGGGACCCGCTGCTGCTGGCCGCGCAACTGCCTCCGGAAGCCCTGCTGGAACGCCTGGACGCCCAGGGCCGCAGGATCAGCCCGTATACGGACAAGCTGGTAATCAGCTTTCTGGATATGTACCTGAAGATCAGAAGCCGTCTGGCCGCCCATACCACAGTGCCGCGCGCGCCTTCGGAAGCGGAAATGCTGGCTCTGGCTCAAGGCCTGGCCCGCCGCAACGCCACGTGGCCGCATCCCTTGGCGCTGAGCACCTGCGCCGAAGCTCTGAATCTTTCCGCCCTGGGCATCGCGCCCAATGCCTGCGTGGATCCGGCATTGGTCAGTCGCCTCTGCCCGGACGACGCGAAGATCCAGCGGTTCTGCGGCCTGGACCCGACACGCGCGTCCTTACTGCCTGCAAGCAGACCCGGCAAGGCCGCCAAAGATCCCAGCCGCCGCAAGCACTGCCAATGCCTGCCCGCCAAGGATATCGGCGCGTACAGCACCTGCGCCCACGCCTGCGTCTATTGTTATGCCAATCAATCCCAGGCTGTGGTCCGGGCCCGGCTGTTGTCGCGGCGGCCCGGCGCGGAGAGCCTGATCTGAATCCTCGGGCACAGTGTGTTACACGGCCTCGGGCGGGGGCAGACCCTCACGCTTCAGACGGCGCATACTCGCGTAATAAGCGATGCCCAAGGGCAACGCGGCCCCCAGCCAGGCCAGAGGATTGGCCAGGCAAACCCCGTTGAAGCCCCACCAGACAGCCAGCACCACGGCGGCCAGCGCGCGCATAAGCAGCTCCATGACACCGGCCAGCGTGGGGATCAGACTTTGCCCGAGACCCTGGAGGGTATTACGGTAAATAAAGAGCAGTGCCAGCACCCAGTACATGCAACCGCTGATCTCCAGATAAGTCTGCCCCATCTCGATGACCCGCTCCTGCCCCCCACCCACGAAAAGCGCGATAAGATGGTGCCCGCCCGTAATATTGACCACGGCAATAGCGATACTGAAACCCACGGACATGAAACAGCACTGGCGCACGCCCTGCCGGATGCGCTCCAGATTGCGCGCGCCGTAGTTCTGTCCCGTGTAGGTGGCCATGGCCAGACCAAAGGACATCATGGGCAGCACGGCCACCATGTCGATTTTCTGCGCGGCGGTGTAGGCGGCCACGGCCAGGGGGCCCAGGCTGTTCAGGGCCGCCTGCAGAATGATCGCGCCCACGGCGATGACCGACATCTGGAAGCCCATGGGCAAGCCGATGCGCATGGGTTTCCAGATATCCTTGAAGCCGAGTTTCCAGTCCTTGGCGTGCGGCCGCAGCAGGGGCTGCTTGTTGAGGATGTAGCCCACGCAGAGCAGGCCCGATACCACCTGGGCCAGCACTGTGGCCCAGGCCGCGCCCGCCACGCCCATCTTAAAATAAAGGATGAAGATGAAATCCAGAACAATATTCAGGAGGCAGGCGATGATCAGGAAAAACAGCGGGGTCTTGCTGTCGCCCAGGGCCATGATCATGTTGGAGAGCAGATTGAAAAGCACGGCCGCGCCGATGCCCCAGGAAATGACGATGATATAACTGTGGGCGTCCTCCATGATCTCTGGCGGCGTGAGCATGAGTACAAGCACCGTACGTGAAAGCAACACGCCGGAGATCGTCAGAACGGCCGCCACAACCGCGCTGAGCAGAATACCGGCGCAAAAACTGCGCCGCACGCCCACCTTGTTGCAGGCGCCGAAAAACTGGGCCGTGACAATGGAAAACCCCGAAGTCATGCCCATGACAAAGCCCAGGACCAGAAACAGCAGGCTGCCGGTGCTGCCCACGCCCGCCAGGGCCGTGACCCCGATGGTCCTCCCCACGATCAGGGTATCGGCCATATTGTAGATCTGCTGGAAAAGATTGCCGATAAAGAGCGGCAGCGCGAAGAAAAAAATCAGCTTCGCCGGGCTGCCCTGAGTCAGATTTTTAGCCATGTCTCCATCACAATAAATACGTTCGATGCATCCGGACGGCCGAAAAGACGCCTCCCGAATGCAACATTTCAAATTACCACCTGAACCATGCCGCCCGCAAGCATTGCGGCGCCATGTCCGCCCCGTGCTTGACAACAGTGCGGCTTTAGGCAAGCTCAAAATAAAAATATTTTTATCCCACCTCCAAGCCCGGAGAATCAGCATGTCCACGCCCGAGCTCATTTTCGGCACTGTGCGCAACAGGCTTGTATTTGCCCTTTTTCTGTTGTTCCTGTCTGTTGGAAACGCCTGGGCCGCGCCGAAATACAAGACTCCGATCCCCCAGAAGGTCAACGGCCTGATCAGTTACTGGCGTTTTGAAGGCCCGGTGGAGCAACCCGGCGGCCGGGAAAGGCTGGAACTGGGCTTCAGCATGGACAAGCAAAAGTGCCGGGATGCCTACGGCGAGGACGGCGAATCGGTCTGTCGGCGTAATTTCGGCAGACGGCCCGCGCCCGAAGTAACGATCACGCCGCCCATTCCGGGCCACTGGGAATGGAGCGGAGACCGCCTGCTCTTTTTCCCGGAAAAAGGCTGGCCCGTGGACACGGCCTACAAGGTGGATATCAGCCGGGCCCTGCCGCCGCGCATAGCCGTGTCCGGCGCGGTGACCTTCCGCAGCGCGCCTTTGCGCGCAAAAATTACGGGCAGCTTCAAATTTGATCCTGAAAATCTCAAAACCATGGCCGTCAGCGGCGAAATACACTTCAATTCGTCTGTGGACAAAACCGGCGTGGAGAGCCGTTTCAGCGCCACTCCCCAGGGCGAAGGCCTCTTGCTGGGTGAGCCCGTGCTGCATTTCAACGGTGATGATCGTCTGAACTACAGCCTGCCGGTCCTGCGCCTGGCGGCAAAAGACGCGGGCCTGCGCGTCTCCCTGGTGCCGGGCTTCACGGCGGTGCACGGTGGCCCCCCTTCCAAGGGCGAGGACTTTTTCGTGCGCCTGCCCACTATCGACAACCTGTTCACACTGAACGCCGCTGATCTCAGCGTTGCCACCCGACCCGACCTGCGGGCGCAGATGGTGCTTGCGCTGCATTTTTCCCTGCCGGTCAAGCCTTCGGAGGTTCTGGGCAAGCTGGACGTGCGCCTCTTGCCGCCGGGCCTGGAAAGTGAGGAACAAAGACAGCCCGACAACGAAGACGAAGAGGGCGATGGAAACGAAAAATCCCGGCGAGCCCCGGCCTGGACCATGGAACAGCTCACTCCAGAAATAGTCTCCCAGGCTCCCCGGCTCGCATTGCAAGCCGGGGATGAGGAGGACAAGCCGTCCACGGATATTTTCTTCGCTATTGCCGACAACCTGGAGGCCGACCGCAGCCTGTTGTTGTGCCTGCCCCAGGGCCTAGCCAGCGCCGCGGGGCTGCATTCCGGCGCGGAAAGCCGGAAGCTGCTGCAAACGCCCGCCTTTCCCGAAGCTCTGCGTATTATGCAGAAGGGCGGCGTGCTGGCTCTGACCGGCGACGCCGTGGTCTCCATCTACAGCCGCAATCTGGATGCCGTGGACTATGAAGTGGCCCAGATCCGGCCCGAATTTCTCAATACCTTTCTGCTGGCCAACCTGGATCAACTGGACTACGACAATTACGATTATGACCAGGCCTATACCGGCAGCCGCCCGGATCTTGACAATCTGAGCGTCATCAGCCGGGGCAGCCTGCCGCTGCAGCGGCGTGACGCCATGTCGGCCCAGTTCAGCGCGCTCAATCTGCGCCCCCTGCTCCGCGACGGTCAGAAAGGCCTGTTCTATCTCAGCCTCACGGGTCGGCGCGACGCCGACAGCGTGAGTAAAGAAAACCGCTTTGTGCTGATGACGGACCTGGGCCTGATCCATAAGACCTCCGCCCAGGGCGGAAGTGTGGTCTATGCCGTCAGCCTGGCCGACGGCAAACCGCGCGGCAATGTGAACGTCCAGGTGATCGGAGCCAATGGCCTGCCTGTGTTCAGCGCCAGAACCGATGCGCGCGGCAAGGCCGTGCTGCCCTCTCTCGCGGGCTTCACGCGCGAAAAGAAGCCCCTGGCCCTGGCGGCGGCCCAGGGGAGCGATCTGGCCTTCCTGCCCCTGGAGCAATATGCACGCAAGCTCAATTATTCGCGCTTCGACGTGGGCGGCAACCGGCTTTCCGACCAGGGGCTCAACGCCTATCTGTTCAGCCAGCGCGGCATGTACCGTCCCGGTGAAAGCCTGCATTTCGGCTATCTGGTCAAACAGGGACAATGGGGCTCCACGGAGCTTGCGGGCCTGCCGTTGCGGGCCACGCTGTACAATCCGCGCGGCAACAAGGCGGCCGGTAAAAAAATCACGCTGGCGGCCGAGGGTTTCGGCGAACTATCTTTCCCCCTGGAGGAAACAGCCCCCACCGGCCCCTGGGAATTGCGCCTGAGCACCGCCGACGGCGGACAGCGCGGCGAAGTTTTGCGCGTTTCCAGGGTCATGGTGGAGGAATTCCAGCCCGAAACCCTTCGCCTGCAATTGCGGCTCACGCCCGGCGCGGGCAAGGGCTGGCTGCGGCCCCAGGACCTGAAACAAGGGCCGGAAAAGGATCAGGAAAACGGCCTGTCCGCGCGGGTGAATCTGGTCAATCTCTTCGGCGCGCCCGCTGTGGGCCACGACGTCAAACTGCAAGTGCGCTTCGCGCCCGCGGCGTTTCACTTCCGCGAATATGCCGACTACAACTTTTACAATGCGGCCCGGAGTCTGAACGGCCAATCGGCGGAAGTGCCGACCCGGCAGACCGACGACCAGGGGGACGCCGTGTTCGCCCTGGATCTGGCGGGCTACGAGAAGTCCACCTTCCGGTTGAGCGCCCTGGCCGAAGGCATGGACGCCGGCGGCGGGCGCAGCGTCATGGCCGACGCTTCCCTGCTGTTTTCGCCTCTGGAATCAGTAGTGGGCTGGCGTAGCGACGCCGACCTGAACTATCTGCCCCAGCACGGCAAAGCCCGGCTGGACCTGCTGGCCGTGGACCATAAACTCGCCCTCGTGGACCTAGGAGAACTGGAACTGAGCTTTGTGGGCATCAGTTATACGCGCAGTCTGACCCGCGACGGCCAGGGACAGTACCGCTATCAGAATCTGCCCCGGCGCAAGCCGTTGGGCACGCAAAAGCTTCGCATGGACAAAAAGGCGGTTGTGGACCTGCGCCTGGACGAACCGGGCCCGCATCTGCTGGAAGCCCGCGACAAGACCGGCAATCTGGTCCTGCGAGTGCCCTACGAAGTAGCCGGTACGGCCCAGGCGCGCCTGGGCGAGGAACACGAGGCCAGGCTTACCGCAAAACTCAGCAAGCAGGACTACGCCCCGGGCGAAACCATGGAAATAGCCCTGAACACGCCTTACAAAGGCGCGGGCCTGATTACGGTGGAGCGGGAAGACGTGCTGGCTGAAACATGGTTCACAGCCCAGGCCGGACAGAGCGTGCAGCGCCTGACCCTGCCCAGGGGGACTGAAGGCCGGGTATATTGCAATATCACCTACTTCCGGTCCATGGACGACGCGGATATCTTTACCCAACCTCAGGCCAGCGTGGTGCTGCCGTTCAGCATCAATATGCGGGGACGCGATCTGGGCCTGAGCGTGCGCACCGAAGCGGACGCCGCGCGCGCGGCAAGCCAGCTGGTCAGGCCGGGGCAGACCCTCCCCGTGCGGGTGCGCGCCGAACAACCGTCCAAAGCCATTGTCTTCGCCGTGGACGAAGGCATTTTGCAGCTCACCTCCTACGCCACGCCCGACCCCCTGCGGGCACTGCTGGGCGACCGGGCCCTGGAGGTGGACACCTATCAGTATTTCGACCTGCTGATGCCGGAATACCGCCACCTGCGCGGCATGATTTCGGCCTTTGGCGGCGGCGAAGCTCCCGCTCCGCCGAATCAAGCCGCCCTGGGTCAGAACCCGTTCCGCAGGCCCGGCGAAGCGCCCATGGTCTTCTGGTCCGGCGTGCTTGACGTGGGGCCCGAGGAAAGCCTGGTCCAGATCCCGGTGCCGCCGCAATTCAACGGCAAATTGCGGATCATGGCCGTGGGCTGCGCGCCCGGAGCCGTGGGCGCGGCCCGGACCGAGGCCGTGTCCAGGGCCGAAGTCGTCATTCAACCCATGCTGCCGCTTTTCGTGACGCCGGGCGATGTCTTTGAGGCCTCCGTCAGCCTGACGGACATGCTGGAACGTCCGGAGGGTCAGGAGGACACAGCGCGTCGTGTGGCTCTTGGCGTGCGGAGCGACGGCAGTTGCACGCTGCTGGACGCTCTGCCCGAGACCCTGGATCTTAAACCGGCACGGCAACAGACTGTGCGCCTGCGCTTCCGCGCCGAGGACCTGCCGGGAGGGCACGAGCTGAGCTTTATTGCCACGCCCCTGCCCGGCCAGCCCGGCGAAACGGTGACGCGGCCCATGGGCCTTTCCATCCGGCCCGCGCTGCCGCGCTCCACCGATGTGCTTCTGGGCCGGGTCGGGCAGGCCCCGTACACGGCCGAGGCCAAGTCGCCCCGCCGACTCTACCCGCAGTTCGCGGAACTGCGCTCCTCCATCTCCGCCCTGCCGTTGCCGCTGGCCCACGGCCTGATGCGCTGGCTGGCCGCGTATCCTTACGGCTGCACGGAGCAACGCGTCAGCGCGGCTTTTCCCGACCTGGCGCTTCTGGCCCGGCCCGAATTGACGCCGCCTGACGCCCGCTACACGCCACAGAAAATTCGTGCCTGGGTGCTGGAAACCATGCAGATGCTTCAAGCCCGGCAGCTGGATGAAGGGCATTTCGCGACCTGGCCCGGCGGCGGCAGAGGCGATCTCTTCCTTTCCGCCTATGCGGCGGACTTCCTGACCACCGCCAGGGCGGCGGGCCTCTCTCTGGCCGGAGGCCTGGACAAAGGATTCCTGGCCGCTCTGGAACAGGAGGCCATGCAGAGCCCCGACAGCCTGGAAGACGCCCGCGTCAAGGCCTATGCGACATGGGTGCTGACCCGCAACGGCGTACTGACCAGCAACATCCTGGCCACACTCTCGGCCTGGCTGGAGCGTTATGGGCCGGAGCAGTGGCGCAGTGACCTGACCACCGTGTTCATGGCCGGCAGCTGGAAACTGATGAGAGAAGACAAACTGGCCGGAGAGTTGATCAGGGGATACCGTCCCGAGGCCGCGAAATCCTTCCGGGCGGATTATCCTTTCGACGGCCTGAGCTCCCGCGCCCTGTTTCTTACGGTGCTGGCAGGACAATTCCCGGAGGAACTCCGGGGGCAGAAGGCCCAGGACATGCTCGACGACATCTTCGACCTTGCGGCGCAACAGCGCTATACGACCATCTCGGCGGCGCAGGCGGCCAGGGCCTTGATGGCGTACAGCCAGAGCCTGGACGCCGGGCTGGCGCAGGCCTCGGTCAGCGGGCTGGATCAGACAGGCCAAACGCTTGCTCTGCCGCCGCTTCAGGGCAAGGGTGTGCGCGCCCTGGCCCTGGACAGCGAAAGCGGCGCGCCCTCCCGCGCGCTGCTGGAGCAACTGGCCGGGCTGAGCTTCACGGCGGACGCGCCCTTTTTCTGGCAACTGGAAAACGTGGGCTTCGGGCGGGATCTGCCCACGCAGGCCGTCAGCAAAGGGCTCAGCATACGGCGCGAACTGCGCACGCCCGAAGGCGATCCCGTCACAGCCCCCCGGCAGGGCGACGAGGTGGTGGTAGCTGTCATTGCCCGCGCCTTTGACAGAGAGCGGGAGAATATCGCCCTTGTGGACATGCTGCCCGGCTGCTTTGAATTTGTGGTCAGCCAGAGCGGAGAAAGCGCGGAACTGGCCACAAATCAGGGAAGCGTCCACGAGGACCGGGACATGGAGCCCGATTATGCCGAACGCCGGGAAGACCGGATGCTGATTTTCACGGATCTGGCGACGAGCGAGCGGGTTTTCCGCTACCGGGTCAAGATCACGGGCCGGGGCGAATTCACCTGGCCGCCCGTGCAGGCCGAAGCCATGTACGACCCGGAAGCCCGGGCCCTGAGCCTGCCGGAGAAGATAGTCATTGAGGAGTAAACGGCGTTCGTGCGGGAGGCTGGTCCTTGTCGGCCTCCCGCTTTCGCTCTGCTGCGCGGTGCTGGCCTTTGTGCTGGCGCTGCATGCCGCGCCCAGGCCCGATCTTTACGGCAAGGCGGGCTTCTCGCGCATTTTTCTGGACCGCCAGGACCGCGTGCTGCGCATTACCCTGGCCCCGGACGGCGCATACCGTATTTTCACGCCCCTGACGGCCATGCCCCCGGAACTCATGGAAGCCACCCTGCTCTACGAGGACCGTTCCTTTTATCGCCACCCCGGCGTCAATCCGCTGGCCCTGCTGCGTTCCGTGGCCCAGATGGCTCTCGGGGGCCGCCGCATGGGCGGCTCCACCATCAGCATGCAGGTGGTGCGCCTGACCCGGAAGTTCTCCACGGCCAGCATTCCCGGCAAACTGCGCCAGATCTGGCAGGCTCTGGTGCTGGAACGGCATTACGGCAAGGATGAAATTCTCGAAGCCTACCTCAATCTTGCGCCCTACGGCGCCAATGTGGAAGGCGTGGGCGCGGCGGCGCGCATCTGGTTCCACAAGGAGGCCGCCGAACTCAGCCTGCCCGAAATTCTGGCCCTCGCACCGGTGCCCCAGCACCCGGCTGCGCGCAATCCCCTGGCAAGCCGGGGCCGCGCCCTGTCCCTGGCCCGTGCGCGCCTGGACAGAATCTGGCGCGAGGCCCATCCGCAGGATGTCGGCCAAGGCCTGCCCAATGTGCCTTTGCGGGTGCATGCGCTTTCAGAGCTGCCCTTTGCCGCGCCGCATGCCGTGGACAGCCTGCTGGCCGGAAGCGAACTGCCCCAAGGCCGTATCTCCACCACCCTGGATCTCGGCCTGCAACGCCTGCTGGAGCGCCAGTTGCGCCGGGCCGTGGAGGCCGGACGGCTGTGGGGCATGGACAATGCCGCCGCCCTGCTGCTGGACTGGCGCAGCTGTGAAATCCTCGCCCTGGCCGGATCAGCCGATTATTTCAACGCCGCGATCCAGGGGCAGGTGGACGGCACGGCGGCATGGCGTTCGGTACGAACCCC